>ENA-OPRR01002657-OPRR01002657.1-human-gut-metagenome-genome-assembly--contig:-NODE-2657-length-11357-cov-5.428420_pt1 | contig 11357 bp, 9 predicted proteins | sample MGYA00241796_ERZ501883 | MGnify/ENA primary metagenome ERZ501883 (study PRJEB25962, sample SAMEA2042406) | human gut metagenome | biome: human gut; feature: human-associated habitat; material: faeces...
TGCCTGCTGCCACTACGTTTTCTCACGGTCTGCGCAGTAAATGCGCAGACCTGCCTGAACTGTTGCCTTACAGCTGCCGCTCTCCTGCATCAATACCCGTAAATATCATAAATTTCATCCGTATATACCCCCGGCTCCCGGTATACAATCAAAGGCTTCTCCACCTTCAGCCGGCTTCTTCCGCCCCGGTTTGCCTCAAGCAAAACCATATTCGGCTCCTTGTCCGCAAACGGATATACCAGCTGCATACGTTTTGGCTCCAGTCTGTACCTTGCCAGGGTCACGATGATTTCCGCCAGCCGGAAGGGCCTGTGCACCAGGAAAAAATTGCCGCCCGGCTTCAGCAGCTTCGCGGCCTGCGCGGCCACATCCTCAAAGGTGCATTTCACCTCATGCCTGGCAATTGCCTTTGGCGCCTCCGGATTGGTCAGCCCATGCCCTCCCACCATATAAGGCGGATTGCAGGTAACAACGTCAAAAGAAGCAGCCGGAAACAACCCCGCTGCCTCTTTAATATCCCCTTCCACAATGGAGATTTTCTCCTCCAGGCCGTTCAGCGCCACACTGCGCCTGGCCATGTCCGCACTGTCCGGCTGAATTTCCAGCCCGGTCAGATGGGAGGCATTCGTCTTGGCCTCCAGAAGAATCGGGATAATTCCTGTCCCTGTCCCCATATCCAGAACGCTTCCCCCGTCCTTTACGCGGGCAAAGCCGGAAAGAAGCACCGCATCCATACCAAAACAGAACCGTTCCTGGTCCTGGATAATCACATAGCCGTTCCTCTGCAGCTCATCCAGCCTTTCTCCCGGCTTTAATGAGATGCTATTCCAGTTTGGATTTTTCATCCTGCTTCTCCAGTTTTTCCAATTCCTTCAGCTCTTTTTCGCTGACCTCGTTTTTCTTATTCCGTCCGTGCCTTCTCTTGAAGCGGAGCTGATCCAGACGGTATTCCCTGATTTCCTTCTCATCCTCCACATTGACGATAACCTTTACCAGCTGGCGCAGCACGTTGACGCTGGACACCTCGCCCTTCAGTCCGTCATCCGTGGTCACATAATCGCCCAGGTTGGGAAGCCTGCGGTTCAGATCCTCATAGGTCTCCTCCTCATGCTTCAGACAGCACATCAGCCTGCCGCACACCCCGGAAATTTTCGTAGGGTTTAAAGAAAGATTCTGTTCCTTCGCCATTTTAATGGAAACCGGCACGAATTCCGACAGATGGGCATGACAGCACAGCTGCCTTCCGCAGATACCGATGCCGCCGAGAATCTTGGTTTCATCCCTTACGCCAATCTGACGCAGTTCAATCCTGGTCTTGAAAACGCTGGCAAGATCCTTCACCAGCTCCCTGAAATCTATTCTTCCGTCCGCCGTAAAATAAAACAGCACCTTATTGTTGTCAAACGTATACTCCGCATCAATCAGCTTCATGTCCAGCCCATGCTTGGTAATCTTCTCCTGGCAGATGCGGAAGGCATCCTTTTCCTTCACCTTATTCGCCGCTTCCTGCTCATCGTCCCTCTCGTTGGCAATACGCAGCACCGGCTTGAGCGGCTGAACCACCTTGCTGTCCTCCACCTCGCGGATACCGCCCACCACGGTTCCGTACTCTACGCCGCGGGCCGTTTCCACAATCACATGGTCACCCTTTTTTATTTCAAACCTGGACGGGTCAAAATAATATATCTTGCCCGCCGTACGGAATCTTACGCCTATCACTCTAGTCATCTATCAACCTCCTGCCATATTTCATGGCCCGGCAGATCACCTTCCCGATCCGCCCGCCGGCCCGTGCCGGCCATTTCGTATCCGAACCAATGCATCCTGAAACATGATTTCCTTTGCATTAATTCTCTTTCATCGTCAGAAACAGAAGCTCCATGGTCAGATCAAAATTTACGTTGGCTGAAAGCCTGGACTTCGCTTTTTCCAGCGCATCCAGGATTATTTCAATCCCTTCGTAGCTTCTCTGATCCGCTTCCTTTCTAATATACTTTATTTCTTCCTTAAAGATCAAGTTATTTGCGTCATTGGTTGCCTTAAAAAGCAATACATCCCTGTACCAGATGGACAAAATATCCAGATAATCGGTCACATCCAGCTTATATTCGGAAATTTTCTTAATAGCGGCCACAATTTCCGAAATCTCCATATCACGAATATATTTTAAAAGCGTTACCGCCTCTTCCTTCACATTATCAAAATCCTCGCTGGAAGCCAGCATTTTGGCACGTCCGATATTTTCCCTGGCAAAAGCCACACATACATTTGCCTTATAATCCGGAATCTGCAGATCCTCCATCAGAAACTTTCGCACAATATCGTCACGCACCGGCTTCATATTCAGCACAACGCACCGGCTCACAATCGTGGGAAGCAGCGCCTCCACATTCGTTGCCAGAATCAGGATTACACCATATGCCGGAGGCTCCTCCAGCGTCTTTAAAAGCGCGTTCTGCGCCTGTACCGTCATCTTCTCCCCTTCATTGATAATATATATCTTATAGGGGCTGGAATAGGGCTTGATGACAATATCATTATTCACCTGGCTTCGGATATCCTCCACACCGATGCTGTTCGGCTTTTCGTGGGTCACACGGATGATATCCGGCTGGTTGCCGCTCTCCGCCTGTTTGCAGGAATGGCATTCCCCGCACGGCTCAATCCCGCCCCTTTCACACTGAAGAGTCCTGGCAAAAATCCTGGCGATGAACTCCTTGCCGGAGTTCCTTTCTCCATTAATAATATATGCATGGGATACCTTGCCCAGCCTGATTGCGTTCTGCAGGTGCTCCTTCATAGCCTCCTGCCCGTAAATATCCTGAAAACCTGCCATAACTCCCTCGCTTTCCCACGGGGACGCCGTGCCTTACCGCACTCCGTCTCCCGACTGTACCCTGCGCGCCTGCCTGATATAATCCATAACCTCCTTCAGGCACGTCTCCAGCTCACCATTATAGAATCTTCTGTCAATCCCCGCTTCAGCTATTCGTTCTTCACTGAAATCCTCAGAATCCGCAAGAAAACGCCTGCACATTTCCTCATATTTGGGGTTATCCTGCTTTTTTTCCCGGTCCAGCGCCCTCTGCAGGCGTTCCCCGTCTTCCACCTCAATATAGATAGGCACGATTTTTTCCTTCCCCACAAACCGTTTCACCGCCCTGTAGGACTCCAGCGTCCCAATCAGCAGATAATCTTGTTTTTCCAAATCCAGCTGCCCGTCATCCACCGTAAAATAATACCACGGCCCATAAAAGGTGCTGTACATTCTTTCCTCAATTATCTTTCCTTCTGCGCGCAGCCTTTCAAGCTCCGCCTCATCCGTAAAAAAATATTCCCTTCCGTTCTCCTCACCGTCCCGTATGGGTCGCGTCGTATAGGGAACCAGCGTTTCCAGCCGCAAATCCGTACAGTCCAGAAGCCTCCGGTAAATGGTGTCTTTACCGGAAGAGCTCTTTCCTGCAATATAAAATATTTTTCCCATCTGTTTCTGACTGCAAACGTTTGTCAGTCTTCCTCCTTAGCATAGGCAATCGCACACCGGACGGCGCGTTTCCAGCCTTTCAGCTTCTCCTGCCGCATTTCCTGCGTCATGAACGGAAGGAAGGTTTTTTCCAGGAACCAGTTCTTCCTGATATCCTCCTTATCCTTCCAGAAACCAGTGGCGATTCCCGCCAGATAAGCCGCTCCCAGCGCTGTGGTTTCAATGCACTCAGGCCTGAGCACCTCTTTATTCATAATATCCGCCTGGAACTGCATCAGGAAATCATTGGCGCTTGCGCCGCCGTCCACACGCAGGTTCTTAAGCGTGATGCCCGAATCCTTTTCCATGGCTTCCAGCACATCCTGCGTCTGGTAGGCAAGGGATTCCAGCGTGGCACGGATAAAATGCTCCTTCCTCGCCCCGCGGGTGAGCCCCACAATGGTTCCCCTGGCGTAAGGATTCCAATAAGGCGCTCCCAGCCCGGTAAAGGCCGGCACCACATATACCCCGTTGGTATCCTCCACATCCTGCGCATACTCCTGGGACTGCGGCGCATTTTTGATCATACGCAGTTCATCGCGCAGCCACTGTATGGCCGCTCCCGCCACGAACACGCTTCCTTCCAGCGCATAACGGATTTCCCCCTCTGTGCTGGCCGCAATCGTGGTCAGCAGCCCATTTTGGGAGGCCACTGCCTTATCCCCCGTATTCATCAGGAGGAAACAGCCCGTACCATATGTATTCTTCGCTTCCCCGGCCTCAAAGCAGCACTGTCCGAACAGCGCCGCCTGCTGATCTCCCGCCGCGCCCGCAATGGGAATCACTCCGCCGATGACCGATTCATCCGTATAGCCGTAAACACAGCTGGACGGCTTCACCTGGGGCAGCATGGATCTGGGGATTCCCAGACGGTTCAGAATATCCTCATCCCATTCTCTCTTATGAATGTCAAAAAGCATGGTACGGGAAGCATTGGTGTAATCCGTTACAAAAACCTTTCCCTTGGTCAGGTTCCAGATAAGCCAGGTGTCCACCGTGCCGAACAGCAGCTCGCCCGACTCCGCCATTTCCCTGGCGCCCTCCACATTATCCAGGATCCACTTGATCTTGGTACCGGAAAAATAGGCATCCGGCACCAGCCCGGTCCGCTCCCTGATGATGCTGTCAAAGCCATCCTCCTTCAGCTGTTCGATAATATCCGCCGTCCTGCGGCACTGCCAGCAGATGGCATTGTACACCGGTTTTCCCGTTTTTTTACTGAAGCAGACGGTAGTCTCCCTCTGGTTGGTAATACCTATCGCCGCAATATCCTCAATCGCCGCGCCGATTTTTCCCATGGCCTCCACAGCCACACTCAGCTGGGAGGACCAGATTTCCAGAGGGTCATGCTCCACCCAGCCCGGTTTCGGATATATCTGGGTGAACTCCCTCTGCACCACAGAGCGCATATGCCCTGATTTGTCAAACAGAATACAGCGGGAACTGGTCGTTCCCTGATCAAGCGCCATCACATATTTTTTCATTCGTAATACCCCCGTTCTGACCCCAATTTAAAAATACTGAAATTTAAATTATTACTGCCGCTTACCCCTAAGCGCCGCTCTTCCCAGACGGCCGTTTCCTTCTCTCCTGCCGTCTGTATCCAGGCGGCTGTCTCCTATTGTCCGGCTCTTTCCATGATACCGCAGCCGCCTGTTATACCTCAACTACCCGCAGCTGATTGGTCTTTCCGGAAATTCCCAGAGGCATTCCCGCCGTAATGATAACCTTATCCCCTTTTTGAATATAACCAGCCTCCACAGCAGCGTCAATAGCCGCATGGAACAGATCCTCCGCCGTATTCTCCTCCTGGATCAACAGCGGCATTACACCCCACTGCAGGTTCAGCTGACGCCATACCAGCCTCTTCACCGTGCAGCCGAAAATCGGGCAGCTGGGCTTAAATCGTGAAATCATGCTGGCAGTAAAGCCTGACATGGTTACGCAGATAATTCCCTTAACATCCAAATCCGCCGCCATCGTGCAGGTTGCATGGGAAATCGCCGTAGTAATATTGCCGTCGCCGGGCAGTTCGCGTTTTTTCAGACGGCCTGCAAAGTCGATATCCTCCTCGGTCCTCTCCGCAATGCGCGCCATGGTCTGTACGGCCTCCACAGGATACTGTCCCTGTGCGCTTTCGCCGGAAAGCATGATAGCTGTGGTCCCGTCATAAATAGCATTGGCAATATCCGTGGTCTCCGCTCTGGTGGGACGGGGATTATGAATCATGGACTCCAGCATCTGTGTTGCTGTTATTACCTGTTTTCCTTTGGCAACCGCCTTTTTAATGATCTGCTTCTGAAGCACGGGAACCTCTTCCAACGGAACTTCAACACCCATATCTCCTCTGGCAACCATAATACCATCGGAAACATCGATGATTTCGTCCAGATTCTTGATGCCCTGCATATTCTCAATTTTAGCAACGATCATCATCTTGGAATTGTGCTCATCCAGAATCCGGCGCACCTCCAGCACGTCATCTTTATTACGCACAAAAGATGCCGCAATAATATCAAACCCCAGTTCGATACCGAACAGGATATCATTCCTGTCGCTTTCGCTGATATAAGGCATGGAAAGCTCCGCGCCCGGCACATTCACGCCCTTGTGATTGGAAACAGGTCCGCCGTTTACAACATCACAGATAATATCGGTATCCGTAATTTCTTCCACCGTCATCTCAATCAGGCCGTCATCGATGAGAATCGTGGTTCCCACACCGATATCATTAATCAGCTCCTTGTAGGTAATGGAAGCCATTTTTTCCGTTCCCATCACTTCCCTGGTGGTCAGGGTGAATTTCTGTCCGGCCTCCAGATAAACCTTGCCGCCTTCAAAATCCCTCAGACGGATTTCCGGTCCCTTGGTATCCAGCAGCGCCGCAATAGGAAGATTCAGTTCCTTGCTCACCTTGCGCATTCTGTCATATTTTCCGTGCTGTTCTTCATGATCTCCATGTGAAAAATTAAAACGGGCCACATTCATGCCTGCCAGCATAAGCTCTCTCAGTTTTTCCTCACTTTGGGAAGCCGGTCCGATGGTGCAGATAATTTTGGTTTTTCTCATATTAACTCCTTCCGGTGCTTCAGACACCTGTCAATTAAGTATTGTTATTGTACAGTCTCCGGTCAACCCCGCTCCTGTTTCCGCGGTCTCCACCCCCTGTACGTTCAGCCTCTGCCTCACGTACGTCTCTATTAACTTAATGACCTCCTCCGTTATTACCTCTCCCGGAACTACCAGAGGAATTCCCGGCGGATAAAGGTTCACATAAGTTCCTGCTGTCTTTCCCGCCGCCATACTAAGCGGACAGGAGTGCTTCTCTTCCGTCAGCGCCCGGTAAAGCGGCACCGACATCTCAAGCTCCGGATACGGCTTCGCCTGCTGCGGGCAGTCCTGCGTCTCCAGGCCTTTATCAATTTCCAACAAAGCATCCGCAAGCCGCCTTAAGCCCTCCTCCCTGTCCCAGGGAGTCACTATGGCGGTCACATAAGTATCGCAAGCCATCTCCATTTGAAGATAATAACGGTTCAGAAGCTCTTTGTAAAGCGTATTTCCCGTAATTTTTGTATTCTTTACAGATATCAGCAGTTTTCCCGCATCAAAAGCTTTCATACAGCCTTTTTCCAGAATATCCCTGTTCATCAGCCTGAGATGCTTTAATTCTTCCGTTTTCCCGTAAAAACGCGCCATCCGCTGTTCAAAACCGCCCCAGCACGCCCCCTCCTCCAGGAGCCTCACACAGGCATCCATACTGCCCATCAGCAGATAGGACGGACTGCTGGTCTGATAAATCCGTTCATACTCCCGCACAACACTTCTGTCCACACGTGTCCCGTTAACATGCAGAAGCGCTGTCTGGGTCAGCGCAGGAAGCGTCTTATGAAGACTCTGAATAACCAGATCCGCTCCCTGACGCACCGGACTCTCCGGAAAAAACGGATCAAATCCAAAATGCGCCCCATGCGCTCCATCCACAATCAAAATGCCCCCCGCCCGGTGGACAATTTCCGCAATTTTTTCAATATCAGAAACTACCCCGTCATAGGTAGGGGAGGTGAGCACCACCGCCTTTGCCTCCGGATACTCCCTCAGGGCCGCTTCCACCTGCTCCGGCAGGATACAGTCCGCTATCCCGTAATCTGGCACCGTCCCCGGATAAAGAAAAACAGGCTCCAGCTCCCGCAGGAAGCAGGCATGATACACGGATTTATGGCAGTTCCGCGCCATGATAATCCTGCTGCCTCTTGGCGCCGCCGCCGAAACCGCAGTAAGGATCCCCGCCGTAGAACCATTTACCAGAAAAAAAGTTTCCTCCGCGCCGAAAACAACCGCCGCCTTTTCCTGCGCCTCCTTCAGAATCCCATCCGGCGCATGCAGATCATCAAAACCCTCTATTTCCGTAATATCCAGCCCCGCAATTCCCTGCAGCGCCCCAATCTCCTCAGGCATGTTCCTTTTATGCCCGGGCATATGAAAGGGATAATACTGAGAAGCCCCGTATTCAGTTAATCTTGCAAATAATCCTTCCATTTGCCTCCTGCATGCCGTCAGTTTTATTTTTCTGCCGCCTTTATTTCTTCTGCTGCCAGTTCCCCGTTTTCCTGCGTCTTTGGCTCCTTTTCTTCGCCACCGCTTCTGCGGGGGAGTGTCGTCCAATGCCTGCCCAAATGCTTCACAGCCTTCAGCCGCGGCTCCACCGTTTCCAGAAATGAACAGTACTTATCCGCCGCCGTCACGATCCATGCCTCTCTGCATAAAGGCGGAACAATGGTAAGCGGCCACATATGTTTCTTGATAATATCCTGCTCCCTGGGAGATAGCCGGTACTCCCTTCCGGCATTTTTCAGCGCTGTCCTGGGATGACTGAAGCCATGCATATTCCACAGCCCCCTGTCATGCTTATGATGATGCCAGTCATAAAGGAAATAATCGTGAAGCAGCGCTCCTCTGATAATATCCTTTTCCTCGCTCTTTATCCCCATTTTCTCCAGTTTTTCGTGGATTGCCAGGCTGCAGCCCGCCACGCTGATGCAATGGCTGTGCACGGAAATGGTCCCGTGCTGAATACTTCTGCGCGTACTCTTAAAATTATCGGACCGCAGAATATCCCCTCCATTTTCAGCAATTCTCTCCATAAATTTCCTGCGCCTTGCGATCCGGCGCTCCTGTTTTTCCCGCTGCCTGGGCGTCAATTCCTTATTTCTCATGATTTGTCCCCCAAACCAATTCCCTGTAATAGTTCAGACAACTGAACCACTGCGATTCCATCTGACACTTTGCAGTTAATAATGTAACTGTCCAGCACTTTCAAAGTTACTTAATAATAACAGATTACCGGAAAATTCCGTTCCATATATCCGTAAATTTCCTCCGCCTTATCACGCGGCAGATTGATACACCCATGAGAACCGTTCCTCATATAAATATCTCCGCCGAAGCTTCCTCTCCAGGACGCATCGTGCATACCGATATTCCCGTTAAAAGGCATCCAGTAATCCACATGCGACGCATAATTCTCACCGGTCAGCGTGGCATTCCTCTCCTTGTAGGTCAGCCCGAAAACACCGGCCGGCGTGCCGTATCCCCTGGAAATATTACCGGACACGAAATCACTTTCCAGAATCAGCTCCCCGTTCATATAAAGATATAAATGCTGGTTTCCCATATCAATTTCCACATAGGAAGCCCCAATATCTTCTCCCGGCGCCCCGGTGGCATAACCTCTGGCAAAATAAAGAGGTTCCTTCTCCACCTGCTCGCCCTTCCTGACAGACTCAAGAAGCGCGGCCGTCTCTCCCGCCCGGTCCGTCCACCAGCCGTAAGAACCGCTCTTCAGCAGAATAGTATTCCCCATTGTCGTGGTAAAATTACGATCCCTGCCATAAGTATCATGTTTTCTGGCCAGACCGTTCACATACTCCCGGGCCGCCTCTTCATCCAGCATCACATCGTCATCCGTAATCGTAATCCACTGGCTGATCACACTCCCATCAACCACTTCCCTTTCGCCGTTCCAATCATAAGTTATGACAGCGCCCACATACCGGTTTGCCTTCTCAAGCGCTTTCCTCAAAGCCTTATCATCCGACTTCACTGCCGCATTCTGGTAAAAACCGCCCGCATCCAGATCCAATGTTTCCTGAAGCTTTTCAAGCGCCTCCGCCACCGCATCCTTCACCCGGTCAAAATCCGCCACGGTACCCGGATACTCAGGAACAATTTCATATCCCCTGCCCTCAATATAACCGCTTATGTACGCATCCTCCGGAGGGTGGATATTGGCCTTCTTAAAAAAAACCGTCTCACTCAGCCGCTCCGCCAATGCATCGTCACTGTACGTCACCGCCTTGGGAAGCTCAAAATCTCTCCCTCCAAAAAACATCATCGGCCACTTCAGCCCTGTAAGCTGCGCATTGATCCGATCCAGCGTATTATCATAAACATAGGTCATCCCCACCTGATCCGGCTTTACAATATCCTGCATATCCTCCCGGCCATAAATCTGCAGCTCGTAAGCAACGGAAGGATTCAGAATCTCCTCCCGCACCTGCTCTTTGGAACGAAAGCTGTAATCCGTCCCATCTATCTGTGTCCTCCAGTAATAATGCCCAGCAAAAAAGAAGGCGCCTGCAAGATAAGCAAGAGCAAGCACCGCCGCAGTTATTCCCACGGCAATCATTGCCCTTCCGTATGCAGTCCCCCCTCTTTCAACCTGCGTGTCATTCATTTTTCTTTTATTCATCCGACAAATTCCTTCGTATAATCTCTCTCCCCTATTGTATCACTTATCCGTCAAAAGAAAAATAGATAAATAATGTATCGGTTGAGAAATACAGGTAAAATCGCAACAGCCCGGATAGCCGGACTTCTGCCTGCAATCCGGTTACCATCCGAAGCCAGCACAGGTCCCTTACTCAAACTGTGCCAGGTACATCTGTCTGTACAGGCCCTCCTGACATATCAGCTCATCATGAGTACCCTGCTGAACCACGTCTCCGTCATTCACCACAAGAATTATATCGGCATTGCGTATCGTAGATAATCTGTGGGCGATAATAAAACAGGTTTTCCCCTCCATCAGCCTGCGCATCGCCTCCTGGATTTTCATTTCGGTACGGGTATCCACATTGGAAGTCGCCTCATCCAATATAAGCATCCTGGCCGGAAGAAGCATCGCCCGCGCAATCGTCAGCAGCTGCTTCTCCCCTTGAGAAATATTATTGGCTTCCTCGTTGATCATAGAGTCATAGCCGTGCCCCAGCGTCTGGATAAAATGATGAACATTGGCCATCTTGGCCGCATCGACAACTTCATCTTTTCTGGCATTTAAACGTCCATACCGGATATTGTCACCGATCGTCCCTGAAAACAGCCATGTATCCTGAAGCACAAGGGAGAACAGAGATCTTAAATCTTCTCTGTCCATATCCCGGATATCGATACCGTCAATTTTAATAGAACCGCCTTTGACATCATAAAAACGCAGCAGCAAATTCATCAGTGTTGTCTTGCCGGCGCCTGTCGGCCCTACAAGTGCGACCATCTGCCCCTGTTTTGCCGTAAAGCTGACATCTTTCATCAATATTTTATCATCTTCATAGCCAAACTGCACATGTTCAAAAGTAACATTACCTTTAATCTTCTCTTTATCAACAGCCACTGTCCCTTTCTGAACTTCTTCTTCTTCGTTCAGCAGTTCAAAAATACGGTGCATTGCCGAAAAAGACGACTGCACTTGTGCAGACAGCTGCGAAATCTGAGACAGCGGGTCATTAATCTGCCAGATATAACGGATAAAAGCCTGAAGATTACCTACAGTCAGCGTGCC
>ENA-OPRR01002675-OPRR01002675.1-human-gut-metagenome-genome-assembly--contig:-NODE-2675-length-11272-cov-2.584470_pt1 | contig 11272 bp, 6 predicted proteins | sample MGYA00241796_ERZ501883 | MGnify/ENA primary metagenome ERZ501883 (study PRJEB25962, sample SAMEA2042406) | human gut metagenome | biome: human gut; feature: human-associated habitat; material: faeces...
CGAATTACACAGATGAAGGAAATGATTCAGTCGCTGCATAGACAGGGGTTTCGTGTGATTATGGACGTGGTCTATAACCATACCTACTCTTTGGATTCCTGGCTGCAAAGGACGGCCCCCTGGTATTTTTACCGGGTCTGGGAGGATGGGCGGGTCTCTAATGGCTCTGCCTGCGGCAATGACATCGCCAGTGAACGGCCAATGTGCGGGAAGTATATTCTGGAATCGGTGCTTTATTGGACGGAAGAGTATCACATCGACGGCTTTCGGTTTGACTTGATGGGGCTTTTGGATGTGGGGCTGATGAACCGGATTCGCTATGAGTTGGATCAGAGGTATGGAAAAGGAGAGAAACTTCTCTTTGGAGAGCCTTGGGCTGCGGATGAGACAGCGATGGAGAAGGATGCTGTTCCAGCGCTGAAGAGGAATTTGGGACTCTTGGATGAGAATGTGGGGATTTTTTGTGATGATACCCGGGACGGCATCAAGGGTTCTGCACTTCGAATCGAGGAGCCTGGTTTCGTAAATGGAGCCTCTGGGCTGGAAAAAGATATTTTGGAGAGTGCGGGGGCCTGGTGTTTGGATGTGAAAAAGATCTGGGAAGAAGAACCGGCCAGAGCCAAAGCGCCTTCGCAGATTGTGACTTACGTGTCTTCTCACGACAATCAGACTCTTTGGGATAAATTGGCCGACACGGCAAATCGTCCGGAGCTAATGAGGCTGAACCGTATGACCGCAGCCCTTTATATGACTTGTCAGGGAAATTTATTTTTTCTGTCAGGTGAGGAATTTGCCAGAACAAAGGAGGGGCACGAGAACACTTACAATGCTCCAATCTCCCTGAACCGGCTGGACTGGGAGCAGGCTTGGCGAGAGAGGGATTTAGTGGAGTATTATAAGGGTTTGATTGGCCTGAGGAAACGGCTGCCAGGTTTGTGTGACAAATCAGTGGCTGCGAAGAGAAGATTTTCGGACATAGAGCTTCGGCCGGGCCTGGTGTCTTTCATGGTGGATAACCGGGATGAGAACGATACTTCTCGGTGGAAAAGTCTCTATGTGATTTATAATAGCAGAAGAAAAGCTCAGGAGTTGGTTCCCCCGGAGGGAGCCTGGGAGATTCTGCTGGATATTCATAGAAGCGATCTTTGGAGAGAGCCAAAATTGGCGGGACCTAAGATAGAGGTGGAACCGATCAGTGTTCTGGTTTTGGGACAGCCGTCAGAAGAAAAGGGAGAAAGAGAACAGACTGTATGAAATGGATTTACGGAAAACAGGATTGGAAGAGTTTTGAGAGGGGACAGGAGAACTGTTATCTGCTGACCAATGGGCTGGGAGGCTTTTCCTCGGCGACTATGATCGGGTCGGTTTCCAGAAACGACCATGCGCTGCTGATGGCCTGCGTGCACGCGCCCAATCACCGGTACAATATGGTGCATCGGCTGTCCGAACAAGTGACTCTGGAAGGAGACAGCCACATGATTTCCAGTCAGGAGTTCGCGGACGGCACGCGGGAGGACGGCTGGCGTTATCTGGAGGAATTTTCCTATGAGGATACGCCTGTGTGGAGATTCCTGGTGGAAGGCGTGCAGGTCCGAAAAGAGATTTCTGTGGAACAGGGGACGAACACTGCTGCGGTGTGCTATGAGATCACGAACCGAAGTTCCAGAATGTGTGACTTCACAGTGACGCCTTTCTTTCAGTTTACTCCGAAAGGGAGTGAGCCAAAGCCTTCTCAGGTCTTTGAGAGAGAAGAAGGCTGTGTCCGCAGCAATGGACTGAGTCTGTATTTTTGGACTGATGCAGAAGTGAAAGCAATACCGGAGATCAGTGAAGTTTACTTTTACAGCTACGATGACTGTGATGGCAGGCGCTCTACTGGACTGGCAAAGGCGAATCACCGGATTTGTAAGGCGGTAAATCCTGGGGAAAAATGCCGGCTGGAACTGGTATACAGCATGGAAACGGCGGAGAAGAAGGCAGCAAGTGTCCTGGCGGGACATAGAGCGTACCGGAAAAAATTGGAGGAGCTGGCAGACTTTTCCTCTGAGCTGGCGGCGTTTTTGGCTAAGAGTGCCAATCAATTTGTGTCAAGGCGGGAGTCTACAGACGGCGAGACGATCTTGGCAGGTTTTCCATTTTTTGAGGACTGGGGTCGAGATACCATGATCGCGCTTCCGGGAATCTGCATCAGTACCCGGCAGTATGGGACAGCCAGGGAGATTTTGAGGACCTTTGCGGCCTATGAGAAGGATGGGCTGATGCCGAACCTGTTTCCGGAAGGAGAAGAAGCACCTCTCTATAATACGGTGGACGCGGCTTTGCTGTTTATCAATTGTATATACCTGTATTATCAGGCCACAGGAGAAAAGACTTTCGTAAGAGAGATGTATCCGGTGGCGGAGAGGATTGTGAAAAGCTATCGACAGGGAACACATTTTGGAATCCATATGGATGAGGACGGCTTGATTATGGCAGGCCAGGAGCTAGACCAGGTGACCTGGATGGATGTGAGAGTCGGAGAGTTTCTCCCTACACCACGCCACGGCAAGCCGGTGGAGATCAATGCTTACTGGTACAATGCCCTTCAGATTATGGCCTGCTTTTCGGAGATTCTGGGCGAAGAAGGAGCAAAGTACGAAGCTCTGGCAAAGAAGGCCAAGGAGGCTTTCTGTGGCCAGTTCTGGATGGAAGACAGACACTGTCTCAAAGATGTGTTGTCGGGAACAGAGGCGGACTGTCAGGTTCGCTGCAATCAAATTTGGGCTGTGTCCATGCCCTTTACAATGTTGGATAGGGAAAAGGAGAGACAGGTGGTTGAAACTGTGTTTGAAAAACTGTATACTCCTTATGGACTGCGGACCTTGGAGAAATCAGACCCACAATTTCATGGAACCTACGGAGGGCCGATGCAGCAGAGGGATATGGCCTACCATCAGGGGACAGTGTGGACTTTCCCGCTGGGGGCATATTACCTTTCCTACCTGAAGGTTCATTCCAATAGTGGGGAGGCGAAGGAGACGGTGAGAGAACAGCTGGAAGTGCTGGCAAGCGCTCTGAGAGAGGGCTGTGTCGGCCAGTTACCGGAAATTTACGACGGGGAAAATCCGACTTCTTCTAAAGGATGTTTCGCACAGGCATGGAGCGTGGGAGAGTTGCTCCGTGTCTTTGAGAAAATAGAAAGAGGAAACTGAGTTTTGAAAGGAGATTGCTACTATGGAACAGGCGTTAACGCAAATCTTAAAAGAACAGTGCCAAAAGAGCATTCAGGAAGCTTCTGACCAGGAGATCTATGCGGCTTTGCTGTGTATTGTAAAGGATAAAATGAAAGGAATGAAGAGAAATGAGGGCAGTAAAAAGCTGTACTACATTTCCGCGGAGTTCCTGATTGGAAAACTGTTGTCCAATAACTTGATTAATCTGGGAGTATTTGAGGAGACCCGTCAGGTACTGAAAAAATATGGACACGATCTGACGGCAGTAGAAGAGGTGGAATTAGAACCTTCCCTTGGCAATGGGGGCCTGGGGCGCCTGCTTTTTGGATTCCATCGCCACACTGGGACTACCCGGCGACGGTGTTGGACTGAATTACCACGACGGACTATTCCGTCAGACTTTTGTGGACCACAAGCAGAAGGAAGAGCCCAACCCTTGGATTACCAAGCAGAACTGGCTGACCAAGACGGACTGTCACTTTGAGGTTCCGTTTGGGGACTTTACGCTGACTTCCACGATGTACGACATTGATGTTCCGGGATATAAGAATGGCAGCAATCGTCTGCACCTGTTTGACGTGGACACGGTGGATGAGGGAATTATCCAGGATGGAATTGATTTTGACAAGACAGACATCAAAAGAAATCTGACCTTATTCCTGTATCCAGACGACAGCGATGAGAATGGCCACCTTCTGAGAATTTATCAGCAGTACTTCATGGTCAGCAATGCGGCTCAGCTGATTTTGAAGGAGGCTGAGGAGAGAGGTTGTGATCTGTACCGTCTGCACGAACACGTGGCGATTCAGATCAACGATACCCATCCAACGATGGTGATTCCAGAGTTGATTCGCCTGCTGACTGAGAAGAAGGGCTTTAATATGGACACAGCCATTGATGTGGTGAGAAAGACCTGTGCCTATACCAACCATACGATTCTCGCGGAGGCATTGGAGAAATGGCCAGTGTCTTATCTGGAAAAAGTGGTTCCTCAGCTGATGCCGATCATCTGGGAGCTGGATGCAAGGGTGAGAAAAGATTTCCACGATGAGAGAGTCTACATTATCGACCAGTCAGACCGGGTACACATGGCACATATTGATATTCACTATGGATATGCGGTAAATGGCGTGGCCGCCCTGCACACGGAGATACTGAAACAGTCAGAGCTGAAGCCTTTTTACGATCTCTATCCGGAGAAGTTCAACAACAAGACCAACGGTATTACCTTCCGCCGTTGGCTGATGCACTGTAATCCAAAACTGGCGGAGTATTTAAAAGAACTGGTGGGAGAGACCTATCTGGAGGATGCTTCTGTTTTGGAAAAACTTTTGGATTATCAAGATGACCAGGAAGTGCTTCAGAATCTGCGGGCAATCAAGAAGGATGCCAAAAAGGAGCTGAAGAGCTATCTGCTTCAGACTCAGGGGGTCGAGATTGATGAAAACTCTGTCTTTGACATTCAGATCAAGCGTCTTCACGAGTACAAGAGGCAGCAGTTAAATGCTCTTTACCTGATCCACCAGTATCTGAATATCAAAAAAGGCATCCTGCCGCCGGCTCCCATTACCGCCATTTTCGGCGCCAAGGCAGCCCCGGCTTACGTAATCGCCAAGGACATTATCCATCTGATTCTCTGCCTCCAGGAACTGACCGCCTCCGATCCGGAAGTAAGTCCCTGGCTGCGGGTAGTCATGGTAGAAAACTATAACGTAACCCTGGCTGAAAAGCTGATCCCGGCCTGCGATATTTCCGAGCAGATCTCCCTGGCTTCCAAGGAAGCAAGCGGAACGGGAAATATGAAGTTCATGTTAAACGGAGCAGTTACGCTGGGCACGGAAGATGGTGCAAACGTAGAGATCCACCAGCTGGTAGGGGATGACAATATTTATATCTTCGGAGAAACATCAGAAAAGATCATCAAGCTGTATGAGACAGGAGAATACTGTTCCAAAGACATCTATGAGAATGATCCGCTGGTAGAAGAGCTGGTAGACTTTATTATCAGTAAAGATTTGATCCGCATCGGAGATCCGGTGAACCTGGGACGTCTGTACAAAGAAATCGTAGGCAAAGACTGGTTCATGGCACTTTTGGATGTGAAAGATTATATCAGAACAAAAGAGCAGATGCTTTCTGATTACGAAGATGAAAAAGCGTGGGAGAAAAAAATGCTGGTGAACATTGCCAAAGCCGGATTTTTCTCTTCCGACAGAACGATTGCAGAGTATAACAGAGACATCTGGCATCTGTAGGATATGGCAAAAGCAAAAGGAGAGAGTAAAATGAGAAAAACAGGAATTTTGATGCCTGTATCTTCCCTCCCGTCCCGAACGGGAGTGGGAGAGATGGGGGCAGAAGCATATCATTTTCTGACATTGTTAAAAGAAAGCGGTGTGAAGATCTGGCAGATTTTGCCGATGAATCCGGTGGGATACGGAAACTCCCCGTATCAGCCATATTCTTCCTGTGCAGGGGATGAGCTATATATCAGTCTGGATACGCTGTATGAGGAAGGGCTGTTAAAAGAAAGACCAGAAGGGTTTCACGAATATGCGACGAAAGTCGATTACGATGCTGTGCGTCTGCACAAAGAGCCTTATTTAAGAGAAGCTTTTCAGGCATTTCTTACAAGTGGCGGCTGTGAGACAAAAGACTATCAGGAGTTTGCAGCTCAGAGCTGGGTATATGAATATGGTGCTTTCCGTGCACTGAAAAAGGCAAACGGGGGATGCTGCTGGAATGAATGGAAACAGGAAGATAAAATGTGGCCGGATGCGAGAGCGGATTTGGCGCCTGAGTTAGAAACAGAAGTGCAGTATCATATGTTTTTACAGTATGTATTTTTCAGTCAGTGGATGAAACTGAAAGAAAAGGCCAATGCGTATGATATTCAGATCATGGGAGATGTGCCGTTTTATGTGGGGGTAGATTCTGTGGACGTGTGGGCATCAAAAGACAATTTCCTTCTGGATACAGACGGAAGGCCGATCTTTATTGCAGGAGTTCCGCCGGATTATTTCAGTGCTACCGGTCAGAGATGGGGCAATCCAATCTACAACTGGGAATATTTAAAAGAAAACAACTATCAGTTCTGGGTGGACCGGATCGGATACAGCAGCAAGCTGTTTGACATTATCCGGATCGATCACTTCCGGGCGTTTGACACCTTCTGGAAAATTCCGGCAACCTGTCCTACAGCCATTGAGGGCGAATGGATCGAGGCTCCCGGCTATGAGGTTCTTGATATGCTTACAGAAAAGCTTCCGGATGTGGAACTGATCGCAGAGGATCTGGGAGATCTCCGCCCGGAGGTCCTTACCTTAAAAGAGCATTATCATCTGAAGGGAATGAAGGTTCTGGAATTTGTCCTGGATACTTCAGGCAAATATGCAGTGGACAGCTTCCCGGATGAGGAAAACATGATCGTCTATACAGGAACCCATGATAACAGTACACTGATGGAATGGTATCAGGAGCTCAGTGTTCCGTCCAGAAGAAAGATACGCCGTTTCCTGAAAAGGCAGGGGATCAAAAACGGTTCCATACAGGACAGGCTTCTGGAGTATACCTGGAGAAGCAGGGCAGAGTACGCCATTGTTCCTCTTTCCGATATTCTTGGAATGGGAAAAGAAGCAAGACTGAATACTCCGGGTACTGTGGGAAGTCCAAACTGGGAATGGCGGATGCCGGACGGGGACAGGATAGAAGCAGGCCTTAAAAAATATGCCGGACATTTATCGTCTGTAAATATACAGAAAGGATAAGTGCATAACAGTCAATTCTATTGGTTATGCACTTGTTATATGAGGAAATAACATATGGAATTTACCGGGGTTTATCATAAAACTTCAGAGCAGATGAGCTATCCGTACAATGAAAACCAGCTGATTGTAAACATAAAAACCGGTTATGATGTAAAACGGGTCTTCATACATTATGGAGACCCGTTTGATGCAGGTATTTTAGGCGGAAAAGAAAAATGGACAGGGAAACGGGAAGAAATCTGCTACAAAAAGCGGCTGAAGCATCAGCTCTGGTGGACGACCACCCTTGCGCCGCTATATAAAAGATGCAAATATTATTTTGAGCTTCAGACAGACAAGGAAACCTGGTATTATTTTGAGGACGGTTTTCTTACAGAGGAGCAGCTTCATATGGATGGAAGAATGCTCCAGTGTTTTATTGTTCCCTGGATGAATCCGGCAGATCTGAACAGGACGCCGGACTGGGTGAACAATACCATCTGGTATCAGATTTTTCCGGACAGATTCTGTAATGGAACACCGGAGAAAAATACAGAGGATATTCTTCCCTGGAGAACCGGTCCGGTTACCAACAGAGAGCGGTATGGAGGAAATCTTTCTGGAATCCGTCAGAAGCTGGATTATCTGAAGGAGCTGGGAATCAATGGACTTTATCTGAATCCCATTATGGAGGCTGAATCCAACCACAAATACGATACAACGGATTATGAAAAGATCGATCCGGCATTTGGAGATGAGAAGGAGTTTTCCCTTCTGGTAAAGGAAGCCCATGACCGGGGGATCCGCGTGATGGTGGATGCGGTATTTAACCATTGCGGACCAAAATTTGCGCCCTGGATGGACGTGCAGGAAAAGGGACGGGCTTCCGAATATGCAGACTGGTTTATGATCAATGACTGGAGCGACCTTAAGAAAAAGGCAGATACCAGAGATGGACGCTTTTATTCCTTTGCCTTTGCGGACGGAATGCCAAAGCTGAACACCAATAATAAAAAAGTGCAGGAGTATTTTTGTAATCTCTGTGAAAGCTGGATCCGTGACTATGACATTGACGGTATCCGTTTTGATGTTGGAAATGAGATTTCCCACAGCTTTCTAAAAAAGATGAGAGAGCGGGTAAAAAGGCTTAAGCCGGATATTTATCTTCTTGGTGAGATCTGGCATGATGCAAGCCAGTGGCTTATGGGAGACGAGTATGATTCTGTAATGAATTATCCTTTAATGAGCGGTATTCATGACTTTTTTATTGATAAGAAAATGACAAAACAGGACTTTGAATATACGGTCAATCACTGTTATACTATGTACATGCAGCAGTGTAATAACGTGCTGTTTAATCTATTGGATTCCCATGACACGGAGAGGCTGATGAACCGTTTCCATAATCTGGATATGTTTTATCAGCAGCTTGCAGTACTGTTTACCATGCCGGGAAGTCCATGTATTTATTATGGAACAGAAATCGCAATGGAGGGAGGACACGATCCTGACTGCAGAAGATGTATGCCCTGGCAGGAACTGGATTCAGAAGAAAACAGACGGCGTATTGCAGAAATGAAGAAGCTGATCTCTCTGAGAAAGCAGGAACCTTCTTTTAGAAGCCTGCATTTCCATTTTCCGGGAACATATCAGGAAAAGCGCTGTGTGGAATATATTAAGCTGGATGAACAGAATCATAAAACAGAAGTGCTTCTGAACTGTTCAGAAGATTGCATAAAAGTGGAAAAACAGGGAGAAATTCTCTTCGCCCGTGGTTATGTGAATGGAAATCTTGCAAAAAACGGAACTCTCATACGAAGGATTTAACAGGAGGAAATGGATATGAACAATAAAAAATGGTGGCAGAATTCTGTGGTTTACCAGATTTATCCCCGAAGCTTTCAGGACAGTAACGGAGACGGGATCGGCGACATCCAGGGAATTATAAAAAGACTGGACTATCTTCAGGAGCTTGGCATTGACGCCATCTGGCTGTCTCCGGTGTGTAAATCTCCCCAGGATGACAACGGTTATGATATTTCCGATTATCAGGATATTGACCCCATGTTCGGAAATCTTGATGACATGGAGCAGCTGATCTCTGAGGCAAAAAAGAGAAATATCCGTATTATTATGGATCTGGTGCTGAATCATTCCTCTGACGAGCACCGCTGGTTTACTGAGGCAAAAAAGAGCAAGGACAATCCTTATCATGATTACTATGTGTGGCGTGACGGCGAGGAGGGCGTTTATCCAAATGATATGAATTCTGTATTCGGCGGTCCGGCCTGGGAGTGGGTGCCTGAGTTAAAGCAGTATTATTTTCATCAGTTTTCCGTAAAGCAGCCGGATCTGAACTGGGAAAATCCAAAGCTCAGAAGAGAAATCTATGACATGATCCTCTGGTGGATGGACAAAGGTGTTGGCGGTTTTCGCCTGGACGTGATTGACCAGATCGCCAAGGAGCCGGATCTTAAGATCACCAACAACGGTCCAAGACTTCATGAGTTTATTCAGGAGTTAAGCAGAGAAACCTTCCAGAAGGGAGATCTGATCACAGTGGGAGAGGCCTGGGGCGCAGATATTGACAGGGCCAAGCTTTACAGTAAGCCGGACGGCAGCGAGTTTTCCATGGTGTTCCAGTTCGAGCATATGATGCTGGATCAGGAGCCGGGAAAAGAGAAATGGGATTTCTGTCCCCTTCCTTTTGTAAAACTGAAAAAATGTCTGGAAAAGTGGCAGAAGGAGCTTCATGGCTGTGGCTGGAACAGCCTTTTCTGGGACAATCACGACCTTCCGAGGATTGTATCCCGCTGGGGCAATGACAAAGAATACAGAGTGGAATCTGCAAAAATGCTGGCAACCATCCTTCACGGAATGGAAGGAACTCCCTATGTATATCAGGGCGAGGAGCTTGGCATGACAAATGTGCGCTTTGAGTCCATTGAGCAGTACCAGGACATCGAGATCCGAAACATGTACAGGGAGCGTCTGGAAAAGGGGTACGCAGAGAAAGATATCATGGAGTCCATCTATGCAAAGGGCCGCGACAATGCCAGAACTCCCATGCAGTGGGATGATACAGAAAATGCAGGCTTTACAACAGGAACTCCATGGCTGGGCGTGAATCCCAATTATACAGAAATAAATGCCCGAAGCCAGCTTCATGATGAAAACTCTGTTTTTCATTATTATAAAAAGCTGATTCAGCTCCGCAAAGAAAACAGCATTTTTGTTGAAGGTGATTTTACACTGCTGCTGCCGGAAGATGAAAATATTTTTGCTTATGTGCGGGAATATGAAGGCAGGAAACTGCTGGTGGCAGCTAATTTTACAGATAAAGAGGTGGAATGTCCCATTTTAAAGGAATGGGGAGTGTCTGGAGCTGAGGATGGCGTTGATAAGAGCCGGGACAATGGCGTACTTTTGATCCACAACTACAATGATCTGCCTTCCCGGCAGAAGCTGAGACCCTATGAAGCAATGATGTGGGAAAAAACAGAGACAGGAACAGATATCTGATCTATGGAAAACAGTTGGGTATGATGTTGACAGAAATACGGGAGCCATCAATGGCAAACCTTTCGCCCGAATGTTTTTTATGAATCCTGGCTGTTTATCTGCCGGGACAGACGCCGGATGTTTCGGGAAATCCGGCAGAAATATAAAGGCCCAAAATGCAGTAACGGGGCAGGATTCCTAAAAATCCCACCCAAAAACTTGATAAAGAGCCCAAATATAAAGCTGATATTGACAGGCTGCAGACAAATATTTTACTTTGATTTTTGATAAGGAGCCTAAAAAACACCCCCGGAAATCTTCCGGGGGTGAAATCATATCTGGATCAGTTTGTGATAACCAGCTCAGTTTCTTTGTCGAAGAAGTGAGCTTTTTCCATATCAAAATCAAAATGGATTGAATCGCCTGTCTTTGCAGTTGTACGTGGATCAACACGGGCTGTGATCTGAGTTCCGTTTATATCGAAGTACAGGAATACTTCAGCACCCAGAAGCTCATATACTTTAACGATAGAAGCCATGGAGCCGTCAGCGGAATCTGTAACATCCTCAGGACGGATACCCATAACAACTGTTTTGCCTACATAGCCTTTATCTTTGAGAACTTTTGCCTTTGCTGCCGGAATAACAACTTCATCGTTGCCGATCTTGGCAACCAGGTCAGCGCCGTTTTCTTTGATCTCAGCGTCAAGGAAGTTCATCTGCGGAGATCCCATGAATCCTGCTACGAACAGGTTACCCGGTTTCTGATACAGGTTCTGAGGTGTATCTACCTGCTGAACAACACCGTCTTTCA
>ENA-OPRR01002677-OPRR01002677.1-human-gut-metagenome-genome-assembly--contig:-NODE-2677-length-11261-cov-2.654025_pt1 | contig 11261 bp, 8 predicted proteins | sample MGYA00241796_ERZ501883 | MGnify/ENA primary metagenome ERZ501883 (study PRJEB25962, sample SAMEA2042406) | human gut metagenome | biome: human gut; feature: human-associated habitat; material: faeces...
TACTGCCCCTCCCAGAAAACAGGCCGGGATCACCAGAAGGGGCCGGGCTGTTTTTAATAAACTTTTTACCAGATGAGGCACCGCAATTCCCACAAAGGAAATCGGCCCTGCAAATGCAGTAACACAGGCTGATAAAATACTGGACAGAAGAATCAGCGCCACACGGAAAAGTTTAATATTTACGCCCATGTTCTGTGCATAGCCTTCCCCAAGCTGATAAGCGCTGATAGGTTTTGACATCAGAAATACCATCAGTACCGTAACTGCTGTCACAACTGCCATCATCCGCACATTTTCCCAGTTCATGCCGGAAAAGCTTCCCATGGACCAGTTATGAAGATTTACAATATTGGAATCATCTGCAAACGTGATCACAAAATCTGTAATGGCAGAACAGATATATCCGATCATAATGCCACTGATAATAAGAGCAGACATCTGTTTTACTTTTTTTGCAACAAGCAGTACAAAACCCATAGAGATCATAGAGCCCACAAAGGCGGCCAGAATCAGAACTGCCGAGGATGCAACCATGGATTTTCCCAAAAGAAAAATCATCACAAGAGAAACCACCAGTTTTGCTCCGGATGAAATTCCAAGAACAAAAGGACTGGCTATGGGATTACCGAAAAAAGTCTGTAAAAGGAAACCGGATACAGATAAAGCGCCTCCCAGGATAATGGCTGCCAGTATTCTGGGAAGCCTGATCTCCCAGACAATATTAAGAGCCGTGTCCTCTCCCTTTCTCAAAAACAGGATTTCCATAATCTCCTTTACAGAAATCTCAATACTTCCGGAATTAATATTCCACACTGTAAAACTCATCAGAAGCAGAGCCAGAAAGCCAAAGGCGATCCAGTATCTGAGATGTAGTTTCTTCCTCATATTTCTATCCTTCCTGCTTATTTATAAGAATCTGCGTCTTCATAACTTATTTCAGTCGGTGCATATAGGTCAGGGCGTCCAGCCTTTCATCTTCTGCTGTCAGCATGGCATGAATATCTTCGATCATGGTTCCCAGCCCCATAGTATCCTGAAAAAGGTTCTGTTCCGTACACCATACATTTCCGTTTTGCACTGCCTTGAAATCTTTAAGAAGCGAACTTTTTGCCAGAAGCTGGTCAATGGTTGTCAGCTCGCCGTCAATGGTGCTGTTATAAATAATATAATCTGCATCTTTGGCTTTGGCGTAAAATTCTTCCATCTGCATGTTCATGGTGGAAAGTGCGCTGTCATCCTCTCCAAGCTCATCAAAAATATATTTTCCTCCTGCCAGCTCAATCATTTTCGCCACATAGTCATTGGATTTTCGCACATTTGCAGCTCCTATAGAATTAATATAAAAAAATGCCACTGTCTTTCCTGTATTTTTGCTGTTTTCCAGATTTTTCACCTTATCTGCCTGCTTTTCAAAAAGCTCCTGAGCCGGTTCTTCCTTATCCAGAAGCACTCCATACAGTTTCAGCCACTCTGTTCTTCCCAGGGGATGAGGCTCATAGCTGGAATGCTCCACAAGAACCGGAATTCCAAACTGTTCCAGCTTTTCCTTCACTTCAGGCATATGGTAGATCATGGTAGATTCCACAGCAAGCCCACAGTTTTTGCTTAGAATCAGTTCATAATCAGGAGCGCTGTATTTTCCTGCAAAAGAAATACTTCCATCCTCCAAAGCTTTTTTTGCCTCTTCAATATACCAGCCGTCTGCATCTGTGCCGGAAAGACTGATGTGATCAAGCCCGTCCAGCGCGCAGAACAGATTCATGGCAGAGGTTGCCACAAGGTAAATATTCTGCACCGGCTGTTGAATAACTGCAATGGTTTCATCCAGGGATTCCGGCGCCTTTTTCCCTTCCGGCACAACCAGAAATCTGTCCTTATCTGCAATTGTGATCAGAGCATAGCCATCTTTATAATAATCTACAGAAAACTGTTCTGCATAATCAAGTTCCATGCTGTGATCGTAAACAAGTCCTGAAATTTCCAGCGGTTCCTTCTGGCCTTGAGATGCCTGGACCGGAAGAATACCTTCCATAAAAAGCATAATACTTACAATAAAACAGATTAAAATCCTTTTCATATTTATTCAGCCTTTTTCACAGATTCAGAATCAAACTGCAGGGTATAGTCGATCTCATGGGGTTCACTCATGGCTACGGTATCGGCCTTTACCTCAAGGGCCGTATCAAAGGCTGCAACCGGAATATCAAATACAGAATTTCCTTCTGTATTTACCATCTCATACTTCTCCCCGTCCACGATCATATAATCGTAATTGGGACTGCTCCAGGTAATGGTTGCCATGGCCTTTCCATCTGAAATCTTCATTTCCGCCGGGCTCTCTACCGTTGCCTTTCCGGATCCGCCCTCCAGAGCCACTTCCACTGTGTAATCTCCATCCTCAAGCTTCAGCTCCTCTGCTGTCTTTCCTTCTGATGAACCGCCTGTCTCTTCACTGTTCTCCGCCGGCTGAGGATTGGAAACACTTACTTTATGATCGTACCACTTGCCTTTTTTGCCAAGAAGTGCTACGTCAAATTCTTCCTCAAGAGACGGAACCGGAATGTCAAAGCCATACACGGTTTCTTTATAGCCATCGCTGTATGTAACCTCATCCTCTGTAGGCTCCAGAACCTTCGCGCCTTCTTTCTGTGCATCCTCCGCTTTTCCTGAAAACAGATTTACGATGCTCTTGGAAACAAGACTGACATGAATGGTCATTTCCCCGTTCTTTACTGTCAGTGTTCCCTTGCCGTCTTTTGCCTCATTCACATGAAACATGTTGCTGTCTGTATCAAAATCAGCTGTGTAAATACCGTCTTTCAGCTCATTCTCTATGGCTTCTTTACTTTCAGCAGCGGCTTCTGCAGATGTTTTTTCCTCTGCCATAACAGAACTGTAGCTTCCCATAGCTGCTGCTATACTCAGCATACAGAGGGCAATTACTGTTTTTCGTTTCATTTTATCAATCTCCTTTCAAAATAACTGCCCGGAAGTTCTGTAACATTCCGGGCAGATTTTTTATCCATATGGTTCTTATTCTTCTGCAGCTTCCGTTTCTGCCTCTGCTGTTTCAGCTTCTGCCGCCTCATCCTCTGTAGCTGCTTCTGTTCCAAGGGAATCAATTGCTGCTTTTGTATGATCCACATAAAGCTGTTTTACTGCATCGATTCTTCCCAGGCCGGCAATCTGAGCATCCACACTGTCAAAGCTGCCGGATGCTTCAAACATGGATTTCCAGGAATCTTCTTCACTTCCTGCCATATCATTATTTGCATGATCTCCGGCAACTACCATAAGCGGACGAAGGATTACTTTTTTATATCCTGCTTCTTTTACCTTTTCGATCACTGCTTCGCAGGCAGTATCTTCCGGCTCACCTTCTACAGTGCCGATAAATGCATTCTTAAATCCAAGCTCCTCCATCTGGGTCTGCATCTGGCTGTAGCTTACCTTTGCTGTATGGGAAGTTCCGTGGCCAAGAAATACAAATGCTGTGCCATCCTCTGCAGCTGCTTCCATACTGTCAAATCCTGCTTCCTGAACTGCCGCATCTGCAACTGCCTGAGCAACTGCTGCTTTATCTTCATTAATCACAGTTGCATCATCCCCAACCTCGCCAAGCATAGGCTCTGCAATTGCAACGGATTCAAATTTGTCCTGATACTGTTCAAGAACCTCTGCCATCTCGTCATATTCAGCTCCATGCATGAGATGTGTAGGCTGCACCACAAGATTCTTTACTCCATTTTCCACTGCGCGGTCAAGAGCCTGCTGCATGTTGTCGATCACTTCCCCGTCTCTTGCCTGAACGTGGTTGATAATGATCTGAGCAGTAAATGCTCTTCTTACGGCCCAGTCCGGATAAGCTTCCTGCAAAGCGTCTTCAATTCCTTTAATGTCCTCAACACGGCTGTCGTTATAGGAGGTTCCAAAGCTTACTACCAGAAGCTCGTTCTCGCCAATCTCATCTGCATTGCGTGCATCATCTTTGGTAGCGTCTCCGGTGTCCAGTCCAAAGTAATCCGGGCTGGCATTCTCGCCTTCCACCAGCTCTTTCTGTGCATCGGTAAGGGCATCCCAGGCTTCTTTTGCAGCTTTACAGTCATCATCTGTTGTTTCTGTTCTTTCCTGAACATAAATTTTGTCGATCAGCGCTGCCACATTGTCTGCTGCCTGCTGATCTGCATCTGCACTTTCTTCTCCTGCAGCTTCAGTTTCCTCAGCCGCAGCTTCTGTTGTTGTTTCTGTATCGGAAGCATAAATGCTGGAGGCTCCCATCATAGAAACAGTTGTTACAGTCATCAGTAATGCCAGTGCTTTTACAGTTTTGTTTTTCATGTTTTTATCCTCCTTTTTTACACTGTGCCGGAATCTGTCCGCTGTATGACAGTTTTCCGAAAAATGAATAAAAATGTACGGAGAAAAACTCTTCTGCAAAACACCGTGCCATTACCTGAATTTTTATATAAAAATAAAAAAACCCCTTACTCATGGTAAAAGGGCTACTGACACAATTCGGTACAACCAATTACTCGTGATTTGGGGCCCTCGTCCCCGTACCAATATCAGGCAGGTTTCCTGGCTTATAATTCCACATACAAAGCAGCCTTCCCAGTTTCCCAGTGGCTGTAAAAATACAAAATGCTTTGTACTCCTTAAATACAGTGACGAGATCGTGCAGGATTCTCACCTGCTTCCCTTTTAACCGGATAAAATCCGGCACCTGATATTCTTTTTATTCAATTTTCTAAATCATATCACTTTTTTTCGACAAATACAAGCATCCATACAAAAAAATATGATAAAACAGAGCAATGGAAAACTGATTTTTCCATTGCTCTGCGGCAAAGTTCTTTTTTTATTTCATGTATGTTTTCAAAGCTTCATAGACAAATTTCTGTCTGGACTTATATGCTCCCACCTGATTACCTGTATCAGACTGCAGAGCCTTATAAATATTATCAAGTGTTACCGGTCGTTTTGTCTTTTTCAGGACTCTGGTAACAGCGCCAAGGCCTCCCTGGTGGCGGATGTTGATAAACATTCCAACTGCCCTGGCTTCTGTGACGCCAAGCTTACGAATCTCTGCCTCCATTTCTCCGATCTGCTGATACATCAGCTGATCCTGACATTTGATGCCTGTGGGAGAACTGATCAGTTTGACAATGATCTTAGCTCTTCCCGACTCCTTAACAAGTCTGTAATTAGACCAGTCCGTTTTATTTTTTACGTCATTCCATACATAATTTTTCGGATCATATTTTGCATATTCTTTGGCGCTCATAGTGTCATGGATCAGAAGAAGCAGTCTCCTTGCCTCATTGGCATACCACTGGCCTGCCCCAATAGTGATCGCATGCTCGGCAGAACTGTTTGTGTACGCTTCTGTAAAATCTGCATAATCCTGTCTTCCGTAAACCTGACCGCCGGTTTCCACTGCGTACAGGATTTTTTTCATGACTTCCTTCTGAGCTGAATTATATTTGGAATGATTGCCGCTGTCATCAGAGCTTCCCGTACCGGTTGTAACAGCTTTACTCTGTACCAGATTTGAAGTATATTTTACTCCGCCGCTTAATCTGTATGAACGAATGCTGTATATATACTGGGTGTCCTGAGAAACTTTCATGTCTGCCAGAGATTTTCTGTCATTTTTGATATCTGCCACTAAAGTCCAGTTTTTTCCTGCAACTCTTTTGTAAACTCTGTATCCGTCTGCTCTTGACACAGAATCCCAGGACACATTTACTCTTTTATCTGACACTGCCTTTGCCCGGATAGATGCCGGAGCAGGAGGCCGGGTGGAGGCAATTGCCGTTGTATATGCACTGTAAACATTCTTTCCATTTTCCCTGCGGTATGCACGTACAGCGTACTGATAGGACTTTCCGCTTGGAAGATTGCGATCCAGATAGGAAGTCGTCCCTTTACTGACTGTCTTCAGCCTCTGAAACGGTTTTTTTACAGATTCTCTTCTGTAGATCACATACCCCTGTGCCATAGAAGACGGCTTCCAGCCGATCTTCAGAGCCGCTGTGGAAGAAGCCTCGATCTTTACTGAGATCTTCTCATTTTTAATACTTGCCGCACTTACCGGAACTTCTGTGCAAAAAACAGTTGTAGCCAGCATGACTGCTGCCAGAAGTAATGCCGCGAATCTTTTTCCTGTTGTTTTCATTCAATTCTTCCTTTCTCAAACTGAATTCAAATAGTTTTTATGAAAGTGACCGCTCATTCTGCCGTCACCCCTTCTTTTCTATTTTACGGAAGGATTGAAAAAAAAGCAAGCGTTTTTTACAAAATATTATGATTTTGTTACATTTTTATTACTTCGTAATATTTCACCGGAAAGCTGAGACTCTTTTTATCTCTCATCTCCCACAAAGAACAAAGCCATTGTGCCCGGGCCGGAGTGAGCTCCGATCACTGCTCCTACATAATTAATGATCTCTGTCTTTACCTGATATTTTTCTTTTATTTTGCCAGACAGATACTGAGCCTCCTCCAGACAGTCTCCGTGACTGATAAATACTGTGTCACAGGAAGAAGCGCAGGAACCGATTTTTTTATCCATCAGATCAGCCAGTTCCAGAAGAGATTTTTTGCGGCCCCGTACCTTTCCTATGGGGATGAGTTTCCCCTCTTCGTCCACGTGAAGAATCGGCTTAATGTTCAGCATACCGCCCAGAACCGCTGTCGTCTTTGACACACGGCCGCCTCTGTACAGATGGTTCAGATCGTCTACTGTAAAAAGATGAACGATATTTTGCTTATGCTGCTCCGCCCATTCTGCCACGGCATCCAGATCCTGCCCCTCTTCCTTTTTCTTCTGTGCCAGATACACCAGAAGTCCCTGTCCCAGAGAAGCGCTGAGAGAATCTACAATAACGATCTTTCGCTCCGGATACTCTTCCATAAGCTCTTCTGCTGCAATCCGGCAGCTGTTGCAGGTTCCGCTCAGCCCGGAAGAAAAAGCAATATGCAAAATATCCTTTTCCTCTTTCAGATATGGTTCAAACAGTTCTTTTGCCTCTTCCGGGTTCACCTGCGCAGTGGTGGGCATGGAGCCTGTCCGCATTTTTTCATAAAATTCAGGTTCATCCATAAAGTTCTCATGAGTATAATGAACTCCATCTATTGTATAACTGAGATACATGCAGCCCACCCCATGTTCTCTGTAATAGCTCTCCGGCAGGTCTGCATTATTGTCTGTTGTGATCACATACTTTTTCATATTTTCCCCTCCATTTTTTTAATCATAACACCAGGCTGTCTCTGTATACTCCGAAGTTTCCGGTGCTGCTTTCTGTTTTATCATACCATTACAGTTCGATATGTGCAACAAAAATGGAAAAGAACTGACAATACTTCCATATCATAGCAGACAAGTCCGCTTCAGACTCCCTCAATCCTCTGTCTCCGTTTACAGCAATATGGTCAAAGCACCTTCCGTAATAGCCTTTTGGGTAAATATCAGTTATCTGTTTCCAGTACCTTCAGAGCTTCCTGAAGCTGATTATCCTCCTGGTGAGTGATTTTCTCCTGATTGAGAAGCTCTGGATCCAGCTTTACCTCCACGTCCGGTTTTATTCCCACCTCATTGATGGAATTTCCCTTCGGAGTGTAATAATCAGAGACTGTAAGCTTTACCGCGCTTCCGTCACTAAGGGGGCGAAGCTCCTGAACCACGCCTTTTCCATAGGTAACAGTACCCACAATGGTGCCGATTCCATAATCCTGTACCGCTCCGGCAAAAATCTCCGAGGCGCTGGCGCTGTTTTCATTTACCAGTACTGCAAAAGGCATATCCAACGGTGTTTTTCCTTCTGATCTTTCCTCGCTGCGGTTTCCGTATTTATCTTCCGTATATACAATCAGACCTTCCGGAAGAATACTGTTTAATATTGCACATACAGAGGTCAGAAGACCTCCCGGATTTCCTCTGAGATCTACCACCAGCTTCTCCATTCCCTGATCTTTCAGATCAGAAAACGCTTTTTCATACTGATCCGGAGTAACGTCTGTAAACTGAGATATTCTGATATATCCTGTCTGATTCTCCAGCATCTCACTGAATACAGAGGGGAGTTCCACATCTGTGATCTCCACAGTCACCTCCATGGCATTCTCCACATTCTGTCTGTGAACGGTCAGCACCACTTTTTCCTTCCCGCTTCCCCGTATCATATCCACAACCTCTGAGACATCCTTTTCCGTAATGTCTGTACCGTCAATACCGCTGATAATATCTCCGGCCTTCAGACCGGCTTTGTCTCCCGGACCTTCTTCGTAGCATTCCACAATCCGGACGCCCCCCTCTTCATTTTTCTGCATTGCAATACCAATTCCCACATAGGCGCCCATAGTGGAAGAATTTTCCTGCTGATATTCCTCTGCTGTGTAATATCTGGAATACACATCTCCCAGTCCATATACAAGGCCTGTATAAAGCCCCTCTGCAAGTTTTTCCTGATCGACTTCACCTAAATATTCTTCATCGATCAGATGTTCCAGATACTTCAGCTTTCCCACATGCTCCGATTCAGAAAGAACTCCGTCATACTGAGACCGGTATCCCAGATATCCGCCTGCTCCCACTGCCAGAGAAAGTGCAACTCCTGTAGCAATTCCTTTTATATATTCCTTATTTTTCATTGATATCTCCGCCCCCTGTAAAAATAAACGGCACAATGCTCTCTTTCTTCTGAAAGACAAAGCCTTATGCCGCTTGTTCATTTCTCTTTATTTTCAAAACTCATTTCCGGATGCTGTCCGGACTTTTTATGTATACTGAATATTCCTGAATGCGTTTCCTTATACACGAAGATGTTTTCTCGTTGTCAGGAAGCTTCCGATCAGACCAATTCCGATTCCCAACGCAAGTCCAATAGGAAGAAGCGTCATATAAATGTCTGTTACCGGAATAAACGCAACCACACCTGTCAGAACATTGAATTTTGTCAGTACATATTCCACTGCCGTGTTATATAAGAAATACAGCGCAACCAGAGGAATCGCCGCTCCCACGATTCCAAGTACCATACCTTCCATTACAAAGGGCGCCCGGACAAACCCATCTGTAGCTCCGATATATTTCATAATTCCGATTTCTTCCTTGCGGACAGAGATACCAACGGAAACCGTATTGCTGATCAGGAAAACAGAAATCAGCAGAAGCACTGCGATAATCGCCATAGAAGCGTAAGATACCAGACGGTTAAAGCTTCCCAGAGTCTTTGCCGCTTCCTCTGACTGATTTACCTCACGTACATGATCCAGTCCCTGGATAAAGGCAGACAGCTCATTCTGTTTTTCAATCTGATTCATATAAACAGCATAGTTGGCAGAGTTTACAAGCGGGTTGTCGTCCCGGAATCCCTCTGCTGCCTCAGATCCCTGGAAATACTGATCTTTAAACTCGTTCCAGGCATCGTCTGCAGAAGTAAATACAATTTCCTGCACTTCCGGTCGCTGCCTGATCTGCTCTCCGATCGCATCAATCTGTTCCTGAGTTGTTCCCTCATCAAAAAATACCGTGATCGGCACTTCCTGCTCTACTTTATGAGCAATGTGATCCACATTATTTACAATAGAATAAAAAATACCTACAAGAAAGATGCATGCTGCCATTGTCAGAATTGACGCAATGGAAAACATCCAGTTTCTTTTTATATTTTTAACACCCTGCTTCAGGGTAAACCATATGGTACTAGGCCTCATGATATCCTCCTTCTTTCTCATCGCTGACAATGACGCCCTCATGCATGGTAACAACACGTTTTTTCATGGAGTTTACAATTTCTTTGTTATGTGTTACCACCAGCACAGTTGTTCCGCGCTCGTTGATCTCTGCCAGAAGATTCATGATCTCCTCAGCAGTCTGGGGATCAAGGTTTCCGGTAGGCTCATCTGCAAGGAGAATGTCCGGACGGTTTACAAGAGCTCTGGCAAGAGCCACTCTCTGCTGTTCTCCGCCGGAAAGCTCATCAGGATAGGATTTGTACTTTCCTGCAAGTCCAACCTCCATAAGCACCTCAGGAACACGTTTACGGATCACCTTTCCCGGTCTTCCGATAACGCGCTGGGCAAAAGCGACATTTTCATATACATTTCTGTCTTTCAGCAGACGGAAATCCTGGAATACAACACCAAGCTTTCTGCGGTACTTGGCAACTCTGCTGTGTTTCATTGTTTCCAGACGCTCACCGCTGACGATCAACTGACCGCTTGTGCTGTCAAGCTCTTTCATCAAAAGCTTGATCAGTGTGGACTTGCCGGAGCCACTGCTTCCTACTACAAACACGAACTCTCCTTTATCCACATGTAAGTTCGCATGGTTCACAGCCGGAAGGCCCTTTCCGTATGACTTACTTACATCAATCAGATCTATCATATGTTCCTCCTTTTAGAACAAACTACTGCTTTCTCTTCACAGAAAAATACTGCCATGGGATTCCGGCAGTATCAGTTTGCATCCCGCAAATAAGTGTTTTAATGTTTTTGTAACAATGTTGTAACATACTTCTCGATGAATTTCAAGTGTTTTTTAGAAATCCATGATATTTTCACAAAAATTTTATATTCCTGCAGTTATAAGAATTTTGAATACATTCTGAACAGTATAAACAGCAGGTATTTCTTCAGGGGTTTATTGTACAGGAAAGAATAAACGAATTCAAGGTTTTCTTTCTGTTTTATCCCTGTTTTCCTCCTGCTGCAGATTCGATCCGGAATTTGCCCGTTTATGTTTTATCGCTAAAAATGGGGAGAACTCCGCAGAATCCTCCCCAACTGTTGACACAGAATCAAATGCTGACTGCTCACACGGTACTGTCCCGCACCGAAACGGACAATAACACCCGATGCCTCTGCGGCATCAGTATTCCAGTGTCTCCATATATTTCATATATCTTACAACCATCAGCGCAATTTTAAATGTGATGGCATCCTCAAACACTCTCAGATCAAGTCCTGTGCTTTTCTGAAGCTTATCAAGACGGTATACCAGAGTATTTCTGTGAATATAAAGCTGTCTTGATGTCTCTGACACGTTCAGGCTGTTCTCAAAGAATTTGTCAATTGTGACAAGTGTCTCTTCATCAAAATCATCCGGAGATTTGTTTTCAAAGATCTCTTTGATGAACATTTTACACAGCGGTATCGGAAGCTGATAGATCAGTCTGCCGATTCCCAGAGAGCTGTATGCGATCACATCCCTGTCGCCGAAAAAGATCTTTCCCACATCGAGAGCCATTCTTGCC
>ENA-OPRR01002690-OPRR01002690.1-human-gut-metagenome-genome-assembly--contig:-NODE-2690-length-11214-cov-3.951340_pt1 | contig 11214 bp, 6 predicted proteins | sample MGYA00241796_ERZ501883 | MGnify/ENA primary metagenome ERZ501883 (study PRJEB25962, sample SAMEA2042406) | human gut metagenome | biome: human gut; feature: human-associated habitat; material: faeces...
GCCGGTTGCGGCAATAGCGGCTGCGGCATGGTCCTGGGTCGAGTATATATTGCAGGAGCACCAGCGCACTTCGGCACCCAGTGCTACGAGGGTTTCAATCAGTACCGCTGTCTGGATGGTCATGTGCAGGGAACCCATGATACGAGCACCTTTCAACGGTTTTGTTTCTCCATACTTTTCGCGAAGAGCCATGAGGCCGGGCATTTCTTGTTCTGCCAGATCGATTTCCTTGCGACCGAAGTCGGCAAGCGTAATGTCTGCCACCTTGTAGGGCAGAGTAGAGAATAATTCTTTAGACATATCTATCAATGATTTTAAATAAAAAGTGGTGCAAAGATAGAACATTCTGATTAGTAGGACAAAAGCTATTCGTTTTTTTTAAATAAAAGCTCGGAATATATGTTGATATAATTGAAAAGATATGTATATTTGCTTCTCCAAAATAATACTAAGCAATATATTTACCTTGAAATGAGGGATTATAACGATAAAACAAAAGAAGAACTACTGGATATAATCCGGGAATTGGAAGAGCAACTGGCAAGTCGTCCTCCCCAGCAAGTTCCATGTCCGGATGAAAATCCGGGGGCCTTCAGTAAAAAATACGGTAAAGAAATACTGGATGCTATCCCGGATATGTTGACCATATTCGACTTCAATCTGGACTATATCGAATTACTCTCCTCTCCTGAAACGAATCATGTGGAAGGCTTGTCCGGTGATGATACATCACGTCCTAACCTTAAAGACATAGTGCCGGAATCAGAATACCGTAAGATCCGTGCCAATATGGAGAAAGTGATACGTACCCGCCAGCCCAGTATCGGAGAACATTCATTACTGTTTGAAGGAGAGATGCACCATTATGAAAATCTGGTGTGTCCGTTGGGAGACCAGTATCTGCTGTGCATGTGCCGGGATGTTACGAGCCGGGTGAATGCCCAGCGTGAATTGGCTGCCGCCCGTATAAAAGCGGAAGAGGCTGACCGGTTGAAGTCTGCTTTCCTTGCCAATATGAGCCATGAGATACGTACACCGCTGAATGCGATTGTTGGATTTTCGAGACTGGTGGTTGACCCGGGATATGAGGGGGATAAGGACGATTATTGCAACATCATTGAGAAGAACTCCGAATTACTGTTATGCCTGTTTAATGATATTCTGGACTTGTCGTCAATGGAGGCGGGTTCTTTGGAATTCAGGAAGGACAAAGTGAATATGTATGCCGCTTGCCTCGAAGAGTACACCAGGCACCGGACAAAGGTGAGTGAAGGAGTTAAGCTGATATTGGATGATAGTGATAAGAATTTGTATGCTGCGGGAGACAGGTCGCGTGTCATGCAGGTGTTGATGAACTTATTGAGCAATGCTGTAAAGTTTACTCCTGCTGGAGAAATTCATTTGGGATATGAACAACGAGGTAATATAGTGCAGGTTTATGTGAAAGATACAGGTCTTGGTATTCCCGCCAGTCGGGTTGCGAAGATTTTTGAACGTTTCGGAAAGATTAATAATTTTGCCCAGGGTACCGGGCTGGGGCTGACTGTTTCCCGTATGTTGGTAGAGCGGATGGGCGGACGGATATGGGTACGTTCGGGTATGGGAATAGGGACAACGTTCTTCTTTACGTTACCGATGGTTGAATAAGTTGAAAATTGTGCTTCAGTGCAGATTACTCAACCGTTGATTTTCTGATAATGATATTCGATTCCAATGTGATGGTCTGATCGGGAATTGAGAAATCATTGATTTTCTCAAGAATAAGGCGGACGGCAATTGTGGCCATTTCATCAACCTGTTGCTCAACAGCAGTTAGCGGTGGGTGTACCAAGGTCGATAAAGCAGTTCCTGACATACAGCAGATTGCAACTTCACTCGGAATAGCTATGTTGTGTTCTTGTAGTGTCCGTTTTGCACCTAATGCCTGCGTCTCTGTGAAACAAAAAACTGCATCAAAAGGGATGTCAAGACTTAAAACCTTCTTGATTGCATTGGCACCATCTTCAACACTGATACCTGATTCGATGGCATATCGTGAATCGTAGGGAATATGGAATTTAGCCAATGCATCGCGATAGCCTTTCTTGCGGTCAATCGTATTTTGGATATGACGAGGTCCGGTCAGATGGAGAATTTGTTTTTTCCCTGAGCGTATAAGATGTTCAACCATGAAGAATGACTGGGTATAGTCATTGCTCTTTACTCCAGGAACGGAGATATTGGAAATTGTACGGTCGAAAAGGACTATCGGGATATGCCGATCCAAAAAGCTCTGGTAAACATCAAGATTGGCGGTATTGTGGCAGGCACTGATCAGAATGCCCTCAACGCGCGCATTATCAAACATTGTTAGGTTTACGCGTTCAGTCTCTGGATTTTCGTCAGACAGTGCCAGAATAACGCGATAGCCTTGCTGATTCAACAGACTTTGGGCAGCGGTGATGAAACTCATGGAGAATGTGGTTGTCATTTCAGGAACCATAATTCCGATAATGCGTGTACTCCTCAACCGTAGGTTGACGGCCAGTTCATTGCGACGATATCCCATCTCGTTAGCCGTTTCAACGATTTTCTGCAACGTTTCCTTGCTAACGTTTTTACTGTCTCCACTTAATGCTCTTGACACAGTTGATTTTGATAGTCCTAAAGCAACTGCTATATCTTTAATTGTAACGTACCTCATGGTTATGGTGTGTTTTCTGCAAAATTAGGACTTTTATCTATTCATATACTAAAAATGAATGCCAATATCTTCTAAAATATACGATTTAACGTTGGGAACGGTTGCGTAAAATGGGAACGGTTGCGGGAACGGTTGCGTAATTTTTTTCTTGAAAAATCCTTGTAACACAGTTAAATAGGACTTAGCTTTGCGTTGTAGAGAGGACGAATGAGACTGTTCGTTTGAGACTAATTAACTAATTTAATGCTATAATAAAATGAAAAGCACAATGAAGGTTGCAGTGATGTTGGGAATTGGCCGGATGGGATTTGAAGAACGCCCCATTCCAGAGGTTAAGCCCAATGAAGTATTGGTTAAGTTGGAGTATGTGGGTGTCTGTGGGTCGGATATTCATTATTATGAAACCGGGAGAATTGGAAGCTATATCGTCCAGCCTCCTTTTATGTTAGGTCATGAGTCTGGTGGCATTGTTGTCAAATTGGGGCAGAACGTTAAACATCTGAAAGTGGGCGATAAAGTGGCGCTCGAACCTGGTAAGACATGCGGTCATTGTCACTTTTGCCGTGAAGGGAAATACAATCTTTGTTCTGATGTGGTTTTCTTTGCTACTCCTCCGGTAGATGGAGTGTTTGCAGAATACGTAGCACATGAAGCCGATCTCTGTTTTAAACTTCCTGAGAATGTTGATACGCTTGAAGGTGCACTTATTGAACCGTTGGCTGTGGGGTTTCATGCTGCGAACCAAGGTGAAGCACATGTCGGCCAAACGGCAGTGATTTTCGGTGCAGGATGCATTGGCTTGGTTTCGTTAATGGCACTCAAAGCCGAAGGCGTCAACACGGTCTATGTTGTAGATATCATGGAAAAGCGTTTGGAAAAAGCGTTGGAAGTTGGCGCAACCGCTGTGATAAATTCAAATATGGTCAATCCGGTTGAGGAGATCAATAAGCTGACTGCCGGTGAGGGTGTTAATCTTGTCATTGAAACTGCCGGTATGGAAATTACCACCCGTCAGGCTATTGATGTTGCCCGGAAAGGTTCGAACATTGTTCTGGTAGGGTATTCTAAAAGTGGGGAGATGACATTGCCTATTAGTTTGGCAATAGATAAGGAACTCACATTCAAGTCGGTATTTCGTTATCGTCATATTTATCCAATGGCTATTGAGGCTGTGGCCTCTGGAAAAATTGATCTGAGAAGTATTGTGACCAATATTTTTGACTTTGATGATATTCAGAATGCGATGGATATGAGTGTCAGCGATAAATCGAATATTGTAAAATCAGTAATTAAAATCTGATAAGCTATGAAAACAAAAACAGTTGTTGGTTTGGGAGAAGTCCTTTGGGATGTTTTCCCTGAAGGAAAGAAGTTAGGCGGAGCTCCTGCAAATTTCGCCTATCATGTGGCTCAACTGGGGCTTGACGGTATCGTGGTGAGCGCCATAGGTAACGATGAATTAGGTGATGAGATTGTAGCCTGTTTTGAGGATAGAGGATTACCACACATGCTTGAGAACTCGTCGTGTCCTACCGGAACCGTTCAAGTTAGTATTAATGAGCGTGGTGTTCCTCAATATACTATCGAAGAAGGTGTGGCGTGGGATAACATACGGTATAACGAAACATTGAAAGCATTGGCAAATCGAGCCGATTGCGTTTGTTTCGGTTCGTTAGCTCAACGTAATTCCATATCGCGAAATACTATTGAGCAGTTTCTTAACGATATGCCTACCGGTTCTTACAAGGTTTTTGATATCAATCTGAGGCAACACTTTTACACAAAGGAACAGATTGAAAAATCGTTTTCTTTGAGTAATATCTTGAAACTGAATGATGATGAACTTGATAAGGTTTGTAATATGTTTGATGTTATGGGTACTCCACTCCAACAGTGCCAGACACTCCTTACAACGTATGGTTGGAAAATGTTGATTCTGACTTGTGGCGAGATGGGAAGCTATGTCATTACTCCTAACGATATATCGTTTCTGGAAACTCCCAAAGTGAAAGTTATTGATACAGTAGGAGCGGGTGATTCTTTTACGGCTGCCTTTTGTACATTGCTCTTGAAAGGTGAATCTGTTAGGAAAGCTCATCGGAGAGCAGTTGATGTCTCGGCTTATGTTTGTACCCAGGCAGGGGCAATGCCAGTGTTACCAAACCACCTTAAGTAGTACTTCCTAACGATAGATACAATGAAAAATGTCAGATTACAGTTATTCGTCTCATTCTTGTTGTGTGCTTGCTTTCTGCATGCCCAGCAGGCCAAATATATATTTTTTTTCATAGGAGATGGAATGGGATTAAATCAGATACAGATGACAGAACTATATGGTGCTGAACTTCAGGGTAATATTGGGATAACTTCCTTATTATTTACTCAATTTCCAATGGCAACCATTGCAACCACTTATTCTGCAACAAATGGTGTGACCGATTCGGCAGCTTCGGGTACTGCACTGGCTACAGGTGTGAAAACTCGTAATGGCTGTATTGGTGTGATGAAAGATAAGGTTACACCCCTGAAGAGTATTGCAGTAAGAGCCCGGGAAGCTGGATGTAAGGTCGGTGTAGCATCAAGTGTAGCCGTTAACCATGCAACACCGGCTGCATTTTATGCTCATAATGAAAATCGAAAAAACTACAACGCCATTGGTCATGATCTTGTAGCTGCCGGATTTGATTTTTATGGTGGTGCTGACTTTTGGGGTGTAACTCCTCAAGATTCAATAGGACTTTATGACCTTGCCCGTAGCAATGGTTATACGATAACCCGTGGTTACAAAGAATTTCAGAAGAAAGCCCGTATGTCGGATAGAATGATTCTGTTTCAAAAGATTGCAGTGTCGAAGATAGATAGTCGTACAACTCCTTATGCCATTGATCGTCAAAAAACAGATTTGACACTGTCGGAGATTACACGTGCAGGTATCAAGGTCTTAACCAAAGACCCGAAAAAAGGATTTTTCTTCATGATTGAGGGTGGAAGTATTGATTGGGCATGTCATAGTAATGATGCAGCAACGGTAATTCATGAGGTTCAGGACTTGGATAGGGCTATAGGTGTTGCTTATGAATTTTATCAGCAACACCCTGATGAAACATTGATTGTAGTGACAGCCGATCACGAAACCGGTGGGCTTGGGTTGGGCACCGGATCGTATGAATTAAACCTGAGTGTTCTCAGTAACCAAAAAATCAGTGAGCGTGAGTTTTCAAAGGTACTCGGTAATTTAAGAAAGAAATGCAATGGGTATGTTTCGTGGGACATCGTTAAGAATTCGCTCAGTGAGAACTTTGGTTTTTGGAAAAAGATTCGATTGACTCTGCAACAAGAGGAACGATTGAAAATAGCCTATGAAAGCTCGTTTATCAACAGTGCCAGCCTGGTCGAAAGTGAATATCAAAAAGATGAAACTATTGCAGCCGAAGCAAAAAAAATCATCAATGAGATTGCTCTTGTAGACTGGATTAGCAAAGGTCATTCGGCGAGTTTCGTGCCTGTATTTGCTCTTGGAGCTGGTGCAGAGAATTTCCAAAGCCGTACTGATAATGCCGAAATCCCCCGAAAGATCGCAGAGATAGGTGGCTATGGGTTGGAAGATTAACATTTTTCATTAGGGTTTAATATTGTTTTTGGGTAACTTAATGTTCTTGAGTCGGTTTAAGAACGTTTATAAGATAGAATTGTAAATTATAAATAGAACTAATTGTTTAACCTTTTTTTATGGATATGATACACAGTTTATTAGGGACTTTCAGAATGAAACTTTCCCATCTATGTCGTGCTACGTTGATACTGGTGTGCTCGTTTTTCAGCATATTTATAGCCAGTGCAAATGGTATAGAAGATTCTCCCGGATCAGAGCGGGAAATAACAGGTTACGTTCAGGATGCTCAGGGCGAACCGGTCATTGGAGCGAGCATCAGAGTAAAAGGAACAACTGCCGGCACCATTACTGATGTGAATGGGTATTATAGTGTAAAAGTGGCAAGTGGAGCAACTTTAGTCATCTCTTTCATTGGATACAGAACTGAAGAAGTGAAAGTGGGTAGCCATAATACCATCGACGTTATCCTTCAGGAAGACTCAGAACTTATAGATGAAGTGGTGGTTATTGGTTATGGTATTGCTAAAAAGAAAGATCTGACGGGTGCTGCTGCCAATATTAAAGGTGACAAGGTTGCCGAACGTCGTACTACGCAATTGGCTACAGCCCTTCAAGGTGCTGTGTCGGGTGTGTTAGTGACTCGCTCAAGCAGTGAACCCGGAGCAGGTGCAAGTAATATCCTGGTGCGTGGTGTAACCACAATTGGTGATTCGTCACCTCTGATCGTGGTTGATGGTATTCCCATTGATAACATCAATGATGTTAATGCTAATGACGTGGAAAGCATCACGGTATTGAAAGATGCGGCTTCGGCTTCCATTTATGGGTCTCGTGCAGCAGCCGGTGTAATCCTGGTGACGACCAAGCGTGCGGCTGACAAAGACTTGCGCATCAGTTATAACTTCGAATATGGTATTGAAATTCCCACAACCCAGCCTAAGCAGGTTGACTTCCAACGTTATCTTGAAATGGTTAACGAGTTGAAGTACAATGACAACCCTGCCGGAGGTCTTTACACTGTTTATACCGAGGATCAAGTTAATAATTGGGTAAACAACAATAAAACCGATCCGGATAACTATCCGATAACAGATTGGTATGATCTCTTGATTAAGGGTTCAGCACCCCGTCAAACCCATACGGTAAATCTTGTTGGTGGTAGTAAGAATGTCAAAACAAGAGCATCTCTCAGCTACGAAAAAGTTGATGGTCTTTATAAAGATGCTGATAACTACTACGAAAGGTATATGGCAAGATTAAATAACGACTTGACATTCAGTAAGTATCTTGCTGCTTCATTGGATTTAAATGTGAAGTATGCCAAGAACCATGAACCAATGTTCTCGGATGTGTGGAACAGTATCCTGATTGCTTCACCTGCTTATGCCTGGCAGTGGGAGCACGGTGGTCTTGCCGATGTGAAAGGTGGAAATAACCTCTATGGTCGTCTGGTAGAGGGTGGCTACAATGAAACCTATTCTACAAAGATTGGTGGGCGTGTCTCGATTGACTTCACTCCGTTCAAAGATTTGAAGATATCGGCTGTACTTGCTCCAAACTTCTCTATTTCCAAAGGTAAGAAGTTCCAAAAGGAGGCCGGCTTTACATCACAAGATGATCCTACTACCATCATCGGTACGTTTGCCGGCTGTGGTTCTACTAAACTGACCGAGAATCGTGCTGACTCTCGCTCATTAACCACGCAGTTTATTGCAAATTACATGAAAAAGTTTGGTAAGCATGATTTTAATATTATGCTTGGTTATGAAAACTATTATTATTATCATGAGACAATGAGTGCTTCAAGTGACCATTACGATCTGGACAGTTATCCTTATCTTGATGCAGGCCCTAAAGACTATTTGGCAAACTCCGGTTCTGCTTATGAGAATGCCTATCGCTCATATTTTGGTCGCATTATGTATAGCTTCAATAATCGTTATTTGCTTCAGGTCAATGTTCGCCGTGATGGTTCGTCACGTTTTCATAAAGACTCTCGTTGGGGTACATTTCCGTCTGTATCAGCTGGTTGGATTGTCAGTGAAGAACCTTTCATGAAAAAAGTTAATGGTAGAACGCTGTCATTCCTAAAGTTAAGAGCTTCTATCGGTACTTTGGGTAACGAACGGATCGGTAATTACCCTTATGTCTCATTGATGGAGTTTACTAACTCGTTGTTCTACAACAAGGCTGATGCAAGCGAGTCTACCTATTATAAAGGAGCTGCTCAAATCCAGTATCCCGTACACAATTTAACATGGGAAATGACTGAAACATACGATATTGGTATTGATGCACGATTCTTTGATGGGCGTTTATCTTTTGTGGGTGACTATTACTATAAACGTACGAAAGACATGTTGCTTGATCTTGAAATTCCCAAATATATGGGTTATTCCAATCCGTCACAAAATGCCGGTAAAATGCATACCAAAGGCTATGATCTTGAACTGTCATGGAATGATCGTATTGGTGGATTTACCTATGGCATTTCAGCTAACTTTTCTGACTATATATCTAAAATGGATGACCTGAGCGGTACGCAGTTTATGGGCGATCAGGTGAAGATGACCGGCAGTTTATTCAATGAATGGTATGGTTACGTCTCTGAGGGCTTGTTCCAAACCCAGGAAGAACTGGATAAATCAGCTACACTGAATAACAATACACAAGTTGGTGATGTGAAATATAAAGATATTTCTGGTCCAAATGGTGTGCCTGATGGTATTATCTCTCCTGAGTACGACCGCGTTCTTCTTGGCAATTCACAGCCTCGCTTTATGTATGGTGGAACATTGTCGGCTGCTTACAAAGGGTTTGATTTTAGCACTGCCTTCCAGGGTATTGGTAAGCAAAATGTACGCATGAACTCTAAGATGGTTCAACCTTATCATAACCAGTGGGGGAGTATTCCTGCCATTATAGATGGAAACTATTGGAGTTCCTTCAATACCGAAGAAAAGAACCTGACGGCAAGTTATCCACGTCTTACTTATCAGAACAATGATAGTAATAACGCTATGTCAACCTTCTGGATATTCAACGGTGGTTACTTTCGTTTGAAAAACATTACTTTGGGCTATACTCTTCCGGCAAGCCTTACACAAAAGGCTAAGATTGAACGGGTTCGTTTCTATGTGTCGGCAAGTGATCTGCTCTGTCTGAGTCATTATCCTGATGGTTGGGATCCTGAGCGCGGAACTACCTCTTATGCTATGACCACTTCGGTGTTGTTTGGTCTGAATATTAATTTTTAATGGAATAAAGCAATGAAAAATATATATCTTATACTGACAGTATTCGCACTTTCATTGGTATCGTGCAACGATTTAGGCCTGTACCCACTGGATCAAGGTTCAAGTGAAACCTGGTACAGTAACGAAACCGAGTATGAAATGGCGGTGAATGATTTGTATCGCACTGCATTTTGGCCTGTTGCCAAAGAAGCTTGGTCTGATGACTACCTCTATCGTGACGTTGCCGGTCCTGACATTGTTGATGGAACGTTAAACAGTGAAACAAATACGTCCGGTAGTGTTGAGTTGGCAACATTTTATACTAACCAATACAAGGCTATTGCCCGTTCCAATGCTATCATTGCTAATTTGGATCGTGGTCGTGAAAATGGAATCAATGAGGCAACTCTGTTGTCCTATGAAGCCCAGGCACGTTTCTCACGTGCTGCACATTATGCCATGTTGGTCTTTGCCTTTGGTGATGTAGTCTATGTGGAAGATCTGTTGACTATTGAAGATGCATCTAAAATGGCACGGTCGCCTAAAGCCGATGTGATTAAGATCATCTATGATGATTTTGATTATGCAGCTGAGCATCTTCCGGCTTCTTATACTGGAAAACAAGTAGCAACCAAAGGTGCCGCTTTGGCATTGAAAGCACGCTATGCGTTGTATTTCGGTGATTATGAGATCGCTGCTACGGCAGCAAAAGCGTGTATGGATCTGGGTATCTATAAACTTCATAAAGATTATGGAGATTTATTCTATACAAAGAATGCCGAAGAATCAATCTTTTTATTGCCTCGTTCAACAGCTCTCCTGATTGGTAATATCGGTGATGCAAAAAGCTACTATCCACGTACAGCGGGTGGCTTTTCGAGCAAGGTTCCTTCGTGGGCACTGCTTGCAGCTTACGAGTGTACCGATGGTAAGTTGATTGATGAGTCGCCTCTGTTTGATTCTCACAATCCTTTTCGAAATCGAGATCCTCGCTGTACGGCTTCGATCGTGGAATTCGGAAGTGAGTTCGTTGGCTATGAGTATACCCCTCATCCGGAGGTTACTAAAGTAATGGATTATTCGACAGGGAAGTTGGTGAATAATAACGATACGCGTGCCAGAGCTCAGTTTGCTTCCTTTACTGGTTTGGTGTGGAGAAAGTCAGTTGACAGAACGTGGGGACCCGCTACAAACTTCACACCCGAGAATGACCTGATAATTATCCGGTATGCCGATGTGCTTTTGATTTATGCTGAGGCTAAGATTGAGTTGAACCAGATTGACCAAAGCGTTTTGGATGCTATTAATCAGGTGCGTGCACGTGCCTATGGCGTGGAATTGGGTGATGTTTCTAATTATCCTGCCATTACAACAACCAATCAGAAAGAACTCCGAACGGTTCTTCGTCGTGAACGGAGGGTTGAATTAGCCTTTGAGGGACTTCGCTATTACGATTTGATTCGTTGGGGATTGGCTCAAAAAGCGTTGAATAAACCAAACTGTGGTGTACTCTATCCCGGAAATGAATTGATAGATAAAGTGGTAAAACCGGGACATTGGTTCTGGCCTTATGCTCCAGAAATAGATGAAGATGGTATTGCTGATTTTTCAAGAATGGTAAGCGATGGCTATGTACAGGTTTGTTCTAAGGGAGCTTTCTCTGAAAGGCAATATTTATGGCC
>ENA-OPRR01002696-OPRR01002696.1-human-gut-metagenome-genome-assembly--contig:-NODE-2696-length-11184-cov-2.572918_pt1 | contig 11184 bp, 10 predicted proteins | sample MGYA00241796_ERZ501883 | MGnify/ENA primary metagenome ERZ501883 (study PRJEB25962, sample SAMEA2042406) | human gut metagenome | biome: human gut; feature: human-associated habitat; material: faeces...
AGCGGCGTGATCACCGCCGATCAGGAGGAATATCCTCTCTCCTACAAAGACTGCCTGTACATCACCCAAGGGACCAAGGAAGTCTATTTCCGAAGCGACAACCCCCAAAACCCCGCTAAATTCTATATGGTTTCCGCTCCCGCTCACCGCGCCTACCAAACCAGGCTGATCACTATCCAGGACGCAGCTAAGAAGCCTTTAGGCGCTCTGGAGACCAGCAACAAGCGGACCATCAATCAGTTCATCCACCCCGACGTGCTGCAAACCTGCCAGCTTTCCATGGGCATGACCGAACTGGAGCCGGGAAGCGTGTGGAACACCATGCCCGCCCACACCCATGAACGTCGGATGGAGATCTACACCTATTTCGAGATCCCGGAAAACGGCGTGGTATTCCACTTTATGGGACAACCCCATGAGACTCGCCACATCGTGATGCAAAATGAGCAGGCGGTCATCAGTCCCTCCTGGAGCATCCACAGTGGCGCTGGAACGGGAAACTATACCTTTATCTGGGCCATGGGCGGAGAAAACCAAGCCTTCGACGACATGGACGAGATTAAAACCACCGATTTGAAATAAGGGAGGAACACCATGGATCAATTTTCTTTGAAAGGCAAAGTTGCTTTGGTGACCGGCGCTTCCTACGGCATCGGCTTCGCCATCGCGTCCGGTTTCGCTAAGGCCGGCGCCCAGATCGTCTTTAACGATATCAGCCAGGAGCTGGTGGAAAAAGGGCTGAAAGCCTATGAGGAAGCCGGCATCTCCGCCTATGGCGCTGTCTGCGATGTCACTGATGAGGATCAGGTTGTCGCCTTTGTGGCGGACATACAAGAGCGGTTCGGCGGTATCGATATCCTGGTGAACAACGCCGGAATCATCAAGCGCATCCCTATGTGCGACATGTCCGCTGAGGACTTCCGCAAAGTCATCGACGTGGACCTGAACGCCCCCTTCATCGTCTCCAAAGCTGTGATCCCCGGGATGATTCAAAAAGGTCACGGTAAGATCATCAACATTTGCTCCATGATGAGCGAGCTGGGTCGGGAAACAGTCTCCGCTTACGCGGCGGCAAAGGGCGGTTTGAAAATGCTCACCCGAAACATCGCTTCGGAATACGGAGCGTACAACATCCAGTGCAACGGCATTGGCCCCGGCTACATTGCCACACCTCAGACAGCCCCCCTTCGGGTAGAGGGGAATCCCTTTAACGACTTCATCATTGCCAAAACCCCGGCCGCTCGCTGGGGCACTCCAGAGGACTTGATCGGTCCCGCTGTGTTTCTGGCCAGCGACGCCAGCAATTTTGTGAACGGACACATCCTATACGTGGACGGAGGTATCCTGGCCTATATCGGCAAACAGCCCTGATAACACTCCGCCATGAAAACTTCTATGCCATCAAGGGATCTCTCTTGGTGGCATTTTTTTATCTCTTTCCTGTCCACTCAAAATTTTCCTTTTTTCTTCAGAAAACAGTTGACAAATCCGTAAGGACCTGCTATATTAGAACTAGAATAATTCTAATTACTATTTTTGGCGGTAAAGACATGAGATACGGCACTTTTATCCTAGATATTATCAACGGTTCGGACAACCACATGACGGCGGAACAGATCTTTCTCGCTCTAAAACAGACCCATCCTTCTGTGGCTCTGGCCACGGTGTACAACAACCTGAACAGCTTACATCAGGAGGGCAAGATCCGGAAGATCAGTGTGGAGGGCTACCCTGACCGCTATGACAAAACCGTCCGTCACGATCATCTGGTATGCCGCTGCTGCGGGAAACTCTCGGACGTATACCTGGCGGATATCACCGCCCAGCTGGAACAGCAGACAGGTATCTCCATTGACGGCTACGACTTGAAGATCCAGTATCTCTGCCCCCAATGCCGCGCCAAGCAGAATCCCTGACCCAGCCTGTACAAGCCTTACGGCTTGCAAAAATATTACATTTTATAAGGAGGTTTACAGTATGAGAAGCATCACCACATTGGATTTACAGTACGCCCACAGATTTTACGGTTTTAAGGGAGAAGCCCAGTATCTCCACGGCCACACCGGAGTTTTGACCATTGAAGTGGAGGACACCATCGAGCCCGGCGTCAACATGGTATTCCCCTGCAACGAGATTCAGAAAACCGCTTGGGCGGTGCTGAAAAACTTCGACCACGCTTTGATCCTCCGCGAGGACGACCCTCTCCTGCCCGCTGTGCTGAAAGTCTACGAAGAACAGGGCATCCGGGACGGCGCCCCTCAGAACCAGATGAAGGGCCCCGCTTTCAAAACGGAACTGGCCACTGCTTACCCTGAGTGCCGTCTTGTAGTCACCAAGGAGACCCTGACGGTGGAAGGCATGATCAAGATCGTCTACGATCTGCTGAAAGACAAGCTGAACATCGCCAAGATCACCTTCACCAGCGGTGTAAACGCTGCTTCCGCGGATTTCACCACCAACAACAAGATCGACCGGTGTCCTCTGTGCGGCATTGCCTTGAACGAAAACGGCGTGTGCCCCAAGTGCGGCTACAAGAAGGGCTGATCACTCCAGCAAAGAACACATAAAAAAGGGAACCCTTCGGGGCTCCCTTTTTTCATTCTTCAATGGACATGGTCTCCATCTGAGCTCTTGTAATGCCGTTTTTCTTTCCGTACTCTTCCCAATAGGCACTGGAAGCTTTGAGGAACAGCCTTTTAGGCAGGGGCATGGTCACTTTCATGGAACAGGGCTTTCCTTGGGCTATGGCCTTGGCCAACTTTTTCAGCTTTCTTTCCACCAAAAACCGAAACGGTGTGGAAAGGATAGCCTCTCCGCTGCCGATCTCCAAAGCGGACCCGAAGGGATATCCCGTCTGTTTGGCGAACACCCTCACCATCTCCACCGCCACGTCATTCTGCTCCGGTTCCAGAAAGCCGCAGTTGATCAACACAGACAAGGTTGGCTTCTTCTGAGGCGGGTTCTCTTCCAGCGTCTTGAGAAAATTCAGCAGTGTCACCGGGATGCCGTCTGCGTACAGGGGAAAAACAAACAGCACATCCGTAAACCCCTCCAGCTTTTGACACAGCTCCAAATGATTCTTTTTCGTGATATCACAATACTCTGTTTCCATGGAACACTGTTGGGCAAACAGCCGGGCGTATTCCTTGGAGTTGGAACGAGGTGCTCTGGGGCTTCCGTTGAGGATCAGGATCTTTCCCATGCCAACAGCTCCTTTCTCACCGTTTCTTCCACTTCCACCTGGGAAGTAAACACCACTCGGTAGTTTTCAAAACACATGTTGCGGGCGTTACGGTCTACAAGCCGCCGGAACAGCGTCTGCTCCTCTGGGGAAATGTCCCCATAACCCACGATCACCGCCTGCTTGGGGATCACGTTCCGCTGAACGTGATGGGTCTCCCTCTGGTGGAGCCGGATAAATGCCTGCTGCACTGGGATGGCTCGCTCCAGCATGGTTTTCATAGGCGTGTCGTAGCCACCGTACCGGACCCGACTGACATACATCAATTTCTCACTTGCCGCGATTCGAGGGTACACCTTTACCCCATCGTCCCGGATCACACATTTCCCAGGAGTTTTGGTCCAGCAGCCAAAACAGCCCACACAGTTGGCGATCTGCAATTTGGACAGATCGATCCACTCCAAATCCTTCCCCGCATTTTCCGGCAGGGATAGGGTCCGGTCGCTGACAATTAGTTTCATGGGGATCTCCTTTTCCAATGTTGTTAGTTGTAACTTATTATAGCGTATTTTCCTTACTTTTTACAGGGGTATTTTTTCCCAAACGACCCCGATACAAACAAAGAGCCAGGAGAATCTCTTCTCCTGGCCCATTTTGTGTATTATTTCAGTTTACAGCTGGATAGAGGTGGTGATCAGATCTTCGTTGGCGGAGCTGCTACCGGTATAGATGGTATACTCCATATTTTCCAGCTTCCACTCACGGCATACGGGATCGTACCACTTCAACTTCTCCAGGGACACAGGGATCTCCACCTGCTTCTCTTCCCCGGCCTTCAGGCTCACCCGCTTGAAGCCACGAAGCTGCTTCACAGGACGGTCCACCGCGGAATTCTCAAAGCCCACATACACCTGGACCACTTCATCGCCGTCCCGGTCGCCGGTGTTCTTCACCTTGACGCTGACCAGCACCTGGTCCTCCTGCTTCTGAGCAGAAACGTCAGAGAAAGCGAAGTTGGTGTAGCTCAGGCCGAAACCGTAGGGCAGCAGAGGTTTGATCCCCTTCTTTTCCAGACGGGTATAGCCATGATAGTACTCGTAATACTGATCCGTGGCTTCCCAATCCACCTGGGGCAGGTCCTTTTCAGACACAGGCACCACATAGGGCAGCTTGCCGGAGGGGTTCACGTCGCCGTAGAGGATCTCCGCCAGAGCGGTGCCGCCCTCCATGCCGGGATAGTAGGCCATGATGACGGAATTGACGCTGTCGTACCAGGGGGTCATCATGATGGTATTGCCGCCAATGAGCACCGCTGTGGACTTGGGATTCACAGGGCCCACTTCCTTCAGCAGCTGGATCTCATCCTCGTGGAGGCCCAGGCTGAATTTCCGGTCGCCGCCCACAGAGCCGGTGTAGTTGGTGTTCTCCTCGGCGGAGACGTACTCGCCCTCGTCGTCGTGGGTGTAGCCCACCACGAACACCACCGCGTCGGCTTCTGCCGCCAGCTTTTTGGCGCTCTCCAGATCGGAACCGTCGTTCCACTCCACCTGGCAGTTCTGGTTGTACTTCTCCAGGCCCTCCTTGGGAGTCACCACATAGGGCGGGCGCACCCAGCTGGAGCCGTGATCGCCGATGACCGCCTCATTGGCCAGCTTGCCGATGAGGGCCAGCTTCTTGGTCTTTTCCTTGCACAGGGGCAGCACGCCTTCATTTTTCAGCAGGGTGATGCTCTTTTCCGCTGCTTCCTTGGCCACGGCGATGTGCTCCGGGCAGGCCACCACGGACATATCGTACTCCTTGTGGTCCTTATCAAAGGCCAAAATGGTACGGATGATCCGCAGAGCCGCCTCGTCGATGTACTCCATAGGCACGAAGCCGTCCTCCACAGCCTTCACCAGCTTGGGTCCGAAGTGCTGAGTCCACAGCATTTCCATGTCCTGGCCGCCGTTGGCAGCTTCCACCGTATCCTTCACGCCCCAGCAGAAGTCGGACATGACAAAGCCGTCGAAATCCCACTCGTCTTTCAGCACCTGGCGGAGCAGGTACCGGTTATGGCCGCAGTGGACGCCGTTATACCGGTTATAGGAGCTCATCACGCTGGCGGCACCCGCGTCCAGGCAGTCCTTGAAGTGAGGCAGGAACACTTCCTTTTCCGTCCGCTGGTCACAGGTGACGCTCACCTTGAATCGGGCATTCTCCATCTGGTTGAAGGCGAAGTGCTTCACGCAGGCCATCACGTCCTCGTCCTGGACGCCCCGCACCAGAGCAGCACCCATTTGGCCGATCTGGTAGGTCTCTTCGCCGTAGGTCTCCTGGCTCCGGCCCCAGCCCGGGTTATAAGGCAGGTTGATGCACACGCCGGCAAACAAGTTGCCGCCAAAGGCCCGCACTTCCCGGCCGATGCAATGACCCACCCGCTCTTCCAGGTCCGTATCGAAGGAAGCGCCCCGGGCCATGGAAACAGGGAAGCAGGTGGAAAGCCAGTTGCCGCAGACCACTCCTCGAGGTCCGTCCACAAACAACATGGGAGGCACACCCTCTTCTTCCAGGCCGCCGGCGGCGTAAGGAGTGATGTTGTAGTGGTTCTCCCCCTCCAGGATGGTCATCATGAACTCGCCCAGCTGTTCGATGGTCTTTTGGGTGACGTCGATGTTGCCGCACATCAGCCACACCTTTTGCTCCAGGGTCAATTTCTCCACGATCTTTTTCGCTTCCTCGGTAAAGGAAAGGCGATACTCTTTGTTCGCTCTCATTGCGAAACCTCCTTTGATTTTTATGATCGCCTATATGACTCCGGTCAATGTTCAGGGTCTGGACGCAGCCCTGAACCGCGGACAACCATTGTCCTTTCCTTTTTATCTCCTCCCTTTGCCATGCCGTTTTTGGCATAGACAGTTTTAAACAAAACAACCCGCACGGGTTTCCGCGCGGGCTGTCATTGCCGGTATGTTATCCCTTCACGGCGCCCGCCATCATGCCTTTCACCAGCTTATCCTGGAAGATAATGAACAGGATCAGCATGGGAAGCACCGACAGCACCAGCACCGTCAGAATCAGAGGAATGTCCATGGAGTGCTCGCCCTTGAACTGGCCCAGCGCCAAAGGCAGGGTCTTGTTGGAGGGGCTCTGGATCAGGGTGTTAGCGAAAGCAAACTCGTTCCACATAGAGACGCCATTGTAAATCGCCAACGTGGACAGACCCGACTTGGACAGGGGAAGAATCATGGTGAAGAAGGTACGATACTTGCCGCAGCCGTCGATTTCAGCGGATTCCTCGATCTCTTTCGGGATCGTGGACATGAACGCCGTCAGAATGAACACCGACATAGGCAGAGCAAAGGTCACGTACGGACCAATCAAAGACCAAAGAGTGTCGTACAACCCCATATCCGTGGTCATCTTGAAGATGGGGATCAAGGTCACGTGCATGGGGATGGACATCATAGCCACAATGCCTGCATACAAGAACCCACGCAGTTTAAACTTCATTCTGGACAGAGGATATGCCGCGCAAGAAGCGATGGCAAGCATCAGAATCATGGACACTGCCACCACGATCACGCTGCGCAGGAAGTATCCGAAGAACCCGTTGGCCACCACGTTTACGTAGTTTTCAAAATACCAGGGGTCAGGCATATGGAACACGCCTTGGCTCAACATGTCGAACTGCTTACGGAAGGAGTTCATCACCATGAAGAAGAAGGGCACCAGGGCGATCACCAGCCATACGCAGGCGAAGAAGATGGCAAATCCCCACGCTACATGGCTTTTTCTCCGTTCTTTGCGGTAATCGATTTCTTTCTTTACTGCCATATCAGTAGTCCTCCTTTACCACAAAGATCTTCTGGAACAGCAGCGCGATGGCCGTGATCAGAATGAACATGCCTGCCGCCACGCAAGAGCCGTAGCCCATGTTGAACTGGTTGAACGACAGCTTATACATATAAGTTGCCATCAGTTCCGTGCCTCCGTTGGGGCCGCCTCCAGTCAGGTTCCAGATCAGGTCGAAGTACTTCAGAGAACCGATCAGGGACATGGTGCATGCAGTCTTGAAGATGGGCTTCAACAGCGGGATAGCGATCTTGAACAGATACTGCTTCCGAGTGGCGCCGTCGATCACTGCCGCCTCATAGATGGAAGTATCAATGTTGCCGTAGCCTGCGATGAAGTACACCATGTAGAAGGGCGTAAACTGCCACGCCATAACTCCAATCACCGTGTACAGTGCCTGGGGATTACTACCCAGCAGGTCCACGGTAGTTTTCTTGCCAGAGAAAATAGTGGCCAGAGCGGAAACCATACCGCCGTTAGTAGCCAGAGCATAAGTGAACAGGAACGCGATAGCCACAGAGCTCATCAAATAGGGGAAGAACCACACAATCTTGAAGAAGTTGGTCTTTTTCCCGGTGGCGTCCAGGAACGTGGCCAGCAGCATGCCAATGGGGATCTGCAGAATGATGGAACATACCATCACGATCACGTTGTGTCCAAACGCGGTCCAGAACTGACTATCGGTTACCAGTGTTTTCCAGTTTTGCAGCCCAATAAAAATTCGATCAGAGGAAATGCCGTTCCACTTATAAGCGCTGATAACAAAGGTGTCGATAATGGGATACACCATGTACACGATGATCAGCAGAATGGTAGGCAGGAGAAATACGGTAGCTGCTATGGCTGTGCTTCTGGCTCGGACTTTCGCTAAACCATTTGTTTCTTTCATACCCATCACCTTTCCAGAAGGCCTCCCCGTTAGCCGTGGGCAGACCGCCGTTATTTTTGTCTTTCAAAAATCCTCCCGCAGGAAGGATCTCCCTGCGGGAAAATTTTCAAAGACCTAATTAATCAATTCCGGAATTACCAAATTAGCCGTTCAGGTACTCCTGCATTGCGGCGTCGTGGTTCTTGCCGATCTCCTCGGGAGTGGCTTCCAGAGCATACAGAGCGTTCATGCTGTCCTTATGAACCTCGGTAACGTTGGCGGGCAGATACTGGTCGTACCACAGCTGCACGTTGGAAGCGTTGAAGAACACTTCAGCAACAGTCTGCATGTTGGGATCTTCCAGAGCATCCTCATAACCTTCGATGGAGGGGATGGTCAGGTTGTCGACCTTCTGCTGGCACCAAGTCTCGTCGTTGAAGAACTGAGTGGCCAACACGTAGCAAGCGTCCAGCTTGGTCTGATCCACGGAACCGTCGTCGTTCCAGCAGTTGAAGGACCAGCCGTTGCCGATAGCGGTACCAACTTCCACGTCCTGAGGAACGCCGTTAGCAGCAGCCTCGGAATCCTCGGGGAAGCGGAAAGCGCCGATGTTCTCGGTGTACCACTCGGAGTTGTCAGTGTTCATGCTGGTGGTGACCCAAGAGCCATGGAGCATCATAGCGCAAGAGCCGTCATACATGAGAGCCAGATCCTGCTGATCGTCAGGAGACAGGGAGTTAACGCCATCGGGGAAGTAGCCCTTCTTGACCCAATCCTGGATCTTTTCGCCGGCCCAAATAAAGGCGTCGGAAGTGAAGGAACCTTCCTGAGTGTAAGCAGCGTCAAATTCCTCGTTGCCGGAGTGACGGGCCACCAGATACATGTAGTACATGGAGCCGGTCCAGCCAGGAGAGTTAGCCAGGGAGAAGGGGATGTAGCCAGCTTCCTTCACCTTATCGCAAACAGCTTCCAGCTCGTCGATAGTGGTGGGAACTTCCACGCCAACTTCTTCAAAGATAGCCTTGTTGTAGAAGATATCGCAGCCGCTCAAGCCGTTGAAGGGGATGGCCAGGATCTTGCCATCATAGGTGGACTGGGCCACAGCCGCCTCGATAAATGCGGGATGATCATATGTATTGAACATCTCGGTGATATCGTTGACAAAGCCGGACTCATAGTACTCGGCCATGGGGCCGCCACCCCAGTGCTGATACATATCGGGGCACTGGCCAGAGCTCATTGCCACGATCAGCTGCTGCTTGTAGTTGTCGTTCTGCTGGTTGACCAGCTCGATGGAGATGTTGGGATAGGCTTCCTTAAAACGAGAAACCGCACCATCATACTGGCTCTTGCTGGGCTCCTCAGTCGCAGTACCCCAAACCAGAATGGACAGGGGCTCGCTGGTCAGCTCAGGGATGTTCTTGTCGCTGGTTTCGCTGGTCTCGGCCTCGGTAGAGGACTCAGACTCTTCAGCAACAGACTCCTCCGTAGTGGAACTAGACGGTTTGTCAGCTGTAGAGGAAGTCTTGCCCGAATCGCCGGTGCAGCCCGCAAACGCGCCGGCCACCATCGACATAGCCAAAATCATGGCTAAAATTTTCCGTTTCATACAATTTTACCTCCTTAAAAGAATATGCCGTTCACTCCGGGTACCACTTGCCGGAGAAAAAGCCAAAATAAAACACCGGCGACCTCTCATCCAGGAACTTCCTCTCCCCAGGAACTCCTGTCATCCAGTGGCAAGCCATTGTGCAAAAGACACACCACCATGTTCAAGTTTTTATCAGCCGCCTGTGTAAAATGATGAGCTCGCGGTTATCGCCGCGCCTCTGAAATCTAGTGACTTCATTCTAAGTCATTTATATAAATTTGTCAACATCTTTTTCTTTTGTTTTTATTTTCTGTTGTATTTGCATATAGTTTTTGACGTATACTAAGTTGCGCACAGAAAGCAAGTTTCGGCGATATTCTCTCATCCGGAAGATCCTGTTTAGATTACAGTAGAATTCACCCCTTTTTTATGCATTTTCACAACTTCCATATCATTTATCAATATCTACTGCCCATGAGATATACAACATGAATAAAAACTATCCAATTTTCCCCAGGATAAAATCTTACAGTTTTGATAGCTTTGTCCACCCCATTTCCATAAAAATAGCATAAAAAAGGAAGCCTATTTTTCAAGGCTTCCCCTTTTAAAGAAAAATTATTTCACCCAGGATCTCACTGTTTTACTTTGTCATGTCGCTTTTTTATAAGCCCCACGGCTTTCGCCAATTCCATCACTACCAAGGGCACTAAGACCAATCCCAGGCCTGCCAGATACAGCCAGACAGGAAGAAGAGTCAATTCAAAGGCAATCCGCAAGGGAGTGAACAGCACCAGCGCAACCAGCGCCAAAGAGGCTAAAGCCGCCAAATTCAGCCGTTTATTCCCAAAAGGTCCTATGGCGAACAGGGAATGTTCCGAACGCATATTGTACGCCTGAACAATCTGAGTGAGAGCCAGCACCAGGAACGCCATGGTCTGTCCACCCATTAGTGTACCGGTAAACCTCTCCCCCAGTGCAAAAGCTGCCAGGGTCAGCAGAGCGAACATACACCCTTGGAGAACCACCTGGATCCCCAGCCCATGGGCGAAGATTCCCTCATTTTTAGGCTTGGGTTTGTGGTCCATCACATCCGGCTCCACCGCTTCCATGCCCAGAGAAATAGCGGGCAGGGAATCGGTCACCAGGTTGATCCACAACAGCTGCATGGAAAGCAGAGGCGTTTTGTGCCAGAGGATCATGGCGAAGAACACGGTAAGCACTTCGCCGATGTTGGTGCCCAACAGGAACCCAACCACCTTGCGGATGTTCTGGTAGATGCCCCGGCCTTCCCGCACAGCGTCCACGATGGTGGCGAAGTTATCGTCAGTGAGGGTCATGTCCGCGGCGCCCTTTGCCACGTCCGTGCCGGTGATGCCCATAGCGCAGCCAATATCCGCCGCTTTCAGGGCAGGAGCGTCGTTGACGCCGTCGCCGGTCATGGACACCACCTGGCCCTGGCGCTGCCACGCTTTCACGATACGGATCTTATTCTCCGGAGACACCCGGGCGTACACGGCAATGTGGGACACTGCTTTGTCCAGTTCCCCATCGCTCATGGCGTCCAGCTCCACTCCGGTAATGGCTTTGTCTCCCGGCTGGAGGATCCCCAGCTCCCGGGCAATGGCGGAAGCCGTCTCCACATGGTCTCCGGTGATCATCACCGGCTTGATCCCCGCCTTGCGGCAGGTCTCCACAGCGGCTTTGGCTTCC
>ENA-OPRR01002697-OPRR01002697.1-human-gut-metagenome-genome-assembly--contig:-NODE-2697-length-11182-cov-3.680597_pt1 | contig 11182 bp, 6 predicted proteins | sample MGYA00241796_ERZ501883 | MGnify/ENA primary metagenome ERZ501883 (study PRJEB25962, sample SAMEA2042406) | human gut metagenome | biome: human gut; feature: human-associated habitat; material: faeces...
GGAGCTATTCTCCGTACTGCGGAATGTACGGGCGCTCATGGGGTGATTATCCCTAAGCGCAGGTCTGCGGGCCTCACCTATACCGTGGGAAAGGCCTCGGCCGGCGCTTTGGAATATGTGCCTGTGGCCAGGGTATCCAATCTGGCGGCGGCGCTGGAGGATTTGAAAAAGCGCGGCCTGTGGATCTACGGCGCCGATATGGAAGGAACCCCCTGGTGCGAGGCGGAGCTTACGGGACCGGCGGCTTTGGTGATCGGCAGTGAGGGCGCTGGAATCGGACGGCTGGTTAAGGAAAAATGCGACGTAATCCTTTCCCTGCCAATGCGGGGAAAGATTAATTCCTTGAACGCTTCTGTGGCGGCGGGAGTCTTAATGTATGAGTTTATGAGACAGAGGCAGGGAATCAAAGCGAAATAAGACAGCGAATGGTAGGTGAAGGCTATGCAGGAGAAAGAGGATAAAAAGGGCTTTTTGCAGTCCTTTACGGGTAAGTTTAAAAAGATAAGCCTGGATGACGAGCCGGATGAGCTGATGCTCAAATATGGCGATATTAAGTTGAAGGGACCCGGAGGCGGGGAAGGACAGAGCGGTATTCACGCAGCCCGTACCAGCTTCTTTTTTTCAGAAAACCGGGACGAGCCATCCCAAAAGGCTGGAGACCGGCCGGAAATTGGCATGACCCAGGAGATCAGCGGAATTTTAGACGCAATCAAGCAGGGAAGAGGCCCGAGCTCTCAGCAGAATAAGCCCAAGGCCGCCGAAGACACCGGAAAAAAGCAGGCGGCTCAGGAGCTGAAGCCGATCGGCGTGACCCAGGAGGTCAACGGTATTCTAGAGGCCTTAGGCCGTTCTAATAAAATCAGTCAGCCGGAACAACCGGAAGAGCCCGTGAGGGCTCAGACCTGGACGCCGAAAAAGGAGGAGTTCTCCCAGGCGTTTGAAAAGATCAAGAATGAAAAGGAAAATGCCAGTCAGCCTGAGAATCCTCAGTTCGGCACACAGGAGATCGCCAGGATTATCAGCGAGGTTACCGGGGAGAGGGCGGAGACGATCCGGCCGGTGGAATTGATTCCAGAGAAGGAAGAACAGCCGGCTCCGGTTCCTCAGGAGGAGCTTCCCGGGCAGCTTCCCCCGGAGAACGAAAGCGGGCTTCCCGAGGAAGCGGAATACGAGGAAGGCCTGGAAGAGCCAGATGGCGGCGAAGAATACGGGCAGGAGCCTGAGGATGAGCAAAAGCCGAAGCTGGGATTTGGTCGGAGGCTGAAGGCGTTCTTTAAAAATCTAGTCACACTTCCTGAGGCGCAGCAAGGAGAAGACCCCTTTGCGGAGGACGATTGGGAGGAAGCCCGGATACCGGAGGAAGTCCCCGCGCAAGAGGCTGTTTGGGCAGATGATGAGGAAGAGGATTTTTCGATCCGGCCAGAGCTGTTCTTCCAGGATGACCAGGAGGAGGCCTCCCGGAGGCAGCCAGAGAGGCCCAATGGGAGAAAAGCGGATGCGGATTCCCGTAAGGAGTTAGAGACGGGCCGCTTGGAACAAACGGCGCCGGAAGAGGAGGCCAAGAAAGAAGCGCCGATGGAACCGGCAGCGGATGCCGGCGACGGCTGGGAGAAATCGGAGGGCTCAGAGGAGAAAGCGGATGAGGCTTCGGCAGATTCTAAGCCTCAGGAGGCAGCGGGCCAAGAGGACCACGGCCAAGGGGAGGCGCCCGAAGCTTCAGGACCGGAAGCTGGCGGACAGGAGCAACAGGATGAACAGGCTCCGCCGGTAGAAAATCCTCTTGCTGATGGGGGAGAAAAAGAGATAGCGGCCGAGGCACCGGAAAAAGCAGAAAAGGATCCGGAGAAAGCTGTGGAGAGCGAGCAAGCCCATGCTCCTCAGCAGGCAGAGCAGGAAGCGGAGACGCCGCAGGACAAAATAGAGGCCGAAGAGGGCGGCGAGGCTCAGAATCAGCAGGACCAGGAAAAGACGGAAGCGGTAAGCAGGGAAAAGCCTGTCAGCCGCTATGAAAAGGCGTTCGGAAAGGTGAAGCCGGCGCCGACCCAGAAAAACCGGGTAATTCGGAAAGACCCGGAGACGGTAAAGCCCTTGACCGCCCGGGAGGCCGCCAGGCTGTACTGTGAGCGCAGGGAGCTTCCGGCGGTTGATTTGGGCGGCCTGGCAATTGGAGAATTGCTCCAGGAAGAAAACCAGACGGCCGCTCAGGTGACCGTGCTGTCAGGAGGCCGGGACAGGGCGCAGGCCACAGGGCCTAAAGCTTCGGAAAGACAGGTAAATGAAAAGCCGCGGAGAGAAAATAAGCCGGACAAGCCGTCCGTGCAGGCGGTGACCATCAATTTGGCGGACCTGCAGGCTGGGAAAAAGATCCGGCACCATGAGAATACGAAGCTGTTTCATTATGAGCCGCAGCTTCCTGTGGTCCATACGGCAGCCGGTAAATTCGGAGAAAATTTAAGGGCGGAGTGTGCGGTCTCCCGCCAGGCTATTCAGCATAAGGCCCAGCAGGAGCGTAAACAGAACCTTGAGCGGGAGGAAGCGGAGGAAGCTTTCGAGCCCGTTAAAAAAAAACGGACGAAAGAAAAGGTCAAAAAAAGGCATTTCGCGATTTTTTCCTCCCAAGAGGAAGAAGACCCTGAGGATGTAATGCCTCAGCCCCGGCAGGTAGAGCTGGTAGAGGATTATAAGGAACCGTCGGACGCGTTCGCGATCAAAAAAGAGATTTTTAAAAACCTGAAAAACCTTTTGATCCGCACCGGCGTGCTGGCCGGATTAATGATTCTCAGCGCCGCCGCCACGGTGCTGGCGCGGCTGAATCTGCCTGATGTGCCTGACGTGCTGATCACCAACAGCCCTCTTTACCTGAGCGTCACTCTGGTTTTACTGCTGGCGGCCGGTGCGGTAAGCCTGACAACTTTGAAAAACGGCTTTTTATCCGTGCCCCGCCTTAAGGGCAATGCCGACGCGCCGGTGGCTTTCGCCTGGGCTGCGGCGGCGGTTCAGATCCTCGTCGGTTTCTTCTCGGCTGACAGGTTTACCAACACGGATCTAAGCCTTTACGCCAATCTGGCGGTGCTGGCCTTGCTGCTGAATGCCTGGGGCAAGCTGACGCTTGTGCGCCGGGTAAAGCTGAACTTTAAATTTATCTGTTCGCCGGACGAAAAGTATGCGGCGAAAATTTATAACGACCGGGAAAGCGCTGTGGAAATGTGCCGCGGCCTGGGAGTAGGAGAGCCGATTATCGCCTATCAGAAAAAGGCGGGCTTTTTAAGCAATTTCCTTCAGCTTTCCTATGAGCCGGATCCCAGCGAGGAGTTCGCCGGCAGGATTTCCTTCCTTGGCGCCGGTCTGTCTCTGGCGCTTGGCGTCGTCAGCTATTTTATTTCCAGGGACTTGTTTGCCGCGGTATCCGCCTTTGCCCTGAGCATGTGCGTGTGCGTGCCAATGTGCACCATGCTTACCATGAATTTCCCGGTGTTTCGGCTGTGCAAAAGGGTTTCCAAACTGGACGCCATGATAGTGGGGTATCCGGGAATCCGCCAGTTCGCCGATACCAATGCGGTGGTGCTGGACTGCAATACCCTGTTTCCAAAGAACGCGGTGGTGCTTCATGGGGTCAAGGCCTTTGAGACCAGGCTTTTGGATAAAGCCCTGCTGGAGGCGGCGGCCATGCTTAAGTCGGTGGATTCCCCGCTGTACCATGTCTTTGAGCAGATCGTCAGCGAGGAGCGCCGGCTGCCTGCGGTAGACAGCCTCTCCTACGAGGATGAGCGGGGACTGATGGGATGGGTTCATGGTAAGCGTGTGCTGGTGGGCAACCGGAATCTTCTGGAAAACCACGGCGTTACGCCGCCAGACCGTTCGGTGGAGCTGGAGCACACCCAAAACGGCCGCCAAGTGACCTATATTGCCTCGGCGGGCGAGCTTGTAGCGATGCTGATTACCAATTACGACTTCAGTCCCGCCATGAAGCAGGAGCTTCAGCGGCTGGAGGATAACGGTGTGTCTTTCCTGGTGTCCACCACCGACCCCAATGTGACCGCTAAGCTGGTCAGCGACCGGTTCGGCTTGTTTTTCCGGTCTGTCAAGGTGCTGGGAGCCGAGTACGCCAAACGGTTCAAGGACCTGGAGGGAGAAGAGGAAGCCTCCGCCAGAGCTTATCTGGCCACCCAGGGTCGGGTGAATGTGCTGGCCAGAGTGCTGGGGGCGTGCGTCAGGGTGCGGGGGAATATGACGGCTGCCTTGGTGCTGCAAAGACTGACTGTACTGCTCAGCTTTCTAATGGCGGCGTTTTTGACAGTGGTGTCCGGGGTGGCTCAGATCGGCGCTCTGGAGATTACCCTATATAGTATTTTTTGGGTTGTGGTTACCTTACTGGTAACCGTGATTAGAAAGCCGTAGGTGTTGATCGAATGGGATTAGAGGAAACAGCCTGCTTTTCCGGCTACCGTGCGGAAAAGCTTCCCTTTTCCGTCAGTGATGAAAATCAGGAATATCAGGAGTTTCTCTGCCGCCTGTCTTCGGTGATTCGGGAATCGGCGGAGGAAGGCTATCGGATTTTTTATACCGGGGGCTGTACCGGCTTTGACATTTTGGCCGGGGAAATGGTGCTGGGCATGAAAGAGGAATTTCCTGAAATTCAGTTAATAGCGGTTTTGCCTTTTGAAGAGCAGGCGAATACCTGGGGTGAATTCTGGCGGGAGAAATATTTTACTCTTCTGGAGCACTGTGACGACGTGATCACCCTTCAGCCTAGATATACGCCGGGCTGCTATCAAAGGAGAAACAGGTACATGGTGGACCGGTCATCCCTGCTGATCTGCTATTACGATGGGAAAACCGGAGGCACTCAAAGCACCGTAGCCTATGCCGAAAAGCTGGGCTTAGAGGTGAAAATGGTCTAATCTTTATAGAATTTACACAAAGTCTGCCTAATGTTTTTGCGTTAAGGCAGACTTTTTTTGTGAAAAACCCTCATTTGATATTGAAATCCATGTGCATATAAGATATAATTGAAAAGTAAATTATCTCAGGGATTGTTAAAAATGTCCTGAGCCAAGAAAGGGGTTCACAACACGTGAAACAGTACAACGCAAAAAATATTCTGAATATCGCCCTGGCGGGCCATGGCGGGGCGGGTAAGACCTCTATTATTGAATCGATGCTGTATCTTTCCGGTGCTTCCGATAGATTGGGTAAGATTGCCGACGGAAATACAATTTGCGATTTTGATCCGGAGGAAGTAAAACGCAAGGCCTCTGTTTCTACGGCGGTGGCCCCGGTGGAATGGAAAAATAAAAAGCTGAACTTTATCGACACGCCAGGCCTTTTTGACTTTGAAGGCGGCCTGTGGGAGGGCGTCCGGGCAGCGGACACGGTCATGATCGCGGTGTCCGGTAAAAACGGCGTTTCTGTAGGAACAGAAAAAGCGGTCAAAGCGGCGGAAAGCCGCGGGCTTTCTAAGGTGTTCTTTGTCAACGGCCTGTGCGATGAAAGCGCACGGTTCTACCGTGTGTTTGAGACCCTGAAGGCTTCCTTTGGCCCCTCTGTCTGCCCGGTGGTAGTTCCTTTTATCGTAGACGGCCAGGCGAACTGCTACGTAAACCTGCTGGAATATAAGGCCTATGCTTATTCTCCCGACGGTAAGGTGTCGGAGGTACCCATGCCTGATATGGGCGACCGCCTGGAGGGCCTGCGGACCGCTATTTATGAGGCGGTGGCCGAAACCAGCGACGAAATGTTTGAAAAATACTTCTCCGGCGAGCAGTTCACGCCGGAAGAAATCATTGTCGGCGTGGTTGGTACGCTGCAGTTTGATGTGCTGACGTATCGTCTGAAAAATGAATATAATGTAGACATTATACTGGAACATCTTCCTTATGAATATATCCGCTGGATTGAAAATAAAGATGAGATTGATCCGGCAAAGATTATCGGAACTTCAGATATGAAGCGCATTAAAGACTTAAAAGGCAATCCGCTGCTCATTTTCGTTCACAGTTGGGCAGTGAATACAGTGCTTGATAAAAACCCGGGACTGAAGCTTTCAGAATTCGGAAGATGGTAAAATCATACAGAAAAATATTCGGCGGAGAAGCTGTTGGCTTTTCCGCCGATTTGTTTGCCAGGCATGGGCGTTCTCTAATGGGTGCAAGTCGTGTGTTCTGTAAGCTGTTATCAGCTTGCCAGTGAAAGTCTGGTCAAGGTAATCGCCAGTGAGCCTTGTAGCAAACCTCCAATGCTTTTGGGTGACCGATTGTGTTGAAGCAAGGTATGCCTGTGAGAAACAGGTGCAAAATAGCAGTCCGTAACATAAAGTGAATCCTGTAGCATCGTTACGTTAGCCCTGTAAAGGGACAAGAGGGAGTCGAGTCACTGACTTTCTGACGAAGACCATGGAAAATGTACAGATACTGGAGTGCAGCATTGAAGAACCCTTCGGTGTAGAGGGAGCGGAATGTTATGAAAGTTGATAACGGAACAGAAGAGGTCTCATATCATCATATAACCACAAGTATGTAACTGAGGATATAAGCACGCATGCGAAGTTCCTTAGGAAGTGGTATGAGAAGTCGGAGGAGCCCATAGTATCTATGAACTATTGGTAAGAAAAACAATGGGAGAAAAGGGGCTCTGCTTTAATCAAGATTAACGGGAAGGTAAGGGATAGTGCATGCCAAATATTGGACAACAACACTCAATAGAAAAATCACGACAACTTCAACGTAATCTATACCTGGCAGCCAAAAAGGATAAGCAACGCAGATTCCATGCGTTGTATGACCGTATCTTTCGCCTGGATATTTTGTGGCGGGCATGGAAAGAAGTACGAGAAAACAAGGGGAGTGCTGGAATTGACGGCGTTACCTTTGAAATGATTGAGGAATACGGAGTAGAAGAATACTTGCTGGATATTCAAGAAGATTTGCAGAATAAGAAATACAGACCTAAGCCGGCAAAAAGAGTATACATTCCAAAACCGGATGGGAAGCAAAGACCGTTGGGAATACCGACTATTAGAGACAGGATTGTGCAACAAGCCTGTAAGATAGTGATAGAACCCATCTTTGAAGCAAACTTTCTAGATAGTTCTTATGGATTTCGCCCCAAAAGAGATGCAAAGCAGGCTACAGAAAAAGTGAAAAAAGAATTGTATAAAAACTGGTATGCAGTAGATGCAGACATACAGGGATACTTCGATAACATCAATCATGAAATACTACTGGGACTATTAAATCGTCGCATCAGTGATAGAAGAGTCATTAAGTTATGCAGACAGTGGTTACAAGCAGGAGTCATTGAAAATGGGAAATATTATTCAACGGAAAAAGGCTCGCCGCAAGGAGGAGTCATTAGTCCGTTGTTAGCAAATATCTATCTTCATGTATTGGACTCCTACTGGGAAAATCATAAGGAACTGGGCATCATAGTCAGATATGCAGATGATGCAGTGATTGTGTGCAGAACAAGAAAGGATGCAGAATTAGCATTTGAGCATCTGAAAAGAATAATGACTAAGTTGAAACTGACGTTGAATCCGCAGAAAACAAAGATTGTAAATATGAATAAAGAGAGCTTTGATTTTCTTGGATTCCGTTACCAGAAGTTTGGTAAAACCAAAAGTGGACGGAAGTTGCCTTATATGATGCCTAGTAAAAAAGCGATGAAAAAGGTAAAGGATGCAATCAGAGTAATTACTTGCAGAAAATCATCCTATGAGGGTTTGGAGCAAAAAGTGGAGAAATTAAATCCGCTCATAAGAGGATGGAGAAATTACTTTCAGCATGGTAACTCAACAAAACGGTTTAAACAGCTTGATGAATACGTGTGGATGAAGCTATGGAGACGGGTGTATTACAGGCGAAAACAGAAGAAATATAGAGAGCATGTGCTGTATGGATTTCGAAAGTGGTATGCAACCAGTGGAATAGAGTACTTTTATTATCCAAATAAGAAAAGATATGTGACAGTCTTTTGAATGCTGTGGGAAGAAGATTATCGGAAAGCCGTGTGAGGGAGAACCTCATGCACGGTTTGAGGTGGCAGGAGATGGAAACGGAAACTACCGCGCCATCGCTTGACCCTACCTGAATATGCCCAGGTAGTGGGAACTGTATAAGTGAACAGCAAGGGTATCCATCGTGAGGTGGAAAGGAAAGAACGCATGGACATAAGTAGTCTAATGGAACGGATATTATCAGATAACAATCTCAACAGAGTGTATCTACAAGTTGTACGAAACAAAGGTGCAGAGGGTGTGGACGGAATGAAGTACAACTTAAAGAACTACTTGCAAAGAACGGCGAAATCATCAAGGAATAGTTAAAGACAAGAAAATATAAGTCTCAGCCAGTACGGAGAGTTGGAGATAGCAAAGCCTGAGAGTACCAACAGTAACAGGCAGATTTGTATAACAAGCTATTTACAGTGGTACTAATAGAGAACAACCTCCATATCGCCGTTCTGACTTGTTGAAACTGCATGTTTATGGTTATATAAATAAGATACGATCGAGCAGAACTCTGGAAGTAGAGTGTAGGCGAAATATTGAATTCATGTGTCTGGTTAACGCAATAACACTGGATCATGGAACTATCGCCGGTTTTGTAAAAGAAAACGGAAAAGCTTTTCATAACACGTTGCAGCAATTAACGCCTATCTTTAAAGACTGGGGATTGATTGCCGGTTGAATCTGAATATAAAGATAAGTTGGAAAACTATCAAAAACTACAAGGAGAATACCTATGTCAAGAGGAGGAATTTGAATTTCCGGATATAGACTTTGCATCTGGAATATGATACAATTTTTTCTTGACAGATGGAATTGCAGAATAATACCGGACAGCAGGGGGGAGAGTGATAACATGCGGATGCTTACCTGTAAGGAAGCAGAAAAAATGGTAATGCCCTATATAGACGGAAGACTGGACGAGGAGGAGCTGGAGGCTTTTCTTTCCCATGTCAATGAATGTCCGGCATGTCGGGAAGAGCTTGAAATTTATTTTACTGTATATGCAGGATTGAGGCAGCTGGATACAGGGACGGGTGTTTACGATATTACCGGAGCTCTGGGAGAAAGCATGGATCTTTCCTGGATGAAGGTGCGGGCGGTCCGCCTTCGGAAGGTGGTCTGCTATGCAGTCAATACTCTGGTGACGGTCAGTGTTCTGGTGATGCTGGCCATGCAGCTTCGAATCTGGATAGGATAGGAGAAAGTTTGAAACAAATAAGTAGAAGACAGCCAAGAAATAAAGGGCATAGCAAATAAACCATCTTTCGGTGGTTAAAAAATCAAATATAGACATAACACACTAATCAGGAAACAGGAACTACATCATCCTTGATGATATATCCTCGTTGTTTAAGCAGATTAAGTGCCTGTGAAGTAGTCAAGACTTTTGATTCGTTCACAGGACGTGATTCAAGAAAGCCTTCCGGTGTATAGGGTTTTAAATCTGTGAGTATGTGCCAGATAGCGGTCAGGAGCATACGACAGATGGCAATAATAGCTTTCTTGTGACCACGGCGTGCTTTTATACGTCGATAACGGGTAGTAAATTCAGGATTTTTCTTCGATTTGATTAAAGCATTTGCAACTTGCACCAAAACTGGTTTAAAATAGGAACCAGCACGGGAAATCCTAGTGGATTTGATTTTTTGATTGCTTTGATCGTTGCGAGGACAACATCCTGCCCATGAGACGAGGTTTTTAGCTGTGGGGAAGACAGACATATCACCTCCGATTTCAGAGAGCACCTGAATAGCAGTCATAGGGTTCTTGTCGAATCCGGGAACAGTACGAATAAGAATAAGGGCTTCTTCGTATTTATCACTGAGACGAAAGATTTCCCGGTCTATTTCTGCTTTGTGCATTTCTAATTCATCGATGTGGTTCAGGCATTGTTTGAGTTTCACAGCCTGTTCTGTAGAGACAGCACCATCAACAGCAGCCTGTATTTCTTCAATTGGAGTTTTGCATCTGCCATCTACAAAAGGTGTTACATCAAAAATTTCCCCGGGGTGTTGTAAAATCTGTTCTGTAATAGAACGGGAAGATTTACCAAATACATCAGAAAAGACTTCATCTAGTTTTAGGTTAGACACGGTAAGACAATTTTGGGCACGATTTTTTTCACCGGTAATCATACAGGTGAGTTTGTATCGGTATCTTACCAAATCCCTTAATTCACGGATGTCAGCAGGTGGAATAAAGGAAGGCTTTACCATTCCGCACATATATAAATCACAAATCCACCTGGCGTCCTTGCGGTCAGTCTTATTGCCTTTTTGAGGCTTCGTGTATTTGGGATGAGAAAGAGTAACCCAAACGTTATTCTTCTCCAGGATATTAAAAACAGGAATCCAGTACTTGCCGGTTGATTCCATGCAGACATCAGTACAGTTATATTTTGCAAGCCAATCACACAACTCTTGCAAACCTTTGGAAAAAGAAGAAAAGCGAGCTTGTTTATACTCTGTACGACTGCGGGAATCAGTAATACCGATGCAGGCAAAGATCCATGTTTTGTGGACATCAAGTCCACAGCAGATGGAGTATTTTAATTTCATCATAAATATCACCACTTTAATAAAAAAGGAATAGCAACAGTGACTGTCATCCTGTGACTGAATAAACATGGTTTATTACCAATGATAAGAGTCCGGGCTCAAAGTCCCACTTGTTTGTGCTTGAAAGGATGACGGCACATATAATGATACGGGGTCGGAATAAATTCGCCACTCCTCCTTCCGTGCTCTGTAGTGTATTGCTATTCCTTGAAAGAATTATAAATCAAAGAGTGGAGAGGCACAACTTTTTCATAACTTGTTTGTGCCTTAGCGAAGCGAAAGGAATGGTAAAAAATATGCAAAATAGTTGTACTACAAAACAAATATATATTTCTACATCTAATTTATGTGTCAGTTGTGGAGAGATAATACCAGAAGGACGAATGATATGTTATAACTGTGAATATCAATTTGATGATCAGTTAATTTTGAAAAATTCGGAGATAAAAAAGATAAGACAAAAGAACAGAATTTGCTTTAATAAGTTTTGCTATTAGCTGACAGTACTTTATTAATCGAAAGTGCAAATGCCTCGAAAAAATTTTGAATAAAAAACATTTGCGGAAAAGATTTTCCATGAAATAGATGAAAATCAGATTTCTGTTTTATATAGTAA
>ENA-OPRR01002703-OPRR01002703.1-human-gut-metagenome-genome-assembly--contig:-NODE-2703-length-11162-cov-2.919420_pt1 | contig 11162 bp, 10 predicted proteins | sample MGYA00241796_ERZ501883 | MGnify/ENA primary metagenome ERZ501883 (study PRJEB25962, sample SAMEA2042406) | human gut metagenome | biome: human gut; feature: human-associated habitat; material: faeces...
GTGTGGATTACCCTTGGGATCATATGTCTGTTTTGCGTGTTTTCCGGCAGCAGCGAGCTGTTTGGAAGTTACTATGTGGAGGGGGAAAAGGTGGATTCCCATTGGAACATGCTGAAAAAAGATCAGGCTGTGTCGGAACGCTATGAGGGGAGAAAAATCGACCAACAGCTTTTGGACGAGCTGGCCGGATTAGATGCTGAGAGAAGTTCCCAGATTCCCGATGAACTGATGGCTTTTGTGATAAAGGTTACTGGGGACGACAGCTTTGACATCTCTCAGGAAGAGCTTTATTCCATGAGAAGAGAAAAGATGGAAAAAGAGTGGACGGAAACCTTTAAAACTCCAAAAGAGAGGCAGTATCTGCGTGCTCTCGATGAGGAGCTAAACCAACCGCTGACTTATCACTATTCCCGGGGATATCGAATGGCAGTCGATCTGATCTATACGCTAGGAGTGATGCAGACGCTCTTGGCTGCCATCTGTATTCCAGCTATTTTTTCTGAAGATCATTTGAGAAAGACTGCCGTGTTGACCAGGAGTAGCCAGTATGGACGGAAGCCTTTGTTGTGGGCGAAACTATTTACGGGTCTGAGTTTTTCTGTGGGGAGCACTTTACTTATGTATCCCTTTTTCTTAGTTCCCGTTTTTGTGATCTATGGAACGGATGGCTTTCAGGCGCAGCTTCAGCTTTTTCAACCCAGTGATGTCTGGCTGTTGACGGCAGGAGAACTCCTTTTGATACTGGTTGGTCTTAGTCTGTTGACGGCGCTGCTTCACGGTGCCGCAGCCATGGTACTGGGAGAGAGGCTGAAGAGCAATATGACTCCCATGGCAGTCATGGTGGGATTCTTGCTATTTTCCCTTTTGTTCAATGTTCCGGAACAGTACCGAATATTGAGCCAGATTTGGGATTACCTTCCCGCAAACCTTCTGGCTTATTGGGGGGCTTTCAATGATTGCCTAGTATTTATCGCCGGACATTATCTGTGCGAATGGCAGGTAGCGCCAGTGGCGTATTTTGCAGCAATAGCGGGTCTGATCTGGACATGCTGCCATTTTTATAGAAAATACCAGGCAGAATAGTCAATGGATAAAAAGCTCTGCGACGGAGTAGAGGGCGGCTTTTCCGCTGAGAATCACTCTGTCTCCTTCCATCCGGCAGTAGAGCGTGCCGCCGCGCCGAGACGCCTGATAGGCGGTAAGGGTGTTTTTTTGTAGGGTTTTTGTCCAATAGGGAATGATGTGGCAGTGACCGGAGCCGCAAACAGGGTCTTCAGAAACGCCGCATTTGGGGGCGAAGGTCCGAGAGACACAGTCAGTATCTGTGCCCTGGGCGGTTACATGCAGCAGCAGACCGTCCAGTTTTTTTATTTTATCTAGGTCTGGGACCAGAGACTTGACGGCGTCTTCCCCATCGAGGATACACAGAAGGTCGCGGCCCATCCAGACTTCTTTAGGTACGGCTTGAATTGCATCGGTGATCTCAGGAGTGACAGATACCGGTTTTAATTCGTAGGCTGGAAAATCCATCTCAAAAAGCTCGCCTTTTCTTGTCACGGCCAGTTCTCCGCTGAGGGTGGAGAACACGACACAGTCTTTATCTTTTTCCAATTGAGTTAAAATAACAAAGGCACAGGCCAGGGTTGCATGTCCGCAGAGGTTGATTTCGCCTTCCGGTGTGAACCAGCGTAGATGGTACTGTTTTCCTTCTTTTACGGCAAAAGCAGTCTCGGAAAGATTGTTTTCAATGGTTATATTTTTCATCATTTCTTCAGAAATCCAGTTGTCCAGAATACAGATAGCAGCAGGGTTTCCAGAGAATATTTTGTCCGTAAAAGCGTCAACAATATATTGTCTCATGGCAGCTCTCCTTTCTTTTATGCATTTGTTGTTAGAATTCAAAAATTCTGGAAGTAATGTTTGCGGTCGTCGGGTGTTGGTCTTATTTTAACACAGAGTGTCGAAGGCAGAAAGAGGAAACCTCTCTGTGCTCGAATATTTTGAGAATCCTTAGAAAATCCTTAGAAATAGTTGTTACTCTCAAGATACAAAGACACACAGCAGGTATCTTTGTATGTTGCATGTCTCCTTACCGTGACTCGGCGGGAGATTCCGGGGATACATTCAAGACAGGAGGATTTTAGAGATGGAAAGAGCAGTTTCTGTTCAAAGAGAGGTGGGGCTGTCGGGGACAGCGCTGAAAATGGTTGCGCTGGTGACGATGTTGTTGGACCACATTCACTACTTTTTTGGGTATACAGGTCTGGTGCCGGAGTGGTTCAGCATGGCAGGAAGAATTAGTGGACCGCTATTTTTATTCTGCGTGGTGGAGGGATTTACCCATACCAGAAGCAGAAAGAAATATTTTTTCAGAATTTATGGTATTGCGGTGGGAATGGGACTGATTTTATATCTGATGAAGGCTTTTGGTCTTTTTGTGAGAGCAGATGGTTTTTATCCTGCAAACGCGGTGATGGCGGAGTTTGTAATTTTAATGGTTATGTGGCAGGGAATGGACTGGATTGGGGAGAAAAAGCTTCTGAGAGGAATTTGTGCGCTGTTTTTACCGTTTGTGTGGTATTTCGGCGTGGTAGGAATCTTCTGTCAGCTTTTTACGCCAGCGGTTCCGGTGGTGGCTTTTTTGAGTCACACGGTGGTGCCGACACTTAATATGTCGCCAGATGTATCCATTGTCTATCTGGTTTTGGGTCTGATTCTGTATGGACTTCGAAGACGCAGAGGCTGGCAGGTACTGGCTTTTATGGCAGTGGATTTCTCGTGGTTTTTTGGGGTTGTGATGCGAGTTTTGTCTTCACAGCCAGATTTTTCCATAAGCCAGATGTTTACTACCTATTATGAGTGGTATGGAATTTTTGCGGGGATATTGATGCTGTGCTATAATGGGCAAAGAGGCGCAGGCTGCAAACGACTTTTCTATGCCTTTTATCCTGCGCATATCTATGTTCTATATGGGTTGTCCTGTCTAGCGATGGGATTCGTATTATAAGAAAAATTTTGCGATGATGAAGGATAGAAAGTAAGCTGTGCCCTACAGGATGGACATCTTGTACATGGAGTATTCAAGCTGCCGAGGGCTGGTGATAAGGAGAGAGTATGGCAAATATTTTAGCGGTAGATGATGATGAAGATCTCTGTACATTACTGAAAAGAGCTCTGGAAAGGGATGGTCACCAGGTCACGGTGTTAAAAAGCGGTGGTGAAATCCAGGAACAGCATTTGCGGTGGGCAGACTGTATTGTCCTGGATGTGATGATGCCCGGAGAGGATGGTTTTGAGACTTGCAGGAGGATCCGAGGGCTGGCGGACTGTCCGATCGTATTTCTGACTGCAAAGACGGAGGAAGCGGATATTTTGACTGGGCTGGGAATCGGCGGAGACGACTATTTGACAAAACCGTTTCGATTGGGAGAACTGCGTGCTCGGATTGCTGCCCATCTGCGTAGGGAACAACGCATCCCTCAGAACCGGGTACGGCGAGCGGGACTGGACTTTGACCTGGGAGAGCGGGCCGTATACCGTCAGGGAAACCTGGTCAGATTGACGAAAGGGGAATACGGCATTTGTGAGTATCTGGCTCTCCATGCAGGTCAGACTTTTTCCAAAGAACAGATTTATGAGGCGGTGTTTGGCTGGGAAGGGACGTCGGATGAGTCGGCAGTCACGGAACATGTCAAAAATATACGGGCGAAATTAAAGAAGGAAGGAGTCTCCCCGATAGAGACTGTCTGGGGAATTGGCTATCGATGGTTAAGAGAAGAGCAGATAGAAAGTGGAAGCTGAGCAGCCTGTTTTGGAGATATCTCGTCACGACGGGCGTGATGGTGGCAGTATGCACAGTGCTCTGGTGGATGGCTGTGGTAGCCTGTATTAGTGTAGGATTTGTCTATCAGGCCAGCGTGGGGGCCAGAAATCTGCAAAAGACACAGGAGCGGCTTCTTAGACAGGAAGAATTTCAAGGAGAAGAGATTCCCTTTTACTATGACTGGTGCCTAGTCAGTGAGGATGGTACGGTGCTGCAAGCCAAGATGTCAGAGAAAGTGCTGAAACAGGCGAAAAATGTAGAAGGTGACGATGGAATGCATATTTTTCCGTATTCTAAGTTCTTTCATGCAATGTCATTGAAGGATGGAAGCCGGTGCGTGTTGGCTTATGATTATTCGATGCCCTATGTAAATCCTATGCTACAGAGATACCTTCCGGATTTTCAGGTCACGGCTATTCTTTTGTTGCTTGTGTGCTGGGGTGTCATAGCTGTGACTAGAACCAGAAAATATACGAAGATTCTGCAAAATGACACGAGAGCAGTGAGAGTTGCTGCGGATTTGGTGGCCAGTCAAAGACTGGATGAGCCGATTTTGCTGAAGGGAAAGATTCGAGAGCTGAATGACGCGTTGGAGACCATCGAGAAGCTCCGAGTGGAGCTGGCGACTTCTCTTTCCCGGCAGTGGGCGATGGAGGAGCAGAGAAACCAGGAGCTGGCTTCTCTTTCCCATGATCTGAAGACGCCGCTGACGGTGATACGTGGGAATGCGGAGCTGCTGGAAGAGGAAGAGTTGCCAACCTGGCAGGAAGCTAGTGTGGAGGCTATTTTGAGAGGAACGCTGCATTTAGAGGAATATGTCCAGGAGCTTCGCAGTGTAGCGTCTGGCTCGGGGGAATCCAGCGAGGAGTTTTGTAAGCTGCCTTTGAAAAAATTTATAGAACGGTGCAGGGAAGACGGAGAAGCTCTGTGTGCTGCCAAGAAGATTTCTCTGAAGGTCTGTATCAGTGAAGAGGTGGTAAGACGGTCAGATGAAGGGTTCTCATTTCGGGGCCAGGAGATGCAGCTATTGCGGGCGATCAGAAATCTCATTGATAATGCAGTGAGATTTTCGAAAGAGGGGCAGGAGATTGTGTTGGAAATCCAGGAAAAGGATAACCGCCTGATACTCGCCGTACAGGATTCTGGCCCTGGTTTTTGTCAGGAGGCATTGGCTAAAGCCGGAAAAATTTTCTATACGTCCGAAAAACACAGAGCCTCAGAGGGACATTTGGGGCTTGGCCTGTACTTCTGCTGCAAGGTTGCGGCCCGGCATGGAGGGGGCTTAAAAATTGAAAATGGAGAGAAGGGAGGCAGAGCAACACTAGTGATTGTCTACGGTTTTTTAGGAGATTTGGGTTGAGTTGTTGTAAAGATATGCTTGTGTTTTGGTGACAAAAGAAATAAATTGTACCCTAATAGTTCAATATAGTTTTTTAGATATTTTATTATTAGGGTACAGTTTATTTCTAGTTTTTTTGAGTTTGGTTTCTTACAATAAAGATTGTGCCGGAGACTACTGCAATCACTGAGGAGACAAGACAATATTGTATACTATCATTTATATTATCTTTAGCGGTTTGTATGCGTTCGTTCGCATATATACTATAACTTGGATCTTGTGCCATGTGTCGTTCATTATCCGCAATCATGCCCTTTCCTTCGAATATAGAGTAAATAGATAATCCTAAGAAGAATAACGCAAAGATTCCTAAGATTAAAAAAAACTTTCCTTTAATATGGCCATATTTTATTATTTGATAAAAAGACTTAATTACTTTTTCTATACAGCTAGCAATAAAAATACTAATAACAAATCCAATGACAAATCCCAAATATGCATTTCCGATTAATGTGCCTATTTTTACAAAAATGGGTGCAAGGATGTTAATGAAAATCAAGATACCAATGAAATGTTTTTTAATCAATTCAATGGTATAATAAATCCCCATCGCAGTTGTCGCATCTACTTTTTTAGATGAGTTGCTATGATTACGGTGAACGTTGTCAGAATTTGGGTTTGATTTATTTCCATAAATATGAGCACCGTATTTATCATATGTTCCAATTATACCGTCTTCTAAAGTAGAGATATGACCATTATCAGTATTATAAATTTTCCCATCATCTGGACAATAATATCTATTATTTCCTTCTTTATAGAAAGTTTTTCCGTCGATGGTTAATCTGTTTCCTTCATCATATCCAGATGAGCCGTTTGAGCCAGAAATTCGTTTTCCATTTTGTCTGAAATCTATATCACTCATATTACTATCCTCCTCTTTTTTTACTATAATACAAAGTGCATATTACGTATATATTTTACTGCATTTTTTAAGCGGAACTTTTGGTGAGAATAAATGTACTCTGGATGCTACAGAGTGATTGTTTTCGTCAAAAAAAGAGCAGCCGTCCTGAAAAACATTTGCTCTAATAAGGATGTGAGACAGTGAAAATCCTGTTGTCAGGATACAGACTTGCCCAGCGAGCTGACGATTGCTGTGAACGGTACCGATTGCGGTAATAGAGAATACAGGGTATAATAACAGAAGAGACCAACGGAATTTACGGCGGCATGATGAGAAAATTGCGCCGGTAAGAAAGGAGACGAGCAGACATGGAGAGATACCTAGGAGAACAGATTCCAAAGTTGGGATTTGGTTTGATGCGTCTTCCCATGGCGGGGGAAGAAGTAGACATCGAGGAGACGAAGCAGATGGTGGATGCCTTTATGGAAAAGGGCTTTTGCTATTTTGATACAGCCTATGGCTATCTGAACGGAAAGTCAGAGGAAGCCGTGAAGACTGCACTGGTGGACCGCTATCCGAGAGATCAGTTTTTGCTGGCCATGAAACTGCCAGCCTGGGCAGGAGCAAAGACAAAGGAGGAAGCGCAGCGGATGTTCGACATTTCATTGGAACGCACGGGCGCGGGCTATTTTGACTTTTATCTTTTGCACAACCTGGGAGAGAAGAGGACCCATTTTTTTGACGACTATGATATCTGGAACTTTCTTGCCCGCAAGAAAGAAGAGGGACTGATTCGGCATTTGGGTTTCTCCTTCCACGACAAAGCAAAGCTTCTGGATGAGCTTTTGACGAAACACCCGGAGATGGAATTCGTGCAGCTACAGATTAACTACGCAGATTGGGAAGAACCCACGATAGAGTCTAGAAAATGTTATGAGGTGGCCCGTAAGCATGGGAAACCTGTGATTATTATGGAGCCGGTCAAAGGAGGAAATTTAGCTGCTCCGCCTCAGTCGGTGAGGGAGCTTTTTGAGAAGGTAAATCCCGGAGCGTCTCCATCCTCCTGGGCGATTCGATATGCAGCGTCTTTGGAGGGCATTATTACAGTTCTGTCCGGGATGTCCAATATGCAGCAGATGATGGATAACCTCTCGTATATGGAGGACTTTCATCCGCTAAATCAAGAGGAAAAGCAGACCATTGTCAGAGCGCGGGGGATTTTGGATTCTATTCCTACAGTGCCATGCACTGCCTGTGCATATTGCATGAAAGGCTGCCCACAGAATATCGCAATCTATGGAACGTTTCAGTCTGTGAATATCTATAACCTCTATGACAATCTGGAAGCAGCCAGGGGAAAATATGCTTGGCATACGGAAGGACAGGGGTTTAAAAAAGCATCAGAGTGTATAGGATGTGGCCAGTGCGAGGAAGTCTGTCCGCAACATATTTCCATCCGGAAGGAACTGGAAAGAGCAGCGGAAGTTTTGGAAAGATAAATAAGAAATGATGGAGAGCCATCGGTATAGAGGAGTCATTCTTTTGCCGGTAACGAAAATGGTGGAGAGCTTTACTTCCCAAACATCAACAATCTCCTCCGGAGGGAGGCCCTTTTGGAGTTTTTTTGAATTTGATTTTTTAAGAGGAGAGATTTACCTTGTGCCAAGCCATCCTGCTGCCCTAATGGGTGTCCTTCTTCAAGTCCAAGTAGACGCCCTTTTTCCCGGGCTTACTTCCTGGGGATTGTGACCATGGGTGTTCAGAAAAATTCGCACCGTGCCGTCTGCTAGGGGAATCCCGGGAGCTTCTGGGCATTGCATCTCGAAGGTATACTGATACCGTCCTTCTCCTTTTCCGTCTGGGAAAGACAGCGAAGCAAGACGTCCCGTCCTAGAATGATTTCCAGGACTGTCTCGAGACATTTGGGATTGTCTATAACCTCCGAGAACAAAAAGCGGTCCAGCAGAGTCGAGTCTTTTAAATGTTTCAATGATTTTATAGTATTTCTCTTTTCATGATAGAGAAAAGCCTTTTCGGTGTAAAGGACAAAGTGAGGGCAAACCTATTTCCGCAATCCCTTCAACTTTGAGGATTGTGTTTTACTTTGTGCGAAGAGCATAGCTGCTTGCTGCTGCCTCCTGTGCTATGAGTATCCTTGGCGAAGTGTTTCCATAATTGGGAAAGAGAAAAGGAAATGACTGATAGACGAATTTAAGAAGGGCAGCTGAAAAAGTAAAAACAATAGGGATTTTGCGGCGCAACTGCCGCGTCTTGAAATGAAATTATTGGGATATATCGTAGCACAGAGGAATTTTCTATACATGACAAAATTTAAAAGAAAATAAGTTGAAAATATTGGATAAAAATGGTATATATATCATATAAAGAATAAAATTTCAAGCGAAAGGGGATTAACGAGATGGCAGATTTAAAAGGTACAAAAACAGAAGCGAATCTGAGAACTGCGTTCGCAGGGGAGTCGGAGGCCAGAAATAAATATACTTATTATGCGTCTCAGGCGAAAAAAGATGGATATGTTCAGATCTCTAAGATTTTTGAGGAGACTGCAGCCAATGAAAAGGAACACGCAAAACTGTGGTTTAAGCTTTTAAACGGAGGAAAAGTCGGTCCGACATTGGAGAACTTAAAGGATGCCGCCGCAGGAGAGAACTATGAGTGGACGGATATGTATGCGACCTTCGCGAAAGAGGCCAGAGAAGAAGGATTTGATGACATTGCAGTGCTGTTTGAAGGAGTGGCTGCAATTGAAAAGGAGCACGAGGAGAGATACCGTAAGCTTTTGGCGAACATTGAGGGCGGCTTGGTATTTTCCAGAGACGGGGATATGATCTGGCAGTGTTCGAACTGTGGACATATTGTGATTGGCAAGCAGGCACCGGAAGTCTGCCCGGTCTGTGCTCATCCGCAGGCATATTTCCATATCAAAGCAGAGAATTATTAAAAAATGAAAGATTTGTTTGGAAGTTGCATGAGACGCTGGAAAAAGAGCTTTTCCAGGATGAATGATATTTAGGATAAAAGATATAGGCGCTGTGAAGTGGAGTAGAGATTCTTCGCTTTATAGCGCTTTTGTGTGGTAAGCTAGTTACGGTATCGTGGCGGATAGCAGCCGGAGAATATCTGATGTGTTGGATGAATTTTATAATCCTACACCGATGTTTGCACTCTAAGCAGTGAAGAGTATGAATTGACATTTGGAGGCAAAGAGTTCATGGAATGGGGAAAATCAATTTTAAGTCTGATGTTGTGTTTTGGAATGCCAAAGAGCAGCTATTGCATGGGCGCTTGGGCCAGGTCCTAGGGGTGATCTGCGATGAGGCTACCAGTGCGCTGGACGTATTCGTACAGGCAGACATTGTAGAGTTGCTGAGAAACTTGAAAAACGAGTTGAACCTGACGAATTTATTTATTTCTCATGATTTGGGGCTAGTCCAGGCACTTTGCGACGAGACGAGTGTCATGTATCAAGGACAGATCATTGAAAAGGGGAAAGTAGAGGATATCATCGACCACTCTTGGGAGGAAGGTACGAGGAATCTGATGGATTCTGTGCAGGATATTTGAATATGACAGCTAGACTGTTTGTGCTGCACTGTCCTGGAAAATGACATAGCTAAATAATTTCTGCTTTTTTAAGAAATTTCTTATGAAATGTATAGAAAATGGTCAAAAAATGAACACAATTTTCTCTTAAAATAAATTTATTAGATAGAAGAAAGAGAGGTGAAGATATCGGAAACCAGCACACTTTAATAAGCAGAGCCGGTAGGTCTGCTGCATTTAAACAGAGAGGAGCGATAAAAGGCTTAAAAGAGCAGCGATACATATTGATCGAGCAGTGCGCCAAATGACCCAAACGGTGCAGGCACGAGAGAGATATGAAATCGCAGACTGTGGTTCCTATACGTATGAAGAAACATAAGTGAATATGTTGCCAATTAGGATAAAATCTTAAATTTCTTTCTTTGAGAACGCCGGGACTTTACGCAGCAGTCCCGGCGGTTTTGCGTGAAAGAGTGGTCACTTTCCTATTTTGTTGAGTTCGGCTTTTCCAAATGAACCGAAGCAGGTTCTTCTGCTGGAATGTCCGAGTCTGTCTGCGTTTGAGCGGGTTCTCCAGGCAGGTTAGTTGAGTCTGTCTGTGTCGGAGCAGGTTCTTCTGCTGGAATGTCCGAGTCTGTCTGCGTCGGCGTGGGTTCTTCAGGCGAAATGGCAGGGTCAGCCCACGGGGGTACGGGTTCCTTCTGATGGTCCGTCATTTCTGGCGGTATTTCGTCTAATCTGAGTCCGCATTTAATACAGAAAATTGCGTTATCGGCCAGCTTTTCACCGCATCTGGGACAAAGACGCTCATCAGGAAGAGAAGGGGTATCCTCCTCGAGAGGTGGAAACGGATGCCCACAGTAGGCACAGAAAGCTGCGTCGATGGGACTTTCTCCTTGGCAGTCTGGACACAGACGGATACCTTGAAGGAGCTTTAAGTGTTCCTTGGCGCCACAGATTTCTTGATTCAGAACATAGATTGCCTCCATGCAGTCACGGTATTCTAGAGGTGGATTGTCCACATGGTCTTCGTAGAAACGGTGTCCAAGTTCCAGAAAGTATTTCTCTATCTCCTGTTCCTTATTATTGATCTGCATTCTTGTGGTAAAAGAATTTTTAAAAGTTCGGGTACGCTTTGAAACGCCTTTTCCCATTTTTGATATTTTATGTCCTGCTGGCAAAAACATTTCTTTGATTTCCTCCTTTAATGCTCTCCAAAATCCAGTCCATGATACGTTTTTTTCCATATATCATCACAACCTTATCTCTTCAGTATATCTTCTTATGTATGTGCCTGAGTTTCTATGCATTTTTATGTGATAGGAAAAACTTTTTTACGCTAATGTGTAAAAAATTCTTATCACGTCAACGCTTTGCTGCGGATGCGCACGTTGCAATAAGGAATTTCACCGCATAGCTGTGTTGCGGTGGCGCTCAAAGTGAGCAGCACCCCTCAAGACTGAGGGGATAGGGAATTAAAGTGGAATCGTCCATTTTATTCCTGAATTTCACACATAGATGTTTCTTCT
>ENA-OPRR01002708-OPRR01002708.1-human-gut-metagenome-genome-assembly--contig:-NODE-2708-length-11142-cov-3.711644_pt1 | contig 11142 bp, 9 predicted proteins | sample MGYA00241796_ERZ501883 | MGnify/ENA primary metagenome ERZ501883 (study PRJEB25962, sample SAMEA2042406) | human gut metagenome | biome: human gut; feature: human-associated habitat; material: faeces...
CCGACCTGTGGGCCAAGTCCGTGTCCCAGGAGCATGCGCGCATTCTGCAGCGCATCGGCGCCCGCCACATCATCAACGCGGAGACCGATGCCGGCAAGCGCGTGGGCCATCTGGTGGCCGGCAATTATCTGGATTACATCGAAATCGACGGGCCATACACCGTCGTCAAGGTCCACACGCCCCTGTACGCGGTAGGCCGCAGCATCGAGGACGTACAAGTACATGACAAGTACGGCGTGACCGTGGTGGGCCTCAAGGCCCCAGGCAAGGAGTTCCAGTACGGCTCCAAGGAACTGGTCATGCATCGCAACGACGAACTCATCCTCATGGGCAAGCAGGATCAGATCGACCACTTCATCCAAGGCTAACCCCCTAACTGCACTCGCTATACCCCCTATCTGCTCACATCGTGACCGATATAACCCCCTCAACATGGATGCGCTCATTATTGTGGCAATAAGCCATAAAGCTGTACGTCCATATTAATAAGGGGAGTTTTATCATCATGGGCAAGCATACGCAGAATTGCACGCTGATAGGCAAAGGAGTCTACGGCACCATAGGAGTGGACCAACGTTCCCGTCTTGCCGATGGCGCGCATTTTCACACCATGATTGTGACCAGCACCCTCGAGGCCTCAGTTATAGAAGGGGACAAACTGGTCATCAAAAGTGGCATTGTGCGGTGTGATGGTGATATTCGCGTATCCAGCATCAGCGGCAGCGGCGACATCGAAGTCGGCGGCGACATTATTTGCGATGAAATAACCTTTACCGGCAAACTGCGATGCAACGGCGATATCGTTTGTTCCGGAAATCTGTCCGTCAATGGCTCCCTAGGCACCCGTCATATTAGCGGTCAGACAGTCCGCTTGAACGGCGTGTTGAAGGGTCATGACGTCAACAGCAGGGCTCTGGAAGTTCATCCACTCCGCAGTACGATGTTTTCCCGTTTTGATATGGATGGGTATGAGGATGGCAGCACGGTTCGCCATATCACAGCCGTCACGGTTGAAGCCAACCATCTGCAATGCCGGACTTTGACGGCGGACTCCGCCATGCTACGCAACGGCAGTGCGGTGGAAAGCGCCACGTGTGCCACCGCACTAGGCATCGACCGTACCTCCAGCGTGCTGCTGGTGAACGGAGACTGCCGACGCATTCATCTCAAGACAGCGTAAAGCAGGTATTCCTCATTACCGTGGGTGCCGATGATGGGACTATCGGCAGTGGCCACCACGTCAAGTCCGTGCTGTTCAGCACAGGCGACCACGTCGTGTAATGCCCGCTCCCGCAATGCCGGATCTTCAACGATGCCGTTTTTGCCGAGTCCTGCCCGGCCGACCTCGAACTGCGGTTTGACCAGTAACACAATCTGCGCACCGGGAGCCGCGATGCGCGCGATTACCGGGATCACATAGGTCAGGGAAATAAAGGAGACGTCGGAGACGATCATCGCCGGCCGGTAAGGCAGGTCGTCGGCCTCAACTTCGCGAATGTTGACGCCGCTCATTTCGATGACGTGCTCGTCATTGGCGATGCGCGGGTCGAGCTGGCCGTGGCCGACGTCGAGCGCCACGACTTTGGCCGCTCCCCCGCGCAACAGTACATCGGTGAAGCCACCGGTGGAGGCACCGATATCCAGACATTCCAAGCTTTCCGGCCCGGTAAGGCCATTGCCGGCAAAGGTCTCGAACGCGCCCAAGAGTTTGTAAGCGCCTCGGGAGACGTAGTCGTCGCCCTTATCCACGGCGAGCTCGCTGTGCCCGGCTTTGACCATGAACGATGGCTTGGTGATGGTCTCGCCGTCCACGCGCACATGCCCGGCTTTGATGAGTCGCTGCGCTTTGGCCCGCGATTCGACCAGTCCCGAAGCCACGAGCATCATGTCGAGGCGATCAAGTGGGGTCGCGGGATCGATATGTTGCTCGGTCATATACCTTCCTTTCGACCCACCATCCACCAACGGGGTGGCTCGGCATGGACCCACCATCCAGCACTTCACGTCATCTTCCGCTGGCGGGAGAATGAATCTCCTCTGCTAGCTGCGGCTGTTATCAAGCTCGTGTTGTAACGATTCCAGCACGTTGCGATAGGTCTCAAGCTTGCGGTCGTTGTCTTGTTCATCAATATCCGCAAGTTCGGGGTATCGCTCGGTGACCGGCGCGTGTTCGCTATCCGTAGGCATAGGACTATGCCTCGATGGCGAACACCGGTACCGTGGCCTCGCTGAGCTGTGCGCCTTGGTCGGCGGCTTCCCATGCGGCGCATACGGCGGCACGCAGGCCGTCCATACTGGTGGGGTCGCTGACGTGTACCTGGCCGTTTTCAAACCAAGCGCTAGCCTTGCGGCATTCCCAAGTACCGCTCTCGTCGCGGACCGGCTCCGGTTGGGCTTCGCCGAGTTCACGCAGATCAAGGGCGATGAATGTGGGCCTCAGGTGTGCCGGAGCCAGCATCAGTTCGGTCGGGTTGGTGACACCGGTCAGCACCGCCAGCGAATCATAGTCACCGCGGTTACCGGCCTCGATATCGGTGTCGAGTCGGTCGCCAATGGCGATGGACGCCTCCTTGGGCACCAGATCGTGGCCTTCGGCGGCGTTCAGTTCGCGGGCCTCATCGTACATGTACGCTTCCGGCTTGCCAGCGGAGGCGACCGGTTCGACGCCAGTGGCCGTGATCACGGCGCGAATCATCGATCCGCAACCGGGGGCGATGCCCAGTTCACGAGGAATCGTCAGGTCGCGGTTGGTCACGAAATACGTGGCTCCGGCCTCGACCGCGAACGCGGCATCGGCCATCATCTGCCAAGTCATATCCGGATACCAGCCCTGAATAACGGCCTGCGGGCGGTCCTGAGGACCGTCCACGATGGTCAGGCCGTTGCGGGTGACCTCATCGCGCAAATGCTCGGCACCCAATACCTGTACGCGCGCGCCGGCGGGCAACGCCTTGGCCACCACACGGGCGGCCACCACCGAAGAGGTGATGACCTGCCACGGCTCCACGTCCAAGCCGAAGCCCTTGAGCTGGTCGGCCACCACGTGCTGGAAGCGCGAGGAGTTGTTCGTGGTGTATTCGATGGTCATGCCGGCGGCTTCGGCCGCACGAATGGAATCGGCTGCGTATTCGACCGGATTCTTGCCGCGATACACCACGCCGTCGAGGTCCAGCAGCGCAAGCTGATAGGCCTCGGCGAGCGGGCGATCGGTGCCTTTGAGGAAACGGGTCATTACGCCGCTCACTCCTCGGTTTCGGTCTCGGTCTCGTCGGACTCAGCCGGTTCAACGGCATCGTCAGCGGACTCGGAAGACTCCTCGGCTTCAGATTCCTCAGATTCTTCCGATGCATCCTCGGACTCAGCATTTTCGACATCGGCCTCATCAGACTCGGCATCGCCGTCTTCAGCCTCGTCGTCCTCATCGCCGTATTCCTGCTCCAGATCCGGGGCGTACTGCGCCTCGTCCGGATCGATGCCGAGCTTCTCGAGCACGTCGGAGTCGTCGGTGATGTCTTCGAGATCGTGGTCAATCACCACGTCGTCGCTGTTTTCGTCAATCTCCTCGTCGGCATACTGATCCTCAAGACGGTCCAGCAGGTCATTAAGCTGCTCGGCTTCCTTGCTGCGGCCGGCCTCTTCAAGGAAGTACTGCTCGGCCTGCACGGCACGCATACGGTACTCACCCGGCAGACCCTGAGAGCGGCCGACGGTATGAACCACTTCAATGGCCTTGTCCCACATCTCCAAATCGCCAAGGGCACCGGCATACACCAGGAACATCTCGACCTTGGGAGCGCCATGCAGCTGCTTGCCCTCATCGGACAGCGCCAGTTCCACGGCCTTCTTCGGTTCACCGACACCACGCTCGCAGTCAGCGATGAACGGCAGGTAGTCGAGGAAGCCGTTCATACGGTAGGCGGTACGGAACTCACGCAGGGACAGCTTGTAGTCGCCCTGACGGTAGGCCACGAACGCGAGCGTCTCGCGGGCAAAGTCGATGCGGGAGGCCTGACGGGCCACCCACTTGGCGTGTTCCAAGGCAAGTTCGGGATCGCTCTCCTCCAGCGCGAAAGCGGCGAGGATGTGCAGACCAATGTTCTCCGCATGCTCCTTGGACAGGCCGCGCAGACGTTCGCGCTCATCCTTGGACAGCATCGACCATTCCATGCCCTTGGGCATCTTGGGCTCGTCGGGACGACGGTCGGTGTACGGGTTCTGCGAGGGGAAGCTCATCGTGCCGTCGGAGTTACGGCGCGGACGCCTCATGTATTCAGAGCGCTTCTCCTCACGGTACTGGCGCTTCTCTTCCTGCGAAAACTCGCGGAATTCGCCGTCACGACGGTTGTTGTCGCGGCGGTCGTCCCTGCGGAAGTTGCGACGCTCACCATCACGATGGAAATCACGGCGATCGTTATCCCTTCGGTCATCGCGGCGGAAGTCACGACGATCATTGTCACGACGGAAGTCACGACGCTCACCATCGCGGTGGAAGTCACGGCGATCATCGCGACGGAAATCACGACGATCGTTGTCACGGTGCTGGTAGCGCGGGTTTTCGCCGTTCTCGCCTTCGTGGGAACGGTAGCCGCCTTCGCGGCGCGGCTTGAAACCTTCACCGTCACGGCGCGGACCACTGCCGCGGTAACCACCCTTGTGGAAGCCACCGGACTTGCCGTACGACTTACGGTAGCCGCCGTGGCCCTCGCCATCACCGTCACGGCGCGGCGCGTAGCCCTCGCCATCCTCACGGCGACGCGGCTTGAAAACCTCACCATCATGACGCGGCTTGAAACCGCCCTTGCCGCGCGGCTTGAAACCCTTGCCGCCGCGGTTGCCCGGTCGGCGATCGCCATACCCCTTATGGCCGCCGCCGTAAGACTTGCCGGAACGCTCGTTACCTTCTGCCATTACTTGTTTTCCTTAATTCGTTGTTGATTAACGGTTTTCCACGGCGCCGAGCGCCTTCTTGCCACGACGGATAAGCACGAAGCGGCCTGCCAGGAAGTCGGCTTCGGCCAGCACCTGCTCCTCATCCTCGATACGGTTGTTGTTGAGATACACGCCACCGGACTTGATGGCGCGGCGTGCCTCGGAAGCGGACTTGAACAGTCCGGCAGCCTGGGCGGCGTCGATTACGCGATCGCCGGGCTTGGAGACGGGGAAGACGTGCTCGCCGTTCTCGTCGACCACCTTGAAACCGTCGAGCACGGATTCCAGCATTTCCTCGTCGATGTCTTCGAGGTTGCCACCGCGGCCGAACAGCGCACCGGAAGCATCGATGGCAGCCTGGGTAGCGGCCTCGCCATGCACGAAGCTGGTGACCTCCCAGGCAAGGGTCTTCTGGGCCTCGCGCTTGCCGGGGTTGGTCTTGGATTCCTCGACCAGTCGTTCGATTTCGGCCTTGGGCAGGAAGGTGAACGCCTTCAGCAGGCTTTCCATCTCCACGTCCGGGCGGTTGATCCAGAACTGGTAGAACTTGTACGGGCTGAGCATCGTGGCGTCGAGCCAGACGGCGTTGCCCTCGGACTTGCCGAACTTCTTGCCGGAAGCATCGGTGATAATCGGGCTGGTGAACACGTTGACGTCCACACCGCGCACCTTGTGGATTAGGTCCAGGCCGGAGGTGAGGTTGCCCCACTGGTCGGAGCCGCCGAGTTCCAGCGTGCAGTGGTATTCGTCAAACAGGTGGAGGAAGTCGTTGCCCTGCAGCACCTGGTAGCTGAACTCGGTGAAGGAGATGCCTTCCTCAGAGTTCAGGCGGCGGGCGACCGTGTCCTTGGCGAGCATGGTGCCCAGACGGAAGTTCTTGCCGACGTCACGCAGGAAGTCGATGACGGTCATCGAGGCGGTCCAATCGTAATTGGACACGAAACGTACGGCGTTCGCGCCTTCGGTGTCCAGAATGCCGCCGATCTGATTCTTCAGGCGATCGGCCCAGCCGGCCACCACGTCCTTCGGGTTAAGCGTACGTTCGCCGGACTGGCGCGGGTCGCCGATGAGTCCGGTGGCGCCACCGACCAAAGCGATCGGATGATGGCCCGCAAGCTGCAGGTGACGCATGTTGATGAGCTGCACGAGGTTGCCGATATGCAACGATGCAGCGGTGGGATCGAAGCCACAATAATAGGTGATGGGCTCGCCGTTCAGTGCTTCTGCGAGTCGATCCCGGTCCGTGGACTGGGAAATCAACCCGCGCCATTCCAGTTCCTCAAGCAGGGTGTTGAAACCCGCTTCCTTGAAGTCGGTGACGTGAGCCATAGCTTGTCGCTTCTCCCTATCGAATTGTGAATAAGACTGCCCAATTGGGCACAGTCAAGTTTCGCAGAACATGGCGACAGTGCCGAACACCAGCCGAGCCGCGCGATTCAGTAAAACGCCTTATTCTAGCGGCGCGGGCCCATAAGTTCGCGCAAAGAGTCGATGATGTCCTGACGATCCGGCACCTGGAACTTCGGGAAGGACTTGAGCATACGCTTCTGCTGTGCGTTGATGACGCCATTGACGGCCCAGCGCAGACGCTCAACCGTATCCTGCGAAAGCTCACGCATCCTGTCGGATACCGCACTGGAGCCCCACTGCCACGTGCCACCGGCGCGTGCCGCCACATCCTGCACCACCTGAGAGACGGAATCGAGCACCCGCTCGAATTCGAGCATGCCCGCAACCGTGACCGCCAAGTCGATGATGGTGATCAGGGCCAGTACCGTGACCAGCGTATGCAGCATCGGCAGCGGAATCATATCCGTGACCCGCTCGACATATGGCTGCGAACCAAGTACCACGCCCACGCCGCCGAGGCCGAAAATCAACGCGCCCAGCAGGCAGACGCGGCCTTGGAGGTTGAAGCGGAAGTTCGAGTAATCCCACCAGCGGGCGTGGAACAGCTGCTCCATGACCCACGAGGTTGTGTATTCGAGTATCGTGGCGCCCACCATCGAAATCAGGAAGATGATGATCGGGTTATGTACGTTGCCGAGAATGGCGACGCCGAGTATCGCGCCGGTGCCGTAGATCGGGCACAGCGGGCCGTTGAGGAACCCTCGGTTGACCAAGCGGTGCTGTTGGCAGGAGACGAGAATGGATTCGTACATCCAGCCGACGAAACTGTAGAACAGAAACCAGAGGAAATAATGTTCGAGTGTGATGATCATCGACGGGCTTCGATCTCGGCGTAGGGCTTCGCGGCGGGCAACGCGCGCTTGTTGAACCGGTCGAGCGAGAAGGTCTCGGCGGTGGCGGAGCATTTGTCCGCCAAGGTGACCAGATAGCCTTCGATATAGCGCGGCGGCACCAGGGTCATCGGGAACATGTGGTTCTCGATGCTGTTGCGTTCGATATCGTTGAGCTTGAAGTCCTTCAGGGCATTGACCAGGGCGGCGTGGCCATGGGTGAAGCCATGCCACTGGTGTTCGCCGTTATCCCAGTCGTGCCAGTCGTACAGGAAGTAATCGTGCAGGAGGGCCGCGCGAATCAGGGATTTGAGGTCGACGCGGTACCACAGGTGCGCGCGGTCGGCCATCCACACAGCCAGGCAGGCGACACGCACGGAATGTTCGAACGTGGTGACGTTGCCGTGCTGGTAGTAGCAGCGTTCGATCTGCATGTGGCGATGCTCGATGACCTCACGGCCGTGCTTGGCGACCAGGCGTTGAATCTGCGTTCGGGTGAGCAGATGTCCCACGGTTTCGACCCTCCGTTCGGGTTGGTTCAGCGCAATCCCTTGTTGTGAATTACGATTACCCGACGATATTCAAGAATCCATCGAGTAATACCGTGACCGATTGTAGGGGCACACGTATGTCCGTGCACACTCATCCAAAAGAACGACAACGGGAACCGTTAATCGTGGTGGGTTTCAAGATAGTCGAGATAACCCTGAAAACCGCCATCGAGGCTTGCTACATCGTAACCGCGATCGGCAAGGATTTCAGCTACTTCCTCGCTCCACCATCCTTGAGCACAATAGACTACGACAGTTCGATCTGTGGGCACGGTTTTGAGCACATGGGCCAGAGGGTCGAGTGGTGCATTGATGGCACCTTCGACCGGGTGGGCGGCGAAGTCGGCTGGTTCCCTCAAGTCGAGCAGCGTGACCGTATTCGGGTCGAGCTTGGCAAATTCCGCCGGCGTGATGCGGCGGTACGATGCTTCACTGCTTTCATCGTCATCGACCGCATTACGCAAAGCAATAGGCATGTTCTTCCCCTCTCGTTCCGATCTTGGCTCCCCTCAAGGAGGGGTGCCACATAGCTCTAAATCGCGCAAGCCGGCTGAATATAGTTGGCCGGATCAATAGCAGTAATGGTCGGCTGCTCACCGCACACCGGGCAGTCGGGCACATGGTTCGGCAACGGCACACGGCGGATGTTCATGGTCAGGGCATCCACAGTGAGCATACGAGCCACGAGCGGCTCCCCCACGCCGGCAATCAGCTTGACGGCCTCAGTCGCCTCCAGACTGCCGAACACGCCGACCACCGCGCCCAGCACGCCGGCCTCCTTGCAGGTCGGAATTTCACCTGCGGCGGGCATATCGCGGAAGATGCAGCGGTAGCAGGGGCCTTCGCCTGGGATGACGGTCATCACCTGGCCGGAGAACCCGACCACGCCCGCATGGATATACGGCTTGTTGACCAGCACACATGCGTCATTGATGAGGAATTTTGCGGCGAAGTTGTCGGTGGCATCGATCACCAGATCGTACGGTTCGATGAGGCCGGCGATGTTGCTGGCATCGACGAGCTCGTAGTAGGTGTCGACCGTCACATCTGGGTTGAGCGCGCGGATGGCCGTGGCCGCGGATTCCACTTTGGGCGCTCCGACACGTGCAGTGGTATGGATGATCTGACGTTGCAGATTGCTCATATCCACCACATCGCCGTCCACCAGTCCGATATGGCCGACGCCGGCCGCCGCCAGATACAGGGCGGCCGGAGAGCCAAGCCCGCCCGCTCCAATGATGAGCACGCTGGAGGCCAACAACCGCTTCTGCCCTTTGACGCCCAGCCCCTTCAAAATCAGATGGCGCGCGTACCGCTCCACCTGTTCATCAGTCAATGCCATGTTTTCTCCATGTTTCCAGCTCCCCTCAGTCCGCTACGCGGCCAGCTCCCCTCAGAGAGGGGAGCTAATAAAAGTGTCAGTGCAAATATCCCGTAGTCGGACTGGACGGCACGGCCTGTCCCTCGGTCACCTTGCCCAGACCGGACAGATACGCCGCACGACCAGCATCGATGGCGTGCTTGAACGCCTCAGCCATCAGCGGGATATTGCCAGCAGAGGCAACGGCCGTGTACGCCATCACCGCATCCGCACCCATCTCCATGGCGTCGCATGCCTGACTCGGGCGTCCGATGCCGGCATCGATGATGACCGGCACATGCGCATTGGCGATGATGATCTCGATGAAGTCACGCATGCGCAGGCCCATGTTGGAGCCGATCAGTGAACCGAGCGGCATAACGGCGGCGGCACCGGCCTCCTCCAGCTGGCGTGCGGCAATCGGGTCCGGGAACATGTAGGGCATGACCACGAAGCCTTCCTTGGCCAGCATTTCGGTGGCTCGGATGGTTTCGGCGTTGTCCGGCAGGAGGTACTTGGTCTCGTGTTCGATTTCGACCTTGACGAAGTCGGTGTGGCACACTTCGCGTGCCAGTCGGGCGATACGCACGGCTTCCTCGGCGTTGCGCGCACCGGAGGTGTTGGGCAGCAACGTGATGCCTTCGGGAATGTAGTCGAGCACGCTGTTCTCGGTGGTCTGCGCGCGGCGCAGTGCCATGGTGACGATTTGCGTGCCTGCATGTTCGACCGTGGCCTTGATGAGGTTCAGGTCGTAGCGGCCGGAGCCCAGAATGAATCGCGACTGGAACTCGTGACCGCCCAAGGTCAGCGGCTTGTCTTCCACTGGCAGGATCGGCGCGGCGGTGCCGACCGGATTGGTGACGGCGGGCTGCGGCGGCAGCGGAGTCGCCTCAACAGATGCTTCAGTAACCGGATTAATATTGCTCATAGCTTTTCCTTTCATCCACCCTGTACAAACTGCACAATTTCCATGACGCACTGGTCGTCGAGCATGGCGTCGGCACGCTTATCGCGCGGGATAATCTCACCATTGAGTTCGATGGCCACACGCTCGGCGCGGAATCCGTGCGCTTCGAGATAATCGGCGACGCTGACCGGCGTCTCGAGCGTGACCTGCTCTCCGTTGACCTGCATAATATCCTTTCAGATAGTAAAAAAGGGTGCACGAAACGAACCGTACCTTAAGTGGTGCGCCCATTCATGAACCCAATCATGCGACCGTTCGACCGCTGTGATGTATTGGCTCCATCACGACCGTCTCACGGCTGAATTATGCAAACGGAATGAAAGCTGTATCGGAGAACCCGGCAAATCTGCAACAACGATTCCTTACGGCGGCATGACCCGCGTCAAGTTCCCCGGTCGAAGTCTGGCGACTTCCTCTCAGCCTCACGGCTCCCGTTCGTTACGATTTCTCAGTGTATGCCGTTGCAGTGACAACAGCAAAATAGAGCTCCCTCTGACGAGGGAGCTCTATTGGGACTAGAACGTGCCGGGGGCTTTGTAGGCGGAGCCATCCGACGTGGATGCGGGGAAGAGCTTGAGTTCTTCGACCTCGGCCTTGGCGTCGGCGATCTGCTCGCGCACGCGACCGTAAGCGGTGCCGCCCTTGCCGTTGCGGGAGTCGACCGAACCGTGGCTGGAGAGCACTTCGCGTACTCCCGGAGCCTTGTCGGCCGGCAGGAACGCGGCGAAGGTCTCGATGAAGTCATTGTCGGTCAGATCCCACAGTTCCTGGCCGCGGCCTTCGGCGAGCTTGACGCAGGCACCAGAGAGCTCGTGCGCATGGCGGAACGGCACACCGTTCTTGACGAGCCATTCGGCGATGTCGGTGGCCAGCGCGAAGCCGGTCGGGGCTTCCTCTTCCAGGCGGTCGCCGTCGAAGTGCATGGTCCTGACCATGCCGGTGAAGGCGGGCAGCAGCACTTCGAGCGTATCGACCTGGTCGAACACGGCCTCCTTGTCTTCCTGCAGATCGCGAGCGTAGGCGGTGGGCAGGCCCTTCAGGGTGGCCAGCAGACCGGTCAGATCGCCGATGAGTCGGCCGGACTTGCCGCGGGCG
>ENA-OPRR01002714-OPRR01002714.1-human-gut-metagenome-genome-assembly--contig:-NODE-2714-length-11128-cov-2.274361_pt1 | contig 11128 bp, 10 predicted proteins | sample MGYA00241796_ERZ501883 | MGnify/ENA primary metagenome ERZ501883 (study PRJEB25962, sample SAMEA2042406) | human gut metagenome | biome: human gut; feature: human-associated habitat; material: faeces...
TGCCTATCAGGAGGGCATGGTGGGCCCCCACTGGTCCAAGGGCTGGATCATCGAGGACTGCGAGCTCAGCGACTCCAAGTGCTCCGGTATCTCCCTGGGCAAGTATTACCAGCCGGAGAACGACAACAAGTGGCTCAAGACCAAGTACAAGGATGGCACCCAGACCGAGCGTGAGTGCATCTGCCTGGCCCAGATTCAGGGCTGGACCAAGGAAAACATCGGCCATCATATCATTCGCCGCTGCAACATCCATGACTGCGGCCAGACCGGTATCGTAGGCCATCTGGGCGGCGTGTTCTCCATCATCGAGGACAACCATATCCACCATATCAACAACAAGCAGAACCTGTCCGGCGCTGAGATCGGCGGTATCAAGATGCACGCTGCCATCGACGTGATCTATCGCCGCAACCACATCCACCACTGCACCCGGGGCATTTGGCTGGACTGGCAGGCTCAGGGCACTCGTGTCACCCAGAACCTGTTCCATGACAACACTTTGCCCAACCTGAGCGACGACCCCGAGCGGGAAGAACTGCAGGGCATGGGTGAGGACATCTTCGTGGAGGTTTCCCACGGTCCCACCCTCATCGACAACAACCTGCTGCTGTCCACCCGTTCTCTGAAGCTGGCGGCTCAGGGCATCGCTGTGGTACACAACCTGATCGGCGGCTCCCTGACCTGCGTTGGACGTGGTACTGACAACGGCGCCAAGACCCTCTCTTCTTCCCGGTACACTCCCTATCATGTGGCTCACCGGACAGAGGTTATGGGCTTTATGACCTTCCTCCACGGCGATATGCGGTTCTACAACAACATCTTTGTCCAGCAGGAGGTTCATCCCGCTCTGGTGAAGATGCAGGAATTTGCCAAGGAACACTACAACCAGTGGGACGACAGCAACGTGGACGTGGGCACCTTCAAGTATGATGGTTATCCCACCTTCGAGGAATGGGACAAGGAATTTGAAGGCTACTGCGGCATGGGTTCCGAGCCCAGCGACCGGTATTATATCCATCTGCCCGTGTGGGCCGGCGGCAACGTGTACTTCGGCGGAGCCAAGGCTTGGGAGAAGGAGACCGACGCCACTGTCATTCCCGAGAAGGTGACCTTGAACCTGAAGGAGCAGGATGGCAAGTACACTCTGGAGACCAACCTCTACGAGCTGATGCCTGAGGTCAAGACTCCCAGCGTGTCCACTGAGTTCCTGGGTGCCGCTTTCGAGCCCGAAGAGAAGTTCGAGAATCCCGATGGCACGCCCATCATCTTCAACCAGGACTATTTTGGCCGTCATCGCGCCGTCAATCCCAAGCCCGGTCCCTTCGAGGCTGAGACTGAGCTTCAGGAAGCCCTGTTTTGAGTGAGGAACTTTTAACCCTTCGGCCCATCGCCCATATACACACCCAGTTTCCGGAGAAATTCGGGATCCCGCGCCAGAGTGGTCTGGTAGAGGATCTGCGGGCCAGGGTAGTCTTTGAACGGGAGTACCGAATCCGGGAAGCCTTCCGTGGATTGGAGGATTTTTCCCACCTGTGGCTGTTGTGGCAGTTCACCGAGAGCCGAGGATGGTCTCCCACGGTGCGCCCACCCCGGTTGGGGGGAAACCAACGGATGGGAGTGTTCGCCACCCGTTCGCCTTTCCGGCCCAACCCAATTGGACTTTCCTGTGTGAAGCTGGAAGGGGTGGATTATGACGCTTCCGATGGACCGGCCCTGCTGGTGAGAGGAGCGGATCTGTTGGACGGTACGCCCATTCTGGATGTGAAGCCCTATGTGCCTCTGGCGGACTGTCGGCCTGATGCCAAGGGAAGTTTTTCCGATGACCATCGGGAGGACAGGCTGTCTGTGGACATCCCGCCAGCACTTTTGGAAAAAGTGGCTCAGGACCTGCGCCCGGCTTTGCTGGGAGTGCTTTCCCAGGACCCGAGGCCTTCCTACCAGAAGGACCCGGAACGGGTCTATGGCATGGCGTTTGCCGAAATGGAGATCAAGTTCACAGTGGATGGTGATACCCTCCACGTTATAGAGATTGCACAAGCATGAAAAAAGCTGTCGTGAGAGATCACGGCAGCTTTTTGGTTTTGTCGAGTCAAAAGGGAGGGGACAGAATGTTTTTCACCCGTCTTGACAAATAAACAAAAGGGTATATAATATGTAATTAGTTACCTATTTAAAAGGTGGTGGGATTATGTCAGGAAAAATGCCCTTTGGCTTGAAGATCGCCATTATCAACCGAGCTTTTCGCAAAAGAATGGACGAAAAAGCGGCAGACATGGGTCTGACGTCGGTGCAGCTGCGGGTGTTGGGATCCATCAGCCGTTTAGAGGCGTCCGGCGTGGAAGAGATCCATCAAAACGATTTGGAGCGGATCGAGCATGTAACCCATCCCGCTATGACAAAGCTGCTTCAGCGGCTGGAAAGCAAAGGCTTTGTTCGGTGTGTGCCCAGTGATAAGGACCGCCGGTATAAAGTCATTTCCTCCACGGAGAAATCCTCAGGAATCCATAAGTTGATTTTGGCTCAGGATCAGGAGGTTTTCACTGAGCTGTGCAAAGATCTAACGGAGAGTCAAAAAGAGAGCTTTATGCAAGACGTGGACGCCATTTTGCGGAACTTGGATTTTTGATTCTGTCCGCCGAAAAACTGAATTCCTCAGGCAGTGTGCCCAGGAGACTTCCCGGACGCGCTGCCTGTTTTCTTTGAGCAAATAGGTAACTAGTTTCTTATTTAAGGAGAGAAGAAATTATGGAACAAGCAGTGTCCGAAGCAAAAAGTCCTTTTTCCACGGAGCCCATTGGAAAACTGATCGCAAAGTTTGCCATCCCTTGTGTTATTTCCTTGCTGGTGAACTCCCTGTACAATATCGTGGATCAGATCTTCATCGGATGGGGCGTAGGATATCTGGGCAACGGGGCCACCAATGTGGTGTTTCCCATCACCATCGTGGCGTTGGCGCTTTCTCTGATGATCGGTGACGGCGGCGCGGCTTACCTCAGCCTGAAGCTGGGCGAGGGGGACGTGGAGAAAGCCAGAAAGGGCGTGGGAAATGCTGTCACCATGGTTGTGATTGTCAGCATCCTGTTGACCGCCGTATTTTTGATCTTCATCAATCCTATTTTGAATTTATTTGGGGCAACCGATGTTCTTCGGTCCTATGCGTTGGAATATGGCTCTATCATCGGAATCGGGCTTCCCTTCATGATGATCCCCGGCGCGCTGAACTCGATGATCCGTGCTGATGGCAGCCCCAAGTACGCCATGGCCTCTATGATCGTGGGAGCAGTCATCAACACTATTTTTGATCCTGTTTTCATCTTCGTGTTCCACATGGGTGTCCGGGGCGCCGCCATTGCTACTGTCATGGGACAAGTGGCTTCGTTCATTGTTTCCGTGGCCTATATGCCTCGGTTTAAGACACTCCGGCTTAGCCTTCCCGCATTCCGTCTCAGCGGCAGAACCTGCGGAAATATCCTCACTTTTGGTATCAGCAGCTTTATTACCCAGTTTGCCATCACCATCGTTATGGCTTTGACCAACAACCTGCTGGCGGCTTACGGTGCCAGTTCCATTTATGGTTCCGAGATCCCCCTGACTGCTACCGGTATCGTGATGAAGGTAAACCAGATCCTCATTTCTATCCTGGTGGGTATCGCTGTGGGCGCCCAGCCCATCATTGGGTTCAACTATGGCGCCAAAAACTTTATGCGGGTGAAAAAAGCCCTGGATATCGCCCTTGTGGTGTCGGAGATCATCGCCGTCATCGCGTTTTTGATCTTCCAGTTCGCGCCCATGAGTGTGGTTTCCCTGTTTGGTTCTGAGGAGGGACTGTACAACGAGTTTGCTGTGAAAGCCTTCCGCATTTTCCTGATGCTGTGCCCTCTCACCGGGTTCCAGACCGTGATCGCCGTGTATCTGCAAGCAGTGGGAAAGCCGGTTAAATCTGCTCTGCTGTCGCTGTCCCGGCAGATCATCTTCTTTGTGCCGGCGGCGCTGATCCTGCCTATTTTCCTGGGCGTGACCGGCGTCCTGTGGACCGGACCTGTGGCGGATGGTCTTGCCTTTGTATTCTCAGTGATCCTGCTGGTATATGAGCGCAAGCAGCTCCACAAGATTTCCGCGGAAAAGTGACTATGACAAACAATTTTAACGAGAAAGGAGTTCGTGAACATGAAAAACCGAGTGATTACCATCAGCCGTGAATTTGGAAGCGGCGGCCGTACCATCGGGAAGCAGGTGGCGGCTGAGCTGGGAATTCCCTGTTATGACAGCGAGCTGCTCCAAAAGATCGCTGAGGAAAGCGGCTTCGATGAAAACTACATCAAGGACGCGGGAGAATATGCCCCCGGTGGTTTGCTGACCTCCGCGTTTTCCCACGGAAAAGCTATTTACAACAACGCAGACTATCTGTGGAAAATCCAATATAAGATCATCACGGAGCTTGCGGAGAAGGGACCCTGCGTCATTGTGGGCAGGTGCGCCGATTATATCCTGCGGGACAAGGCGGACTGCCTTCGGGTGTTCATCCATGCGGATATGGACTTTCGGGCCAAACGCATTGTACAGGTGTATGGAGAGCGGGAAGAGTCGCCACAGCAGCGTTTGAAGGAGAAAGACAAACGCCGCGCGGCCTATCACCGCTTCTACACGGACATGAAATGGGGCCACGCCCAGAATTATGACATTACCCTGAACAGCGGGACCCTGGGCATTGAAAAATGTGTGGAGATCCTCAAGGAACTTTATTGACAAAGAGTTTCTGTATAACTAAAAAAGGACCTGGCGCATTGCGCAGCAGGTCCTTTTTGTTGTGTACTATCTCAATATCCGACGGAGCCCTAAAAGGATTTACCCTTTAAATTGGATTGTCAAGGGAAACTCAGGAAGCGGAGGCGCTTTCCGGCGTCTCAGACAATTCTCCTTTGTGAAATTCTCCCGCCCATTCAAAGCCTTTTTTCGCGACTAACACAGCGATAATCTCATTGATAACAGCTGCCGCGGCAATGGTGCCTTGAATAATCTTGGCGCATTCTGGAGCGGGTCCGCTCAGTACGGAAACGGCAATGCCGGTAAAGACCAAGGACACGCCCGAGTGAGGCAGCAGGGTAAGACCAAGGAAATTCCGCACGGTTTTTGGGGACTTGGTCACAGCCGCTCCGAAGAAGGCGCCGAAGTATTTGCCAATGGCCCGGGAGAGAATATAGATAGCGGTAAACAGACCAGCGCCTAGGATCAGGTGATAATCCAGCGGCGCTCCTAGGTTGAGGATCACAACGATCATACAGACACCCAGAATGGGATTGAAGGCTTTCATGATCTGCTCCAACCGTTTTTCGGAGACCATATTGGCAAAGGTGGCGGAAAACGCCATGCCGATGAGCATGAAGTTGAGTACAGGGCGGGGAAGCAGGCTGTTCCCCAGGAAGCCGGCTCCTGCGGCAATTAAGATGAACACTGCCAGAATCAGAAGCGTTGTGGAGGCAGGACGTTCCTTCCGCAGAACCAACCCCGCAAGCAGCCCAATGACAACACCGATCACCAGAGGGAGGATCACAACAAGGGGGATCAGCAGAGTGGGAAGATTTCCAGAGGACAAGTTCCCGGCAACCACCGCCACCGTGCAGAAAAATACAACGCATCCTACAATGTCATCCAACGCAGCCATGGGGATCAGGGTAGAAGTCACTGGGCCCCGGGTTTTGTATTCTCGAACAATGGACAACGCAGGAGCGGGTGCTGTGGCTAGAGCAATACCGCCAAACAGGAACGCCAGATACAGGGGAATATGGGAGAAGTAAAAGACGATTCCGAATACCAAGGACACAAACAGGAAAGTCCCTAGGGACTGTGTCAGTGTGGTGATGATGATGGCTCGACCGGATTGTTTCAGTTTTCTCCAAACCAGCTCCGTGCCGATCATCAGGCCCACAGCGCACTCCAAAATGTGTACCACACTCTCATACCAGACAGCGTTTAACAAGGTATCGTCCAGAAGGGAAAAAGCGTGGGGACCTAAGATCATGCCGGTCAAAAGCCATCCCAAAATCGAGGGCAGTTTTAACTTTGAAAGCAGGACGCCCGCCAGATAGGCCAGGACGATGGTGGCCAGCAGCCGAAGAATGGATAAGATCATGAGTTGGTCCCCCTTTCCGCAATGCCGTACAGCATCAGGTCCAGGATCTTCGCCAAGCGGCTCTCGTGTTCGGATCCCAGAAATTGCAGATCCTTTCCAGCGTAGGCGGAGCTGCTGAAATAGCCGTTGAACATTTCCTGCATGATCTCGTAATAATCCAGGGCGTCCTGTTCGGTAACGCCTTCCCGCAGCGTCAGATTCTCCAACGCGTTGCGGTAGACCGTCCGATTGAAAGCGTCAAAGTCTTTTTTGCGCTCTTGGATGGCAGCTTTCAATTTTTCTGGCGGCTGCAAGACTGCTTCAAAAAAGATCCTGGCGTAAAGTGGGTACGCGGAAAAGAATTGAAAACGCCGTTCCATGTACCGTTGCAGTTCCGCACCGGATTCCTGTCCCTGCAAATAGTTTGTCACCTGGTCGAAGCATCGGGAGACACAGGCCAAGTAAAGTTCCTCTTTGCTGGCAAAATTGTGGTAAAGCAATCCTTTGGTGATATTGTGTTCTCCGCAGATCTCTCCCACGGTAGCCCCTGTGTAGCCCTTGGTCCCAAATTCTTCCATGGCCGCGGTTAAGATCCGTTCTCTTGTGCGGCTTGTCTTTTCTTCCTTGGTCATAAAATTCACCTTAGCAAATAAAATTGACCGAGCGGTCTGTGTTTTAGTATAGAACAAAACAGACTGATCGGTCAATATTTATTTTGTGAATTTTCTGTGGCCTTTCCCAGTCCCTCAAAAGGGACAGAACACGAACTCTGTCTCATCAGCCAACAGGTACAAGAAAAGCCCCCGCCTGAAAAGACGGAGGCCTTACCATCAGTTGTTATCTTTTTGTGCCAGATCTTTTGTGTCAAATCGGGTGACGATCATGTGGACGATGTAGGGGATCAGGATCACTGGGATAGCCAAGTAAGCTATGCCGCTGTATGCTTTTTGGATCAAGTTCAGCAGGCCGAACTGGGCGATGCCGAAATCTACCACACAGCACACCAGCGCTGCGATGATCTCTTTCTTTGTGATGTGGAACCTTCCCGAAACAGCTTGTTTTTCACGGTCGCCGCAAACTCGTTTTACCATGGCCGCCACCATGTTCACTGCCGTGGAAACCGCTCCCAGAATAATGAGCAGAGAAATGAGGGGAGTCATAAAGGAAGCACCCACGCCATTTTCCACCATGAACAGGGTGGGAACGCTTTGGGAAGCGGCTTCGGGGTTGGTGTAGATGGTCATCAGGCCCAGCACCACCATTACCATCATCAGGGCATTGACCACCGCTCCCACGCCCATGCTTTTCACCGCATCGCCAGGCTTTTCAAAGGATCTGGCGTGCTGGACGAACACGGCGATATTGGAGAGTTGGAAGGTACCGTAAAGGAACGCCGAGTACAGAGCGGGACCCAGGGGAAGCTGCTGTTGATTCATAGCCCCGATAGCGTCGGAGATTTTCCCGGCATTTAGAGCGATGTTGGGCAGGTAGACGATCAACAATCCAGCAATGATGCAGATGGACAGGATGGACGCCACTCGCCGCACCAGGTCCGTGCCGAAAATAGCCACCACAAAAATGAATACGCCGATCAATAAGGTGCACAGCAGGTAGGGGAGGCCGGTAAGCTGGCTGAGGGTGGCTCCTCCCGTGGCGAACGCAACTGCCGGGGCCACGCACATGACGCACAAATACAACAGCTCAAACAGGTTGGAAAAGATAGGGGCAAACCTGCCGTAGAACGCGTTGTTGTAGGAGCGGTAGTCGTAGACCTGATGCTTCCGGGCGAACCGCAGGCTGTATGCGAAAAAGATCCCGTTGTAGAGCATGGCCAGTACCGGCATCAGGATGCACCAAGCGCCGTACCGTACAAAATAGCTGTAAATTTGAGCGCCGGAAGCGAATCCGCCTCCGAAGTGGGTGGTGAACCACACGAAAGCCACACCCATCACAAGAGCACCTGTCTTTGCTTTTTTCATGATTCGCTCACCGCCTTTTCCGTCAGGATCGTCATGGCATCCTCGAGCATCTGACGAGTCACACGATAGGGGTAATGGGCCACATCCGACATGGTGGGGATGCGATCCAGAGCTTCCTCCCACTGAGCCGGAGTGATCTCAATATCTTCCAGCTGAGTGGGCAAGCCGATGGATTTGTTCAGCTGGTAGATATTTTGGAACTCCTGGTTCTGGCCGTCTACCAGCAGCGCCAGCAGGATCCCGAAGCCCACTACTTCTCCGTGAAGATGGCGTTCCTCGATGACGGGATAGGAGGTGAGGGCGTAGAAAATGGCGTGGGCCAAGCCGCTGTTGTAATCCGGGGTAAAGTCCTTAGTCAGGAAGATAGAAGCAATGCCGGTGGTGACCACAATGGCCAGCACCACCTGTTCCACTTCGTAGGAGCAAATGCCCTGTTTGTGGTCCTCCAGAGCCTTGGCGCTGTAAACCAGCAGAGGGTCGCGACACATGCGGCTGACCTCCACCCCCAGGGCGGTGAAGTGCTCCAACCGCTCGTCACGGGAGGAGATCATGGCCTCGTAATACTTGGCGTAGGTGTCGCCGATCCCAGCCCACATGTATTGGCTGGGGGCTTTGGCGATGATCTCCGTATCAATGAACGCGTGCATGGCGGGACGGACAAAAAAGTTGGGCTTTAAGAAGGTGCCGTCCTCGTTGTACATGATGGACACCGAAGTGGTAGCGGCGCAGTTGGAGGCGATGGTGGGGAAGGTGAACACCGGTTTGTCATCGGTGATGCACAGGCATTTTACCGTGTCCAAGGCTTTGCCGCCCCCCACGCCGAACACCATATCCGCCTCTTGATAGAGGGGCATGGCCCGCAAACGCTCCACAGTCTGGTAGGTGCAGTTTTCCCCGTAGATCTCTTTGCCGATGATCTCCAGCTGGGTCTGTTCCACGTAAGACGCGATCTTTTCGTAGGCGGCGTCCAGCGCTTTCCGTCCGCCGATCACCAGCACTTTCCTGCCGTAGGATTCACACACCGGGCCGATCTTGTCGTAGATCTTGTCACCGATAGAGTAGCTCGGCAGATGGACCTCGTAGTTTTCCAGTTTCATAGGTACCCCTTTCCGGGACGGGGCAAATAAAAAGCGCCCTTGTCCCTTACAAAAATATGCAGGGACAAGAGCGCAACACACTCCTGCGGTGCCACCCGGCTTGACGCGGTATCCGCGTCCACTCACGCATACAAATCATATGCTCTCTTTGGTAACGGAGTTGGTTCTCCGGCTTGCTTACTGTTGTTTCAGCTTGCCCTCAAAAGCCCATTCACCTCAGCTCCGGCTGCCACGATCCCACCATCCGCGGCTCTCTGAAAACAGGTACCCTGAGGTTACTTACTCTTTCTCAACGGTTTGGTAATACGGTAGCACAGAAAAAATAAAATGTCAATGGGAAAATTTCAGCTTTTTTATGGGTTATTTCTTACAGCTGAGCCGCTGTGGGGTTGTATTCCCTCGCTTCCTCCCGGCTTCTTCTCCCCAAAATATCCTCTTCCCGGAAGGCTATCCACTTGATCCCTCGCCTGTTTTGGTAGGCGAAGGCCAGGTGAAGGACGCTGTCTCTCGCTTGGATCAAACAGGGGTACTCGTATTGGAGATTATTCCCTCTGTTTTCCGTCCCGACGAAACCTTCTCCCAGCTCCAGATAGCGGATCCATGGGAAGGTGAGGCCCTCGTCCTGAGAACGTGCCACCGCCACTGGGCACCGCAGTCCGGGCCACACCGCTTTTCCAGGCTGTGTTCCAGGCTGCTGTGTGGGGTTGTAAGCGATGGCCAGCCGCCCGCTTTGAAGCTTCAAGGCTCTGATGCTGGAATTGTTGTTGGGCAGCGGTGTGGGTTCCGGAGCAGTCCAGGTGTCCCCGTTGTCCAGGGAGAGACTTCGGTAGATCCAGTCCGCCTCACGGCTGCGGAGAAAAGCCGCCAAACGTCCCGGAGAAAGCTCCACCACATTGGCGTGGACCCTACCCCGGCTGTTGGGCATTTTCACCTGACGCCAGGTCTTTCCCTGATCGTCCGAGATTTGAAACACAGTGGGATCCCCGGCCAGGCTGTCGCCGCTGTCACTGCACAGCCAGTTGGAGAAGATCCACCGGCCGTTTGCCAGCTTCTGGATGGGCTGGCGGCAGAAACTGCCCTCCTGAGAAAACATGGTGTCTGCCTCCCCCCAATGAAGGCCCCCATCCAGGCTGCGCTGACGGCGGATCACCGCTGTGTACTGCATGTTGTCTTTGCCAGGTACCCGGTCCAGCTGAGCGGTGTAAACAGCCCAGATTTCCTCCTCCGATGCCTGGAAAAGGGAGGGGTTCTGCTCGCTCCGCTCCGGATCGCGGGAAAGCTTTACAGGGGCTGTCCATGCGGTTCCACCTTTGGGCAGCCGAGAACAGACGATGCTCACGTCCTGGTTTCCCTCGAAGGTCCCCGCGAACCAGGCGCACAGCAGGTCGCCCTGGGGAGTTTCCAGCAGTGCGGGAGCGTGGGCGCTGGCCCAAGGTCCCGGCGGCAGCATGGCTTCCAGAGTCCCCATGCTTTCGTTGCGGTAGATGACGCCGTCGGGCGTCAGTCCAGGCAAAACAGGGTATTCCATTGATTCATTCCTCCTCGATCACTTGCAGTTCTACCCGATACCCGTCCGGGTCCGCCAAAAAGCAGGAATATACCGGGAACTTGCTGTGTTCTGCCGGAGGAGAAATGGGCTCTGCTCCCCGATCCAGCGCGGCCTTCCATCGAGTGTCCACTTCCGCTCTGTCTCGACAGTTCAGGGAGAGGCAGACGCCCTTGGGCCCGCTCAGGGCGGGGCGGCTGTCCCCATAGGCGCAAAAACCCCAGTAACCGTATCCCGTGTCGTAGATCTCCGCTCCACCAGACTGGACCATCGCTAGGGAAAGTCCCATCACCTGGGTGTAAAAATGCCGGGTGCGGGTCAAGTCCGCCACCGGAAGAAACACAATACTGCCTGTCATTTCTTTGCGGCCTCCTCTCTTGTCCTGTTTATCATACCA
>ENA-OPRR01002717-OPRR01002717.1-human-gut-metagenome-genome-assembly--contig:-NODE-2717-length-11118-cov-2.645666_pt1 | contig 11118 bp, 7 predicted proteins | sample MGYA00241796_ERZ501883 | MGnify/ENA primary metagenome ERZ501883 (study PRJEB25962, sample SAMEA2042406) | human gut metagenome | biome: human gut; feature: human-associated habitat; material: faeces...
CCTTTTCGTATCACAGCTTTAATAGGGGCCTGAATCGTCCCGTTCTCCTGAAGAATCCGGGAGAGAAAAGGGATATATTCTGTAAGAATTGCTTTCTGGAGTGCAATGCTGGAAGTGGATATCACGACCGGACGCTGCTCATAAGGGGAACATCCTTCTGCAAGGAGGGAATATTTTCTCATCAGAACACAGGCCACCAGATAGGCATACGTCTTGCCGATACCCTCTCGTGTCAACGGACTGACACGATTTATTTATATTTTTATTTCTCCATTTCTTTCATCTCCTTAACTATAAACTCTTTCAATTTTTTCTTATCCGGAAGATGTAGCATATATGTAGATACAAACAATTGATTATCCATTCCAGATAAGGCATACTCAACCATTTCATTTCCTTTATCAGTACACAACAGTATGCCTACAGGTGGATTATCTCCCTCAATCATTTCGTGCTTTTTATAGTAACCAACATACGCATTTAACTGTCCTAAATCTTCATGTCTAAATTCATCATTTTTAAGTTCAATAATTACATTACAGTGCAGCAATCGATTATAGAAAACTAGGTCTATGAAATAATATTTATCATCAATAATAATTCGTTTTTGTCTTGCTTCAAAACAGAATCCTTGACCAAGTTCTATCATAAACTCTTGTAAATGATCCATCAGTGCTTGTTCTAAATCTGTTTCAGATACAGACTCTCTTGCGTCTAAGCCTAGAAATTCAAAGGTAAATGGATCTTTGATTGTAGGCAGAAATGTATCTGCATTATCCATTTTTGCTTCCAATAATTTCTCTGGATTTTTACTAATACCAGCTCTTACATAAAGATTTGTTTTTATCTGCCTTCTTAATTCTCTAACGCTCCAATTACATTTAATACATTCTGTTTCATAAAAGAAACGCTCAAATTCATCTTCTAGCACCATAATCTCTCTAATATGAGAAAAAGATAAATTATTCAAAAGTGTATCTGCATCCGTTTTAAATTGATTAGATATCTTAAAATCTTTTGAATCAGTAGATAAAGCAAAAAGGTTCGACACTGTCGAACCAATTTGAGGATACACGAGATAAAACTGACGACAACTTTTAAATAAAGTTACATTCATACCTTTTTCGTCAATTTGTTTTTCTAAATTCTTTAATAAGTTTGCACCATATTCCGCTCTATCACTTCCACCTTGTTCATACTCGACAATATAATAACCTATTGCCCAATTCCTAAGTGTCATTGATTGATTTACTGCTCTTTTAGCAGCGTTACTAGCTTTGACACTTATTTCCTTTATACTGCTTGCTAGTAATTCAAACTTCATATTTTCAGCCATATACTAAACTCCTTAAAATTTACGATATTTTCTCCAAAGTAGAGTTCCAACCAAACTAGCACCAGATGTGCAAAGTAATACAATATAACTAAATAAATTTGTCTGATCTCCGGTCTTTGGGCTATCTGGTTTTACAGAAGTATTTGGAATTTCAAATTTATCAGGTTTATTTGGTTTGTTAGGTTTACTAGGTTCTACAGGTTTTTCAGGTTTTGGTTCTTTTGGAACTTCTTTAACACTTACTGTCTGTCCTTTATCTTCAATATCTTTATGTTCAGCTACTTTTATAGGCTCATTTGGATTACTCATATCATATAATTCTTCAAATGTTACTAAGTTTTTACCACCTAAAGCAGATGCATTGAATGAATAGGCTATTTCAACTTCCATATTTTCTTTATCAGCAATAAATTCATATTCATTTTCTACCTTTTTACCATCAATCAATAATTCAGCGTTATTTTCTTTTAACATTTGCCATCCTACAAGTTTGTATTTTGTGCCGACTTCTAAACCTTCTAAAGTTACTTTATCAATGATTGCCACTTCTTTAGCTGCTTCAATTTCTTTTTTACCATCCTTATCAGTAGCAGTTGTATGGATATTAATAATACGATTTGTGATTAATACTGTTTGCCCATCATCATCAATATCTTTATGTTCTGCAACTTTTACTGGTTCATCAGGATTACTTAAATCATATAATTCTTCAAAGGTAACGAGATTTTTACCACCTAATGAAGATCCATTAAATGTATAAGAAATTTCCACTTTCATTTCCTCATCATCAGCAATAAAGGTATAATCACTTTCTACACGCTTACCATCAATTACTAATTCAGCATTATCTTCTTTAAGCATTTGCCATCCTTTAAGCATGTATTTTGTACCTTTTTCTAAGCCATCTAGTTTTACAGTATCTACAATTGTAACTTCTTTACCTGCAACAATTGTCTTTTCTCCATCTTTACTTGTTGCTGTGGTATGGATAGAAATTTCTTTTTCATATTCATCTGTTAATGTACCTAGATCAATAACAAGATTATTTCTTGATACGACAATTTCAAAAGGTGGAATAAGTTCAAAGCCTTTATTACTATTACATCGTAATTCTTCGATCATGTAAGTATCATAAAGCAATGCACCTTTGCTATCATCTGGTTCTGATGTTCCAAACCATACACCATCTTCGCTAGTTTTACCTGCGTTTGTATTATGCTTATGACTTGCCCATTTTGAAGAAGTAGAGAATTGCCCATTATCATCTGTCACAACAATATGGCTTTCTCCTGTTGTCTTACTTGTAATCTTAAATGGTACATCTGCTAATCTTTTATGCGTTCCTGCACCAATTTTCACACCTTCAATATCTCCACGCTTCACTTGGTTATAAATTGAATGTGTTTCATCTGTTAGATCAACAATTTGTCCATTTTCTTTAATTTCAAATTGAATGGCTTTTGCACCATCAACTAAGTAACCATTAGGACTTTTACTTTCTTCAATTCTATATTTTCCATAAGGTAATACATCATTAGAAGTAGCTGCAATGCCCTCAATATTAGTATGAATTGTCTTTACGACTTCATTTTTCTTATATAATTTACCTTCAACAAGAACCTTATGATCATTCAATGAAATAATATCAAATTCTGTATCTTTTAGCGTTGCACTTCCTTGAGGTCTTGTTTCTCCTGTTTCTAAATCTCTTTTTTGAATCTTAACACCACCACGAATAACCTTATCAGAAACAGAAAATTGATTGCTTCCAGTTAAGACTGCTAAATCTCCATCTTCAGTAATCTGTGTTACATATAATCCTTTAATTTGTTCTGACTTATCACCAGCTTGCATGTACGCTCCATCTAATAAATATCCATTTGGTGCTTTAGTTTCTTCAACTGTTAATGTTCCAAGTGGAAGTACGACTGAATCACCTAACATATAAAAATCATCGCCTGATACCTTATAGCTTTCATCTAGCTTTGTAACATAATGCATTTCTCCATCTTTTTCTTCAGGAATTGTTTTTGTTACCCATGTTCGAGTTGCTTCACTAGGAAGATTGTCTTTGTTATAAAAGCCATCATAGTACTTCCAAGTGAACTCTGCTCCCTCTAAAGAAGCCTTGCCTTGTGGGTTATTTTTTTGTGTTTCCATGTCAATCTTTAGTAACTCAATTGTCATATTTGTTACTTTTGGTGTATCTGAAACTTTTAAAGTTGATGTTTCTCCTGCTTTAATTGTTAATGAATATACTGTTTCATCTACTTTATAACCGAGTGGTGCTGACAATTCTTTAATATAGACTGTACCAGCTTTTACTTCTTCAATACTAGTATTTCCGTTTTCATTTGTTGTTAGAGTAGCTACTTGATTTGTACAATCTTTATCTGTGAACACGCCATAAGTTGCACCAGCAAGAGAGTAATTGCCATTACCATCAGTAACGCTAGGATTATTAGAAACCTTTTGAAGTGTGGCGTTTCCAACATTTAAGTTTGCCCAAAACTGTCCAAGTTCTTGACCTTCGCCTGAGTAAATATATCCACCACACTCATAACGCCCTTTATTTTCTTTAACAAAGGCTCTTGTTCCTTTAAACACTTCTTCTTGTGTTGCCTTTGGAATTTCATCATATGCTGCACGAACATTATCACATTTCCAACCAAGATGTTCGCTTAATCTTTGCCATACAACAAGTTGTTTTAATAGATAAGCATGATTTGCACTTATTCCACTATGATTTGATAAATACTGTTTTACATATTCAATGGATAAAGCCACATCACTTATCTGATCCTCACTTAATCTTGAGTTAGCATTTACTCTTGTCTTATATCCAGGTTGAAATGCTGTATTGATATCTACACAGAAAGCTTCTTCTCCTTCAACCATTAAATGTCCTTCATTAAAGCTAGCACTAATCGAACCATCATTCATAACTTGTTCAACCATACCAACATGACCAATTGATTCTGTCCAATATTGGGTACTTTCAGCATGAACCTGCGTTATTGGTAAGGTTGTGACAAGCGTTGCAAATGCTAGAAAACTCATGCATACTCGTTTTAAAACATTTTTCATAACTAAAATGCTCCTTTCTAAAAATATAAAAAAGAACGCCTAATGATTAAGCGTTCCTGAATGAATATTTATCTCCATATAATTTTTTGAACTATACTATTTTCACAAATTACAGAATCAATATATTTTTCCATCATTTCTCTAGTAAGTTCATTGCCTTTAACTACTTCTTGAGTAGTTAATGATACTTTAATTTTTTCTTCAAGTTTTTCAATTTCTTCATCAATATTTGACTTACTTTCTACAAACTTAGCTTTTGTCATTTTACCGAGTTTGTATTTTTCAAAATAAGCCATCTTTTTATCTTGAAGTTTAGTTATTCTTTTTTCTAATTCTTTTAAATTAACTGCATCGTTTTTATTTGTATCAACCTCCTCATATTTTTCTTTTATAAGTGATAGTACTTGTTCTTCTAAAAGTTCAACCTTAGATCCTTTATGTTCAACATTGTTGCATTTGCAAATCCTGCACCTAAAATATTTAAAATATAGGAAGCTGCCATCTTTTCTCACATGTTTTGATTGAGTTAAAGTCAAGATATGATTACAAGTAGGGCATCTTACAAATCCTTGTAAGGGGGATTTATTACGCCATGGATAATCTGTATTCTTACCCTTTAAAAATCTATTTTTTTCTTTAATTTGTTGCACTTTATCAAAATCTTCCTTTGATATAATTGCTTCATGGTGATTTTCAACTCGTCCCCATTTTTCTTTAGGAATATTTTTAATACTGCCAGAATTTAAAACTGACCTTTCTTGCATGTTATATACATAAGTTCCAGTATAATTTTCGTTAGACAAAATATGTGCTACTGTACCAAAAGTCCATGTAGGCTCTTCTCTTGCTTCAGTAGAGATAATATTATACTTATAATCCATATTAGTTAATTCAGTCTTTCGTTTATTGGGTGTTGGAATATTTTCTTTATTCATTAGCATAGCAATTTTTCCTAAAGACATTCCTTCAAGTGCCAAATCATATACTTTTCTAACAATCCATGCTGTTTCTTTATCTATGATAATTTTATGTTTATCATTTGGATCTTTCATATAACCAAGAGGTGGACTCCAAGCAAGAAACTTGCCTTGCTTTTTTAATTCATCTGCTACTGTTTTTACTTTTTGTGAAATATCCTTTGAATAAAAGTCGTAAAGTAGCCCCTTAAACTGTATATCAAGGTCTGTTCCATTACCTTTTTCCTTAGCACTATCATAACCATCATTAATAGCTATAAAGCGAACTCCCATAAAAGGAAATATGTTTTCAAGGTAATCTCCTAACATTATGTAGTCACGCATAAATCTTGATAAATCCTTAACGATAATTGTTTTTACTATTCCATTTTTCACTTCATCAATCATTCTTTGAAATGAGGGTCTTTTATCATTTGTGCCACTATATCCATCATCCACAAACTCTTCTCTTTGAAATCCTTTAAATTCTGCATTTTTGTCCAAATAATTGTTTAAAAGTGACCTTTGATTTGTAATGCTTTCACTTTCATCTCTATCTATTTGATCTTCTACGGATAATCTGATATAAAGAGCTATCTTACTCATTTAAAGCACCTCCCATCAGTTTTTCTACATCAAACTTAAAGATAATTTCAAATTCATGAGTTGCATATACAATAACCTTTTCCACCAATCCATGAATTAAATCGCTCGATGGTTTTTTGATATTCTTACTTTTGAATAAGTCATTAATCCACTTAATGGAAGTTTTCTTTTCTTTTTCTAAGTCTTTAGCAGCATTATCAATTGCAACAATTTCATTATTGATTGTAGTAATATGGCTTATGGAAATTTCTCTTTTGAGCATATAAGCATCTTTATCAAGTTTTCCTAAGCTATATTCCTCATAAGCCTTTTGGATAAGCAGTTCTTCTTTTTCAAGTTTAGTTTCCAGCTTAGTAATATTTTTATTTAATGAATTAATACTTTCATCAAATCTAGCTGATACTTGTTTAATAAATTTTGCTTTACTTGTCATTTTTATAATGCATTCAGAAACTTTATCAGAAATTGCTTTATCTAAATCTCTTTCCATGATAAAAACCCTTTTTTCCTGGTTTAATCGACCTGTGTAAGTATCATTTTGAAAAGAATAGTATAACCTATCACGATTTCGACCATAAATCCTTGTTCTTCGATAAAGTTCTTTACCTGTTGCATGATTAAATACCAATCCTTTGTATCTATTTTCTGGATCTCTTTCAAAATTATGTGGTTTTGCTCCAAATGGGTGATTTTCCAATCTTTTCTTTTTTCCTTTTTGAACTTTTTCAAAATCTTCTTTTGAAATTATAGGTTCATGTGCATTTTCGCAAATGATATACTGGTCCTCATCAACAAAGTGTTGTTTAATCCCTTTGGCTAGATTTTGTTGTTTTACACCTTGAACTAAAGTACCTATATAAACTCGATTAGTAAGCATTTTGGAAATTGTAGATTTTATCCATTGTGGATCTCCTTCTTCTCTATAAATTCTTCCTGTCTTATGGTAAGTCGTACCTGTCGCATAACCTTTTTCATTAAAGTATTTAGCAACTTCATATTGGCTTTTACCTTCAAGTGTTAAACGAAACATTTCTTCGATGATAAACCTTACTTTTTCATCAACCACCAGTTTTTGACCTTCTTTTAATTTAATCACCTTATAACCAAAAGATGGGACTGAACCAATAAAATATCCATTTCTTGCTTTATTTTGTTTGCTTGTTTTAACTTTAACTGATAAATCCTTTGAATACATATCATTAACAATATTCTTCAAAGTTACTTCAAAGGATTTTTTTGAGTCTACATCTTTGACGGTGTCAAGTTTATCATTAACTGATATAAAGCGAACCCCTAAAAATGGAAACACCTTATCGATAAGCCTGCCCATTTCAAGATATTCTCTACCTAACCTCGATAAATCCCTAATGATAATGCAATTAATTTTTCTATCACGAATATCTTTCATCATATCTTGAAATTGTGGCCTTTCAAAGTCTGTGCCACTATATTCGTAATCGATATAAGTTTGAACTATTTTGATATTTTCTTTTAAAGCATACTCCTTGCAACAAAGCACCTGTGTTTCAATAGAAGAAGATTTTTCACGCCACTCTTCTTTTCTTTCACTAGATAACCTTGTATAAATCCCTGCTTTATAGAATACTTTTTGAACTTGTGTATCTTTTTTCTCTGCATACCTTTTGGAAGTTCTTGCCATTAACAAACACCTCCAATCGCAGTTGATGAATTGCTAATATCTAGATGATTCCCTAGATATTGATGTATTGAAATAAGTCTGCTGCCATCTTTTTTATTAGATTCTTTCTCGCCTTTAACAATTGCTTCAAGTAGATGAACAGTTTCAATGTTATTGAAGACAAAGTGAATTGCATTATCTTCACCAACTTCAATACGGTCTATAAAAGATACCAATGACAACCTGTTTAGATTATCACTATCAATATTAGGAACTATATCCGAAACTAAACTACCTTTATCGTTAATCTTAGCCTTTAATTCTTCTACGATATTCTGCTTTGTAATAATTTGCTTTTCAATTTCCCTAATCTTAATAAGATAATTATTTCTAAACTTTTCAAACTCTTCTGTTGTAATCAGTTCTTCTTCTAAGTCCATATATAATGACTGTCTAAGTCTTTCGTACTTTTTCTTTTCAGCATTTAATGAGTCAAAGTCCACCTTTAAAGTAAGTTTTGACACATCGATTGCACTGACTTTTTCAAGAAGTTCGTTATATTTACTTAAATAATCATTTAAAGCATGAATTGTAGCCTTGATAATATATTCTTCTTTAATGCTGTGTCTTGAACAATCACCAGTATTGTTATACTCAGAGCATATATAGAATATGTTGTAGCCATCTTTTGCTTTTACTTTTCTTCTTACCATCGGACTTCCGCAATCCTTACAATAAAGCATACCTGATAAAATACACGGCTTATCTTTTGATTGCTTTACATCACGAAGTAACATCTTATTTGCAAGTAAATAAATAGATTTAGAAATGATTGGTTCATGTGCATTTTGAATGACTATCCAATCTTCCTTAGAAACATCTATTTCCTTTTTGGACTTATAATTAAGCTTTGTTGTTTTTCCTTGTTCTAAAACACCAATATAAACCTTATTAGAAATAATACGATTAATCATCTTAGCGTCCCATTTGGCATTCTTCACAACAAAACCAGTATTGAAGTTATCTCCATTATTTTCTTTATGTTTTGATGGAGTTATTGTTCCAATACTATTTAAAAAATCGGCAATTGCTTTTGATGAATAACCTTCAATTTTCATATTAAAGATACGCTCAATAATATGAGAAACCTCTTTATCAATTACTAACTTATGTTTATCTTTATCATCTTTTTTATAGCCAAATGGTGCAAAAGCACCAATAAACTCACCATTCTTTCTTTTGACTTCTTTAGATGATTTAACCTTCATAGAAATATCTCGACAATAACTGTCATTGATGAAATTTCTAATTGGAAGTATTAAGTGAGTATCACTCATATCAGCATTTTCACTATCGTAGTTATCATTTACCGATATAAAGCGAACACCTTTTTCTGGAAATATCTTTTGAAGATATTTACCTGATTCAATATAATCTCTGCCAAAGCGTGATAAGTCTTTTACAATGATGATATTAAATTTACCTTTATTAAGATCATTAATCATGTTCTTAAAATGAGGTCGGTCAAAATTTGAACCACTATAACCATCATCTACATACTCATACGATAACTTGATGTCATTTTCTTTAGCATAAGATTTAATGATTTGTCTTTGATTTGATATTGAATTACTTTCACTACTATCCCCATCTTCTCTTGAAAGACGAAGATACATGCATGCGATATTTTTCATGACAATCCTCCTAAAATGATATTTGGGCAAATAGTCATTTAGAAAGATTACTTCTACCACCTACATTTTACCGCACCACATTTTTTTGTCAGCCCCCTAAAGCTTAATACATGCCTTACAAAGGTACATTTCAACAATATCCAGTAAATCAACAGTTTCATTTTTACTAGTAGAGTAGGTTATTTTCTTAGTGTAATCATCAGCTATTTGCTTCTTATCTTTATTTTTATTAGCTTCTTTTTCTTTTTTCATAGCCTTAACCTCACTATTAATTATTAAGTTTTATGACTTTGGTAGGTGCATTGGCATGCAACATTGGAATCTCACCACCGCCCCTTATTAAGACGAGCCGGCTTAAACTATTGAAGTATCATTATCACCATTTGTATCATCGAGATAAGCTGCCATACCTATCTTTTATGTATTCTTATTTATCGCTCATTTTCTTTTGTCCTTGGAATTAACCAGTATTCATTTAAACCTAATTATTTAAGCAGAAAAGTCTTGGCGTAAGTCATAATTCTCAACAAATGGATAAAGTCCTACCATGGTCTATTCAGTTTTCAAAGATCTAACAGCTTACGCTGCATAGGACTTCATGATCTGATTCTTTTTGTTACTCTCTTATCAACAAAAAGCCTTTCATCTTCCTACACTTTAATAGTGAAAATTCGACCCCTCTGGTAACCAAATTTTGAAAAATAATTATATTTTTTTAAAAGGACAGGCGATTTACACCTGTCCTTCGTTCATTTTTACTTGATATCCTTTAGTAATTCTTTTAACTTTCTAAGAATCTTATTTCTTTTTTTTAGCAATGCAGGATGTGATATCTTCTTAGTTTCTGCTACTGTACGAAGTGATTCATCATCATAATATAGCCTTTGAATGATATCCTTTTCTTCATCACTTAGCTTTGATATAGCATCTCTAACTGCTTCTATCATCATTTGTGTTTGAATTACTTTATTCAAATCAATGCTTTCATCAGTGATATTACTTTCAAAATGTCCATCTTTATCAAATGATGAAAATAAAAGCAGATGATTTTCCTTATCTATCTGCTTCAAATAATTCTCATGATTTTTTTCTTGCCAATAGACTTTATAAATCTCCTCACTGACATAAACTTTCTTTCCGTTTACAAACAAGTAATACTTTTTATCCATTTTGTAGTCCTCCTTTTCATTTCAAAAAACTTGTTTGAAAACAAAAAAGGAGGACTACGGCATGACAACATACCTAGTCCTCTTAAGCGAACGAAAACTGCTTTATAACTTAATTTAGGATAAAGCGAATGTAAAATGCAATATGAATGGTAACTAGCTCCAAAATTTATGAATTTCCCTTGTGTAAATGCGTCTAATTAATTCCATATTACATACACATCCTTCTTACGATAATTTGTATAATTCCTAATTAAAATCAAATTATATATATCGTAGCTACTTTAATCATCTAAACCTATTAAACCAACTCATTGTATCTTCCACACCTTTTAAATTTAAGGTGTAATAAATATAGTTTTTATACTTTCTTTCCGATACCATATTTACCTTTTTTAATATTGATAAATGGTACGACACCGTGGCGTTTGTCATATCGAAACATGAGGCTATTTCACCTGCAGACTTTTTCCCATCACGAAGCATCAACAGAATCTCACGCCTTACTCCATCGGACAACGCCTTGAATGTCTCCTGAAATCCCATCGGCAGTTCTCCTTTCGTAATCTATTTAGAAAATTTTCTAAATAGATTATAAGGAGATGATTATATGAGTTTCGGGGATACGCTTAAA
>ENA-OPRR01002718-OPRR01002718.1-human-gut-metagenome-genome-assembly--contig:-NODE-2718-length-11116-cov-2.021879_pt1 | contig 11116 bp, 7 predicted proteins | sample MGYA00241796_ERZ501883 | MGnify/ENA primary metagenome ERZ501883 (study PRJEB25962, sample SAMEA2042406) | human gut metagenome | biome: human gut; feature: human-associated habitat; material: faeces...
GCTGCCGCCGAGGCCAAGAAGGCTGCACAAGAGCAGAAGGAGGCCGTAAACAAATGACGGATTACAAGAATTTGAAGCTCATTGCCACTTCTTCCCCCCACATCCGCGCGGCGGAGACCACCCGCTCCTCGTTGAGGTAGCTCTCCCCGGGGGAAGCGCCGCCCACGCAGTAGCTCTCATCTGCCAGGGCCACGTGGAGGGCGTCCCGGTCCGCCTGGGAGTAGATGGCCACGGTGGCAATGCCCATCTCCTTGCAGGCCCGGATGATCCGGATGGCGATCTCGCCCCGGTTGGCGATCAGAATTTTTGTGAACACATTACTTCATCCTTTCCGTAAAAGGCGGCCAAGCCGTCTTATTCGGATTTTCCGGCCTTGGGCCGACTTATTCGGCCTTCACCAAAGCGAAGGAGAACTCGGCGCTGATGCACAGCTTGCCGTTCACCTTGCCGGTACCCTTAGCGAAATAGAAGCTGCCCCGCTGACGGGTGATCTGGCACTCTGTCTCCAAGGTATCGCCAGGCTTGACCTGACCCCGGAACTTCACCTTATCCAGGCTGGTGAACATGGGGGTGCAGCCCTCTGCGGCGCCGCTTGCCAGCAGCACGCAGGCGCTTTGGGCCATCATCTCGCACTGGATGACCCCGGGCACCACCGGGTTGCCGGGAAAGTGCCCCTGAAGGAAGTACTCGTCCCCCTTGATGTGGCACTTACCGTGGGCCACGCCATCGACGAGTTCCACCTCGTCCACCAGCAGCATGGGCTCCCGGTGGGGGAGGATCTTCTTGATTTCTTCTTTATTCATTGGGATTCCACCTATTAGAAAGTTGCAAGCATAAAAGTTTTTGATCAAACTTTTTTCAAAAAGTTTGCGGGTTGCAGGGCGGAGCCCTGCGGTCTACAACAGCGCAAAGCGCTGACAAAAAGAGCCAGTCGCCGGGGGCGCACGCCGCGCAGCGGATAGCCCCAGGTGACGGACCTCCAGCAGAGCACCTGCCCAAAACACTGGATGGGCTCTTCTAGGTTTGGTCGGTGCTGACCGTCCGGAAAACAGCCTATCGCCCTTCGGGTCTCACCTGCCGGTTCGGTCAGCGCTGGGCGCTCCCCACCGGGGAGCAGCGCCGCGTGTGGCTGTTTTCCTGCATTTTCTTTACCGGCTTGGCCGGATTTAAGGCCGCGCCTTTTTGAAAAAAGGCGCCCCAAAAACTTTTATGCCGCTGCGCGGTTTTCTTTATTTTCCTACACAGAATTCCTCGAACACCCGGTCTACGATCTCCTCGCTCACCTGTTCTCCTGTCAAGGCGGACAATGCCAACAAGGCATCCTCCACGCAGACGGTCACAGCGTCCCAAGTCATTCCGGAGAGAAGGGCCTGCTCCCCTTCCTCCAGACTTTCCAGTGCCCGCTGGGCGTCTCCTCTCTGACGCTGGGTGAACAGCACGCCCTCTTCCGGGTGAAAATCTTTCGTGTCCAGAATTTCGGACAGTGCCTGTTCCAGATCCTCCAGGCCCTCTCCATTGGCGGCAGAGAGAAACACGGTCTTTTCAAACCGGCTCTGGATCTCCTCCACGGCCATGACGGTGGGCAGATCCGTCTTATTCACCACAGCGATGGAGGGCACATCTTTCAGGGAATCCATCAGCTCCCGGTCCTCTTTTGTCAGCTCCTGGGAGGAGTCGAACACCGCCAGCACCAGCTGGGCGGTCTCCAGGGCCCGGCGGCGCATCTCCTGACGGGAGGGCCGGTCCTTGCCCTTCAAGTTTTCCAGCGGGAACAGGATGTTCTGCATTACGGTCAAATGGGGGTATAGGGCGTAGTTCTGGAACACCATGCCCACTCCCCGCAGCTCGGGGGCCAGGTTGGTCACGTCCTCCTCCCCGAAAAAGATCTTGCCGGAGGTGGGCCTTTCCAGCCCGCAGATCATGTTCAGCGTGGTGGACTTCCCGCAACCGGAAGGCCCCAGCAGACCCACCAGCATTCCGTCCGGAACCTGGAAGGACAGATCCCGCACTGCGGTGGTCTCACCCTGGGCTTTTCTGCCCCTGGCGGGGAACCGCTTGGTGAGATTTTCCAGCGTGATATTCATTGAAATTCCATCTCCCTGCGAAAGCGTTTTTTACCTGACGATTATAGCAGATTTTTTTCTCTATCTCAAGGGAATCGGCCTGTTCCCGGGCTTGATGAAGGGAGGGATGGCTCTTTCCACGGAAAACCGCTTGACAAGGAAATGTTTTTGGCTATAATCAAGTTAAAGTTGTGAATTAGATATCTAATTCACGCTGCGGGAAAAGCTCGCGGCAAAGCAGGATTCTTTTTGGGAGGCATGATTTTATGGCAAAGAAAGCGAAAGTGACCCTTCACCCCAAGTTTACCATCGGGGAGATCTCTCCCCGGCTGTACGGTGCCTTTATGGAGCCCATTGGCACCATTGTCAACGGCAGTATGTACAATCCCAAGCACCCGACCGCGGACGAGAACGGTTTCCGCCGGGACTTCCTCCAGGCCCTGAAAGAGACCGGCCTGCCCGCACTGCGGCTGCCGGGAGGTAATTTCGTTTCCGGCTGGGAGTGGAAGGACTCCATCGGCCCTAAGGACCAGCGGAAGGCCCACCTGGACTTGGCTTGGCACCAGTATATCCCCAACGACGTGGGACACGACGAGTATCTCCAGTGGGCGGAGCTGGCTGGAACAGAGCCCATGTATACCATCAACCTGGGTACCGGCACCATCTTGGACGCTATCCACATCGCAGAGTACACCAATCATGAGGGAGGCACCTATTGGTCCGACCTTCGGAAGAAGTACGGCCGTGAGAAGCCTTATGGGGTCAAGACCTGGTATCTGGGCAATGAGATGGACGGTCCCTGGCAGATCGGCTCCTGGGAAAAGGATCCCAAGGGCTACGGCGTGCTTGCCAACGAGGTTTCCAAAGCCATGAAGTGGGTGGACGGCTCCATCGAGACGGCGGTGTGTGCTTCTTCTTCGCCCTTCCTGGCCCACTATCCTCAGTGGGATCTGGAAGTGCTCCAGGAGTGCTACAACGCGGTGGACTATGTGTCCATGCACCACTACCATACGGCCGCGCCCGGCAACTATGCCCAGTTGTTGGGTGGCTCGGCTTACATCGAGGACTACATTGAGACGGAGGCAGCTTTGTGCGATTTCGTTCAGGCGAAAATGCGTTCTCCTCGGAAGCTGATGCTTTCCTTTGACGAGTACGGCGCTATGTCCCGGCCTTTGGAGGGGATCCGTCATCCGGGCTGGGGTCCTTACAACCTGTACGCGTCCCACTACAAGTTCAGTCCGGAGGATACCTATGTCCGCCATGATCCCAACAATATGGAACAGCGTCGCTTCCCTGGTGGGGACATGGTGGGAGCTCTGGGCAACACCAGTACGCTGCTGGCATTCCTGCGCCATGCGGACCGGGTGAAGATCGGCTGCATGACCGGCGGTCTGGCCACGCTTTGCGCTACGGATCGAGACCATGTCTGGAAGACCGCTGCCTACTATCCCTTCCACCAGCTGATGGAATACGGCAGGGGCGTCTCTCTCCGGGTGGCCGTGGACTGCGAGACCTTTGACCTGCCCGCCTACGCCGTAAACGATACGTCCCAGTATCCCTCCAAGGAAGGCCTGCCCTTCGTGGATACCGCCGCGGCTTATGACGAGGAGAACGGTACCCTGAACCTGTTCGCCATCAACCGTGACTGGGAAGGGGATACGGACGTGGAACTGGATGTTTCCGCCTTTGAGGGCTACCGGTTCGTGGAGCAGATCCAGCTTTACAGCGACGATATGGAAGCAAAGAACACCTATGAGGCGCCGGATACCATTCTTCCCACTGTGAGCGATACTGCCAAGGAGGAGAACGGAGTGGTCACTGCCACCATGAAGCGGCTGTCCTGGAACGTGTTCCGGTTCGTTAAAGAGTAAAAACCTGTACCCAGCCTATGAAAAAGGAGGGAGATCAAGTGAGAACACCGTTGCATATGGCCCTGATCGCAGCTTCCGATGCCCACCGGAAACGGAGCTTTGGGGAGTTTGCCAGTCTGGGACTGACCAAGGGGCAGCCCAAGGTGTTGGCCCATCTGTTGGGGGAGGAAGGACTTTCCCAAAAGGAGCTGGCCAAACGTTGCGGAGTGGAACCCGCCACTATGACCGTTCTTTTGCGGCGTATGGGGGAGAGGGGGCTTATCCGCAAAGAAGAGGTGCGGGTGTCCGGGGGCAAGCGTTCCTATAAGATCTACCTGACGCCCCAAGGTCGGGAAGCGGGCCGGAACGCCATGGACGTCATATGGCGGATGGAAGAGAAAAGCTACCGGGGATTCACCCAGGAAGAAAAAGATCAGTTGATCTCCCTGCTGGAACGGGTAGTGAGAAATCTGGACGTGGAGTGATAGAGCAGAAAACTCCGGACAAAAAACGGTTGTCTTTCCCATGAAATGATGTAAAATATAAGTAATGGAAGAGGAGGGAGCCGTCAGGTTTCCCTCCTCTCAAAATACTACTGGCGGAATCGCTATGGGAAAGGAAGGTATCCTAATGTTATATCCGATTTTAACTCCCTCTCGTCTGTTGAGCGATCTGGGAGGCGTGTGGGACTTTAAGCTGGATGACGGACACGGCTTTGAGGATCAGTGGTACGCTTCTCCCTTGGAGGACCCCATGACCATGCCGGTGCCCGCCTCCTACAATGATTTAAAGGAAGGCGTAGATTTTCGGGATCATTACGGCTGGGTATTTTACCAGAGGAAAATCGCTGTGCCGGCGTTCGTAAAAGGACAGCGGGTGGTGCTGCGTTGCGCCGCGGTGACCCACCATGCAAAAATCTACCTGAACGGCGAGATGATCCGGGAGCATCGGGGCGGTTTTCTGCCCTTTGAGGTGGAGGTCACAGATCTGCTGTGGGACGGGGAGGACAACCTGCTCACCATCGCTGTGGACAACGTGATCGACTACACCACGCTTCCGGTGGGCGGACAGTCGGATATGCTGGGAGACGGGAGAGGCCCTGTCTCGAAAAAGCCCCAAAACCGTCCCAACTTCGATTTCTTCAACTACTGTGGCATCACTCGTCCGGTGAAGCTGTACACCACTCCCAAGGACTATATTGCCGACATCTGGGTGACACCGGAGGTCTGCGGTCAAAACGCCAAGCTCACCTATACCGTGGAAACGGTGGGAGAGGGGGAGTGCCTAGTGGAAGTATTCGACCGGGAGGGCAATAAGGTGGCCCAGTCCCAGGGAACCCAGGGAGTCTTGGAGATCGAGAACGTCCACCTGTGGCAGCCCTTGAATGCGTATCTGTATGATATTCGGGTCACCTTTGGCCAGGACGTGTACACCCTGCCCTACGGCGTGCGGACTGTGAAGGTGGAGGGGAACAAATTTCTCATCAACGGCAGGCCCTTCTACTTCAAGGGTTATGGCCGCCACGAGGACACATTCCCCAACGGCCGGGGTATGAATCTGCCCATGAACACCAAGGATATGTCCCTGATGAAATGGCAGGGGGCCAATAGTTTCCGTACCAGTCACTATCCCTACAGTGAGGAAATGATGCGCCTGTGCGACCAGGAAGGGTTCGTGGTCATCGACGAGACCACTGCCGTGGGGCTCAATTTCCAGTTTGGCGGCGGGGCCAATTTCAATGGCCAGAAGGTGGAGACCTTTGACAAGGAGCACGGCGTCCAGACCCAGGAGCATCATAAGGAAGTGATCCGGGACCTGATCGCCCGGGACAAGAACCATGCCTGTGTGGTGATGTGGAGCATCGCCAATGAGCCGGACTCCGCCGCACCTGGGGCCTACGAGTATTTCGCACCCCTGTATGAACTGGCCCGAGAGCTGGACCCCCAGAAGCGTCCCTGTACCCTGGTGAGTGTCCAGATCGCCACTACGCCTGATACGGATTGCTCTTCCAAGCTCAGCGACGTGATCTGCTTGAACCGGTATTACGGGTGGTATTTCGGCGGGCCTGACCTGGAGGGGGCCGAGGAGGCTTTGCGCAAGGAGCTGGACCAGTGGAGAGCCATTGGCAAACCGGTGATCTTCACCGAGTACGGCGCTGACACGGTGATGGGATTCCATGACACCACCCCGGTGATGTATACCGAGGAGTACCAGCTGGACTACTATAAGATGAACAACTCCGTGTTTGACGAGTACGATTTTGTCATTGGCGAACAGGTGTGGAACTTCGCAGATTTCGCCACCAGCCAGAGTATGCTCCGGGTCCAGGGCAACAAGAAGGGTCTGTTCACCCGGGACCGGAAGCCCAAGCTGGCGGCCCACTACTTCCGGGACCGTTGGCATAAGATCCCCGACTTCGACTACAAAAAAGAGAAGTAACCGCTGGAAACACAAAACAGCTTCCCTTCCTGGGAAGCTGTTTTTGCTTGCGGCTTATCTTAGTTTTGCTGGGTGACGGATAGATGGACGGTTCCCGAGACGGGAGGTCCCTCCAAAGTTACTTCCAGAGCGCCGCCTTCCCGTGTGAGGAATGGCACAGGCGCGCCGTTGACGGTCACCTGGTAGGAGCCGCCCTCCGCCATGACCAGGACCACGGTCTTGGGGCCGTCCCCGTCGGTGAAGGTCAGGTCGCACTCCACTCCCCGATGGCCTTTCGCCCAGACCTGGGATGTCACCCAACCGGAGAATCCCGTGGTGATGGTCCCCGGCAGGAAATAGGATTGATACCACAGCAGCACCGGGGTGGAAAGCCCGGAGAAATGGTGCCATCCCGCGCCCCGCCCCGACACGATGATAAAATGCTCGAAGCAGTTGTAGGATTGGTCGGTCTCGTTTTTCCACACGTCCAGGGCGGTTTTGGCAATGCGGTAAGCCAGCTCTCCGTTGCCGTAGTCCAGCAAAGCCTTATAGAAGAACCATTGATGAGGCATCCACACGGCGCCGTTCCAGTAGCCATCCTTTTTGTAGTAGTTGGCGGACTGATCCACAGTGGACAGGCCGATGGGAGTCCACAACTCCTTTTCTGAGGACAGATGGCCTGTCAGGCGTTCCAGCTGTTTCGGGGTCACGATCCCCGCCAGCAGAGGGGAAGCACCGTCTAAGCCCATGTTGAAGTTCTGCCCGCTCTTGTGGCGGAAGATTTTCTCAGGTCTGCCCTCCGCGTCGTGGGTGAGATACCCAAAGTAACCGGAGTCCTCATCCCAGCAGTGGTCCTGAATAGCTGCAGTCAGCCGATGAATGTCTTGTTCCAGTTCTTGGGCATCCTCTTCCAAATCGCCCAGAGTTTGAGCGGCAAAGCGGAGAATCTTAGCGCAGCGGATCATGTGGGAGGTGGTCACCGTGCCGGCGGTGGAGCTCTCCAGCTTCTGAGCGTGGACCGCCACCTGGGGAGGATAATCGTCCCAGCCGCCAGAGTTATAGAAATAATCCCAGGTCCGCAGCAGACCAGAATCCCAGACATCTGTGGTGGAGCTGCCAAGCTTGCCCACCATGAACCGGTAGTATTGCAGCAGCCGAGGATAAAAGTAGGCCAGCAGCTCCCGGGATTGGGTGCGGCCGTACAGCTCCTGGAACAGATAGAACTGCACCGGCACCGGGGAGCCGTGGTGGATAAAGGCAGTCTCTTGGTCACCGGGTTCCGTCACGTAAGCATTGAGGCAGTCCACCGCCCGTTGGATATCACAGGAGGCCAATCCCAGCCCCACAAAGCCGGAGTCCCAGGTGTACAGACTGTCCCACCACCGGCCGGGAGTGTTGTGGCGGATGTAGCTTCGCTTCACGTAAATGGGGTACACCACGTTGGTGAGGGTGGTGGCGATCATTCTGTCTTGGGAGAACCGGTAAGGCTCTCCCTGGGGATTACCCCCGGCTTTCAGGGCGGATTCCCGCCGCTGTTCCCATGCCTGAGGGAAGTTCTCCCGCCCGGCAATGAGCTCTTTCAGTTTTTGCTCCACCTCTTCCCGGGTGCTGCCCTGGCACACCACGCCGTACACGGAAAGGCTCTCTTGTGGTTTTACAGGAATGGGGCGAAGGAACACATTGGAGAAATGCCCCAAGCCGTTGCCTGCCAACACTTTCCGGACGTGGTCGTGGGCCAGATAGCGCAAGGAGTAGTCTAGCTCGTTGGTGAGCCAGTACCGCAGGCAGTAGTCGGGAAAATCCCAGTACAGCCCGTAGTACCCGGGAGCGTTCGGGTATTTCAAAATGAGAGTATTGCGGCTGGTGTTTGGGTCCTTTGCTGCGTCCTTAAACAGGGGCAGCATAGTGGAGGAGTCTTGATCCAAAGGTGTGTCCGAGCCAAGTTCCCACACTAGAGGAACGTGGGGGTTGAGGGTCGGGTGGCAGTCCAGAATGAGGGCGTCTTCTTTCTCGCAGAGGGCAAGGCTGTCCACCACCAGAGATCCTTCCTTCACCCGCAGGGAAAAAGATAGCTTTTCCCCACTTTGGTACCGGGACACTGGCAGAAATGCGATGGCCGGATGCTCTTTTGGGGGAAGCTTCCCCTCTGCCAGGAAGTCGTCTCCCTCTGCTTTCAAAACGCAAGACTCAGAGCTTTGATACCGCACTGCCAGGACGGGATGGGAAAAGCTGTGGGGACCCTCCAAAATGAAGTCAATCCGTTCCCCGGTCCCTTGGAGCTTCACTGCAGAACCACCGGAAAAGCCAGCGCCCCGTACTTCATTGGGACGCTTGCCGTCGGTGACCAAAGAATCGGTGGGCAGGGCGGTCTCCCGAGTGAAGCGCAGATAATCCACCGCCCGGCAGTACAGACAGTTTTTTGGTAGGGCCCACTGTGCTGGGGGTGCTTCCTGAGAATCCCAGCCGTTTTTCACGGTGGGAAACTGGATAGATGCCATGTAGTGGAGCACCATGTTTTGGATATCATCGCTGTGGTTGACACACTCCGCCCGGATGAGATATGCGTCCTCGTCCAGCTTTCCGTAGGAAATGTCGCAGTAGACCCGGTCTTTCTCCTCGATCTCGTGGCGGGTGGAAAAATAGGTCAAGTCCGGGCTTGCCTCCCAGATGTGGTAATTACCCTCCATCATCACGTTAGGCACTTCCACCTTGCGGCGGTACAGCCCAGGGAACACACTCAGGTCAAAGCGGACGCCCTGTTCCGGGTCCGCCACATGGGAAATACCGGCGTACTTCTGGGAATATGGACCCCAAGGGGAAAGGGTCAAATCGTGGGAATGGGGTTGGAAAATCATAAAGTTCCCTCCGTTGTCCTGCCGCGTGCACGGCGTTGATGCTACTGCCACTGTGTGAATAGAGAGGGCGGAATATAAGAACAGTTGAGTCGGTTACTTCCTCTTGGGATAGCGATTGACTCGCTCATCCTGAATGACGCCGTTCCAGTTCAGACCGAAGGCATAGCCGTAGGCGTTCCCCGCCTGATCCACGTACACCTCCATATCAAAGGGACGGTCCTCGCAGTGGCGCTCTACAGTCTCCATGTTGGCGGGAAGTTCCACCGGCAGCAGGCCGGAAGGCTCCGCTTTGCCGGATACCAGATCGAAAATCGCTTGGGTCTGCACGCCGAAGTCGATGAGGATACCGTCGACCGAAGGCTCCAGCTCAGAGAGCACCGTGGGATTGTGCATCCGCAGACAGACGATCACGGGCTTGTCTCCCATTGCGGCTTTGGTGTCCAGCACTAGGTCCAGGTCAGACTCGTTGGCGGCGGTGCCGGTCTTGCCCCGGTAGCTCCGGTTGGTGAAGCTCTCCCGGAAATCCCCTCCGGCTACGCTCACCTCTCGGGCGTGTTCCGCCACGTAAGGACGGTACTGGAGGGAAACGGGTACGTAGCCGTTGCCGCCTTGGTCCGCGTCCTCCTGGGAGTAGCCGTCGGACAGAGGGCTCTCGATGAATACCAGGGCAAAGTCCGCCTCCTCCGGGGTGTCCGCCCACTGATAGTATTTTTCCACCAGGCTCTTTTCCGCCGGGACCACCTCTCGCTCCGGGTCCATGCCCCGGAAGAAGTTTTTCCTGGCCTTGATCTTTCGGGTGGGAATGTACACTTTTTTCTTTTCCTGAATGGGCAGGACCTGCTGGTTTTTCACCATGACCACAGACTGAAGCTGGGCCTGGTAGCCTGCCTGGGCCAGCTTTTGGCAGCCCACAATAGACTTGCTCTCCTCCGGGTCCAGATAGGGGTTCTCGAAGAGACCGCACCGGAAGATGTTCTTCAGCAGCCGCACGGCGGATTCCTCCATCCTGGCCCGCATGGCTTCCTCACCGTACTTTTCGCAGCCCAGCTGGTAGGCTTCCAGAATGGGCACAATGTTACTGTTGCCGCCGAACTGATCCACACCGTTTTCAATGGCCAGCAGATGGCGCTGGGCTTCAGTGAGATCTTCTACCCCGAAGCACCGGCTGCCGAAGGAGTCGATCACAGGAGCGGGATCCCCGGTGATACCCCAGTCGGTACAGACGATCCCCTCATAATGGTAGGTGCGGCGGAGTAAGTCCTTGATAAGGTATTCACTGTAAGAGTTGCCCACGTTTTTGCCGTTTTTCACGTCCCGGTTCCAGGAGACGGTGTAGTAGGGCATGACGGCGGAAACAGACTTGGTGGGACCGTCCAATCGGAACGCGCCTTCCAGGAAGGGACGCAGGTGGTCCTGGAAGTTGTCCCCCGGATACACAGCGTACTTGCCGAAAGCGTAGTGGGCGTCACGGCCTCCTTCACAGGGGCCGCCGCCGGGCCCGTGCTTCGCCATGGCGCATACGCTGTCCTTGCCCCAGCCGTCAGGACTGCCTTGGGTGGTCTGCAAGCTGTCGCAGTAGATTTTTCCCAGCTCAGTTACCTGGTCCGGGTTGGTGCCGAAGGTGTCTTCAAAGCGCATCCATCGGGGTTCGGTGGCCAAGTCCACCTGAGGGGAAAGTGCCGTAGTGATGCCCAAAGCCCGGTATTCTTTGGAGATGGCTTCGCCCAACTCCCGGCATACCTGGGGAGAGAAAGTAGCGGCAATACCCAGGCCCTCGGGCCATTTGGAAACATCGCTGCCGTCGCTTTTGAATTCTGCTCCTGCTTGGGAGGCGCCATGGCGGGGATCGCTGGACACGTTTACAGGGATGCCCCAAGGCAGCTCCTCGGCGGCGTGCTGCATGTTGTTACTCCACTTGGCGGCTACCTCT
>ENA-OPRR01002733-OPRR01002733.1-human-gut-metagenome-genome-assembly--contig:-NODE-2733-length-11071-cov-2.724855_pt1 | contig 11071 bp, 10 predicted proteins | sample MGYA00241796_ERZ501883 | MGnify/ENA primary metagenome ERZ501883 (study PRJEB25962, sample SAMEA2042406) | human gut metagenome | biome: human gut; feature: human-associated habitat; material: faeces...
ACCGCTTTGAAGGAATGATCGCATGGCATTTGAAGGGCTCACCGAAAAACTGAATGCGACATTCAAAAAGCTCCGGGGCAAAGGCCGCCTGTCGGAAAACGACGTCCGGGAGGCCATGCGGGAAGTCCGTCTGGCCCTGCTGGAGGCCAAGGGATTGAGCGCTGCAGCCTCATCGGTGACCGTTTCGACGATTCACGCGTCCAAGGGTCTGGAGTTCCCGTACGTGTTCATCGTCGGTTGCTCGGAGGGGCTGATTCCCTACGGCGCATCGATTGCGGGCGAGGCTTTGGAGGAGGAGCGGAGGCTGCTGTATGTCGGCGTCACCCGCGCCGAGGACGGATTGCACATGTCGTACGCGCGGGCCAAGGACGAGGGCTCCCGTCCCAATCGCCTCCCCAGCCGCTTCCTCAGCTGACCCAAGGCACATGTCGCATGCCCCCGCTGGCGGGGGCATGCGACATGTGTGGTGACGTTACTTGGCGGAATCGTTTTCGTCGTTTTCGCCGCCGTCCTCGCCGAGCAGTTTGCTCAGTTCGGCGTCCCAGTCGATGGCGCCGCCATCGTTCTGCGCCTCGGCTCCGTTCGCGGCGTCCTTTGTGCCGTCCTTCGCATCACCTGCGACGGAAGCTCCGTCATCCGTTCCGGCCCTCGTAACGCCTGAGGCCGTGTCCCCCGCGGCTCCGGAGTCGACGGTCTTGGCCTCATCGGGCAATGCTGGCAGCAGATCGGGGTGGGACCAGGCGCCGTCGCGCCCTTCGACACCACGCTCCGCGGTGATCTGCTCCCAGAGGGCCGCCGCCTCGCGCATGCGCTTGGGGCGCAGCTGCATGCCCAGCAGCGACTCGAAGGTGCGTTCCGCCGGGCCGCCCACCGCGCGCTTGCGCCTCATCATCTCACGAAGCTGCTCGATATGCGGAATGTGCGCCATGCCGGCGCGCCACGTCACGCAATCCACCCAGCCCTCGACAAGCGCCATCAGCGTCTCCAGCGAGACCAGCGCCTCACGCTGCTCGGGCGTATCGGGGATGCCCACCTTGGTCAGGTTCACCGCGCCGGAGATCGACTCCGGATCCATCGCGCCCGCATCGCGAAGCTGCTCCTCCATCGCGTCGAGATCGATGGTGATGCCACGCGCGTATTTGCCGATCAGCGCCTCGAATCGCGGCATCAGCCACGGCACTCCTGCGAACAGACGGGCGTGCGCGACTTCGCGCAGCGCCAGGAACGCCGTCACCTCCGCGACGGGGATGTCGAGCGACGTCGCGTATTCCTCGATGTTCTGCATGATCAGTCCGCCCGCGGGGTTCTTGAGCAGCGCGATGCCCTGGTCGAAGCTGCCGTTGACCTCGTGCGACAGGTCTCCCGCGGCGTGCCCCAGCTGCATGGCGAATGACGTGTTGCCCAGCAGCTTGATGAGCTGCCCGGGATCCTTCATGCCATCGGGGACGGGAATCGGCACCGGTCCGGCAAACATGCCCGCGATCTCGCCGTTGAACGAGTTGCCGAGACGCTCGGAGATCACCGAGGCGAGCGCGTCGTTCATCGACTGCGCGACCGGCCCGGCGAATTTCGCCCACGATTCCAGCGTGTCCTCGACCCAGCCGGCCCGTGTGAGCATCTGCGTCTCTCCTGAGGTCGGGTCGAATGTGCAGGCCGTGTCCAGCCACAGGTTGGCCTCGCTGAGCGCCCGCCGCGCGATGTCGGCCGACTGCGCGCTCACCGTTCCCTGCGAGCCGTCGGCGTTCGCCTTCTGCAATGCGATGGACTTGGCGAGTTTCACGTTGATCGGCCCGGATTCCACGGTCTGCTTCATGTCTCCGAACGTGTTCAGTCCGCCGGCGGTGAACGCCTGCATGAGCGATTGCACTTCCTCGGGCTTGGGGAGCTTGCCGATATCCTGGCTCATCAGCTGCTCGCGGATCTCGTCGGGCAGCTGCGAAAGCTGGTTCCATGCCATTTCGCCCTGCACCGGTCCGAAGCAATCGATGAACCATTGCCGCATCGCGTTCTCATCCATGGTGTTTCCCGCCTTATGTGTTAACGTCAGTTGATTCCATATTATGGGAGGTATGGCGAATATGCATGAAAACAACCAACTTCACGCGCACAGCGCACTTTCGCGCATCCGCAACTACCTCGGCTCGCACTCGCTCAGGTATTTCGCCGGCGCCATCGCCGTGATACTGGCAGTGGTGACGATGCTGCTGCCGTCCGCGTATACGGTAGAGGGCCCGGGGCCGACGCAGGATGTGCTCGGCTCGTCGTCAGGCTCCGATGTGATCAGCATCTCCGGCACTGAAACCCACAAGGATTCCGGCAAGCTGCTGCTCGTCACCGTCAACGCCGCCGGCGTGCCCGGGTATCCCGTCACCAACGCTCAAGCGCTGGTCGCATGGCTTGATCCGAAGCAGACCGTGATGCCGCAGGAGGTCGTGTTCCCGGTCGGGCAGACCAGAGAGGAGTACGCCGAGGAATCCTCCCATGAGATGGACTCATCCCAGTCGTCGGCGACCAATGCCGCGCTCTCGTATCTTAAGGGCAAGGGCATGGGCGTCTCCGGCGTGAAGGTGTCGATGCATGTCGACGACATCGGCGGCCCGTCCGCAGGCATGATGTATGCGCTGGGCGTCATCGACAAGCTCACCGAAGCCGATGAGACCGGCGGCAAGACCATCGCTGGCACCGGCACGATCGACGCGAAGGGCAAGGTCGGGGCCATCGGCGGCATTCGGCTCAAGATGCTGGGCGCCCTGCGTGACGGCGCGACATGGTTCCTCGCTCCCGAGTCGAACTGCAATGAGGTGGTAGGGCACGTGCCGCAGGGCCTGCGTGTCGTCAAGGTGTCAACGCTCGATGAGGCGTATCAGGCTCTGGTGGCGATCGGGCAGGGGCACACCGACGGATTGGCCGGTTGCACCGCATCGTGAGTCGCCCATCCCGGCCCGCCGGAACGTGTCCGGACGAGGCACGGAACCGGCCTGTCCACGCGGCAGCGGGACGGCCGGGAATCGGCCATGAGACGGACGCCGTCCATCGGCATGTCCTGTATCAATTGCGAGAAAATCCCAAAAAACATCCGGTTTTTCGGAGTGTTAACGTCGCTGTTCCCAGCGTTTTGGTAATGTGTTCACCGTGAATGAAACGGCATCACAGAACGGTGAAGAATTTGGTTTCCAGTCCGGCGACATCGTGCAGGAATGGCTGTGGGATGACGACGTCGATGACTCGTTGCGCGCCAAGATTGAGGATCTGACCGGCGAGGATCTGGTCGACGAGGACTATGATTCCGCAGTCGACGGAGCCATTGTCTGGTGGCGGGACGGTGATGACGAGGACGAGCTGTCCGACACCATCGTGGACGCCTATTCGGTCGTCGGCGATGATGGCCCTTTCTGGGTGCTGACCCCCAAGCCCGGCAGGACCGGCGCGGCGAGTTCCAGCACGGTCCAGTCCGCCGCCAAGACCGCCGGCATGAACGCGGCCACACCGCTCACCGTAAGCCCCGACTGGAACGGCATCCGGCTTCGGGCGTTCGGCAAGGGACGCTGATCCGGCCTGTCCGCCGGCACGATACCAGCGGACGATATCGACGGCGGCATCATGCATGCCGCCGCATCTGACGTACGGCATCAGAGGCATCATGCATGCCGCCGCCGTCACAGCCAACATGCCCGGGGCGCGAACCGCCGCACATGGAATGAGCCGTGCACGCCGTGAAGCGGGCCCCGCGAATCAGCGCTGCGCCACGGATTGCTTGTCAATCAGCGTGCAATGAATCTTCGCCGGTATTGAGGCGTCCAACGGCGGCAGGGGAGCGGTCGTCTCCGGTTCGTCATCGTCCGGCTCCCGACCCTCGATCAGCGATACCAATTTGCGCGTCGCCCAATACCCCATCTCATAATGCGGCAGCTCCACGGTCGTCAGCTGCGGCTCCAGCGTCTCGGCGAACACCCGGTGGTTGTCCACACCGACCACGGACACGTCCCGGCCGACGACCAGGCCACGTCTCGCCGCGTTCTCGTACACGTACCATGCGCGGGCGTCATTGAAGCAGAAGTACCCGTCGGGCCGCCTCCGCTCGAACAGGTCGGTCACGGTCTGCAACGCAGGCCCGTTGTTCGGCACGGCGACCACCAGCGACTCGTCGAACGGCATGCCCGCCTCCAACAGTGCACGGCGATACCCCTCTAGCCGTCCCTGCTGCGCGAGCATCGGCTCCGAGCAGCCGATATAGGCAATGCTCGCGCAGCAGGCGTCGATCAGCCGCTTGGTCGCGTCGTAGCCGATGAGCGTTTCATCCGGTTCGATGCTGGCATACCGGCCGGTGCGATCCGTGGCGTCGACGAGCACCAGCGGATAATCGTGCAACGGTTTCGGCACGTCGGTGAAACGGTTCGACATCTTCGCGTAAAGGAACCCGTCCACCCCATAGCGTTTCAGCGTGGCGATCTCCCTCGCCTCGTCGCTGTTGCCGTCGGTGTTCACGGTCAGCAGCATATACCCCAACTTGCTGGCCGCGTCCTGCGCGCCGAGGATGATTCCGCCCGCATGGGGCGTGGCGGCGATCTCCTCGCTGATGAAACCCAGGATGCGCGTCTTGCTGGTGCGCAGCGAGCGTGCAAGCGGATTAGGCCGGTAGCCGAGCCGCTTGGCGGTGGCGCGCACCTGTTCGGCGATGGCGGGTTTGACCCGGCCCTCGTCGCGATCGTTCAATACCAAGGAAACGGTAGAGACCGACACCCCCGTTCTCTCGGCGACCTCCTTCATCGTCGTCATAGGGAGAACGATACACGCAATCCGCGGGTTTCGCAGGATTGTTCACGCTATTGACATCCGCCTGCCGGTGCCATGCAATCGCTCGGTGGCGGTCATCTGGCGGCGGTCGCGGGCACAGGCAGGGCGGCGGTTATTCGTCGCCGGTCACTCGCTTTTGCCGGAGAGGATGGCGTCGACGATCTTCGGCTTCTCGGTGAGCTGACCGGTGAATCCAGGGCGGATGTCCATGTGTAGCACGAGGCTCGTGCGGTAGCCCTGCTCGGCGAGCTTCTTGGCGGCCTCACCGGCCACCTTGAGCACGTCGCCCAGATCGCCTTCCACGTTGGTGAACAGGGCGTTGGTTTCCTGCGGCAGGCCGGATTCGCGAATCACCTCGACGGCCTGAGCCACGTATGGCGAAACCTCGGAGCCCACGCCATTGGCCGACACCTGAATGGCGGCCACGGTATTGAGATACGGTTTGCCGGTTTCCGGGTCGATCGGCACTTCCTGAGTAACGGCATTACGGTCAATAATCATAATTCTCCTTTTATTACTTGGCTCCCCTCAGAGAGGAGAGCCAGTAGGACTCAGCGATACTTCCAGAAATGATCCATCGGGCCGGAGCCGTGGCCGAGATTCAGCTGGGTCTTCAGCGCACCGGTCAGATACTTCTTCGCATGCTTGATGGCTTTGGGCAGCGTGTCGCCAAGCGCCAGATACGAGGCGATGGCGGAGCTCAGCGTGCATCCGGTGCCGTGCGTGTTCAGATTATTGATACGCGCGCCATCAAACCAGGTCACGGTTCCATCCGTCTCGGCAAGCACATCGTTGGCATCCTCGGTGCCATGACCACCCTTGACCAGCGCGGCACAGCCGTAACGCTCCACGATGCGGTGGGCGGCGGCCTCCATATCCTCCTGATCGCGAATCAGCGTATCGGTCAGTACTTCGGCCTCGGGAATGTTCGGAGTCACGACCGTAGCCATCGGGAACAGCTTGCCGGTCAAGGCCGCAATGGCATCGTCACTGATGAGCTTGGCACCGGAAGTGGCCACCATAACCGGGTCGAGCACGATGTTCGTGGCGTGATGGAAGGTGAGTCGTTCAGCAATGACGTCGATGATGTCAGTGGCAGACACCATGCCGATTTTCACCGCGACCGGCGGAATATCCTCAAACACCATGTTGATCTGGTCGGCGAGAATGTCCGGTTTGGTGTCCTGAATGGAACGCACGCCGGTGGTGTTCTGTGCGGTGAGCGCGGTGATGGCGCTCATGCCGAACACGCCGCAAGCCAGCATGGTCTTCAGATCGGCCTGCATGCCGGCACCGCCGGACGAGTCGGAGCCGGAGATCGCGAGAACAGCGGGAAGTGTAGATGTTGCAATCTGTGCCATAGTGTTCATTCTAAGTGGGGCCCATGATGTTTTTCGGAGCGGTTTTCCTTGATGTTTTGCCGCTCCTGTGGTGAGATGGGAGGGTTTGCTGATTGCGATTGATTCATGAAATGTTCGGGAGGGGACATGGCTGATAACGATGTACTGCGCCGTGACGGCGTCTTGGTACGCATCACCGGTTTTGACGATGAACGCACCGCATATTTTGGCGTAATGCCTAATGGGCACACCACACAGCTCACATTTCCGCGTCAGGAGGTGTTCGATGTGGGCGACGTGTTGCTCGTCGGCACGGATTTCTATCGTAAAGTGCCGCATGATGTGTGGCCGTTGAAGCCCCGTGTGGGCATCGTGCGCCGTGCGCTCAACGAAGGCGTGGTCCTGGAGACTTCCGACGGCCTCGGTCCAGATGGCGCACACTTCGGCACCGCCTTCGAGCGAGTCGAGCGTCGTCCCGAATTAAGACACCACCGGGCATAATAATTGGCTCCCCTCAGAGAGGGGAGCCAGAGAGGTTTACTCCTGGGCGGTGGAGTAGAGCTTGCCGCCTTGGGCGGTGTACTTTTCGCTCATCGCATCCATGCCGGCGAGGATTTCTTCGGGGCTGAGCACGTTGGCGGACACCACGCCGTTATCGACATTGGCCTTGGCCGTAGCCAGTGCCTCGGAGTCGATGCCTGCAGCAGCCTCCTTCACGATTTGCTGCTGAGCGGCCTCGCCACCGAATGCCTTGCGGATGTTCTGGGAGATGGCCATCGAGCAGAACTTCGGGCCGCACATCGAGCAGAAGTGCGCCATCTTGGCCGGCTCGGCGGGCAGGGTATCGTCGTGGAAGGCGATGGCGGTGTCCGGATCGTAGGACAGATTGAACTGGTCGAGCCAACGGAACTCGAAGCGAGCCTTGGAAATCGCATTGTCGCGATCCATCGCGTGCGGGTGGTGCTTGGCGATGTCTGCGGCGTGGCAGGCGATCTTGTAGGCAATCACGCCCTGCTTCACATCATCCTTGTTCGGCAGGCCGAGGTGTTCCTTCGGGGTCACGTAGCACAGCATAGCGGTGCCGTAACGACCGATCTCGGTGGCGCCGATAGCGGAGGTGATGTGATCGTAACCCGGAGCGGTATCGGTGGTCAGCGGTCCGAGGGTGTAGAACGGGGCGTTGTGGCACACGGCCTTCTCCAGCTCGATGTTCATGCGTACGGTGTCGAACGGCACGTGGCCCGGGCCCTCGATCATCACCTGCACGTCCTTGGCCCAGGCGCGCTCGGTGAGCTCGCCCAGGGTCATCAGCTCGCTCAGCTGGGCCGCGTCGTTCGCGTCGGCCAGCGAGCCGGGGCGCAGACCATCGCCGAGCGAGAACGCCACGTCGTACTTGGCGAAGATGTCGCACAGTTCGTCGAAGTGCGTGTACAGGAAGCTCTCCTGATGGTGACGTAGGCACCAGTCGGCCATGATGGAACCACCACGGGAGACGATGCCGGTGACGCGGTTGGCGGTCAGCGGCACGTAGCGCAGCAGCACGCCGGCGTGGATGGTCATGTAGTCCACGCCCTGCTCGCACTGCTCGATCACGGTGTCGCGGAACAGCTCCCAAGACAGCTTGGAAGCGTCATCCTCGACCTTTTCGAGCGCCTGGTACATCGGCACGGTGCCGATCGGCACGGGGGAGTTGCGCAGGATCCACTCGCGGGTGGTGTGGATGTCGTTGCCGGTCGACAGATCCATCACGGTGTCGGCGCCCCACTTGGTGGCCCAGGTGAGCTTCTCCACTTCTTCATCGATGGAGGAGGTGACGGCCGAATTGCCCATGTTGGCGTTGAGCTTGGTGAGGAAGGCGGATCCGATGATCATCGGCTCGGCTTCGGGATGGTTGATGTTGCAGGGCATCACGGCGCGGCCGGCGGCCAGCTCGGAGCGCACGAGCTCCACGTCGCAGTTCTCGCGGGTGGCGACGTACTGCATCTCCGGGGTGATGATGCCGTGGCGGGCGTACCACATCTGGGTCACCGGGTGGTCCTTGGCGCGCATCGGCTGGTGCGTGCGCCCACGCCATTCCTTGGTGGCGCGGCCGCGCTTGATGGCGCGCTTGCCGTCGTCCTGCAGGTTGCGGCGGCGGCCCTCGTAGTCCTCGATGTCGCCGCGGTCGCGGATCCAGTCGAGGCGCAGGGGCTTCAGGCCCTCCTTCGGGTCGCACTTGGGGCCTTCGGTGTTGTAGTCGTGGAACGGCGGGTTCGGGCCCACGCCGGGCGTGTCGCTCAGCTTGATTTCGGTGTACGGCACTTCCAGGTCGTAGGAACCATACTGATAGGTGAACGGTACGGACTTGGTCTTGCGGATGTGCGCCTTGTCGCGCTGCTTGGACCCACGGGCGGCGATGTCGACGCGCTGCTGCTTGGCGAGCTTCTGCGCGTCCTTGGCGTCCTTGGCGTTGGTGAACTTCTTCTCAGTGGCCTCGGAACCGGGCTTCGCGGCCCCTTCCTGAGCAGCCTGAGTGTCAGTAGCGGGGGTGTGGGTTACGACGCGCGGAGCGTAGCCGTGCTTCTTGTCGCCGCGGACGGCCTTCCAGCCTTCGACCATGGTGCGCGCGGCCTCTTCCGGGTTCTCGGCACCCGCGATGGCGGAGACCACGAACCAGCCAGCAGCCTTGGTATCGGCGAGCATGGCCATATCGGCTGGGGTCACGCCGCCGCCCACGACCACCGGGAATTCGCTGGCAACGCAGATGGTGTTGATCTGGGCGGCGTCCAGCGTCTTGCCGGAGCCGTCGTTGCCGCCCACGGAAGCCTCGGGCTTGGTGGTGGAGACGTGCAGAGGACCGGCGCCAATGTAGTCGATGCAGCCGTCGGGCAGCTCGTTGATGAGCCGAACGAGGCTTTCGGTCTCAGCCGACAGGCCCACGATGGCCTCGTCGCCGAGCAGGGCGCGGGCTTCGCGCGGCTCCATGTCGGTCTGGCCGATGTGCACACCGTCCACCTTGATGCCCTTGCGGCGGGCCTGCCACACCACGTCGGCACGGTCGTCGATCACAAAGGCCACGGAATCGGACTTCTCATTGTCCTCGATGATTTGCGCGATGTCGCGAGCCATGTCGGTCAGCTCAGAGGCATCGGCCTCCTTGGCGCGCAGTTGGATGAAGGTTGCGCCGCCGTGCAGAGCCTGATCCACCACGTCGGTCAGCGGACGGCCTTTGCAGTCCTCCGGCCCCACCACGAAGTACGCGGACAGGTCGAAGCTGTCGCGCATGGAGGCGTATAGGTATTCATTACTCATTATTATTCCTGCTTTTGTTGTTTCTTGTGGAAGTCTTATTGGAAAAAACTGTTATGAGCTCCCTCATCAGAGGGAACTGAAACTACTGCACCAAAATCTCGGATTCCGCCACCTGTTCGGCGGTCACATTCCACAGCGCGTCAAGGAACGCAACTTGGAACGAGCCCGGTCCGTGCGAAGTTGTATCGGCCACCTCTCCCGCGCGGTTGTACAGCAGAGACGCGGACAGGGCGGCGGTCAACGGATCGGAGACCGCCAAATACGTGGCAGCCACGCCGCCCAGCGAGCAGCCGGCACCGGTGATCTTGGTCATCATCGCGCTGCCGCCCGGCAGTCGGTACACGGTTTCGCCATCGGTCACCAGATCGGCGATGCCGGACACGGCCACGGCGCAGCGGGTGGAAGCGTCATGGGAGGAATGCTTGGCGTGCTGTTCGGTCAGATACTGTGCCAGCGCCACCGCCGCGCCGGTTGCGGACTCCACGTCGTCGACGGATTCCACTCCGGCGGGGCGGTGCTCGGAAGCGTCCCCCACGGTTTCGGTATTGAGCCCCCACATGTTCGCCAGCGCGATTACCTCGGATGCATTCGCGCGAATCATGGTCGGGGGAGCGGCCTTGAAGGCCTGAAGAATGGCGGTACGGGTGCGGCCGATGCCGGCGGCCACCGGGTCGAGCACCCACGGCTTGTCCAAGTAGTTGAGTCGCTGGGCGATTTCGGGCAGTGCGTCCTTATAGAACGGCAGCAGCGTGCCCACGTTGATGTAGTTCGCGCCCGCGATTTTCGCGGTTTCGATCACGTCGTCCGGCAGGAAACTCATGGCCGCAGTGCCGCCGGCCGCCAGTTGCGCGTTGGCAACCAAATTGATGGTCACAAAATTGGTGAATGACTGGGCCAACGGAGTCGTCTCGCGTACGCGGCGAACGGCATCGGCGATATTGTCACGGATGGGTGAATCGGCTGGAACCGGAGTCCCGGCGGTATAACCGCTGGACACGCCGGTAAACGATGATGCACTATTGCTCATTTACTGCTCCCTACGATGGTCTTAACCAACAGGTTCTAAGGGTCAGGCTCAGGCCTTTCTCAACTCGCGAACCACATGCGAGTTCCCCTGCATTACAGTGCCGACGCTATGCGCCAACATGGACATTATCGTGACGGATTTGTTCGATACGTGTCGTCAGGTCTGGCGCGTCCCCGTCCATTCGTGATACATAGACGCCTCCGCCGAGCAACATCTCCCGAATTTGTGACGCTGACGCGATGTCAGTGGCACAAATTCGGGAAGGGTAAAACAACAGGAACAATATGGAGGTGTTGCGATATAGGAATCGCTGCGAACGGCCGCTCGTGAGACGCGGAACATATACCGGACAATGCCGCCTGACCTGTCACCATATACGGCTATCCTGAAGCGGTTGTTATTAGACCCCAAACCGTTCAAACCAGAAGGTGCATTGTGGCTGTTTCTAAACTCGATGAAGTCGTATCCCTCGCCAAGCGGCGCGGATTCGTGTTCCCCGCCGGCGAAATCTATGGCGGCACCCGTTCCGCATGGGATTACGGCCCCCTCGGCGTCGCCCTGAAAGACAATATCAAGCGCGAATGGTGGCGCTCCATGGTCGTCACCCGTGGCGACGTGG
>ENA-OPRR01002739-OPRR01002739.1-human-gut-metagenome-genome-assembly--contig:-NODE-2739-length-11047-cov-4.494814_pt1 | contig 11047 bp, 10 predicted proteins | sample MGYA00241796_ERZ501883 | MGnify/ENA primary metagenome ERZ501883 (study PRJEB25962, sample SAMEA2042406) | human gut metagenome | biome: human gut; feature: human-associated habitat; material: faeces...
GGGAGGTGTTGGCCACGTACGGCTTCAGGCGTTCGCCGAGCTTGAGCAGCTCGTCAGTGGTCTGGTCCACGTCGATGGCGCGACGGTTGTACAGCTTGACCAGAATCTGGTTCTTCTGGTGCAGACTGGCTTCGACCTTGTCATGCAGGTGCTCGGCGTTGAACAGGTCGTGCACGCGGATGCCGACGCGGTTGATCTTGTCGGCGTAGGCCGGGCCGATACCGCGGCCGGTGGTGCCGATCTTATGCTTGCCGAGGAAACGCTCGGTCACCTTGTCGAGCGTGCGATGGTAAGGCGCGATGACATGTGCAGCCTCGCTCACCAGCAGGCGGGAGCAGTCCACGCCGCGGCTTTCAAGACCGTCAATCTCCTCGAACAGCACTTCCGGATCCACGACGACGCCGTTGCCGATCACGGGGGTGACGTTCGGGCTGATGATGCCGGAAGGCAGCAGGTGCAACGCATACATCTGGTCGCCGACCATCACGCTGTGGCCGGCATTGTTGCCGCCGTTGAAACGGGCCACATAGTCCACTTTGGTACCGATCAGATCGGTAGCCTTGCCTTTGCCTTCGTCGCCCCACTGAGCGCCGATCAACACGATTCCGGACATACTGCACCTCCGCATCCGCACGATTCCGCCGGGAACAGCCTACCGTATGCCCTCTACTGCGAAGGTAAGCGCTGGGGCGGCGGTTACCGTCGCATTCGTTTTGTCAACGCCCATATCAACATGGGCGCGAACGGCTGCAACTTGCCGTCCTTGCCTTGTTGAAGTTCCTGCAGTCTCTCCCTGCACTTGCGTGGGAAATCCCGCGCCGACGCATTTTTCCAATATTCAGCCATCATATCGGAAGACCGTAACTCGACAGCTGCGGTTGCATCTACCGCGGCGACCGACGTCACTTCAGGGCTTTGCCGGCGGAACCGAGCTGCTTGCAGGCCTCCACGACGCGGGCCGCCATCGCGCTCTCGGCCTCGCGGCCCCAGGAGCGCGGATCGTACAGCTTCTTCTCGCCGACCTCGCCGTCCACCTTGAGCACGGCATCGTAGTTCGAGAACACATGATCGGCGATCGCACGGGTGAACGCGTACTGCGTGTCCGTATCGATGTTCATCTTGACGACGCCGTACCGCACCGCCTCGGCGATCTCTTCCGGGCGAGAGCCCGAACCGCCGTGGAACACCAGAGCGAACGGCTTGCCGTTCGGAAAATCGACGGCCCCGGCGGCGGACGCGATACGCCCGTCCACCACGGCCTGAGCCGCCTCGCGCTGGATGTCGCCCAACAGTTCCGGGCGCAACTTGACCACGCCGGGCTTGTAGCTGCCGTGAACGTTGCCGAACGTGAACGCGGCCATGTACCGGCCGCGCTCTCCCAGGCCGAGACGCTGGGCGACCTTCACGCCATCGGCCGGCGTGGAATACAGTTTTTCGTTGATTTCGGCGCTATGACCGTCCTCTTCGCCGCCGACCGCACCGATTTCGATTTCCAGGATCGTGCGCGCGGCGACGGACTTGTCGAGCAGCTGTTCGGCGATGGTGAGGTTTTCGTCCAGCGGAACCGTCGAACCGTCCCACATGTGGGACGGGAACATCGGCTCGCGGCCGTGCGCCACCTCATCGGCCTCCATGTCCAGCAGGGGACGCACCCAACCGTCCAGATACTGCTTGGCGCAATGGTCTGTGTGCAACGCGACGGTGATATGCGGGTAGCGCTTCGCCACCTCATGCGCGAACGCCGCGAACGCCAACGACCCGGTCACGCGGTCGTTCACGCCTTGACCGGAAAAATACGCGGCGCCGCCCACTGAAACCTGGATGATGCCATCCGACTCGGCATCGGCAAAACCCTGCAGCGCAGCGTTCAGCGTTTGGGAGCTCGTCACATTGATCGCCGGGTAGGCATATCCGCCGCGGCGCGCGGCGTCCAGCATTTCAGCGTATCGTTCGGCAGTTGCAATCGTCATACCTGCATTATCCCGCGACCATGCAACATTTGGCACCACCGCTACTCCGGCCGGAGCCGCCGGGCGGAATCCATCGCCTCCGCACGCCGCGGCCCGTTCCTCACCTTTCTCCCATCTTCACCTCCGTAAAATTAGGACGTGACAAAAGAACCGCAGTACATTGAAGAGCTGTCGTTTGGGGACAGTGTGCGCCGGGCGGGGAAGACGCGCGGGAACGAATATGGCGAGTACGGAGCCGGCCCCGATAACGGGCGGCGCGGCAGGGGACGGCATCGGCTGATTGCATTCGTCGCCATTCTGGTGATATTGGCGTTGGCCGGTGGCAGTGTCGGTGGCTGGTGGATGTGGGACCGGCATTGGCGGCAGATACCGATCACGGTAAACGGCACTTCCATGAAAGTCAGCGTCGACATGACGTTGGGACGACTGCTGCGCGACAATGGCGACTTCGACGCGCATCCGGGCAATCTGGTCGACGTGGCCGGCGACATGATCGAGAAGCATGCCGGCAAACCGATCGTCGTCAGCATCAACGGCGCTGCCGTGCGCCGGGATGCAATCGACAGCACGACGATCCCGCAGGATGGCATGGTGATGGTGACGTCAGGCGAGGATGTGACCGAAGACCATACCGTGAGAAAGGAGACCGTGCCGCACGGCGAAAGCATCGGCATCGCAGGCGGCTCGATACAGATACTCAAGCAGGCCGGGAAAGACGGCGTGCACGAATACTGGGTCGGGAAACGTTCCGGCAAGCATGTGGACAAAGGCGTCACCGTCGAGCCGCAGGACACGATCGTCGTGCCGTTGAACCCGCGCCCGGAGGGGAAGAAGGTCATCGCGCTGACGTTCGACGACGGGCCGAGCAAATACAGCGGCCCGATCCTGGACATCCTCAAGGAGAAGGGCGTCAAGGCCACGTTCTTCGACGTGGGCGAGGAGTGCCTGTCGTTCCCGGACGCCGAGAAACGCATGCTGGAGGAGGGACATCAGGTGGCGAGCCATTCCAACACGCATCCGGACATGCCGACACTCAGCCGCGACGCGTTGCGCGCTGAAATCATCGCCGGGTTTTCGAACATGAAGAAGGCGTCCGGGCATGTAACGAAAGTGCTAAGGGCGCCATACGGGGCGTTCGGCAAGAAGCAGTGGCAGGAGACGTCCGACCTGATCGACATGAACGTGCTGTGGGATATCGATACGCTCGATTGGAAGCGTCCCGGAGCCAAGGCGATTCATGATGCCGTGATGACGGGCGCGCATAACGGGGCGATCGTGCTGATGCACGACGGCGGCGGCGACCGTTCGCAGGACGTCGAGGCGCTTCCCGGCATCATCGACGATCTCAAGAAGCAGGGGTACGAGTTCGTCACCATCGAGCAGCTGATTAAGATGGCCGGCGACGCGGGAGATACGGGGGGACGCGGGTAACTGAGCCCCCTGCTGGAGCTGGCACGTGTAGCTATCTGATAGGTGGAAAACCACCCTCAGTCTCACCCTCAGTCTCGCTGACGCGAGCCAGCTCCCGCCAGCGGGAGCGGAAAGTGGTGGGGCGGATGACGGGAGTCGAACCCGCCTTGACCGATGCTGAGAAGCCGCTAAATACCAGTGATTTAGCGGCTTTATTTACCTGATTGCAGCCTTGTATGACAACATGGTGACAACAATTTGGGAACGACTTATCTTGCGTTTTCCTACTTGCAGCACATTAGTTGTTGCACCACGATTATTCCTTTTGGAATAATCGTGGTATATTGATTGCCGTGAAGCAATTGAAAAGGAGCCTCGCAGGCTTAAAGACAAAGGACATCATATGACGGCGGCACTTGGCGACAGGATGCGCAAGCTTATGCGGCAGCATGGCATCAATCAGTCCCAGCTCGCCGCGCGAGCCGGGACAACCCAGCCGAATATCTCGAAATACCTTGCGGGAGAGCGGGAGCCCACGTCGAGTACGCTCGCGAACATAGCCACCGCTCTGCACACCACATCGGAATTTCTGCTGGGCCTGCCCGAATCAAACGCCGATACGCCGTTCGGCACGATCAAGGCGTACTGCGCCAGGCACGGCGGCGATCTCAGCGAAGCGGAGACGCGGGAGCTCATCATGACTCTGTTGACTGCAAGGGAACAAGGAGGACATCACGGGATATAGGATTGACGACCCGTCGTTTTATCAGGAGTTGAAATGGAGCGTGGTGGACGCATTCCAGCAACTCGGCTACATCAGGCTGCCCATCGACCCATCAGAGTTGCTGGATGCACACGGAATTCAAACGATACCCTATCAGATTGCATTCAACCCATCTGTCTCCTTGGATGACTTGATGACGCTCTGCAGCTGCCCAAGTGGCATATCATTCACGATTAGCGCAAACGGCAATGACAGCCGATACATTGCCTGCAATCTCCAAGAAAACTCAGGAAGAATTCGTTTTACCAAATTGCATGAAATGGGACACACCATGCGAGGCCATCTCCGAGACAGCGAGCTTGCCGAAATCGAAGCGAATTTCTGGGCGAAATACGCTATCGCGCCCCAAGTACTCATCGAAGAACTCGGTCTCACGACCATCGAGGAAATCTCTCAGCGATTCGGCACCTCGCTGGAATGCGCTTCTAACATCCTGAACCAGCATGCGAACTGGCTGCGCCATCGCCATGATGACGAAGCGCTCGACGCCAGCATCCTCGAACTCTACGCACGCGGACTCCTCTTGGAAAGGAGGGATGAGAAGCAGGCCGACCCGGCACAGATTCTGCAATAAAAAAAAACGGTGCGCGAACCGGCAAGTTCTCGCACCGTGGTCCAGACGGCCCACAATGGACTATCTCGCACATCCCATTGTGCCACCGTCTGGACCCACCCACTCATACAAACAGGTGAAGCGCGCCGCATTCTCACAATGCTGGCGCATCTTCAAGATGGCATGCGGCAAGGCGCCGCAGGAAAGGACATATGGCATATGTCGGACAGCAAGCAGCGGTATTCGGACAGCTCGCGCAGCTACATCGGCAACGACGCCCCCGGCTCCATGGTGGATCAGGGCCGCTACGACAGAAGCAAAGACCGCGAGACGAGGTGGAACGAAAGTTGGAAGAGGCAGCCGGTCGATCTCAATGACATTGTCAGCCGGTTCACTCCCGGTGCCCAGGGGCGCAGAAGGGGCGTCAAGTACGTGTTCGAGAACGCCCGGTGGAGAATCGACGCGGACATGGTGGCGGGCTATCTGCGCATATACGACAAAAGAACGAAGAAAAACGTCAAGCTCAACGGTCTGCCTGGAAGCAACAAAGAAACCCACTTCAAAATTCTCAAGAGAAGGGAAATGTGATCATGGAACTTGTCCTTGTTCTCAGCCTTGAAGGTCTCAACTACTACGGCTATATTCCCGAAACCTTCCAAGCGAAGCCGGGGCAGACGGAATCATTCGAACTAACCGAGGGGGACGAGGATCTCCTCGATAAGGACTTCATCGGCCCGATAGACAGGCTGTGCAATTCGCTCATCGACCCTGGAGACGTGGACTACTTGAACGCCGAGCAGTGCAAGCTCATGCTCGGATGGCTTGAATGGCGGCTCACGGAGCCGATCAACCCACGGCTTGAAACGATCTACCGCAAGCTCGTCGAGTTCGCCAACAAGGCTATCGAGCTGGGCACCGGCATTGTCTTCGATCTCTAGGCAAAGGGACAAGCATGAAATCCACCTATGATCTCATCGGCACTTTCTGGGACGGCAGGCCCGCCGACGCCGTCGCGCAGACGGTTCCCTATGATCCCCTGATGCCGGAAGCAGGAACGCCCTACTGTCTGTTCGACATCAATGGCAAGCGGCGCGGCATCTGGCTCTCGGTGCTATTCGCCGTTCGGGATGAGGCGGACTGGGAACGGGTCAGGGCGTCCCTGGCCGGCTGCCGTCAAATCGCAGTGATCGACGATTGCCGTCCCCGGTTCCAAGGCCAGGCGGTGCAGCAGTTTCACCAGCATCGCCTGCGCCAGGTGCTGTGCCTGCTGCGATGCGAAATCCCGGGGGCGCACGTCCTTGTCATGAAGTTTCCCAACGTGGGAAGGGCGGCATGAACCGATCCATCGCATCATTCGAAGAGCTCATCGACCGCTACGCCGACTATCTCAGCGGTAAAGGCATCCAGTTCAATCCACAAGGTTTCCCGATGCTTCAGCCGCAGATGTATCTGGACGAATGGCCGGAGCTCATGGTGCCGTACCGGGATCGCAAGGCGCGATTCGTCCATAATCCTTCCCATACCGTGCTTTGTCTGTTCACCAGTGACATGCGGATATACCCGCGACTGGAGAAGGCCCTCGACGACATCCCGGAATACTCGCGGTATATGGGTGCCGTCGGCTCGGACCTCACCGTCACTTCGGACATGGACCTGGAATGGCAGCAGGCAATCATGCTGCTTAATCAGCTCTATCTGGCGACATTGGCGGTGAACGGCGTCAAAATCGTGCAGAATCTCAGATGCGGTTCCCCCAGCACCATCACATGCCTGAGCTGCGTTCCTTCCGGAGTGATGTGCGCCACCAGCACATTGGGATGCGCGAACACCGAATCCGAACTGGATCTGCTCTTCGCCGAGAAGCTTTTTGCGATAAGGCCCGGCAAACTGCTGCTGTATGGCAAGCACGACCCCATCATGGAGCGTCAAGCGAACGTCGCCGGAGTGCCCTGCAGGATTTACCCAGACGCTCATACGCTCTATAAGCAACTGGCCCGGACCTGAAGAACGTTATGGAAGAATTCGTCATTTGCGCCATGCCGAGATACCGCCATGCCTCCATGCTCTTGCCATTCATCGCTGGCCGCCAGTGATGAACCGGCTGATCTTTGGCGCTATTGCCAGCAGGTAGACCGGGTGCGTGGTGGCGGTGAGCAGGATCCACCAGTCGGGCCAGCGCAATGGGCTGTCTGGTTCACGTTCACGCCGATGTGGTGGGGCTCGGCCTTGAACACCTCCGGATCGCTCGCCAGCGTCACCGAAACGTTCATCAACGCGCCATGCATGAGGGTCTGGCGGGCGAAATCACCCCACCGCCTGTATACCGGGATGTTCCTCGCCCAACGCTCGTGGATTCTCCTAGTCTGCTCCCATTCCTCCGGTGTGAACATGATTTTCTTGCATACGCTGCGCCTGCGGTTGTCACGCCAGCCCATAAAGAAACACCTCCCCGCGGGAGCTGGAACGGCTCATTCCATAAGCCACGTCAGCGGTCTGGAGGCCTCGCCGACCATGGGGACCGGGTCTCCCGGCAAGCCGTCCCGCACCTGTGGAGCGAGCACGTGTGGCCACACATACGTCGCTTGCTAACCCCATATTCATATCAATGGATTGGGAACAGCCCGCGCCCGAAATATAGCGTGGTTCGGGGAATGAATATATCGGCATGCCGGCTCCCTTCCAACGGCATCAGTAGAGGGCAAAAGGATCGCCCACACTTCAATCGTGGAGCAGAATCAGCGAAACTGGTCTGGACGATGAGCGTCCGGAGAAAACGGATAATCGCCATGGAACAATTCCATGGCGATTCCTGCATACCGACGAACGAGTCGATGAAAATCCTCTTTGCTGTGCTGAATCCCAGCTCTATGCATTCAGGGGATAATCCCTAATCAGAACTGTTCGCCCGATATTCCATCGTCGTCTCGTTGCATTTCCTCATATCGTACATTGCGACCACCACCCACCTTTTTGGCGCGTCCCTCACCAACCAGTTTTCGCAATTGGTAATATGCCTGGTTCTCGTCGAGATGCAATAGCTCCATCACGTCGTTTTTGCTTACCGACTTCTGCTCGCGCATCAGCTTCATGATCAATTCGGGGTAACGCACCCTGTCGATGCCTGACTGTCTGACATATTCCACCGTTTTACCGCTGCGCCGATACACTTTCGCCCCCAATGTGTATGTACGACGAGCGTTAGTGCCGGAGCTTTCGACGAGCCCAGACTCCGTCAACTGCCCCAATACAGTGCGCAGACGTTGATCGCTCATATCCAAGGACTCTGACAACGCGTCAAAGCCACAACGTCTCTCTCGCTTGAGCTTATCCAGAATAAGCAGACCGTCAAGCGACATTGACTTGCCGCTACGCTCGCGTTCCTCGGCTAATAATTCCACAAACGCCTCGTCGGGCGCGCTCCGAGGCAGCAGCACCGAAACACCCCGCCCGTTGGATCTCGAATAGTCAGGCAAGGGCCGACCATAGTTCAAGGCCCCCTCGAAAATGCGATCGATTCCACGACCGGTTCGCTCGGCTAGCCCAGTTCGCTTCAACGCATCCATGAGGCATGGGTTTCGTCCATGCGGTTCCGCGGTAAGCAGATTGTGAACGTTGATGCCTTCCACGAATCCTCCAGGATTGGCAATCGTCAGTCCCGCGTCATCCACCAGCACACGCACACGGCCAAGAACTGAGTAATCCCTGTGGCCGAACGCATTGACCAACGCTTCCCTGAACGCCCTCTCGTCGAATTCGGGCACCACCGAGGAAAACAAACCCACGGTCAGTTCAGTTCCTGGATTCCAAGGAGCGAACGACTCCGCTATCTGCTCTATGGTCTTGAGCAGCGGGCCGCGATATGTATTGTTCACCTTGATGTCGGTGCCGACCAGAACTTGGAAAGCCGCCTCGCTTGTCGGGACAAGACGTTGCAGTGACTCCTCACTGCCGATGAGCAACAAACCTGTCAAGGTCGGCGTTACATTCCCATCCGCCGATACGACAAGACGCAATGATTTTTCCAGATCCTCGTCTGAAAGCTCTAGAAGATTACGGTCGCTGGATCGGTAGGTGGAGATGATCTTGCGCAGGCGGTCGCGCTCCAACGGATCGAAATCCTCCCGCGTGGCCCCCGGAACCGGTTGGGCGGAGTAGTCGAGCTTACCCAGATCCGAAAGCCGGGTAGCGATCTCATACGGATACATAGGTACGCTTTCGGGCGTACCGTCCACTTTCATCATGCGCCGCAGGATTCTCCCCGACTTAGTTGACACCACACTATGTGACTTGGGTACATCGACTTGGATGACGGTGACGCCATCACCCACCAATTGCGTGCGAACCGATATCGGGGGCACAGTCCTATTGGCAATCATCGCTGACAGCCCGACAGGATCTTGATGCTTGCACTGGACACCGGTCGCGGTGCCGTCGTCCTCAACACCCAGATACACGCACCCACCGTCCGTATTGGCTAAGGCGACAACAGCCTCCACTAATTCGGAATCCGGCAGACCTTTATCGCGATCGCTTTTGAATTCCTTGGACAGGGTTTCTTTGCCATACTCGTGCGCCATTCGCCACCGCCTGCTCTGAATCTCTGAATCTTTCTCTGAATTGTACATTCTTTCTCTGAATTCAGAGAAAGAACACTGAATTCAGAGAAAAATCCTGTCATAAGCCAAGCTAAGAAGGGATACTTATGCAGACCTATTCGACACCGATCTTGATTACGTGGCAACATCTATCAGCAGCAAGATCACTGCAGCAGAGATATTGGACACGGGAAAATTTTGAGTCTGAACCACTCTCCGAATCCTCTTTTACACACCTCGTGACAACACGGTGACAGCAATTCGATAAAAACGTGTGATTGGGCAAGTGCCTACAAAATTGAAAATCGTTGGAATGATTGGGTTTCACAGCTTCATCGTTGAAGCGAATGGAGCGGATGACGGGAGTCGAACCCGCCTTTAAAGCTTGGGAAGCTTTCGTTCTACCGATGAACTACATCCGCAGTGCTTTGTGCACAAGTCGTCAGTGTATCACATGACGGCGATGCCCGCGAACCTTGCGCAACGAAGCTAGTACAAGTACTGCGGTCTGCTGCCGCCGCCGATGCCGGAATTGCGCATCTCCTGCGACATCTGCATGAGCCGGCTGATGCGCTCGTCGGTAGGTGGGTGCGTGGAGAACAGCTTCGAGAATCCGCGCGCGGAGAACGGGTTGGCGATCATCATGGATGACACCGACTGCGTGCCCGCGGTTTTCGGCATCGGATTGGTCTGAGCACCGTAGGAGATCTTGTTCAGGGCGGAGGCGAGCGCTTCGGGGTCGCCGGTCAGGCGGCTGCCGTCCTCGTCGGCGTCGAATTCGCGGGTGCGGGAGATGGCCATCTGGATCAGAGAGGCGCCGATCGGCACGAGAATCGCGCTCAACAGCGCGCCGATCAGACCGAAGACGCCGGAGGAGTTGTCACGGTCGTTGCTGCGACCGCCGCCAAAATACATGAGCGAGTATCCCAGATACGTGATGATGGTCGCCAGTGCGGAGGCTATGGCGGAGGTGAGGATGTCGTGGTTGTACACGTGCATGAGCTCGTGGCCGAGGACGCCGCGAATCTCGCGCTCGTTGAGTATGTTGAGGATGCCTTGCGTGCAGCATACGGCTGCATGGCGCTCGTTGCGGCCCGTTGCGAATGCGTTGGGGCTCATGGTCGGGGCGACGTAGATGCGAGGCATCGGCTTGCCGGCCTTGGCGCTGAGTTCGCGCACGATGCGGTACAGTGCGGGAGCTTCCTGCTCGGTGACCGCGCGGGCTCCCATCGAGGCGATGGCGAGTTTGTCGGAGAACCAGTACGTGCTGAACGTGGAGACCAGACCGATGACGATATATACGCCCAGCGTGCCGCGGTCACCGCCGGTGGCCCACCAGATCAACATGATGATGGCCCACATCAACGCAAAGAGCAGCGTCGTTTTCAGGCCGTTGAAGTGGCCGCGCACATGCAATTTACCGTCCATAGCCCACACGCTAAATTCACTGTCTGACAGTTGGCTGGATATGCGCCTTGAGCACAATGAAATGATTCCGGAGGCACGGGATGATACAAGTACGGGCAAAAACAAGCCGCCGCCCGCAATGTCACGCGGGCGGCGGCTTGATCGATGTATACGAGTCGCGCTACAGGTCGCTCAGGCGTGAGCAAGCTCACGCATCTGATCCGGCTCGACGACCTTCTTGTGCTCGCGGCCTTCCTTCGCGCCCTCGGAGCGTTCGAAGGCGTCGACCTTCTTCCAACCGGCGAAGTCAATCGGCTTGACACCGCGC
>ENA-OPRR01002743-OPRR01002743.1-human-gut-metagenome-genome-assembly--contig:-NODE-2743-length-11039-cov-2.995266_pt1 | contig 11039 bp, 10 predicted proteins | sample MGYA00241796_ERZ501883 | MGnify/ENA primary metagenome ERZ501883 (study PRJEB25962, sample SAMEA2042406) | human gut metagenome | biome: human gut; feature: human-associated habitat; material: faeces...
GCGCACCATCCAGATGTTAAATTTATATGCAGATTTCTGCGAGGACTTCCTGGCGATCCCGGTGGTCCGCGGCCAGAAGACGGATAAGGAGAAATTTGCCGGTGCAGAGGCCACTTATACCATCGAGGCGCTGATGCATGACGGAAAGGCGCTCCAGTCTGGTACCAGCCATAACTTTGGTGACGGCTTTGCCAAGGCCTTCGGCATCCAGTATTCCGATAAGGACAATCAGTTAAAATATGTGCACCAGACTTCCTGGGGCATGACCACCCGTATGATCGGCGCCATCATCATGGTACACGGCGACAACGAGGGACTTGTGCTTCCGCCGAAGGTGGCTCCCACCCAGGTGGTGATCGTTCCGATCCGCCAGAATCTGGAGGGCGTAATGGAAAAAACGCTGGAAGTGAAGGACATGCTCTCCAATTTCCGCGTGAAGGTGGACGATTCCGACAAGAGCCCGGGCTGGAAGTTCTCCGAGTCCGAAATGCGCGGGATCCCGGTGCGTGTGGAGTTAGGGCCCAAGGACATTGAGGCTGGCCAGGCCGTTCTGGTGCGCCGTGATACCCATGAGAAGATCACAGTGGCCATCGACGAGATCCCCGCAAAGGTGGGCGAGCTTTTAGAGACCATCCAGCACGATATGTTTGAGCGGGCAAAGGCCCACAGGGACGCCCACACTTACGACGCCCACAGCCTGGAGGAGATGAAGGACATTGCCGACAACAAGCCGGGCTTTATCCGGGCCATGTGGTGCGGCTGCCAGGAATGCGAGGATAAATTAAAGGAAGAAGTGGGCGTGACCTCCCGCTGCATGCCCTTTAAGCAGGAAAAGCTGGCTGATACCTGTGTATACTGTGGAAAGCCGGCCACAAAGATGGTGTACTGGGGCAAGGCATACTAATATATGAAAGAAAACAGACGGTCCGTAAAGGACCTGGCCTATGGAGGGCTGTTTACGGCGCTGATCGCGGCCGGGGCGTTTCTTAAGATCACGATCCCGGTCCAGCCGGTGCCCATGCACTTTACCCTTCAGTTCTTTTTCGTGCTGCTGGCGGGGCTTCTCCTTGGCTCAAAGGGCGCGCTGTTCAGCGTATGCACATATCTGGCGGTGGGACTCCTGGGTATTCCGGTGTTTGCTTCCGGCGGCGGCCTTTCCTATCTGCTGAAGCCCACCTTTGGGTTTCTGATGGGATTTGCTGCCGCTGGATATCTGACAGGGCGGATCCATGAGCTGCACCGCCAGAACTCTTTTGGCTGGCTTCTGTTTTCGGCGGTCTGGGGGCTGATTGCGGATTATGCCTGCGGCATGGTCTGGTTTTATGTATGCAGCAATTATGTGCTCCAGGCGGCTGTCAGCTGGAAGCTGGTGTTCATCAACTGCTTCCTGCTGACTGTGGGCGAGGACTTTGTGCTCTGTGTGCTGGCGGCTGCGCTGGCCAAAAGACTGATGCCTGTGTTTTCTGATATGCGGGGCTGACAGACTGTGCAGCCAGGAAAGGCGGAGGACCATGAATCGGGATGTAAGGATAGAAATGCCCTATGAGGCAGAATGGATCATAAAAAAAATACGGGAACGGGGCTTCGAGGCCTTTGCCGTAGGCGGCTGCGTCCGGGATACTCTTCTGGGCCGGACTCCTGGAGACTGGGATATCACCACCTCCGCAAAGCCGGAAGAGGTGAAGGAGATCTTCGGGAAGACTGTGGATACAGGGCTGCAGCACGGGACGGTCACCATCATTAAAAACCGCAAGGGCTATGAGGTGACCACCTACCGCATCGACGGAGAGTACCGGGACGGCCGTCACCCGGATTTTGTGGAATTCACATCCAGCCTTCTGGAGGATCTGAAACGCCGGGACTTTACCATCAACGCCATGGCGTACAGCCATGAAACCGGGATCGTGGACGCCTTTGACGGCATGGGGGATCTGGAGAAAAAGGTGATCCGGTGCGTGGGCTGTCCCCGGGACCGGTTCACAGAGGACGCTTTGCGGATCCTCCGGGCCATCCGGTTCGCAGCCCAGCTGGGATTTTCCATCGAAGGGGAGACGTATGGAGCCATCCGGGAGATCGCACCGAACCTTAAAAATGTCAGCAAGGAGCGGATCCAGGTGGAGCTTACCAAGCTGCTGACCTCCGCCCATCCGGAAAAGATCGCCATGGTGGAGGACACGGGGATCAGTCCCTATGTGACCGGAGATTTCCCCCTGGTATTCCAGACCGAGCGGGAGAGGATGGCCGGAGGGATATCCAGGCCGGAGCCCTTTTCCTGCCTGGCTCTCCTTCCGCCGGAGAAATCCATGCGCTGGGCCGGATTCCTGCGCCATATGGAGCCGGACATGGTGCGCCGGATCCTGAAGGGCCTTAAGCTGGACAACGAGACTGTGGATAACGGAAAGGTTATGGCAGGGGCTGCCCAGGCGCCTCTGGGGCCCGAAAAGGCCGGGATCCGAAGGTTTTTAAGCCGGATGACGCCGTACCAGTTTGACGGCTGTCTGCGGCTTTAGGCTCTGGATAAAGACCCCCAGACAGAAGAGATCCGCAGGCTTTGGGAGGAGATCGAAAAAGATGGGGACTGCGTATCCTTAAAGGAGCTGGCTGTGGGAGGCGGCGACCTGCTGGCAGCCGGTATGGAGGGAAAGGAGATCGGAGAGACCCTCAGGCGTCTGCTGGAACTGGTGCTGGAGGACCCATCCTTAAACCGGAGGGAGCTTCTGCTGGAAAAGCTCCGGGGCTGAGCGGGAAGGTCTGCGTTTCCGGACTGGAGGGATCCCAGAAAAAATTTCATCTGTGAGCGAAACCATGGGCTGGCCAAAATGTCCTCATATTCTGGCCGGCCCTTTCATATTCTGGAAGTAGTTCAGAAGGGATATGGAGGGGATCAGGATGAATGACTGGAATACAGAGGTGGCCGGACAGTATGAGTTAAACGTGGAGTCCATGCGGAAGGGCCGCGGAGCCTGGATCTTTGAGACGGACCGGGGGCTGAAGCTTCTGAAGGAATACAGAGGCAGCGTAAAGCGCCTGGAGTTTGAGGAACTGGTGCTGGGGGCCGTGGCCGGAGCCGGAAGCCTCAGGGTGGACCAGTATGTGAGGAATAAAGAGGGAGAGCTTTTATCCACTGCCTCCGACGGAATCAGATACGTGGTGAAGGACTGGTTTTCTGACCGGGAATGCGATCTGAAGGATACGGGAGAGATCCTTTCTGCGGTGCGCCAGATCGCCGTACTCCATAAGCTTTTGAGAAAGGTGGAGCCCAGGGAGGAGTGGAACATGAAGTCCATGGTGTCCCCGCCTCTTTTTATGGCCATGGAAAAGCATAACAGGGAGCTTAAGAAGGCCAGGGCCTTTATCCGGGGAAAACAGCAGAAAAACGAGTTTGAGCTCTGCGTCATTGCCAGCTTTGAGCCCTTTTACCAGCAGGCCGTTCTGGCGGCGGAGGGGATGAAAAAGCTGTATCCCGGGGACGAAAAGGGATGGACGGAGCGGTATTCCATCTGCCACGGGGAGCTGAACCAGCACCATATTCTCATGGGACGGGATTATGTGGCCGTCACCGGGTTCGGACGGATGCATCTGGGGCTCCAGGTGGAGGATCTTTATTATTTCATGCGGAAGGTCATGGAGAAGCACAACTGGGACTGCGGGCTGGGAAATGGGATGCTGGAGGCATATGAGCGGGTGCTTCCCATGAGCCGGATGGAGCGGGAGTGCCTGTATTTCATGTTCCTGTATCCGGAGAAATACTGGAAGCAGATCAACTTCTATTATAATGCCAATAAAGCATGGATCCCGGCCAGGAATACGGAAAAGATCGAAAGCCTGAAGGCCCAGGAAAAGAACCGGAAACGGTTTGTGGACGGCATTATTTAATGCTTTCTTTTTTCAGATAAATGAAGTATAATGGCACCATGAGACAACTTTGGTTCTGCGGACAAAAAGAAAGATTGAGGGAGTGAAAAAGCACATGAAAGATTACATGAAGATCTATGAGCAGTGGCTTGCGGACCCGTATTTCGACGAGGATACGAAAAATGAGCTGAGGGCCATTGCAGACGATGAAAATGAGATCAAAGAGCGGTTCTATATGGATCTGGAATTCGGTACCGCGGGCCTGCGCGGCATCATCGGCGCGGGCATCAACCGTATGAATATTTATACAGTCCGCCGGGCGACCCAGGGCCTTGCCAATTATATAAAAAAACAGGGTGGAGAGGAAAAGGGCGTTGCCATTGCCTTTGATTCCAGGAGAATGTCCCCGGAGTTTGCCATGGAGGCAGCCATGACCCTGGCGGCCAACGGGATCAAGGCCTACAAGTTTGAATCCCTGCGCCCCACGCCGGAGCTTTCCTTTGCGGTCCGTGAACTGGGCTGCATCGCCGGCATCAATATCACTGCCAGCCACAATCCGCCGGAATACAACGGCTATAAGGTATACTGGGAGGACGGCGCCCAGTTCACCCCGCCCCATGATAAGGGCGTGCTGGAGGAGGTCCTGGCCATCGAGGATCTTTCCACAGTAAAGACCACCTCGGAGGAGGAGGCCTTAAGAGCCGGAAAATTCCAGGTGATCGGCAAAGAGATCGACGATAAATATATTGAGAACGTAAAGGCCCAGGTGGTGAACCAGGACGCCATTGACCGGATGCAGAAGGACATCACCATTATCTACACTCCGCTCCACGGCACCGGAAATATTCCGGCCAGACGGGTCATGAAGGAGTTGGGCTTTGAAAATGTATACGTGGTTCCGGAGCAGGAGCTGCCCGATGGAAACTTCCCCACGGTCAGCTATCCCAACCCGGAGGCGGAGGAGGCCTTTGCCCTGGGCTTAAAGCTGGCGAAGGAGAAGAACGCCGATCTGGTCCTGGCCACTGATCCCGACGCGGACCGTCTGGGCGTTTACGTAAAGGATGCAAAGACCGGGGAATACCATCCTCTGACCGGAAACATGTCCGGTTCCCTGTTATGTGATTATGTGCTGGGCCAGAAGCAGGCCAAGGGCCAGATCCCGGCGGACGGACAGGTCATCAAATCCATCGTGACCACCAACCTGGTGAACGCCGTGGCTGAGCATTACGGCTGTGAGTTGGTGGAGGTGCTCACAGGCTTTAAGTATATCGGCCAGCAGATCTTAAAGGAGGAGCAGACAGGAAAAGGCACCTATATGTTCGGCATGGAAGAAAGCTATGGCTGCCTGATCGGTACCTATGCCCGGGATAAGGACGCTATCTCCGCTACCGCCGCACTCTGCGAGGCTGCCGCTTATTATAAAGAAAAGGGAATGACCTTATGGGATGCCATGGTGGCCATGTATGAGAAGTACGGCTACTATAAGGACACCGTAAAATCCATCGGCTTAAAGGGCATCGAGGGTCTGGCAAAGATCCAGGAGATCATGGAAAACTTCCGCCAGGAGCCGCCTAAGACCCTGGGAGACTATACAGTAACTGCGGCCCGGGATTATAAGGCCGGGACCATTATGGACATGGCTTCGGGCGCTGTCCGCCCCACAGGCCTTCCCTCTGCCAACGTGCTCTACTATGAGATGAACGACGGCGCATGGCTTTGTGTCCGCCCGTCCGGTACAGAGCCTAAGATCAAGTTTTACTATGGAGTGAAGGGAGCCTCCATGGAGGACGCAGACGCAAGATCCGAAAAGATGGGAGCAGAGCTGACAGAGCTTGTAAATAAGATGCTGTAAAAAGCGAACCGAAGGGGCTGCCGCAGAAGGGAAGCTGAGAACCAGCTTTTTTGCGGTTAAATCTTCTGCCTCCAGCCGCTGGATTTCTTCCATGCTTTTTTGGGCCTCGGGCATCTGGCGGATATAATCAGAATTCTGCCCATAGCACTGTTCCAGGAAGGTAATGTATGCCCTGGCAGCCTTGGGAAGCTCCTTTCCTTTGGGGAAGATATAGCTGCAGATATAATTGGAACGCCCTTTTTCTGCGGACAGGATGCTGTCCGGCAGCGGAATGGACACGATATGATAATTTTTCTCCTGGTCCAGGATCGGCAGGATCCCGACGCCGAGATAGTCGGTGCGCAGGAGCAGCGTATGGAGGGCGGAACGGCTCTCCACATAGACGATCTGCCGGATCTGGTTCCAGTTGATGAAATTCAGATCCATATTGTTGTAGACGCTCTCCAGGGCCCGGGCATTTCCCGCCTCCACCGGATACAGGGCAAAATTGTACTGGCAGATCTTTTCCATGGTCAGAGAATCCTTTTCCTTTAAGATCGGGTGGTCCTCCCGGCAGAAGAGCTGGGCCCGGGAGGAGAAGAGAAAATGCTCCTCCAGGTGGCGGAAGGACAAAAGCTCTTCGATCTGGCTGCGGGTGTGGGCCAGATACATAAGAACTCCCACATCAGCCCGGTTGGAATAGACATCTCCGATGACGATGCGGGGGGGAGCTTTCTCTGTATGAGAACCGGAGCGGTATGTCCGGAATGGATTTCACCATGCGGATAAACGCGTCGTTGGGGTGGGAGCAGGTACAGGCCGAGACTCTCAGACGGTAATGGTCGGCCCGTTCCCGGAAGATCCTTTGAAAGTTGCCGGCATCGTCTAACAGGTCCCTGGCCATATCCAGGAACAGCCGTCCGCTGTCTGTGGGGGTGATACCGGTCTTTTCACGGGTAAAGACTGTGATTCCATATTCCGACTCCACCTCCTTAAGGATCCGGCTTAAGTAGGGCTGGGTGACGAAAAGGCGTCTGGCTGCCTTGGAAATAGAACCGCAGTTTTCAATTTCGATCAGGTATTCCAGATGCTGTAGATTCATGAAATTCCTCCATCCATAATGAAATAGTTATGTCGTAATGAAAATGGGGTATTTGTCAAAATTCACCGATTTTCATATAATCAGTGTATGACTGTTTGGGATATCTGTCAACCCAAATGGATCGGTCCGTATCCATCTTTCCGGAACGGGAAATTTTAGGAGGAAAAAAGTATGACACATCTGAAACTGGCCAACAGCCCGTTAATGGCGGTCCTTTGCGGGCTCACGATCCTGATCGTTCTGCTGCAGCCCGTGATCTTCATGGCAGCCGCTTTTAAACGCGGAAAAGAGCTGAACATGACCAAAGAGGAAATGAAGGAGGCTGCGCGGAGCAGCGCCATCTTTTCCATCATTCCGTCACTCCCCATTATCGTGAGCTATCTGCTGCTGGTACCGGCCCTTGGGCGGTATTTCCCTTGGCTTCGCTTAAGCGTCGTAGGCTCCGCTGTCTACGAGACTATGGTGGCCAATATGGCGGCAGAGGCCTTCGGCCTGGAATCCATCACCGCAGGAGAGATCCCGGTGGACGTATTTGTATTCATCCTCTTTGTGGTCACCATCGGTATCCTTGGAGGAAACATCTTCAACGTATTCTTCTTAAAGAGCTATGACAAAAAGGTGGAATCCTTAAAGAGCGGCAACGCAGCTCTGGTTCCGGTTATTACCACGGCCATGTTCCTGGGAATGTACGGCACCATGGCGGCCCCCCATCTGACAAACTTTTCCAGCCTTCCGGCGGTCGCTGCGATCCTGGTGGCCGGAGTCACGGCCATCGGTGTCAATAAGCTGGCTGCCGGCCGCAAAAAGCTGAAGGAGTTCGCATTCCCCTTAAGCATGCTGGTGGGAATGTTCGCATCCTGTATTGTCAATGCAATGATCGTTTAGGAGGAAGAGAAGATGAAAGAAAGAAGTTTTCACGACCGGATCCATACCATCGGCAGACTCACGGTGATCTGTGCCCTGGTAAGCTTCATGGCCGTTCCCTTTGTGCTGGCCATGGTCAACCATATCCCCATGAATATTCCGCAGATCTTACAGAATGCGTTTCCGATCCTTCTGACCTTCAGTATCAGCGGGATCTGTGAGAACCTGTCCTTTATGCCCATCATCGGCAGCGGCGCTCTTTATATGGCCTGTGTGACTGGCAATGTGAGCAATATGAAGGTTCCGGCGGCTGTCAACGCCATGGAGGTGGCCGGTCACGCGCCGGGCAGTGAAAAGGCTGACGTGGTGGCTATGATCGCCGTAGCTGCCTCTACATTTGTGACCACGGCTATCGTATTTTTAGGAATGCTGTTCCTGGCTCCGATTTTTGCGCCGGTGTACAACAATCCGTTTTTACAGCCCGCATTCCAGAACATGGTGCCTGCCCTCATCGGCGCCCTGTTATTCCCATATATCTTAAAGGCGCCGAAGCAGGCCATCGTACCCATTATCCTGCCGGTGATCCTGATCTTTGTGGTGGGAAGGAGCTTTTTCTCCAGCAACCAGAGCTACATTATGGTGGGAGTGATCGTACTTTCAGCGCTGTATTCCTACGGGCTGTTTAAGAAAAAGATCATTGGATAAAGAAACTGGACAAGGAAGAAACGGAAAGGAGCATCATTATGAACAGGAAAGAGTTTGTGTTAAATGCCGTCAGCCGGAAGCAGGATCTGGTGGTGGAGGTCAGCGACCGGATCTTTGATTTTGCGGAGACAGGCTTCCATGAGTTCGAAACGGCAAAGCTGTACCAGCAGGTCCTGGAGAAGGAGGGCTTTGCAGTGGAGATGGGCATTGCCGGAATGCCCACGGCCTTTAAGGCCGCCTATGGAAGCGGAAAGCCGGTGGTGGGCTTTCTGGCCGAGTACGACGCGCTTCCGGAGCTTTCCCAGGTGGGCGGCTGCACAGAGAGAAAGCCAGTCTGCGGGGAAAATCCCGACGGCCATGGCTGCGGCCACAACCTTTTAGGCGCGGGGACCCTGGCTGCAGCCCTGGCAGTGAAGGCATACCTGGAGGAGAATCCGGGGAAGGGGACCGTGATCCTTTTTGGATGTCCCAGTGAGGAAAAGGGAAACGGAAAGACCATCATGGCCAGAGACGGGATCTTTGAAGGCGTGGATGCGGCCCTGACCTGGCATCCGGATACGGCCAATGCCGTATGGACCACCTCCTCCCTGGCCAATGTGAGCGTGTTCTTTAATTTCAAGGGCGTTACTTCCCACGCTGCCGCTGCGCCGGAGCTGGGCCGCTCTGCTCTGGATGCCGCCGAGCTCATGAGCGTGGGCGTCAACTACTTAAGAGAGCACATTATCTCCGACGCCAGGATCCACTACGCGTACCGGGATGTGGGAGGCATTGCCCCCAATGTGGTACAGGGCCACAGCCGGGTCCACTACTTTATCCGCGCTCCCAAGTCCTGGCAGGTGCAGGAGATCTATAAGCGGGTCATCGATGTGGCCGAGGGAGCTGCAAAGATGACTGGAACGGAAATGACCTATGAGCTTTACGCGGGACTTTCTGATTTTATCCCCAACCATGTCCTTTCGGAGGTGCTTTACGAGGCCCTGGAAGAGGTTGGGGGACCAGAGTTTGATGAGGCCGATTTTGCCCTGGCGAAAAGGTTCTTTACAGAAACGGCCACAGCCGATGAGCTGGAGGCCAAAAAGGCGGCTGTGAAGAAAAAATATGGCCAGGAGGCGGAGGCCTTTATGGAGCGGCCGCTGAATACAAGGATCGAGCCGCTGGTATGGGCAGGCAGGGTGCTGCCTGGCTCCACCGATGTGGGGGATGCCAGCTATGTGATGCCTACGGCCCAGCTGACCACGGCCACGGCCACCTTCGGAACAGCGGCTCATACCTGGCAGATGACGGCTCATGGAAATACGGAGATCGCCCACAAAGCCATGCTGACGGCCGGGAAGGCCATGGCACTGGCCGGGATCATGCTCTTTGAGGATCCGGAACTGGTAAAGAGAGCCAGGGAAGAGTGGCTTGGAGAGACTGGCGGCGTCTATGAATGCCCGATCCCCGACGGCGTGGGACCGAGACTGAACGAATAAACCCTGCGGGCAGAAAGCCGGCAGGAAAATAGAGGTGAAAACATGCAGAAAATACTTGAAAATGCATTGGAGATCGGACGGAAATATATTCCGGAGGGGGAGTGCGCCTCCTATATCCCGGAGCTGGCCAAAGCAGATAAAAACCATCTGGGCGTCTGCATCCGGACCAGGGGAATGGAAACGTTTTCCGCCGGAGACACGAAGGAGCGGTTTACGATCCAGAGTATCTCCAAAGTGATTACCCTGATGGTGGCGCTCCAGCACTGTGGGTTCGATAAGGTGTTTGAGAAGATGAACATGGAGCCTTCGGGCGATGCGTTCAACTCTCTGGTAAAGCTGGATCTTACCAGCGATAAGCCTTTTAATCCCATGATCAATGCAGGAGCCATCACCACTGCCGGCTATCTGGTGCCCGACGTGAGCTTTGAGGATATGTTAAACTACGCCAGACGTCTCTGTCTCGACAAGGACATCGTCATGGACGAAAAGGTATTCCGGTCTGAGATGGACCACTGCGCCAGGAACCGGGCCATCGCCTACCTGCTCCAGAGCAAGGGCATCCTGGAAAGCGATGTGGAAAAGAGCCTGGAGCTTTATACGCGGATGTGCTCCTTAAGCGTCACGGCAGAGAGCCTGGCCGGCCTGGGGCTGGTGCTGTCCAACGGAGGCAGGCATCCGGAGACAGGAGAACGGCTCATTGACAAATACGCTGTCCAGGTGGCCAAGACCATTATGCTGACCTGCGGCATGTACGACGGCTCCGGCGAGTTCGCCGTCCGGGTGGGGATCCCCTCCAAGAGCGGCGTCGGCGGCGGCATCCTGGCTGTGGTGGAAAAGTGCATGGGCATCGGCATCTATGGACCGGCCCTCAATGAAAAGGGCAACAGCATCGGCGGAAGCCACGTCCTGGAGTATCTTTCCAAGGAGCTGAACCTTCATATGTTCGCAGCCGAGCAGTGATCTCCGGCAGCGCTGCCGTTCACTGGCCTTTCAGTGAGCCGCGGCTTCCAGCGGCCGGGAAGCGGCCTGCTGGGACGGGAATCAAAAAACGCTTGACATATCATGACAGAATGAGTTATGATATTTCCAGTGTGAAGAGACATTATCGTTTTCATGCAAATGTATTTGTGACCACTTTCGCGCTCAGAAAGGCGGAAGTCAAGCCCACACGGACAGGCGGGTCAAACGCCGGCGCGGGAAACCGCATTAT
>ENA-OPRR01002746-OPRR01002746.1-human-gut-metagenome-genome-assembly--contig:-NODE-2746-length-11032-cov-2.500774_pt1 | contig 11032 bp, 9 predicted proteins | sample MGYA00241796_ERZ501883 | MGnify/ENA primary metagenome ERZ501883 (study PRJEB25962, sample SAMEA2042406) | human gut metagenome | biome: human gut; feature: human-associated habitat; material: faeces...
AGCACTTCCTTGGTAAGGAAGGGGTCACGGGTTCAATTCCCGTCATCAGCTTGCATAAAGACAATCAGAATAAAAGTTCTGGTTGTTTTTTTATACAAAAATATCCCGTCTTTCTTTTCTCCCAGTCATTTAGTCACTGATTTTTTAATCCTACGATGTTTTTATTTTGCGAACAAATTTATGAAGGAAAATGAAAAAGGAATTTCTGGAACTTTACCCGGTTTGCAAAGAAAAGAAAAGTCTGGTGGAAGTGCAGGTTTATTTGTTGATTTTTCCGGTTGCGACAATTTTTGCAAAAGGTTATACTGTAATACAGAAAAGAAGAATAAAAAGGAATGAACAGATTATGAGAAAAATAATTCTGGCTTCTGCATCTCCAAGACGCAGGGAGCTTCTGGCTGCAGCAGGAGTGAGCTTTAAAGTCTGTCCCGGAAACGGAGAAGAACATATTACAGGAACAGATCCGGAAGAGGCGGTAAAAGAGCTGTCCTCTCAGAAAGCTTTTTCGGCGGTCTTTCCGGAGGCGGAAAACGGAACCGTGATCCTGGGCGCAGATACCGTGGTGGTTTTTGAAGGAAAAATACTGGGTAAGCCCAAAGATGAAGAGGACGCAGTACAGACACTGAAAATGCTCCAGGGAAATACTCATCAGGTTTATACAGGAGTTACCATTCTGGAAAATACTCGTGGTAAATGGCAGAAAACTTCTTTTGCAGAAAAGACAGACGTGACCTTTTATCCGGTATCTGAAAAGGAAATCCGGGACTATGTAAAAACCAAAGAACCTATGGACAAGGCGGGAAGCTACGGAATCCAGGGACTATTCGGTATTTATGTGAAAAGTATTTCAGGGGAGTATTCAAATGTAGTCGGCCTGCCTGTGGGACGACTGTTTTATGAAGCAAAAAAATCAGGAATAGAACTGAGGTGGCAGGAATGATAAAAGCATGTATCTTTGACCTTGACGGAACTCTGGCTGATACCCTGGAATCCATGGCAGCAGTGGCAAATGAGCTGATGGATGAAATCGGACTGGAGAGGCAGCCGGTGGATCATTTCAGATATTATTGCGGCGAGGGAGCCAATATGCTGGTTCGCCGCTGCCTGAAGGATGCCGGCGATCCGCAGCTTATGTATTATGAGGAAGTATGCAGAAAGTACAGAGAAAGGTTTAATGCAGACCCTCTGTATAAAGTCAGGATCTATCAGGGGATTCCGGAGCTTCTTGACCGGCTGAAAAAACAGGGAACTGCCCTTGCAGTCTGCTCTAATAAGCCCCATGACGCTGCGGTGAAGGTTGTTGGAGAGCTGTTTGGCAGTACCTTTGATTTTGTGATCGGGCAGAGTGAAGAAATCCGCAGAAAACCTGCTCCTGACGGACCCTTAAAGGCAGCGGAAGTACTTGGAGTAAAACCAGAGGAATGTCTTTATATCGGAGATACCAAAACGGATATGCAAACAGGAAACGCGGCGGGAATGCACACGGTGGGCGTTCTCTGGGGCTTCCGGGACAGGCAGGAGCTTCAGGAAAACGGAGCAGGGGTTATAATAGAAAATCCGAAGGAACTATTAAAAATTTACGAGGAATACAACAATGATTAAATTAGTGGCAAGTGATCTTGACGGAACTCTTCTTTTAAACGGGGCACAGCAGCTTCCGGAAGAGATTTTCCCATTGATCAGAGAACTGAAAAAGCTTGGAATACTTTTTGTGGCGGCAAGCGGAAGACAGTATCCCAACATGAGAAGGCTGTTTGATCCGGTGGCAGACGAGATGGCTTTTATCTGCGAAAACGGGGCTCTGGCAGTAAGAAATGAAAAGGTTTTTTATCAGGACAATTTTGAACCGGAGCTGGTGAGAGAAATTCTGGAAGCAATAGAAGAAAAGGACGGCGCAGAGTTTTCCTGCGCAACCAGAGACTTCTATTATATACGTCCGAAAACACAGCATTATCTGGACCTGATGACAAAGGTGGTAAAAACAACAAGTAAAGTGATAGAGAGTCTTGATGAAGTGAAAGAACCCTGCATGAAGCTTGCTGTATATGAAAGAGGACTTCAGGAGGATTCGATCCGGTACTGGCAGGAACGTTTTTCTGATAAATGTACGGTTGTAACCTCAGGGACAGAATGGGTGGACTTTATTCCTTTTGGAACCAATAAGGCAAAGGGCTTAAAAGAATATCAGAATCAGCTTGGGATCAGACCGGAGGAATGTGTGGTATTCGGGGATGAATACAATGACATTGAGATGCTGAAAGCAGTTCCCTGGAGCTTTGCCATGAAGCATGCCAAACCGGGAGTAATAGAGGCGGCATCCTATACGGCAGAAAGGGTAGAACCAATCCTGGAACGTCTGATCCGGGCAAATGGAAAAATTGAGGAGGTAATCTGAAGATGTACAAAAAAGAAAGCGTTGAAACATTTCTGAAAGAGCAGAGCAGACTGTATGACGAGCCGGTGGCAGAAAGCTATGAGGAGGCAGAAGAATTTCTGGAGGACTGTATGGCTGTTGAGGTAAAAACCTTAAAAGAAGTCCGCCGCTATCTGGATGAAGCAGGAGCTGACATTGAGGGAATGACAGATGAAGAGCTGAAGGAGGCAAGCGAGGTATTTGCACTGCCTTCAGGAGGCTATCTGATCGTAGAGGGATAAGAATACAGAAATAAGAATCAGGAGAGTACTGCGCAAAATCTGTCAGGGCTCTCCTGTTTTCTTAAATAAAATCATCCATGTAAGAAAAAATGTGCTATGATATATAACAGTGAAAAAATAAGGGCGGATTTTCTGCCTGTATGGAGGAACAGATGATATGTTGGAATTAAAAAACATCAGTTTCCAGGTGCCTGATGAAAAAACAAGAAACACAAAAGAAATCGGAATTTTAAAAGATGTAAGCCTGACTCTGGAGGATAACCAGTTTGTGGTGATCACCGGACCAAACGGTGGCGGAAAGTCTACTCTGGCAAAAATTATTGCCGGGATTGAAAAGCCTACGTCCGGCCAGATCCTTTTTGACGGACAGGATATTACGGATATGAGCATTACAGACAGAGCAAAGCTGGGAATCAGCTATGCCTTTCAGCAGCCGGTGCGATTTAAAGGGGTGACAGTATTTGATCTTCTCCGTCTGGCAGCAGGAAAAGAAATTTCTGTAGCCGGAGCCTGTGAATATCTTTCCAAGGTAGGCTTATGCGCAAAAGATTATATCCGCAGAGAAGTGAACGGAAGCCTTTCCGGAGGTGAGATCAAAAGGATTGAGATCGCAACGATCCTGGCGCGAAAAACAAGAGTATCTGTTTTTGACGAACCGGAGGCTGGAATTGATCTCTGGAGCTTTCAGAATCTGATTCAGGTTTTTGAGGAAATGCATGAACAGCTTCATGGCTCTATTCTGATCATTTCGCATCAGGAACGCATTCTGAATATTGCAGATCAGATCATTCTGATCGCAGACGGAAAACTGGTAAAAAAAGGAACAAAGGAAGAAATTCTGCCGGAGCTTCTGGGAACGGCAAATGCAGCGCCATCCTGTGATAAGGCTGCAAATCGTAAATAAAGGGGAGAGTGAGAAATAATGGACGCAATACAGAGAGAACTGCTGATGCAGGTGGCCGGTCTTCATGAGATTCCTGCAGGAGCTTATAATATCCGTTCCAACGGACAGAGTATTGACAGAAAAAGTACAGGAAATATAGAAATCATCAATAAACCGGACAAAAGCGGCATTGAAATCCATATTAAGCCGGGAACAAAAAAGGAAAGTGTTCATATCCCGGTGATCATGAGCCAGTCCGGTCTTGAGGAAGTGGTTTACAATGATTTTTATGTAGGGGAAAATGCAGACGTTACGATCATTGCCGGCTGCGGAATCCATAACGGAGGGGATGCCTCCAGCCGCCATGACGGAATCCACAGATTTTTTATCGGTAAAAACGCTCATGTAAAATATGTGGAAAAGCATTATGGAAGCGGCGATGGAAGCGGGGAGCGTATTATGAACCCTGTAACAGAGATCAGCCTGGATGAGGACAGCTTTATGGAAATGGAAACAGTCCAGATCAGGGGCGTGGATTCGACAAAGAGGGAAAACAGAGCCCAGCTGAAGGCTGGCGCAAAGCTGGTGGTCATGGAGCGTCTGATGACTCATGGAAAACAGAAAGCAGAAAGCTGGTTTGACGTGCAGCTTGACGGAGAGGACTCTTCTGCCAATATTGTGTCCCGCTCTGTGGCAAGAGATGAATCCTGGCAGCTGTTCCAGTCCCACATCAGCGGAAATACCAGATGCAGCGGACACACGGAATGCGATGCCATTATTATGGAAAATGCAAAGATCAGCGCTGTTCCTCAGCTTACTGCAAATCATGTGGACGCGGCTCTGATCCATGAAGCTGCCATCGGAAAAATCGCCGGGGAGCAGCTTATCAAGCTGATGACGCTGGGGCTTACGGAAGCTGAAGCAGAAGAGCAGATCATAAGCGGATTTTTAAAATAAAGAAAGCCTTTCATTTAAGAAGAAATAAAAGAACCGGAGAAAAGCACAAACAGACTGCAGCTTCTCCGGTTTTTATTTACCGGATCAGGTAAAACAGAGATTACATGATTGTTTTTATATATGATATAATAACCATACAGGAAATAGGAGATACTGAACTGTGTCTTTGCTTACAGCAGGATAATTCCTGTAAAAGTCCATGACTCCGGTAAAAATGGGCATAATAGAAAAATAGCAGAAAGCAGAAAAGGAGGATGACTTATGAGAGCAAAAAGAATTGCAGCGATCGTCATGTCTGTTTTTATGGTGCTGTCCCTTCTTCCCTCGGCCGTGTTTGCGGCAGCGGTATCTACTTTGGAAGGGCAGGTTAAGATCAACGGAAATGCAACTCCTGGAACAACTCTCAGTGCTGATCTGAACGGAGTGAAGCCGGAAGGAATATCAGAGGACAGCGTCAGCTATGTATGGTCCAGAAAGGCGGCATCTGATACAGATAACAGGAACATTACAGAACTCAGCAGGGAAAAAACATATTCTGTGACCCAGGACGATGTAGGGTCAAAGATTCTTCTGACAATTACCGGGCTGGAAGATAAAGGCTATACCGGAAGCCTTAAAGCAGAAACAGCAGAGATAACAGCAGTTTCCCAGGAACCGGCACAGACAGAGGAGAATAACAGTCAGGAAACAGAAGTCCTGCCGGAAGAACCCTCCCAGGAAGACGCTGAACAGCCAGTGCAGGAAGAGCCACAGGAGGAAATCCAGGAAGAGGCAGGAAGCGAATCTGTAGACGGCATCCCGCCGGCGCAGGAAGATACAGCCGTACCGGAAGAAACATATGATGAAGCGGAAGAGACTTTAAATGAGGATGAGATCCTGACGCCGTTTGATCCGTCAGAAGAGGAGAACGGTGAGGCGGGAAGCGAGTCCGTGGACGGCATTCCGCCGGCACAGGAAGACGGAGAAGAAAGCATTCCGGAAGAGAATGAGCAGGAAAATCCTTCCGGTACAGAGGAACAGGTCTTCAGTGTGGAAGTGATCACAGAAGACGGAGCAGGTGTTCTGGATTTTGGAATACTTCCGGTGGGAGAAACAGCAGACGGAACAACAAAGAATGTAACCGTAAGGAATACAGGAACAGAGACACTGCATTTTCTGGAAAATACCCCGGAACATTTTGCAGTGCAGGACATTCATGATCCCCTTGAGCCGGGAGCGGAGGTAACTCTTTGGGTATCACCAAGACAGGGAACTGCGGCGGGAACATATGAAGATACTATTGCATATCAGACGGAAGAAGGAGCGGAAGCTTCTTTTACTGCAAGAATGGTCCTGGAAGCTTCAGAGCAGCCGGAGATTCCAGAAGGATCTGCACTGTCTGCTGATCTGGAGTTAATGGAATTCAGCACACAGGATGCTCAGAAGCTGATGATCACGAATGATTCTTCTGAGGATATCACAGTTGAGGCATTCACAGAGACAGGAAAAGTGATCGCAGATCCGGGTACAGCAGTTGTGCCGGCAGGAGGAAGCGTTGAGTTTGCTGTGATTCCGGCCGAGGATCTGGAAACAGATAAAGATTATCAGGACGTGTTATCTTTTACAGATATCAACAACAGTGAAAATACAGTTTCGGTACAGGTGAAACTGAATATTCCTTCAGAGAAGCCGCAGGGCGGCAGTGATGTTGCGCCAGATACCGATATGGTGGATTTTGGTGCTGTGATTGAGGGATATGGGGAAGCTCCTGCAGAAAAATCCGTGACTCTGACCAATCATGGCACAGAGGAAGCCGCTCTCTCTCAGCCGGCAAGTGAAAATGGAGATTTTCAGTTCTTCGATGCAGTTCTTGCTGATCAGAAGATCGGAGCAGGAGAGAGTACAACTCTGATTCTTCGTCCAAGAACAGGACTGGCGGCAGGAAGCTATCAGGAAAGCTTTATGGTTGCAGATGAAACCTCCGGAAAGAAAATTGAAATTACTGCCAGTCTGACGGTTGAGGCTGTAAATCACAGCCTGAGCGCAGCTCCTTCCGAACTGGATTTTGCGTCAGCAAAAAAAGGATACGGACAGATTGAGGCCCAGCAGGTTACTGTGACCAATAATGGAAATGTTACTGAGACACTGGTACAGCCTGCAGGAAAGAATTTTGAAGTAAGTAAAGTGGAAGCTTCAGCGCTGACTCTGCAGCCGGGAGACTCTGTAAGCTTTACCGTAAGGCCGAAGACAGGTCTTGATGTAAATACTTACCAGGAAACCGTAGAAGTGGCATCAGAAAGCGCAAAAACAGGCTTTAAGGCAGTTTTCCAGGTAATCAAGGGAAGCGCATCCCTTACAAAGATCCAGACTCCGGCAGATATTACCGGACTGGCAAACGGAACGAAAAAGGATGCAAAATCCTTAAAACTTCCGTCAGTGGTTGTAATTGAAACAACATCAGGAAATATGAATGCGACAGTATCCTGGGATGTGAAGAACTGCAGCTATGATCCGTCCGGTACAGATGCGCAGAGCTTCCGTGTTCAGGGAACTGTGAAGCTTCCGGAAGGTGTTGACAATGATAAGAACCTGGAGCTTAAAACAAGTGTTAAGGTCAGTGTAAAAGCGTATACTTCAAAAACTGTATCTGCAGATCAGAATAAGATCACAGGAATCGAGTACAATGGAGTGTACACTACACAATCCAGAATTTCCTTTATTGCGGTAGGCGCAGGAATGGACAATGCATCTCCGAGAAAAGGCGATACCAGATATCTTCCTTTGAACTGGACTGTGATCAATACAAATAACTGGGATGCAGCGCCGTATACAGCTACCTTTGGCCTGGCTCAGAGCGGAGATTACACACTGAAGGTTACTTTCCAGCTTCAGACCTATGACGGAAAAACATGGAAGAGTTCTGAAACCTATGATACAAAGTCAGTACCGTTTACCATTTCCAAGGCAAAGGTTACTGCTCCGGGACAGAACCTTACTCCTGCAGCAAACCGCAAAAATGCAGTAAAAACAGGAGATGATTCACCGATCGCTGTTTTTGTGGTGATTCTTGTAGTAGCTGCGGCAGCCATTGCAGGCGTGATTATTTACCGTAAAAAGAAATAAAAAGTTACAAAACAAAATTACTAGCACTCATTTAATGTGAGTGCTAGTTTTTTCTTGACTTTTATGAGAAAGGGTATTACTATATATCACAGAAATGAAAAAAACAAAGGAGTGTGGAATACATGGCTGTAAAGCATGGTAACTTATCAATTAACAGTGACAACATTTTTCCTATTATAAAAAAGTGGCTTTATTCAGATCATGATATTTTTGTGCGCGAGCTTGTATCAAACGGATGCGATGCAATTACCAAACTGAAAAAGCTGGAGGTAATGGGAGAATATAGTTTCCCGGAAAATTATAAGCCTGCAATCCAGGTAACCGTTGATTCTGAAAAAAAGACTCTGAAATTCACCGATAACGGTATTGGTATGACTGCAGACGAGGTGGAGGAATACATCACTCAGATCGCTTTTTCCGGCGCTACAGAATTTCTGGAGAAATATAAAGATAAAACAACGGATGATCAGATGATCGGGCATTTTGGCCTGGGCTTTTATTCTGCATTTATGGTAGCAGATGAAGTGCATATTGATACGCTTTCCTATAAAGAAGGTTCTGTTCCGGTTCACTGGACCTGTGACGGCGGAACAGAATATGACATTCAGGACGGAAATAAAGATACCGTAGGTACAGAAATCACGCTGTTTCTGAATGAAGAGAGCCTGGAATTCTGTAATGAATACCGTATGCGTGAGGTTCTTGAAAAATACTGCTCCTTTATGCCTGTAAATATTTATCTTGCAAAAGAAAATGCAGAGCAGGAATATGAGACGATTGATGAAGCTGATTTAAGAGATGACGATGTTGTTGTGGAGCATATTCACGAAGAGGCAAAAACAGAGGAAAAAGAAAATGACAAGGGAGAAAAGGAAATCGTAGAAATTTCTCCTGCAAGAGACCGCGTAAAGATCAACAAACGTCCTGTTTCTTTAAGTGATCCTCAGCCGCTCTGGATGAAACATCCAAACGAATGTACAGATGAAGAATATAAAGAATTTTACCGTAAAGTATTTATGGATTATAAAGAGCCGCTGTTCTGGATCCATCTGAACATGGACTATCCATTTAACCTGAAAGGAATCCTGTATTTCCCGAAGATCAATACAGAGTATGATTCCATTGAGGGAACCATTAAACTTTACAACAATCAGGTATTTATTGCAGATAATATCAAAGAAGTGATTCCGGAATTCCTGCTGCTTCTGAAAGGCGTGATCGACTGTCCGGATCTTCCGCTGAACGTATCAAGAAGCGCACTTCAGAACGATGGATTTGTTCAGAAGATTTCTGAATATATTGCGAAAAAAGTAGCGGACAAGCTGACCGGAATGTGTAAGACAGACCGCGAGGCATACGAAAAATACTGGGATGACATCAGTCCGTTTATTAAATTTGGATGTATTAAAGACTCAAAGTTTGCAGACAAGCTTCATGACTATATTCTGTTTAAGGATCTGGACAACAAATACCTTACCCTTAAAGACTGTATAGAGGCAAACAAGAAGGAAGAGGCAGAACACACTGAGGAAGAGACTCAGGAAAATGCAGAAGAAAATAAAGATGAGAAAGAACCGGAAAAGACAACAGTATTTTATGTGACAGATCCGGTACAGCAGAGCCAGTATATTAATATGTTTAAGGAAGCTGGAAAGAATGCGGTGATTCTTTCTCATAATATTGATACTGCCTTTATTTCTCATCTTGAGCAGAGAGATCAGACACTTCAGTTTAAGAGAATTGATGCAGATCTGACAGAAGAGCTGAAGGGCGGAGACGCTGCTGATGACGATACAGCAAAAACGCTGACAGAGCTTTTCCGTAAAAATTTGAATAAAGAAAAGCTTGAAGTGAAAGTAGAAAGTCTGAAGAATGAAGCAGTATCCGCAATGATGATGCTTTCTGAGGAAAGCCGTCGTATGCAGGATATGATGAAAATGTATAATATGTATGGAATGGATCCGGGAATGTTTGGCGGACAGGAAACACTTGTCTTAAACATTAACCATCCTCTGGTGAAGTTCCTTGCAGAGAATCAGGAGTCTGAACATGCAGCAGTTATCTGTGAACAGCTTTATGATCTGGCAATGATCAGTCACAAGCAGCTTTCACCAGATGAAATGACAAAATTTGTTCAGAGAAGCAATGATATTTTGATGCTGCTGACAAAATAAACCAAAATGAATGTGAGTAAAGTCCCGGTGCCTGAAAAGGTAACCGGGATTTTTGTATGTTTTCTAAAAGACAAGAAACTATTCTTTTTTAAAGAAAATAAAGAGACAGACATAAAAAAATAAGTACAAAATGTTCTGATAGAGTGAAAAATATAAATTTTTGTATTATTTTGATATAAAACGCCAAAAATTAATATTGACAAATTACATCGTGATTCTTATGCTAGAAAAGTATGTCCGAGCAAGGTTTTGTTGAAGAATCTCGAAAAAATTATGAAAATTACTTTTTCTTTCGATATTCCACGAGTTATTTAGTAAATAGAAAAATATTGATAAATTGTCGTATAGTATATGGGAGAAAAAGAAAATTAGAAATAAATTTCAGAGGAGAAAGAAATGAGGAAAGTATACCATTTAATCAGACAGATGGGAGTAACATCGAAGTACAAAGGATATTATTTTGTGGCAGATGCTGTAAAACTGTCCATGGAGACAGCCGGATATCCCCTGAGAATTACCAAGGATGTGTATCCTCCGTTGGCGAGAAAATATAAATCTACCCCGAACAATATTGAACATGATATCCGGACTGTAGTCAATGTCTGCTGGTGTGCGAATAAAGATCAAATGGACAGGATTGCCGGATATCCTCTGAGTTACAAGCCTACAAACAGCGAGTTTGTAGACATGCTGGCATTTTATCTCAGTTCAGATGACAGATAGTTGATAAAAAAGATAAAAGAAAACTGTTTGTTGAGATGGATAAGATGATTCTCTGGGGAAAGATTCTGCTTGCCTGTATTCCGGCGGCGATCATTGGAATCCTTTTTGACAGTGTATTCGAAGAACTGTTCTACCATGCCGTTCCGGTTGCGGTTGCGCTGATTGTGTTTGGTATTGCTTTTATTATCATCGAAAGGTGGAATAAAGGCAGAAAGCCGAAGATTCGTACGGTCGATGATTTGACGGTTTCAGCAGTGCTGATCATTGGTGTGTTCCAGCTTCTGGCGGCGGGCTTCCCGGGGACGTCCCGTTCTGGGGCAACGATCGTAGGAGCCCTCCTGATTGGGGTTTCCAGAAAAGCGGCGTCAGAGTTTACCTTTTTCCTGGCTGTCCCGGTAATGCTTGGGGCAAGTCTTCTGAAAGTTCTGAAATATGGATTTGCGTTTAGTGGATCAGAGCTTTTAGTACTTGGAGTTGGTATGGTGACGGCTTTTTTCGTCTCCATCGCAGTGATCCGTTTCCTGATGGATTATATTAA
>ENA-OPRR01002747-OPRR01002747.1-human-gut-metagenome-genome-assembly--contig:-NODE-2747-length-11031-cov-2.314504_pt1 | contig 11031 bp, 13 predicted proteins | sample MGYA00241796_ERZ501883 | MGnify/ENA primary metagenome ERZ501883 (study PRJEB25962, sample SAMEA2042406) | human gut metagenome | biome: human gut; feature: human-associated habitat; material: faeces...
AAGCAGATAACCTGCTGGAGCTGGTGAACGGACTTGAACCCCTGACCTGCTGATTACAAATCAGCTGCTCTACCAACTGAGCTACACCAGCGGATTTTTTAGCGCTCGTTTATTATATCCCAGGTGCCATAGAAAGTCAAGCGTAAAAATGCAATTTTTTAAATTTTTTTAGAAGAGGATTTTTCGGCCTGTTTGAGGAGGCGTAAATAGAGGGTGGGAAGCAAAGAGAAAATCTGTGAAAATGGGGAAAAACCTGTGGACTTTTCCCCGGATTATGCTACAATAAAGTTACATAATACTTTGGGGAAAAAGGAGTGTTGTAACAGATGAAAAAGTTGGTTTGCCTTACCTTAATGCTTTGCATGATTGCCCTTGTGCTGTGCGGCTGTGGAAATGATAAGGGAGATGAGACCAATTCCAGTGGTCTGAACAGTACTCCCGCCACAACAAGCCCCGCTCCTACGCCGGAACCTCAAACCGCTAAAGCTCTGCGTGTCACCGCGGACTCTGGGTTGAATATTCGCGCAGAGGCTTCCACTGACAGCGAGATTCTGGGTTTGGCGGAAAGCAGCCAGAGGCTGGCGCTGATGATGGAAGATGCCCAAGACGGTTGGTATCAAGTCCAGTATAATGGCAAGACCGCTTATGTTTCCGCTGATTACGCGGAAGTGATTGAAGTGACTGTGGACGAGTACAACAAGCTTCGAGGCGAATCTGGTTCGGATGACAATGGGGAAGATACTACTTCCACTACGTCCACCCAGTCTCCCGACGGAGGCGATTCCGAAAGCAGTACAAGCTCTACCAGTTCAGAGGACTCCGAGGACGGCGAATAACGCCGTTCTCTTTTTCCTGCCCAGGTTTTTCCTGGGCCTATTTTTACTCGGCGGATTTTGACGCGCCGTAAAGAGGAAAGGACAAAATCGACATGAATATTATGATCGTTGGCGGCGGACTTTTGGGCCGTAAAACCGCGGAGATGCTGGATGAGGCCGGTCACGATGTAGTGCTGATCGATGCCAGCCAGGAAAATCTGGCACTGCTCAGCCCAGATTTCAGCGGTGTGACCGCCGTTGGATTCCCGATGGACATCAAAAGCCTGCGGTCCGCGGGAATTGAGGGCTGCGACGCTGTAGCCGTTACCACCCCGGACCATAACCTTAACGTCACCGTTGGCCAGATCGCCAAAAACGTATTTGGGATCCCCAAGGTGATCGCTCGAATCTCTGACCCCTATCGTGAAAATATTTTTGAGCGTTTCGGTCTTCAAACAGTTTGCCCCACCAACATGGCGGGGGACAAGCTGGTAACCGCCTTGACCAGTCCTTGGCAAAGCCGTCAGATCACGTTTGGCACCTCCACGGTCTCCCTGGTAGTGATCCCTGTGGAGCACCGCTATTTCGGACATACCACTGCCAGTGTGGACTTGCGCCAGGGTGACGGCCTGTTCGGCGTCATCAAAGAGGACGGCAGCTTCCTGCTGAAAACCAAGAATGAGGAAATCTACCTGGACAGCGGGGATTCCCTGGTGTGCAGCCGGAAGATCGACTAAGGGGAGGTACCGAAGATGAAAATGGTGGTCATAGGCGGCGGTAAAGCCGGCTGGAACCTGGCTCGGATCCTGCTGGAGCGGAGACATACCGTCAGCCTGGTTGAGAAGAATCGCGAACGATGCGAGCGTTTGGCCGATGATCTGGACGCGGCTATTTTCCGTGGAGACGGCACCAATGTGGCAGTGCTGGAAGCCGCCGGCGCTCAGGATGCCGATTGCTTTATGAGCGTTACCGGCAGCGATCAGGACAACTTGGTTGCCTGTCAGCTGGCCCGGGATCACTTTCATGCCAAAAAGGTGATCTCCCGTGTGAACGATCCCAGAAATATTGAGACCTTCCGGGTGCTTGGCATTGAGAATACAGTGAGCAGTACCGACATTTTGACAAAGATGATCGAGCAGGAAGCGGACTTGGTCCATATGCACCTGATCGCCACGTTGAATCAGGGCAAGGCGGGTATCTGCTCCATGACCTTGCCTACTGACACTGCTTTGGACGGAGTGGCGCTCAAGGATATCAGCCTGCCCGGTGGCACGCTGGTCATCTCCCTGATTCGCCGAGGCGTGCTCACCATCCCCAACGGCTCCACCATTCTCCATGCAGGAGATGAGCTCGTTGCAGTGAGCGAGGAGAAGAGTCAGAAGGCCCTCATGCGCGCTTTGGCAGAGACAAGATAAAAAATTAAAAATAATAACAATTACTACTTTACAAATGAGAAAAGCTGTGCTATACTATGGTCACAGTCAGACGAGACGAGGAAAATAAAGCCTTGACCGTCTGGAAATCTGGAGAGAAAGGAACGAGGCTTGGTTTTGGAAAAGCGTGAGAATTTCAGCAGGAAACGGATCGCCATCCTCAGTACCTTGCAGGAGACTACCGTTCATCCTACCGCCGATTGGGTCTACGCCAAACTGAAGCCCCGATACCCCAATCTCAGTCTGGGCACTGTGTATCGGAACCTAAAAAAATTCTGCGAGACAGGGAAAGCGGTCAGTGTTGGGGTTATTAACGGGCAGGAACATTTTGACGGCCGGGTAGAGCCCCACGCCCACTTCGTATGCAAGAACTGCGGAGCGGTGCTGGACATTCCAGAGGAATTTTTCCGGCAGGAAGAGTTGGACGCCCTTTCCGCAAAGTTCCATCTCAAAGTGGACAGCGCCAGTGTACTGTTCCAGGGTGTATGCCCTCAATGTCAAAAGGAACATATTTGCTGAAAAGTCAAACAACTTTACAGGATGGTTTAGAACGCTGGTTTGGAAAAACCAGAAAAATCCTAAAGGTGTTTAGTGCGAAGGACTTTCTGTAAAGTAGTATAACTTTCGGAATATTTGATTTGCAGTTCCACAAAATTAACTTATAAATGACGTTACTATTATTATCAACACGGAGGTATTTATCATGAAAAAGTTTGTATGTACTGTTTGCGGTTATGTTCACGAAGGCGATGCTGCTCCCGAGAAGTGCCCTGTTTGCGGCGCTCCCGCTGAGAAGTTCGTGGAGCAGGCTGGCGAGATGACCTGGGCTGCCGAGCATGTGGTTGGCGTTGCCAAGGGCGTTGACGAGGAGATCCTCCAGGGTCTGCGCGAGAACTTCCAGGGCGAGTGCACCGAGGTTGGTATGTACCTGGCCATGGCTCGTGTTGCTCATCGTGAAGGCTATCCCGAGATCGGCCTGTACTGGGAGAAGGCTGCTTACGAAGAGGCTGAGCATGCCGCTAAGTTTGCCGAGCTGCTGGGCGAAGTGGTGACCGATTCCACCAAGAAGAACCTGGAGATGCGTGTGGAAGCCGAGAACGGCGCTACCATGGGCAAGACCGAGCTGGCTAAGAAGGCTAAGGCTCTGAACCTGGATGCTATCCATGACACCGTGCATGAGATGGCTCGCGACGAGGCCCGCCATGGCAAGGCTTTCGCTGGCCTGCTGGCTCGCTACTTCGGCAAATAAGTCTATCTGACTTACAAAGATTTATAAAGGGTTTTGAGAGGGGACAGAGTGATCTGTCCCTTCTTTTTTGCAAAAAATCAGCGCCCCGGCGGTTGGCCAGAGCGCTGGTTTTCATTTTTAGTAAAGGGACTCAATGGCGGGGCGTTTGGACGCGTCCTCGTAAAGCTCCACAAAGCTGGATACTTGGCTCAATGACCCAATGAGGGGCGCATGGGCTAGAGGGCCGGTGAGCTTTTCCTGGACTGCCTCGGCGATCTTGTCTGCGTAGATTACCTGAATGTCTCGGCTGAAATAGGACACGGACTTGTCCGATACCGGTGCTGTGATGGACAGGCTGTTGTGGAGTCTTGCCAACAGCTGCTGGGCCAACACGATCTTTTCCTCCCGCCGGGCAATCGTGGAAGCTGTTACAGCGTCGTGGATGGCTTCTTTGATCTGGGGGGAGATGGGCAGCTGCTGAAAAGCTGTGCCGAACCATTTGCTGTAAGGGGCGTACTGTTTGCAATAGAGGAAGGCAAGACGCATCAGCCGTTCAGCGATACGGGCACACACTAGGATGGAGCCGGTGTCGTCCCCTCGAGTGGCGCAGCGTTTGACAAAAGCCTGTTCCTGGGAGATCATCCCCCAGTTGGAGGCGATCAGATACAGCCATACGTTTTCCGGGTAGTACTTTAAGGGTGCCAGACGCTCCGCCAGATGGAGGTTGTCCACGTAGAATTCTCCTACCGCCAGGGTGAGCAGTCTGTTCTCGGAGAAGGACAGCCACTCCAGATCGGTCAGGGAGTCAAACTGATGAGCGCCCATATAGAAGTCCAAGTATTCTTCCGGCGTGTAGAAGAAGATCAGCGGGTCCACTTTTCCAGGGGTGCCTTCCACAGCATGGCGGATCCCCTGATCGTTGGGGTCGGGCTGGGAAAAGTGCACGTTGTATCCCTTGTACAGGGGTGGGAATTGGGCGGAAAAAGCCTTTAGGATCTCGTGTTTCAGGCCGATATCCTCTTGCTTCAAGAACAGATAAAACCGAGGTCCCCACATGTGGTCGGTGGAGACCGGGTCGTCGTAGCCCAGCACGTCGGATCCGTAGCCCAAAAGGCCTGCAGCATAGCTCAGATGGGGAAACTGCTGGTCCAGAATGGGCTTGGCTACGTCAAAGAAAAAGCCACGGCATAAATCTTTGCCTTTGATAAATTCCCCCACGGGAAAGCACCTCGCTTTGTCTAGAATTTGAGCGGACCCTTTCAAAAAGGTCCCTGTGAAAAACGCCCCAACGGGGGATCCCGCGGGGCGCAATGTTACAGTTGAAAATCTTCCGGCCGGAATTGAGAGGTCCGCAGGGAAGGGGCCACTTTGGGTTCCCGCCGCAAGGGATCGTACTGATATTTCTTGCAGGAGTCATCCTGGGGAGTCTGGCGCAGAGCGCAGACAACTTCCCCTTCTTTGGCGCTGTTATGCTGGCAGTAGATGCAGCTGGGCTGGATGTTCCCACCAAACAGTGTCTGTTTTTTCTTTTTTCGGAACCAACCCATGATGACATCCTCGTTTCTCTGTGATCTTTGCCGCACCTGCGGTGGGCATACCGCGCCCCGGGCGGCAGGCTTCGCCCGCGCTGTTCATTATGTCAGTGCACGTCTGCGCCGACGCGTCGGTGCTTGCGGCTATGATACCGCACCTGCGGTGAGCAGGTCGCCCACGTTTCTGAATGATTCTGCGGATATTATACCACGCCGGACTTTCCCGTGCAAGATGGGGACTGGGGATCCTTTGAGGAAAGGCCTTTCCCGAGAAACACCAGAAAGGCGCCGCACATCAGCAGCAGAGAAAGTCCACCTGCCGCAGTGGAAGCGGTGAGTTCATAGACAACAGGCTGGCTGGCGGCAGCCCATACAGCCTGGGTTTTGATGGGAATAAGGGGGATCAACAAGCGGAAGATCCCGGCGGAAAGCAGCCCATGGAGGAAGCGAAACAGGAGAAATTTCCCTTTCGACAGAGGGAATTCCGGGAAAAAGGAGAACACCTGCACGTGGACGCATAATCCGCCGAAAGCTAGCCCGAAAGCGTACAAAACAGGAGTCACACCCAGCCGGGCGGCATCCCCGGTGCCGCCGGTGACTTCCCACAAAAAGGAAAGACAAGCCATTGCGCTGTTTCGATCCGTAAGGCCGGCGGCCGCCACTAGAGATGACAAAGTTTGAAACATCCCGCTGCCCTGAAGGATGGCCATGGCTCCCGCGAACAAAAGAATGCACCCGCACATTTTTACAGTGGCAGAAGAAGCGTCACCCACAGATCGGATCAAAGCGCCTCTGGCAGTCTCTTGGGGGATCAGGGAGGATTCTTTAGGAAGAGGTTTTCTGAAACCGGCAAGGATCCCCAACAGCAGACCGGAGAGTGTCACGGATAGAAACAGCAGCCAACCTATCACCAGATCTCCCAGTACCCCACAGCCCAGAAAGGTTACCACGAAAGCAGCTCCCGGAGCCACGCAGAAGGTCATCATTCGTCCCGCCTGCTCCGGAGTGATCTTTTTTTCTTCCAGCAGTAGAGATACCGCCCTTGCTCCGGCGGGATAGCCTCCTACAAAGCTGAGGAGTACCGTGGCTCCGCAGACTTTGGGTAGGCGGAATACATAGCGGGTCACAGGCGCTAGGATTCTCCCCAGAACGTCTCCTGCTCCGGAACGGACCCCAAAGCTGGCTAAGACCATAAAGGGGAACAGGGACGGCACCAGGGAGGAAAGACAGTAAAGAGCACTGGCGGCTACGCTGTCCCGAACCTGAGCAGGGTAGATCAGCAGGGCAGCGGCAAAGGTGACAAAGGCCAGGGTGGATAGGATGAGGGCAGTTCTTTTGGCGGGGAGAAGGGTTTCCATGGCGGCTCCTTCCTAAGGTTTTTTACAGTATCCTTATGAAATGGGAGGGTGATACATTCCAGAGGCGGCTCATATGGATGGGTGAGTTGGAACGAAAGGGGGACACCCATGGAAAAGGGACAGGGAGGCCCGGTGGTGGAGCTTTACGGCAACCGGCGGGCAGTGGTGGATGGTTGTGACGGCATCGTGGATTATGACCAGGAGAAGGTGGTCCTGCGTGCGGGCCGGCTTACCTTGGAAATCCAGGGGGAAGGTCTGCGGCTGACTCGATTAACGGAAAGCTCCGCTGTGATCCAGGGCCGTATCCATCAGGTGAGCTATGTTTATGGAGAACGCGGATGAAGGAGGGGGCCTAATGGTAGAACGGATCGCCCATTATCTTACGGGGTGGGTAGAGTTTCAAATTTCCGGAAGCGGGCCCCGTTTCCTCAACGCCGCGGCAAAAACTGGAGTTGAATTTTGGGGGTTCCGTCGGGAAGGGGAGCACACCATCCTCCGAGGAACTCCCAGCGACTACAAACGGTTAAGACCTCTTTTCCGCCGGTGCGGAGTCCGGTCAAAGATCCGGCAAAAACGAGGCTTTCCCTTTTTGAGGGCTCGGATCTGGAAGCATAAGGGTATGGTGCTGGGGGCTCTGGGCGGGACTGCTATTTATATTTTTTTAAGCGGATTTTGCTGGGGCGTCACGGTAACGGGAACGGAGGTCCTTACAAAGACCCATGTGCTGGAAACTGCGGCAGAAAAAGGCGTGTTTGTGGGAGCGTCTCTTCGTGACTTGGATCCCAAAGAAGCGGCCCTGGCCATTCAAAACGCCCTGCCGGAAGCCACTTGGCTTTCGGTGAACACGGACGGCTGTTTTGTGGAGGTGGCTCTTCAGGAAGCACTCCCGGCGCCGGAAGTGGTAGACGATCGGGAGTGGTCTAACATTGTGGCGTCCCGGGCGGGGACGGTGATCTCCGTGGAAGCGGAGCGGGGCAGGCCAGAAGTGGAACTGGGAGAGACAGTGGAGGCGGGCCAGCTGCTGATTGCCGGGCTGTACCAGCAGGAGGTGGAGCCCTATTCGCCCGTACCGGAGGAACTGTACCAGATTCTGGGAGCGGCAAGAGGGAGCGTTCGAGCTTTGACCTACCGGGAATTTACAGTGGAGGTTCCTCGGGAACAGGTGGAGCTGGTTCCCACAGGGAAACGCCGAGAATCCCATTCCCTGGTGATTTTCGGAGTGCGGATCCCTTTGGGACTGTACAGCGTTCCGGAAGGGGAATACAGAACCTGGACGGAAACGGAAAGCTGGAATCCTCTGGGGCAAACGCTGCCCCTCAGCTGGGAGACTACCACCTATGAACCCTTGGAAGAGGAGACCCAGATCCTGGAAGAGGAGGCGTGGAAGGAAGCGGCTCTTTTGGAACTGCGCCGTGTCCAGCGGGAAGAGCTTCCTCAGGACAGCCAAGTGGTGGAGGAGACGCTGTCCTATCAGTTTAAAGGGAATGTGTGCGTGCTGACGGCGAAATGCCGTTGTCAGGAGGAGATCGGCGTGGTCAAAAAGATTTCGTTTGAATAGTACAACTGTGGTAATTGATTTTGTTGAATATTCATAGAGTTTTTGCTTGAAGAAAGGCTCCTTTCTGTGGTATAATAGCTCACGAGAGTGAAATATAGCTGTTTCCTTTACAATTTGGAAACGGCAATTTAACAGGAAACAGGAGAGCTTATTTGGAGCAGAAGATCAATCTGGACAGATTGGGCCAGGCGGAAGCGCTTTTTGGAAGCTTCGATGAAAACGTCCGGCTCATCGAAAAAGAATTCGGCGTGGCTCTGGTGGTGCGGGATTCAGAGCTGAAAGTCACCGGGGAAGACCCGGAAGCGGTAGACAAAGCCTCCCGCACAGTGAAAAGCCTGCTGACCCTTATCGGCAGCGGGGAGACCCTCACCGAGCAAAACGTGCGCTACTGCATCCGCATGGTGGGGGAGGACAGCGAGGACAAGGTGGCGCGCCTTGCCGGGGACTGCATCTGCATCACCAGCAAGGGCAAACCCATCAAGCCCAAAACTGTGGGCCAGCGCACCTACTGCGACAATATCAAGGACAACACCATCACCATCGGGGGGGGACCTGCCGGTACCGGCAAGACCTACCTTGCTGTTGCCATGGCTGTGAACGCCTTCCGGGCTCAGCAGGTGAACAGGATCATCCTCACCCGTCCGGCGGTGGAAGCGGGAGAAAAACTGGGATTCCTTCCCGGTGACCTCCAACAGAAGGTGGATCCTTACCTGCGTCCTTTGTACGACGCCCTGTTCGACATGCTGGGAGCCGAGACTTACCAGCGCTTCGTGGAGCGGGGAAATATCGAAGTGGCCCCCTTGGCGTACATGCGAGGCCGTACCTTGGACGACAGCTTCATCATCCTGGACGAGGCCCAGAACACCTCCCGGGAGCAGATGAAAATGTTCCTCACCCGGCTGGGATTCAACTCCAAAATGGTCATCACGGGAGACGTCACCCAGATCGACCTGCCAGACGGGAAGCGTTCCGGATTGAAAGAAGCGGTGCGCATTTTAAAGGGCGTGGAAGATATCGCCATTTTCCGGTTCACGGAAAAGGACGTGGTGCGCCACAAGCTGGTGCAGGATATCATCAAAGCCTACGAACGGGCCAATAGGGCCGGAAATAAATCGTGAGAACCCCCTCCAGAAATGGGTATGGGATGGATTGGGTGAAAATTTCGGGGAACCCCCACAGAAAGGAACGGTGCAGAGAATGGAAAAAATCAGAGTCATCATTTCAAATCAGCAGAAGGCGGTGAAGATCCCTACTGGTATCCGTATGCTCATCCGCCGTTGCTGCCACGCGGTGCTTCAGCTGGAAGGCTTTAAGGATTCCGCGGAGATCAGCGTTTCCTTCGTGGACAACGATCAGATCCAGGAAATGAACCGGCAATACAGGAATATAGACGCCCCTACTGACGTGCTTTCCTTCCCCATGGGTGAAAATGGGAATTACGACGTGAACCATGAGACCGGCGCCAAGATCTTGGGAGACATTGTTATCTCCGTCCCCAAGGCCATGGAGCAGGCTAAGACTTACGGTCACAGTTTCGAGCGGGAAATGGGCTTTTTGACCGCCCACTCCATGCTCCATCTGCTGGGCTACGATCATGAGGCCGGCGGTCTCCAACGTGTACGCATGCGGGAGAAAGAGGAGCAGGTCATGCGGGAGCTGGGCCTGCCCGCCAGCGCCAGTTACGCCACTCGTCCCCGTGATTAACAGGCCGCCTATGGGAAAGCGGCGGATGTGGCACAGCTTCGCTGACGCCTTTCGAGGGATCGGAGCTTGTGTCAGATCCGAGCGGAACATGCGGGTCCATCTGGTGATGACCGTTTATGTGTTGTTTTTCGCTTCCCAGCTGTCCCTGAGCCGGGGAGAATTTGCCTGTCTGCTTTTGGCGATCGGCGGGGTGATGACAGCGGAGACCTTGAACACCGCCGTGGAAAAGCTCTGCGATTTCAACCAGAAAAATCTGAACCGCTATATCCGGGTCATCAAGGACATGGCCGCGGGAGCGGTGTTGCTGTCCGCCATTGCTGCTCTGCTGGTGGGCGTGGTGATCCTGTTCCGGCCAGAGCTGTGGGCTCTGTTGTGGAGGATTGTCGCTCATCCCGTGGCTTTGGGGCTGTTGCTGATTTCTCTGGTGGTGGCAGCTGGCTTTGTGTTTTTGGGTCCCGCTTGGGTAGAGGAGCGTCTGGAAAAGCTCCGCAAGAAATGAAAAAGACTGCAACGGGAGGCGCCGCGATTTCGTGGGGCCCCCTTGTGTTGCGTGGAAAGGAATAGAACCTATGAACGATTTCGCACAACAGCGTTCGGCGTTTATCGCTATCGTGGGCAGACCCAATGTGGGAAAATCTTCCGTGCTCAATAAACTCATTGGCCAGAAGATCGCCATTGTGTCCCGCAAGCCCCAGACCACCCGGACCAGGATCATGGGCGTGGTCACTCAGGGGGAGGACCAGCTGGTATTTCTGGACACTCCCGGCCTGGTGAAGCCCAAAAACTCCTTGGGGGATTACATGGTGCGGTCCGTCACCAGCACGGTGGACGGCGTGGACGCTTGCCTGCTGGTCACGGAAGCGGGGGCTAAGGTGTCCCACGCCGACGAGGAGCTGATCCGCCGTTTCCAGGGGGGAAAGGTCCCCGCGGTGCTGGCCATCAACAAGATCGACCTGCTGGAGGACAAAAGCCCCATCATGGAGCAGATCGCCCAGTATGCAGGGCGATATGATTTCCAGGCGGTTGTGCCCGTCTCCGCCCGGGATGGCAGCGGCATGGAGGACCTTCTCTCTGAGTTGAAAGGCTTGTGCATGCCCGGCGGCCACCTGTTCCCAGAGGACACCCTCACCGATCAGCCAGAGCGGGTTATCGCCGGGGAACTGGTGCGGGAAAAGACCCTTCGCCTGCTGGATAAGGAGGTCCCCCACGGGGTGGCGGCTGTCACCGAGCGCATGAAGGACCGGGACGGCATTCTGGATATCGACGTGACGCTCTATTGCGAAAAGCCCGGCCACAAGGGCATTCTGATCGGCAAAGGCGGCGCTATGCTGAAAAAGATCGGCACGGCCGCCCGGCAGGACTTGGAGCGGTTCTTTGGCTGCAAGGTGAACCTGCAGCTTTGG
>ENA-OPRR01002749-OPRR01002749.1-human-gut-metagenome-genome-assembly--contig:-NODE-2749-length-11013-cov-2.561234_pt1 | contig 11013 bp, 12 predicted proteins | sample MGYA00241796_ERZ501883 | MGnify/ENA primary metagenome ERZ501883 (study PRJEB25962, sample SAMEA2042406) | human gut metagenome | biome: human gut; feature: human-associated habitat; material: faeces...
GCGAGTTTGCACCAAGTTTCAGCGCCGCATAGACAAGGAAAATGCCGCACGGCAGGCTGATTTCGATGCCGCTATGGAGTACCACAGTGAAAATGAGATCCAGGATGCTTACGGCTGGGAGTTGATCACCGAAGCACAGTACCATGCGTATATGGACCTGTTCCACCGCGGCCGGCAGGCTCTTGAGGAACACGCCCCCACCGTATCTGAGCTGGCATTGTCCATCGCAAGGCGGGTCATCTATGATTTGGAGTCCGATCAGCGTGAGTTTGCCTTCTCTGCTCTCACACCAGAACAGCAGACTGCCGAACTGCTGCGCGCAGAGAAAGCTCGCAAAGAGTGGAAAGAACATATTGCCCGGTTGAAAGAGCAGCAGGGGCAAATCGTCAAATGGGAAGACAAAGACGGCACATCAATGTTGACTCTTTGACTATGAGAAAAAGACCCTTCTGGTTCATTCAGAGTAAGTGTCAAAAGCCCGGCAGATTGTTTTCTTGCAATCTGCTGGGCACTTTTATGGAGGGACAGTTTTATGATCATATACCATGATACATCTTATGTGAAACCATCCAACGCAAAGTGGATCGCCAAAGGATATGCAATGGAGGACATCTATTCTCTGCGCCTGCAGTTCTTATATACGGAAGCGCAGCAGGAAGAAAACAGAATGGCTCATGCGGCCGGAATCAGGGATACCGTTCAGCTCCGGCAGGCCGCCGAACACAGAAACGCGGTTATGGCTCCGATCATGGCTGCCATTGCTCATAATTTCATTTGCTACGGCTACACAGAAGAGGAGCCGGCCCCCTACCTCAGCGATGGTTGGGAAGTCTATTTCTGGTGCAACGATTTCAGCAATACTGCACACGGCTGTGGACTCTCTGGCAGAGATTATTCTTATTTTACGCTGACCTTCAATGAACGGCAGACAGTTTCTCAGCGCAGGGTGCTTTGTGAGCGGCTGCTGGAATTTCTGGATACGGAATTTAAAAGCCATCCGAACCTGCATGTGGCGGTACAGTATTCCACCTGGTATGACACCCCAAAAATTGAAAGAGACGCCCGAAAGATGCAGTATCTTCTGGATGGGCGGCGCCATATCTACGGTGGGAAGGAGGGGCGATTTTTCCTTGAAAGCGGCGAATTGCTCTTCCGCCCCAAATATGCAAAACGAACTGTCTATCGGGTAGACCGGGCAGACATTCTCACAATCTGCTGGGAATTGGGGCTAATGGCTGATAGTTGTAGCGAAGATAATCATCCCACATCTGCGGAAAACGACTCTGCCACCACACTTCTCCCCTATGAGAAGTATGGCTCTACCCACCAGATCCAGCTCGCAGTTACCTCCTATGTCGGCGGCAATCTTGCAATTCAAATGGTGGCCTGGGAGGACGGCTATCCCGAGCCGTGGGCATCTCTGACTGTCAATTTGGACGGCAAGCGTCAGAAAGACTGTGCATTCATTGACACCAACGGGGACCCCGACTTTCCTGTTTGGATCATCCGCAACGGGCTGGCAGTCCCTACTGGCATCCTACAGCGCAGCGGGTTCTGCGAGTACCCGGAATACCGTTTCCGAGCAGATCGGCTGCAAGAGCTTGATCCGGATGGGTACGCCTCTTACCTTGCTTCACAGCAAAGCGGGAAAAGCGCATAAACAACAATGACGACGAGGCTGCTCTCCCCTATCCTGCACTCTGGAGTCAGTCTTACAACACAACGACCGGTGGGTTGCTTTTTGCAGCCCACCGGTTTTGCTTGGAGGAAAGCAATGCAGCCAATACCATTCAAAATGAAAGGAACAGACTATGCCATAACCATTAAAGTTGCCACCTACCCGGAAGGCAACCTCGCTATCAAACTTTATCAAGAGAATTTCGGGCAGTTGATATTCTGGGACACTCTCACCACAAATCTGGGTGGTCTGCGGCCGAAGGACTGTGGTTTTGTCAACACAAAGACCACTGGCAAACGGTTTTATGCATGGATTAAGCGCAACGGACTAGGAGAACCAACAGGCCAAATTCGCTCTGAAAATGGAGTGGATAATGTGGAATATCTCTTTAATAGCAAGAAGCTTAAAAAGCTTGACCCTGACGGCTATACCTACTATTCCAGGCGATTGAAAGGAGAGCTTGGCCGCCAATATGAACGCTTGTATTTGGCACTTCGCCGGCTCGCAAATCATGTTCCTCACTTCCACTACACGGATTACAGCGGATGGCGAAAACTCCAAGGCTCTGATGATACGCTCCCATTATGGATTGAAGCCGAAGATCCGGCTCACTGCTTGCGGTATATTTTTGAGCAGCGCGGAATTATGCTGCGGACCACAATCATTAACTGCGAGACCCAAACTGTGCAACGCTATATTCACCGCCGCAAAGAAGATATGGCCACCAACCTGCTTTCGTTTTATCAAGGGGAACTTCCTGTATACCCGCCTTGGTCAGAAGATCGGCGGCGCCAGAGTGACACAAGACACGAAAATCCCCTTATCCAGACTTTCAAAGAAACCGCAGAAATCCGCCAGCAGGCAGGAAAGAAAAAGAAATCTCAAAAAAGGAGGACTTGACAATGAAACTGCTGCTCTACCCCAAGGGGCTGTTAGAAGCAGCCTGGCGTAAAGACAAAAAACTTTATGCGGACGGTGACGCCGCAGATCCGCCCAGATGTCTGCGGTGTGGCGCCCCGTTGGCTCCCCATTTGATGGTAAACGCCCTTAGCCGCTATGTGGATGTCCAGATCTGTGAGGCCTGCGGGATGGACGAAGCTCTCCGAGATGCAGCGCATATTCCCTTGCCTCTTGAAGAATGGGACGCGATTAAGCAGGGGCGGCTGTTGAGGCCCAAAAAAAGTCGTGACTGCTATCTGAAGACCACCTGCGGCTTCGATCAAGTGTTCCAGCACACCTATACTCCCCCCATGCAGGCCACCAAGCGACCTGTCAGCGAGGCGGCTTACTCCCGCTCCGATTATGACGGGTGCCGGTGGTGGACAACCTGGCATGACGAGCGTGAGAAAAAACCGGCTCCGGAGCTGGTAAAAGAAATCGACGAGTTCCAGAGTGCCCTGTTCAAACTGCCGGCCTTCAAAACGCTGGATACTATGCGGCGGTTCTGCCGCTATGCACAGCCTACCAACGATGCAACGGAATTCAACCTGTATTCTGAGACCGATCATCTGTATATCTGGATTCGTTTGATCACCCGGTTTCGGGATTACAATGTCTATGTTCACTATTACGATAAGGCTGCTGTTGAAGTCAAGCAATGAGGCTGAGCCCCTATGGATCACCTTTCTTATGTGCTCTGGAGCCTATCTAATAAACTGTCGGCTAGGTCAACTGTAGCCACAGACTTTTTTGATGCTAGTTAGGCTGGGATTTCAGCACGATTTTTAAGCTCCAACGGAGATTAGGCACCGACATTATCGAAGTAATGCGGGGGCACGGCTGCAAATTTGTTATCCCTGACTCCTGCCCAAAATAAAGCAAGCGCACAGCGGGTCTCCTTCCGCTGTGCGCTTCTTTCATTCCTCGCGCCGGCAATGTGGCTCCGGCATATGGGGTTCCTTCTGCTACTTTCAGTATTTTTCCAACGTCCGTACCGATTTCCCAAGGCTTCCCACACTGTAGTCAACCGGCTCATCACAAACCACGCCCAGCATAATGCGCTCTAAATGCTCAAATTCTGAAAATTGATCCAGAGATGCCATCACAAAAGAGTCTCGGACATAGCCGGCATTAGCTGCCATCAACTCTTGATCCACATAATATCCGTGATACTCCACAAAGAAGTTGATCATCATTGCGACAGTTCGTGTATTGCCCTTTCGAAAGGGATGCACTTGCCAGATCACCGGGAAGAGTCTGGTTATTTGATGAACAAATTGTTCTCGACCAATGCCCTCCCAGTGAGCATTTTTCAGCCACTGAAAAGCATCATTCAGATCTTCTTCTATTCTATCTTTATTGCTGTACCAGACACTCCGGCCTGCCAGCAGCTTCTCTTTCTTTTCGATATTGATAATGCGATACTGGCCAGCCCATTCATAAATGTCACCAAACAGGAACCGATGGATTTCCCGCAGTCCATCTGGTGAAAAATTCTGAAATCCCTTTTCATGCAAAAGCATTATATTTACTCTGGACTGCTCAGCCTCGATGCGATCCAGGATTTTCTCATTTTTGATGTCCAGTTTGTTTTTCAAAACAAGAGATTCTTCATACAGATATGGGTCAACCATGGCTCTGGTGCTCCTGTTCCGCGATCCGGCGATGATTCGCCAGAAGTGCTTGCTTCATCTGTTTGCCTGTCAACTCGCCGTGGGCCCAGCTTACAGACAATGACTGTGCATAGCTGGAAATTGGCGCGCCTCCAATAGCGGTAATAGCATCAGCAGCGTTGACCGCTGCAATTCGTTTCTTTTCCAATGGGCTCATGCCGGCTCCACCTCCTTAATTAAGCCCAGTATAACACAGGGCAGATCCTGTTGCCAATAGGCCAGTAAAATACAGGTTTTTATAAATTAACAGCATGCCTCAATGGTTTCTGATTGGTAACTAATTTATATTTAGGAACATTCTTTTCCCACAGGTCGAACCTGGCAGGGCACAACACACTACTGTTTAGTTGTATATAGCTTCCCAGTGAAATTATATCTCAACTATTTTAAGCTCACGAGAAAGGCCCTGAGACAATGCGCTCTCAGAGCCTTCCTCATAAACTCAAATCCGGAACAGTTTGATAGCCTGCATCAGCGTGATACACAACTCCTGGTACAGATCCTCGTCCAACCTGCCATCAAGCACAGCATTTTTGAGCAGCATAGGTTGGTACATGAGCAAAATGCTTGTGATTGCCTCATGGTCTCCGTCCTTGGCTCGCCGCAGCATCTGTTCAAATGTCACAATTATTCACTCCCTTGATGCTCCTCTTCAGCTTTTGAATGGCTCGGTAGTATACCGCGGCCGTTCCTTTATACGATAATCCCAGATGCGCGCCGATCACATCGAAAGAGCGTTCATCCAACACGCGGGAAAGGAGCACATACCGCTCACGCTCATCCAGCCTTTTCAATGCGTTCAGAAGATCACTGCTCTCGATCTGCTCCCAGAGAGGCAGTCGCTCTATCAGTTCCTGCTCCAGCGACTGGCCCACAGCGCAAAACACTTCCGTAAGTATCTCGTTTTCACCATATTTGCAAAGAGCTCTCAGATAGTCCCGCTGTGTGCGCCTAACCGCCTGGATTAAGTAACCTGTAAATCTGATTTGCAGTTCTTCCCTTGCTTGTCCATTATTTCGTTGCCACATGACCTTTTCCTCCAAATCATTCAAGAAGTCCAACAGGTTTCTTGAACTTTCGGAGGAGACCGGCATCGAACTAACGGGCGTGTGTGTTTGTTACATAAACAAACACAGACAACCGCACACCGCAAAAGTGAACGGTCGGCCGTGTAAAACACATAAAGAAGTCCGTCACGACTTCCGCCGCCCACAGGAGGAGGCTTGTCGCTCGATTTGCGATGTTCCCGCCTGCTCCTGTGAAAAGGGCGGCGGAAGAACCGTATTGTAAAGTAAGCTGTGTGTCGAAATGTAAGCAGATGGACGAACCTCTTTATGTGCATGATCCATCTTTCTCTCATGCACCTTTGGCTCCCTGCCATCTGAACCACACTCTGCACACGAGCCCGCAACTATCAAGACTAGGTAGCGGGCCTGCCAACGCTTTGGGTTCAGTATCGTTCTAAAAATATTGTCGTTTTTTGTCGTCTGTAAACAAAGAGGCGGCCTCATTCATCTGCGAATAAGGCCGCCAAAAGCAATTTGAAATTTCTTTTGCCTTTCTGATTTTTAGTTTTCATATTCATTTCTCCATTTCTTTGAGTGCAGTTTATACCGATCCAACTAAAATCTCATTTTCATTGTAGTCGACAAAGCTGTCTGAATTCTGACTAAATTACCATTTTATTGCACTCTCTATAGAGTAAGAAAGTGCAGCCCCGCTGATGGACAAGAGCCGCACTTTCTTAGGTTACTTCTTTTCTAACAAAGTCGTCCGCAATCAACTGCGTAAGACTGCTGCGCAATGGAAAGCGTCGATGTGCGATGGGAAACCAGGATCACGGTTCGGTCATCCTGTTCCTCACGCAAAGCTCGTAAAATAATTCCTTCATTGAGGCTGTCCAAGTTGCTGGTGGGTTCGTCCAACAACAAAAAGGGCGCCTCATGAAGAAAGGCTCGGGCCAGGCCGATCCGCTGTCGTTCACCGCCAGAGAGGGTATCGCCCAGCTCGCCCACCGGCGTATCATAGCCCTGGGGCAATGTGAGAATAAAGTCGTGGAGGGCTGCCTTGCGGGCTGCCGCTTCGATCTCCGCCTGAGTGGCATCCAGTTTTCCGATGCGGATGTTGTCCGCAATGCTGTCATGAAAGAGGTCGGTGTCCTGGATCATATAGCTTTCCAAATGCCGCAGGTGATGGGTGGGGATATTACCCACATCGGTGTCTGAGATCAAAACACTTCCCGCCGGCGCAGACCAGAAGCGCATCAGCAGTTTGAGCAGGGTGGATTTCCCGGAACCGCTCTTCCCTGTGACGGCAATGATCTTTCCCTTGGGAAACTGAGCGGAGAGATCGTGAAGGATCTCCTCAGAGCCATAGGAAAATGTGAGACGCTTTACCTCCGCCCCGGAGAAGTCCGGGCATTGGCCGGTCAGCACCTCCTCCGTCTCCGGCTTTTCTTCCAGAAGCGCCAGCACTCGTTCCCCGGAAGCCAGCGTCTGATCCATGGTGGCGGAGAGATTTGCCAGCGCCAGTACAGGTCCAAAGGATGACGAGAGCATTACTGTGGTCAACAGAAGTACGGGGAACGATACATTCAACACCATTCCCACACCCAGCATCGCCAAAGTCAGCGCCATGACCGCCCCGCCAGACCAGGAGGACGCTGCAGCCTCGTGCCGTTTGAGCTGCTTTTGCAGCTGGTTGAGCTGTTCGGTTTTCCGCTCCATCTCATGTGCCCTGGCTCCATCTTGTGCGTACTGAAGACTCTCACGCAGACCACGCAGACTTTCCAGCACATAGCTGTTCAGCTCACCCAGCTGATTTCGAACCTCCATGCCCTGCCTCCGTCCGATACGGGAGGTAGCCAAGGGGATAACACAGCCCACCAGCAGATAGGAGATGCCAGCCAGCAGGCCCAGCAAAGGATGGAAGCTGCCGATCAAAACCGTCATGGAAAGAGAGACCAGCACGGCAATACAGACGGGGGCAATGGTATGGGCGTAAAAGACCTCCAGAAGCTCAATATCACTGGTGATCAGAGAGATCAGGTCACCCCGTCCCTTGCCCTCCAGCTTTGCCGGAGCCAGACGCCGCAGGGCGGCAAACACCTTGTCCCGGATGACCGCCAGCAGTTTGAATGCGATGTAGTGTCCGCAGGTCTGTTCTCCATAACGAAGCAATGCCCGGGCCACGGCGCACACAGCCATAATCGCGCCACCGGCAGCAAAGGTGAGGCTCCAGGGGGAAAGTTCCATGGCAGTGAGCAGCAGATTCACCGCCAGAACCGTGATGGCAATGGCGCAGAAAAAACCAAGTGTACCAAGGGCAATACAGAACACCATGATATGGGCCAGAGGCCGCAGCAGCCCCAGCAGACCCCACATGATCTTTATGCCGTTTCTTCGCATTCCTCCCCCTCCTTTCCACCCGGATGCTCCAGTTCCTGCTGTGCCCGGAACAGGGCGGCATAGCCTCCGTCCATCCTCATCAGTGCGTTATGGGACCCGCTTTCACACAGCCGGCCATGTTCCAGATACAAGATCTTATCTGCGTCCGTCACATTGGCAAGCCGGTGAGAGATGACCAGAACTGTGTGCCGCCCTTTGAGGGAACGGATCACACCCATGATGTCCTCTTCGCTCTCTGCGTCAATGTTACTTGTGGCTTCATCAAAGATATAAATCGGGCTGTCCTTGAGTAAAGCGCGGGCCAAAGCAAGACGCTGCCGCTGCCCGCCCGAGAGGTTGGACGCCCGTTCCATCAGGGGCATATCCAGACCGCCCTGGGACTGCACGAAATCCAGCAGATTGACCCGGCGCAGCACCTCCTGCAGCGCCGACTCGTCGGCGTCCGGCCGTCCTTCCAGGAGCGTACTGCGTACCGAACCGCCAAAGATATAGCTATTAAAGGACACCACTGTGATCAGGCTTCGCAGGCTCTCCGCGGATCCCTCCCGCAGTTCGGTACCGCCGATTTGAAGACTGCCCCGGTAATGGGTCTGTGCGCCGCTGATGACAGCGGCAAGCGTAGACTTCCCACAGCCGCTCCGGCCGGACACGGCGAAAAAGCCGCCCTGAGGGACGGTGCATTCCAGCCCCGAAAGGGCATCCTTCCTGCCGTCATAGGAGAACGAGAGTTCCTGAATTGAGATGGGGCCGTTCTCCAGCGTTTTACCCCCTTCCTCCGGTTCCGTCAGATCCAGAAGACGAAACATCCGCTCGCTGGCAGCCATGCCGTTCATGGCCACATGAAAAAAACTGCCCAGCGCCCGCATGGCAAGGAAGAATTCGCTGGCCAGCAGGATCATGGCTACGGCTCCGGCAAAAGAGACCTGACCCAGCAGGAATGCACGCCCCGAAAGAATACTTCCCAGGGCTGTCCCGCCATAGGCCACCAGATCCATGATGGTTACGGAATTGAGCTGCATGGTTAGCACCTTCATGGTAACCTTGCGGAAATGTTCCGCTTCCTCATTCATCGCCTTATGCCGGGCCTGGTCCGCGCCATAAACCTTCAAAGTGGTCAGCCCCTGAATATTCTCCAGAAAACTGTCCCCCAGATTGGCATAGGCGTCCCAATATTTCCTCAACAGGCGCTTTGCCACTCGCTGGACGGCAATGATAGCCGCAGGAATCAAAGGCACACAGAGAAACAAGACCGCCGCCGTCAGAGGCGAGAGGGGTAGGAACACGATTAGAAGCGTTAGGGGTGCCAACATTGCATAAAAAAACTGGGGCAGATAATTTCCAAAGTAGGTCTCCAGCTGTTCCACGCCTTCACCCGCCAGCTGAACTGCTTCCGCTGTTGGGAATCGGTCTGTGTAGCTGCTGCCCAGCCTGCGCAGCTTATCATAAATGGCCGGTCGAAGTCTGGCCTTGACACAGGCTGCCGCCTGGTGGGTGTATCCGGCCGACAAACGAGTAAGGAAAAAGCGGATCACGATGCATCCCCCGGCGACAAGAAACGCAGTCCCGGTGCCCTGTGCAACCGCCCCTTCCTCCAGAACCTGTTCCAGCGTCTTGGCCACGGTGAACCAGAGAACGATACCTGCCAGCAGCGAGACCCAACTGGCCACCACTTTTTTGAAAATAAACGGTTTCACCTCGGGTACCATGGCAATGAGACGCTTATTGATCATCATATCACGTCACCTCACCGGACTTACCGTGCTTGGACGGGCAGGTCTTGATAATAAAGCAAAAGGCAATGACGTGGGCAATCCAAACCACAGCAAGGCAGATCCGACCAACAAGAACGTTCTGCATGGCGATAAAAGCGATTGCCATAATGACGGTCACGGTACCCATGATGCGCAGCTTTGCTTTCCAGGTCATTCCCTGGCCCCGAACAAATGTCTCCAGATTATTTTTGTAAAGCTTCGTCCCCTTAAACCAAGTGTTCAGCCGCTCCGAACTTCTGGCAAAGCAAAAAGTGGATACCAGCAAGAAGGGTGTGGTGGGCAGGACAGGAATCACAAGTCCTACGGCGCCCAGACCAAGGGCCAAAAAGCCCAGAATAATAAGCATGATTTTCATGAAATTGATTCCCCTCGCTACACTGCCATGACACACAGCCGGCCATCCGCCCGGATCACCGGCAAATCAATGCCATACAGAGTTTGAATACTCTCGGAAGTAATGACCTCTTCCGGAGGCCCCTGAATGGATACCTGACCGTCCAGCAATCCGATCACCTCGTCCGAATAGGACAGCGCCTGGTTGATATCGTGGAGTACCATTACAATGGTGATCCCTTCCTCTTTATTCAGCCGCTCCACCAGGCGCAGAATCTCCACCTGATAGCGGACATCCAGAAAAGTAGTGGGCTCGTCCAGGAATAATAGCTCCGTATTCTGTGCCAGCGCCATGGCAATAAAAGCTCGCTGCCGCTGACCACCGGACAGTGCGCCCACCCGTCGGTCCCGAAGCTCCGTCAGGTCGGTAAGCGCCAGAGCCCGTTCTACCTGAGCCTGATTCTCCTGGTCCAGCCCTGCCTTAAAAATCGAGCTGTACGGCAGGCGGCCATAGGCCACCAGACGCTCCACAGTCAAATCATCGGGCGCTGTGTTCTTTTGGTGGACGATGGCAGCTCTCCTGGCAAATTCTTTGAGCGAGATGGTGGAAAGCTCCGCTTGATCGAAACGAATTGTCCCGCTGTCCGGCTTCAGATTTTTTGTGAGGATCTGGAGCAGGGTGGATTTTCCGCAGCCGTTGGCTCCCACAATCCCGATGCATTCTCCAGGTTTTACCGTGAAGCTGACGCCCTTCAGCACCTCTTTCCTTCGATAGGATTTTCGGATTTCCTTCGCTGTCAGCATCCTGTCCTTACTCCTTCCTTTCACTTGGTTTTATGGGAATCATACCCTGCATCCGCAATCATATCATGTTCCTATAGTGCCGTCAATTAAAATTTTCTGTCAATTCAATGGTTACGGGCGACTTGTTAAAAAGTAATAATTCCAAGCAAAAAACCGCCTTTCCTGACGATTCTCTTCGCCAGGAAAAACGGTTTCTATACCTTTTTATGAATCGATCTGATTAAGCGATCTTGGACTTTGCCAGCTCAGCCAGCTTTGCAAATCCCTCTGCATCATTGATAGCCATATCGGACAGAACCTTACGGTTTAAGTCCACGTTGGCCAGCTTCAGTCCATGCATCAGCTTGCTGTAGGACAGGCCGTTGATACGTGCCGCAGCGTTGATACGTGCAATCCAAAGCTTTCTC
>ENA-OPRR01002751-OPRR01002751.1-human-gut-metagenome-genome-assembly--contig:-NODE-2751-length-11011-cov-2.375228_pt1 | contig 11011 bp, 7 predicted proteins | sample MGYA00241796_ERZ501883 | MGnify/ENA primary metagenome ERZ501883 (study PRJEB25962, sample SAMEA2042406) | human gut metagenome | biome: human gut; feature: human-associated habitat; material: faeces...
GTAGCAGCTGTTACGTATCAATCCAAGTTTTTCGACAAGCTGAACCGCGCGGCCAATTGGCCGCGCGGTTTTCTGCTCTAAAAATATTTATTTGGCAACATTCTCACAAAAACGCATCAGGATCTGAGCCACTTCTGCGCGGGTGGCGCCGCTGGTGGGAGCCAGCTTGCCGCCGTTCTTACCGGACAGCAGAGTCTCGCCCACGGCCCACTCCACAGAGGACAGCGCCCAATCGGAGATGGACTTCACATCTGTAAAGCCACTCACATCGCCCTTGGCACTCACGTCATAGCCCTTATTCTTGGCATAGCCGTTGAGGATCAGGGCCATCTGCTCCCGGGTCAGGGTGTCGTTGGAGCCAAACTTATCCGCGGAGTATCCGCTGATGATTCCCTTCTGGGTCGCCCATAGAACTGCGTTGTAGTACCAAGCGTCCTTGGAAATATCCTTGAAGGTCAGCTCGCCAGACACAGCGGGATTGCCCTCCATGCTGTACAGCACGGTGACCAGCATAGCGCGGTTCATGGTAACGTCGGGACCGAAGGTAGTGGCGCTGGTGCCGTTGAACAGATTGTTCTGATAGGCATAGTTCACTGCCTCATAGTACCAGGCGTTATCGCTGACATCGGTGAAGGGGAAGGAAGAGAGATTTCTGGGGTTGTCGCCAATATAGCGGTACAGGGGGAAGTTCAGGGTTTCCTTGTCATAGTCCACCACACCGTACTGATACAGCGTGCCGTCATAGCCCTTGGAATCGGTGACATCGGGCTCCACCAGCATGGCGATCACGTCAGCGGCCACCTGGTCCATGGGTAACACATACGCACCGTTGGGGAAGGAGGCCTTTTCCGCCTCTCGCCGATCGGCAATGCAGCTGTTGCTGCCGTCCTCTTCCACAAAGTAATACTGCTGCAGCTCGATTTCGGTGCCCTTGCCTACCTTGTAATACTCCGCGCCCTGGTTATCCATGATGTAGAGAATCTTATCGATGTTTTCCACATCCGCAGGGATCACATAAGCAGTGGGACGCACACGGGTACGTGCACCGGTGTCGTTCAGGTCCAGATAGACCTTCTCCTCACGCTTCAGGGTGCCGTCGAAATAGTACTGGGTATTCAGAGCATAATACTCGGTCTTGGTGTTGCCGGAAGAAGTCTGGTACAGATACAGCAGATCATCTTCGTCGTAAGTCTTACCATTCTCAATGGTCTCGGCACGGGCGTCGGCTACCGCCTTCTTGATCTCGTCAGCCCGCTCAGCAGTCTGCTCAATGTAGGACATGATGGCAGTCTCCTGAGAGAATACCCGGCGCTCAAAATTGGTCTTGCCGGCACCGATGCCGCGGGTCTCGATCAGGAAGGAGACGCAGTCATACAGGCCAAAGTAGGCGCGGCCGATGGGGCTATTGACGGTGGTACCGTAGTGGTATACCCGCAGGCCAGCATCTCTGGCGTCCTCGAAGGCCTCGCCGCACATTTCCAGCGCGATCTCGGTCACTTCCGGATCGTTGTTCAGGCTGGTAGCAGGAGTGGTCTCCAGGTCATAGGCATTGCTCATGTAAGCCTTGCCGGTCTCTTCTCCGGAGCTGGCTCCATAGAAGGTAAACTCATGGCCGTCCAGAACGACCTCAGCCATAAACAGGCGGTATGCCGTATGCAGCTGAGCCAGCTCCGCAGCCTTGAGGGCCATATGATCCCGGTTCATGTCAAAGCCGTCATAAGTTGCGCGGCTGAAGAGATAAGAACCGTCCGGATTGATACGGGGAACGATCACGACGTTGATATCATCCAGCAGAGCTTTGGCCTCAGGGTCATTGACAAAGTTGTCCACGACGACCAGAGCACCCTCGCCGGAGGCGGGCTCGTTGGGATGGATCTGAGTCTGATACCAAACGGTGGTCTTTCCATTCTCCTTCACCAGCTTAGCAGCCTCTTCCAGAGTGGCATTGGCAGGGATCTTGGTGTTGGTGAAGATAGCCAGAGGAATATCAAAGTGGTAGTTGGGAGTCTCGCCGGCGGAATAGAGGTACATATAGTCGCACTTCTTATCCCGATCCTGCATGAACTCTACCATCTCGTCCTGAGTGGTAAACTCATGGGCGGCGTCCGTTCCGTCAAAGGCGGGCGTGTTATACTCCTTGTCGTGGGTGGTATTCTCGGTGGTGAAGTGCTCCAGAATCTCGTCGGGCCAGATGCACAGCATGGCATCCCGGGCGTCCATCACATAGGAGTCAGGAGCCTGAGAGGGCTTTACCGTGGGCTGATAGCCGTCACCGAACTCATCATCATTTTCACCCAAGGGACCGCCGACCACTTCAATCGTGATGCCCTTGTCCACATCGTTCTGGGGGATGTTGACGATCTTCAGGATGTTATAATATCCATTGCCGGAGATGTGATAGCTATACACGCCCGGCTCTGCAGCCGTGTAGCTTCCATCAGCATTCGCTTTGATTTCTTTCAGCTCACCCCGGGAGATCATTTCCTCCAAGGTGCGGCTGGAAGAGGTGGGGAAGCCAGCATAAAATTCTAGTTCAGTCTTTTCGGGATCAATGTCTTTGGGATATGTAAAGGTTACATTTCCCTTCTCCTCGGCAGCCAGAACAATCATATTCTCTGCTGTTCCATCCGCCACAATCTGAGCCGATACGCCTACTGTCAGCAGGCTGAACAGCATAGCAAGCGCAAGGAGCATACTGATCCATTTTGATGTCCGTTTACCAGAGACGTTCATGTTGAGACCTCCTTTTCTTTCCCTCCGAAGCATTCCAGGAGAAATTTTGTGCCTTGTGATCCGGGTCATCCCCTGTGAAGCAAACTTCTGTGCACAACAAATTTCCTCTGGATCGGTATGTTTATTATATCTTTGTTTTTCTTCTAACGTCAATATTTTTGTATATATCAACTAAAAGTCAATGTTATTTTTAACAGTTTTTATAAATATTAACCTTTTCAGCTTATTTTAAGGAAATCTGGGGTGTTTATTGGTGGATTGTTAAAAAAACATTTCTGAAAGAAATCTGAAATATTTTTCCTGTCCGAATTTTTCCATTAAATTAGTGAAAAATGTCAGAAAACACCTCGTTATTCCCTATGGAGGAACCTCCCTGCCTGTCTTTACTGTTCCAGGCCGGTGCAGCTGAGATACCGTAGGACATTGACTTGTCTGAATGCGCGCATCCAACATCTTTCTGCATCGCGCTGAGACTGCCTCCTCCCCCCTTTCTCACGCATAAATAAAAATCCCCCGGCCCAGCCAGGGGGTTTTCATAGACGGGTATAACCCTTTGTTACTAGCTTACACGTCACGTCGTGTGAGTACGATCTGCCAGCCGCGAAGGTTCTGTTACTTGCTACCCGTTAACGGGTTCAAAAGTTCCCCATCGTCAACTGTTCTCCAGCTTTGTCTTCATCTAGCTGGTGACGGATATACTCTTCTAGTCTCTTTGCATTTTTGCCTGCCGTATCCACATAGTATCCTCGGCACCAAAATTTCCGATTTCGGTACTTATATCGCAACTCTGGATACTTCTCATAAATCATCAGGCTGCTTTTCCCTTTCAGATATCCCATAAAGCTGGAGATTGCTACTTTGGGTGGAATTTCCACCAGCATGTGTACATGATCTGAGCATACCTCTGCTTCAATAATACGGATGTTCTTCCAATTACATAGCGTACGCAGTATTGCCCCTATTTCTCGTCGATTTTCTCCGTAGAATACCTTTCTTCTGTACTTTGGCGCAAACACAATATGGTATTTGCAATTCCACCGCGTATGCGTTAAACTATTTACGTCATTCATTGGATGACCTCCCTTTGCTATTTTTAGTGCAGTTGGCAGACCGCACTTTTATTATAGCAAAGGGAGTTTTGATGTCTGCATCATCGCCATAAGGCTTCTTTTGAACCACTCGCCTAGCGAGTGGTTTTCTTCATACAAAAATCAGCCCCGGCGGAAGAATTTCCGCTGGGGCTGGTCATTTTGTTTCTCGATTCGTTTACGCGTTGGCCTTGGCCTGCTCAAACGCATCCCAAAGCTCCTTGACCCGTTCCGGCCAGAGTCTTGGCACCGTACAGGATGGCGTCGTGAGCCTCCTGGCTCTTGCCCGCATCCACAAATGCCTGGGTATGGCTGGAGGTACCGGTGGGCACAAACTTCACCCGGATACAGCAGCCGGGCATGTGGTTGGTCACGTTGCCGAAGTCCGTGCTGCCCGTCTTCTTCCGGACCGGAGCCAGACCGGGCGCGCCGCAGGCGGCAGCATTGTCCATGATGATCTCATTGAGAGGATAGCAGGGCACCTTATTGTCCAGGCTCTTCTCTTTGGTAATCTCATACTCCACATCAGCCATCAGAGCCGCTCCCTGAATGATCTGCTCAAACCGACGGCACACGTCATTGAGCACTTCCCGTGAATAGCTGCGTAGGGAGAACTCACCCACCGCCCGGGCAGGGACTACATTGGTGGGGCCGGGAGTCTCCTTAATGGTGTAGTGCATCCGGGTATCCTCCCGCACATGCTCCCGCAAAAATTCCATTCCGTTGAAGGCCAGCAGCAGAGCGTCCAGAGCGCTGCGCCCCTTCTCGGGAGCCAGAGCGGCGTGAGCGCCCTGGCCTTTAAAGACAACCAGGTAGTTGGTCAGAGCCAGGCTCTTCTCATCCACGCAGGTATCCGGTCCGCCGTGCATCATCAGAGCCACATCCAGCTCCTCAAACGATACGCCGTTTTTGAGCATCAGAATTTTCCCGCTCACACTTTCCTCTGCCGGGGTTCCATAAATGGTAACGCTATAGTTTTCTGCAAATTCTGCCCGCTTGAGTGCTGCTGCCGCAGCCAGAACTGACGGCCCCTGCAGATGATGGGCACAGGCATGTCCGATCCCTTCCAGGGCATCATACTCACAGAGAAGACCGATATTCGGTCCCCCCTCCCCGTGGTTCCATACTGCCCGAAAGGCTGTCTTAAGGCCTCCCACTCCCCTCTCCACCTGAAAGCCCTCCCGCTCAAGCCAACCTGTCAGGAGATCCAGAGCATGAAACTCCTCCATCCCCAGCTCCGGGTGATCAAAAATGTCGTCAGCCATAGCTGCCATCTCAGCAGCCATGCCGTCGATACAGGCATACAACTGTTTCTTGTCCATAGATAAAAAAATACCTCCTCTGTCCAAATGCTTTCCGTTCTGCCGCTGCGGCTTTGGGCCGCCTGCCGCTGTCTGATGAAAGTATATCCGACAGAGAAGGTTTCTGTATAATTCAAAAATCTTACTGTTAGTATTTGCTTTTTTTATGGATCGCTGTTATATCCTTTTCCAGCCTGCCTGGGGCCTTCTCCTCTTTTCCTCTCCTGTTTTATCTTTCGTATTACCTGTCTCCGTTTTCCCATTCCGTAAAGGCCTGTTCCCGGCACAGGGCGATAAACCTCTGCATAGGCTCCGGCACATGAAGATCCCGCCTGTATCCGGCCACAAATGCTGACTTTGATGCCGCGTCCCCGACTGTATAATAATTGACACGTTTTCTGTATTTCATATTCATGGCGTAGTATTCTCTGTTAAATCCCACCCCCAGCCCCTCGGCAACCATCTGCATTGCCATCTCAATATTGCGGATGTTCTCAATTCTGCCGGGCGTCACGCCTGCCCTCCTGAAGGCCGCTTCCGCCTCCGCCCGAAGGCTCTGCCCCGGATAGGGGAGAATGATGTCCTGCCCGTTCAGCCACTTCAGCTCCAGGCGTCTGTAGCGGGAGCCCTCCACCCACACTGCTTTTTCGTTGAGCGGACTCAGGGGAGGAACTGCCACCAGAAGCTCCTCACTGAACAGTTCCTGGGACTGCATGCCGCTTTTAATGTCCGCTCCGTTCATCAGCACCAGATCCAGCTCATAGGCCTCAAACATCTGCATCAGCTCTCCATGGTTCCCTTCCCGTATCATCACTTCGATATCGGGATATTCCCGTTTAAACCTTGCGAGCACCGGAGGAATCAGCCAGGTTTCCCTGCGAAGCTGAACGCCGATCCGCAGTCTCCCTCTCTTTCCCCCTGCAATCTCAGAAAGCGCCTCGTCAAACTCTGCCTTCAGGGCCAGCATTTTTCTCGCCTTTTCCACATACAGTTCTCCCGCACAGGTCAGGACAAACTTTTTCCCAACACGCTCGAACAGGCGGATTCCCAGACTTTTTTCCAGGCTGCTGATGTAGATACTCAGAGCCGGCTGTGAAATAAAAAGCCTCTCTGCTGCTCTTGTAATATTTCCGCATTCCGCCAGCACACAGACATAGGTCTGTTCCTTCAGATTCATTCTCTCATTCCCCACCTTCCATTTTCATCGGTCTGTCATATCCTCCCGATATGCCGCCTCTCCGTGGGGAGGCACACTCTCCGCATAGGTGTTTTGGCTCCCTTCGGGCGCCAGCGGCTCGGCGCAGGTATAATTATTTAACAATTTTATCTTTTTTTATTTAAGCATAAGTTTTTTTAATGATTCTAATCCTGACTCTGCACAGCCGCCGAACACGGCTTCGGAGCAGCAGTTCCCATATGAGAGGTGAGCAACCACAGCGGAACATTTTTTTGCCCTACAAGGCCGACTTTTATATCCTTTAACGCAACAGGTCTTCCCCACAGCGCAAAAAAGCAGACATTCCTCCGCCTCATTCACTGATAATGAAACGTCAGAACTGCCTGCCTCCGCCTGTCTGTTATTCTACAGTTATGCCCGGTGCCATTCACAATCCTCACAGCAGACGTCTCTCAGAATGCCGGCACTGCAGGAACTCTGCGTTCTTACTCTGTAAAGTCCTTGAATCCAAGGCCAAATACCTCAGATGTGTCTGTCACCATAACAAACGCATTAGGATCTGCATCGTAGACGATCTTCTTCAGACGGCTGAACTGTGATTTTCTGACTGTGCAGAGAAGCACATTGGTATCCTTTCTGCTGTATGCCCCCTTGGCGGGCAGAAGGGTTGCCGTCCTGTCCAGCTCGGAGATAACCTTTTCTGTGATTTCATCAGGATTAGAAGTGACAATGGTAGCCATGCTGCCCACTTCCCCGCCATAGATAATCGCGTCAATTACCTTTGTCTGTACATAAAGGGAAATGAGACCGAACAAAGCGGCCTCAATATTTCCAAACACAAAGATGGAGGCGGCCAGAATAATCCCGTCAACAATCATCAGGGCGCGGCCAATGGACATATGAGGCCTCTTTTTCTGAAGTATATATCCCAGAATATCCGTTCCTCCTGTAGTGCTCCCCGCTATGAAAATAAGAGCCATTCCGGCACCCACCAGTACGCCTCCGTAAAGGCTGCACAAAAGCCTATCTCCGGCGTAGACCGGTATAAAAAGCGGAACTACAAAATCCAGCACGAAGGAACAGACAGCTGTGGTGATTGCCGTAGACACTGCAAATTTTTTGCTCAGATAAAACCATGCCAAAATTAACAGCGGCACATTCAGTACAAGCGTCAGTGTTCCTACCGGAAGCCCTGTCACAAAATTGACCATAAGTGCGATGCCGGAGGCTCCGCCCGGCGCAATATTCGCCGGCACAACAAACATATAGATTCCGATACCGTAAATGAGAGAGCCAATCAGCAGAAGACTGACATCCCTCAGCATCCCCCTTACACTGTTTTTCTCCATCATTTTCTCTCTCCTTCCAAACTCATACAGCTATTCTTATCCTTCCCCTTTTACCCTCTAAAAAACAGGTGATACCAAAAAAGGTACCACCTGTTTTCATCTCCTCTATGCAGCTGCATGTCATGTCTCCACGCGCTGCCGTATTCTGTTTTCCTACAGTCTGATCACTACTCAATGCTGTAGTTCGGGGCCTCTTTTGTAATATGAATGTCGTGGGGATGGCTCTCTTTCAGAGATGCAGCCGAAATCTTCACAAACTTTCCTGTCTCCTGGAGAGTTGGAATATCTGCAGCGCCGCAGTATCCCATACCGGCACGCAGTCCTCCGAGAAGCTGGAATACCGTATCCTCAACCAGACCCTTGTAAGCAACCCGGCCCTCAACGCCTTCCGGAACCAGCTTCTTCGCGTCTGTCTGGAAATAGCGATCCTTGCTTCCATTTTCCATGGCAGCGATGGATCCCATACCGCGGTAAACCTTATATTTTCTTCCCTGGTATAATTCAAAAGTTCCCGGGCTCTCATCACAGCCTGCAAACAGGGAACCCATCATGCACACGCTTCCGCCGGCCGCGATTGCCTTTGTAATATCTCCAGAATACTTGATACCGCCGTCTGCGATAATCGGAATACCGTACTCCTTGGCCACTGCATAGCAGTCCATAATCGCGGAAATCTGCGGAACGCCGATTCCTGCAACCACACGGGTAGTACAGATGGAACCCGGTCCGATTCCAACCTTGACAGCGTCAACGCCTGCTTCGATTAAAGCTCTTGTAGCCTCTCCCGTCGCTACGTTTCCGGCGACTACCTGAACTTCAGGATATGCCTCCTTAATCATTTTCACACAGCGGATTACGTTTGCAGAGTGTCCGTGAGCGGAATCCAGCACAATCACGTCAACCTTTGCATTGACCAGAGCCTCCACACGCTCCAGCACGTTGGCCGTAATTCCCACAGCGGCTCCGCATAAGAGTCTTCCCTGTTCATCCTTTGCGGAAAGCGGATATTTAATCTGCTTTTCAATGTCCTTGATTGTGATAAGTCCCTTCAGGTTGAAATCGTCGTCCACGATAGGAAGCTTTTCAACTCTGGCCTTGGCAAGGATTTTCTTCGCCTCCAGCATGGTAATGCCTTCCTTGGCTGTCACAAGATTCTCGGATGTCATGCATTCCTTAATCTTCTTGGAATAGTCCTCCTCAAACTTCAGGTCGCGGTTTGTGATAATTCCCACTAATTTCCTGCCTTCTGTGATCGGGACACCGGAAATGCGGAACTTGCCCATCAGCTCATCCGCATCCTTTAATGTATGCTCTGGGGATAAATAGAATGGATCTGTGATGACGCCATTTTCCGAGCGTTTTACCTTGTCTACCTCTTCTGCCTGCTCCTTAATGGACATGTTTTTGTGAATGATGCCGATACCGCCCTGTCTGGCCATGGCAATCGCCATCCTGTGCTCTGTAACAGTATCCATTCCGGCACTCATCAGCGGAATATTGAGCTTAATCTTTTTGGTCAGGTAAGTGCTTAAATCAACCTGGTTCGGAATCACTTCCGAATAAGCCGGCACCAGAAGGACATCGTCAAATGTAATGCCGTCGCCAATAATTGTACCCATTAATTTTTCCTCACTTTCGTATTCGTTTTATTAATAAGTTTAATTAATAACGTGATTATGTTAGTAATTTAGTATATCAATTTTAAAATGACATGTCAACTGGCGAAGAAAAAATTTTGACGTCCTGAATTCTGCATAAAAAACTCTCTGCAAAAATTTTCCTTCTGTATCAGCTTTCCTGCGCTGCCTTCATATAGCTCTCCACCCTGGTCTTTACGTTCTCCTGCAGGTTCCGGTAAAAGAACTGATAGTCATACAGATGATAAATTCCGTCCTCAAATATATATAAGGACGCCGGGTACTCCTCCGGGGTCACATCCGTTACCTTCAGCGCGCCCCGGGTACTGTCTATGTAGGCTCCTGTCAGTTCCGGTATCTCGTTGACAATGTTTCCGTCATAATCTGTAAAGCAGGCTCCCAGATTCTGGTTCTTATCTGCCTTTGTTCCATCTGTTTTCCAGTTAAGGGGATTGATGGATACAGCCTTTGTCCCTGAAGGAATCATCAGAGAATCTGTGATGCTCTCCGCCTCACTGTTGAAAGAGATGATCACTCCTGTGTCCGCCTCTCCCTGCGCTGCTTTCATATGAGGATTTTCCTCCAGCTCCTCCTCCGTAATACTCCAGCCTATGGCATAGCAGGCTACCAGCTGATCCTGAAGCGCTTCGTCGTCAAAGCAGTCTTTCATCAGTCTCAGGCACATGTCTGCTCCCTGGGAGAAACCGGCCAGCACAATCGGTCTTCCATCGTTCCATTCCTCACAGTAATACTCAAACGCGTCCTGTACATCCTCATAGGCCAGTTCCAGGTATTCCTCCCTGTCTGCTGCCGGCAGCTCATAGACATTCAGGCCGATCTGGCGGTAATAGGGGGCAAAAAAGCGGCATTCTCCGTCATATATTCCCTTTTCCATATTGGTGGCCCCGAGAAAATTTGCTTTTGTCTCCTCATCGTCCATGGCCATGTTTTTCTCTTCATCTGTTCCTCCGAACACGGTGGGACAGATAAAAAAGACGTCAGCTTCCCTCTCATCTTCTCCATTCTCACAGTATGCCCAGTTTTCTTCAAGGGAGTAGTCGACTCCTGCCTTTTCTCCTGTCTTCTCTGGTGCACATCCTGTAAGAAGAACGGCTGCCAGACAGATTCCCAGAAAAAAGGTCTTCATATACTGCTTCATCTCTTTTCCTCCTTCCAAATACATCCCGACTTTTTTGATGCGTTTCATCAGACATCGTCAGGGTTTTTTCATTATACCCTATCCTTCGGATACGGCAGCCTCCGGCGGAATTTAGCGCCCGGCTTTCAGCAGTGAATGCTGAAACCGGTATGCGCAGGTATAATGACTGCTTTGCAGTCATTATACCATAAATCCCCCTCTTTCACAGCATGGATTCCGTCTTTTTCCGTATAGCAGGGGAGGGAGCACTTCAGTCAGCTCTGCCTGCAGGATCAATTTCTGGTTTTTTCCATGACAGGTGGAGAGTGTCAGTATATGGGAATGTACCGGAAAAACAGTGCCGTTCTCCCCACGAGTCTCCCCGGCTCCGATGTCTGGCTGATAGGGGGACATATCGGAATTTTTTGTCAGGAAGACCTCCCTGATTCTGTATTCTCTCCAGATACTGCTGCGGCAGATATAGATCTTTCTGTGCTGTTCCAGATATTCGTCATTGAGGTACTCCTTCAGTTTTCCAAACATCTCCCCGGACCTCATATTGTGGCCGTAAATCACCGTATTGGGTTG
>ENA-OPRR01002752-OPRR01002752.1-human-gut-metagenome-genome-assembly--contig:-NODE-2752-length-11010-cov-2.932634_pt1 | contig 11010 bp, 8 predicted proteins | sample MGYA00241796_ERZ501883 | MGnify/ENA primary metagenome ERZ501883 (study PRJEB25962, sample SAMEA2042406) | human gut metagenome | biome: human gut; feature: human-associated habitat; material: faeces...
CACCGCAATGAGGAATTTCACCGCGAGGCGGTGTTGCGGCGGCGCGCAAAGTGGGGCGCGCCCCTCAAAGATTGAGGAAGGAGTTGAAGTGGGCTTGCCCACTTAGTTCTGTGATTAGGAAAGAATTTGAAAAAAATCTACAAAAAATATTGAAAACTATTGAAAATAAACTTCAAAAATGGTATAAAAGAAGTGTAAATAATTTTTATTTAAATCTATGTAAAGGAGTGGTAAAGATGAAAGCGGTAATTCTCTCAGGGCCTAACGATTTCGCTCCGGGTGAGATTGAGAAACCTTTGATCGGGGACCATGACATATTGTTGGAAATGAAAAGAGCGGCTATCTGTGGGACAGATATCAGAATCTTAGAGGGGACGAAGACGAAAGGTGTCCGTTATCCTTCCGTGATCGGGCACGAGATCTGCGGAGTAATCAGTGAAATCGGAAAGGAAGTCACAGGATACGAAGTGGGAGAGAAGGTGGCGATTGCCAATGTGATTCCATGCGGTTCCTGTCCAAGCTGTCTGTCGGGAAGAGAAAACGCATGTATGAGAAGAAAAGCGATTGGCTATGAGTTCAATGGCGGGTTCGAGGAATATATTCGTATACCGGAAATTGCCATCAAGAGTGGAAACGTCATCAAGTTGCCGGAACAGGTGTCCTTTACCGCAGGAGCTCTGATTGAGCCGTTGGCCTGCTGTATCCGCGGTTTAAAGAACGCGGGAACCGGGTTTAACGACGTGGTGCTGATTGTGGGAGCAGGGCCGATTGGTCTGATGCATATGCAGCTGGCGAAAATCGCGGGAGCGAAGCAAGTAATTGTCAGTGAGCCAAATCCGATGCGCCGGCAGATAGCTCTAGAACTGGGAGCGGATAAAGCGGTGGACCCGGTTACGGAAGATCTGGCGGGAATTATCTCGGATGTTACCGGTGGACTTGGAGCAGATGTCATTGTGATGGCGATTGGAGTCCCGGCGTTGGTGAACTCTACGCTGAAGCTGTGCAGGAGGGGAGGAACAGTGAATCTGTTTGCTGGTTTTGCAGGAACTGGAGAGTGTACGATAGAGGTTAACACGATTCACTACAATGAGATCAATGTCAACGGCAGTACGGCGTATAAGCGGGAAGATTACCTTCAGGCAGCGGATATGGTGATAAGCGGAAAGATCAATTTGGACAGAATAGCTACCCATACATACAAAATAGAAGATTTTCAGACGGCCTATGAGATGTGTAAGAGTGGGAAAGGGCTGAAAATCATCATAGAACCCTAGAGAGTGTAAAATGCAGAGGCAGTAAGCTTCAAAAAAACGAAAAAGGAGATAAAAATTATGGCAATGTTGGGAAAAAAAGTGAGAATGAGCAGGCTGGTGAATGCAAAGAGCAATAAGATGATGGCTATTACTGTGGACCATGCGATTTCTAGAGGGATTGCGCCGATGACCGGGTTGCATCAGATTCAGAATACGATTGATAAGATTATCTTGGGAAGGCCGGATGCAATGACGATGACAAAGGGAATCGCGGAACACTGCATGTGGGACCATGCGGGCCAGGTGGCAATGTTGATGAAGGTCTCCAACTATTCGCCAGTGGCGCCCACAAAGGATACAGTATTCGGGAGTGTGGACGAGGCGATTCGTATGGGGGCTGACGCAGTCTCCATGGGAGCAATGACATTAGGGGATTTCCAGGGGGAACAATTTGAGATTATCGGAAAATATTCAGAGGAATGCATGGCAAAGGGAATGCCTTTGATTGGACATGTGTATCCTAAAGGAGAGAGCGTACCGGCAGACAAAAGAACGGCCTGGGAGAACATTGCTTACTGTGTGAGGAGCGCCTGCGAGCTGGGAATGGACATTGTGAAGACGACTTACACCGGAGACCCGGATTCTATGGCAAAGGTGGTATCCTGTGTACCATCCAGCTTTCGGGTTGTGATTCAAGGCGGGGATGCCTGCAAGACACTGGATGATTATCTTCAAATGACCAGAGATGCCATGGACTGCGGTGTAGGCGGCGTTACCATGGGACGGTTTGTGTGGGATTATAAAGATGTGACTGCACTGGTAATTGCTCTGCGCTATCTCATTCATGAAGGATATAGTGTGAAAGAGACAAAAGAACTACTCGCGCAGTTGGAGAATGACAAGAACTACAGTGAATTTTGAGAACGGCCTTTGAGATCAGAAATAACAGGAGGCAGAAGATGGGAGAGAGGTATTTACTGGGCATAGATGTGGGAACCTCTAGTTTAAAGGTGGCAGTGGTGTGTGAGAATGGGGAAGTATTGAATATTAGCAGTTGTTCTTATGTCCCAGTGACGCCAAGTCTAGAACGAGTGGAGATGAACAGTGAAGATGTTTGGAATGCATTTTTGAAATGTCTCAGGACGTTGGTGGATGATGAGAACGTAAGCTTGGAGCAGGTGGAAGGGATTGGAATTTCCTGCTTGTGCCCTGGTCTGATAGCCATGGACAAAGAGGGAAAGACTCTTGCAGGACCGATTTTGTACTCTGACCGCAGGAGCGTCCAGGAGGCACAGTGGATGAGAGACATTTTGGGAGAGAAAGCTATTTTTGAGATTACAGCTAATAGAGTTATGGCGGGAGCGGTCTCTTCCACTTCCATGCTTTGGATTAAGAAAAATCAGCCCGAACTCTATGAAAAAACTTGGAAATTCGGGCACATCAACACTTGGATGGTGTATAGACTGACCGGGAGGTTCGGAATAGACTATTCCAATGCCTCCTATACGGGATTGTTTGAGACGGTCAAAGGTGAAGGTGGGGATTGGTCCCCTTTTCTATGTGAGAAGACTGGGCTGGACATGGACAAGCTGCCAACTCTTTATTCTTCCTCTTCTGTGGTGGGGGCTTTGGAAGCTCCAGAAGTAATTGCGGCTGGGGTGAAAAGAGGAATTCCCGTGGTTATGGGCGGCGGAGATACTGCCTGCGCTGCCCTGGCAGCCGGTGTTACAAAAGAAGGGGAGGTTTGTGAATCTGTGGGGACCACGGATGTCCTGACAATCTGTGTGGAGGAACCTAGGTTTGATACGAGGTTTCTGAATCGTTGCCATGTGGTAGATGGCACCTGGATTTACCAAGGGGCAATGTCTCACACGGGAGCTTCCTATCAATGGTTTCAAAAACAGTTCTGCCGGGAACTGGGAATCAGAGAAAACGAAAAAGATGCACTGTTGTTGATGAATCAGGAGGCTAAGACTGCTGCACCCGGCTGTGGAGGAGTTGTGTTTCTCCCATATATGATGGGGGAGCGCAGCCCAGTGTGGGACCCTTATGCTAGGGGAGTTTTTTTCGGAATGACGCTGCTCACTCAGAGAAGGGACTTGAACCGGGCCGTGCTGGAAGGCTGCGGTTATGGACTGCGCCAGCTCTGTGAAGCTGCGAAGGAGGTCACAGGGAGGGACTTTTCTTCCTTTGTATCCATAGGAGGAGGGGCAAAGAGCCAGGTGTGGGCACAGATTAAGGCCGATATCACAGGTAAAGATATAAGGATTCTAGATTTTAATGATATGGCCCCCGTGGGAGCCGCTCTGTTGGCAGGTGTAGGAGCAGGTTTTTATTTGAATTGCAAAGAGGCAGCGAAGAAGATGAAAAGAAAGGTATACGAAGAGATTCACAGTGATAGAAGCTATGCTGCGGTATACCAAAAAGGATATGAGATTTATAAAGGGCTGTATCCCAGGGTGAGAGACTTGTATGAGATATACAGAGCATAGGAGGTATTTATGAAGATCGTAATCTTAGATGGCTACACGGAAAATCCTGGTGATCTGAGCTGGGAAGGATTGGAGAAATTAGGGGACCTGACAGTTTATGATCGGACTTCTCTGACGGATGTCCAGGAAGTCATAGACCGCATCGGGGATGCAGAGATTGTCTTTACCAATAAGACGCCGATGCCGAGAGAAGTCTTTGATACTTGCACAAATATCCGTTATGTGGGAGTTCTGGCGACAGGATATAATGTTGTGGATGTAGATGCGGCGAAAGAGAAAAACATCCCGGTGTGCAACATACCGACTTACGGAACCGCAGCCGTGGGACAGTTCGCTATTGCACTGCTGCTGGAGATCTGCCATCACGTTGGGCATCATGACAAAGCGGTCCATGAAGGAAGGTGGGAGAACAATCCGGACTGGTGTTTCTGGGATTATCCGCTGATCGAGCTGGACGGAAAAGTGATGGGAATCATCGGTTATGGGCGGATTGGGCAGGCGACCGGAAGAATCGCGCAGGCTCTGGGAATGAAAGTACTGGCCTACGATGCGTACCGGAATCCTGCCCTGGAAAGTGAGACTTGCCAGTATGCTGATCTGGATGAGGTACTGGCGAAGTCTGATGTGATTGCGCTTCATTGTCCGCTGTTTTCTGAGACGGAAGGGATGATTAACCGGGAGAGCATTGCAAAGATGAAGGACGGTGTGATTATTCTGAACAATTCCAGAGGACCACTGATTGTGGAGAAAGATCTGGCAGAGGCCCTGAACAGTGGAAAAGTAGCAGCCGCGGGCCTAGATGTGGTGTCCACAGAGCCCATCAAAGGGGAGAATCCGCTGCTCAAGGCGAAAAACTGTATCCTCACGCCGCACATTTCCTGGGCTCCGAAGGAAAGCCGTCAAAGACTGATGGATATCGCGGTGGATAATCTAGAGATGTTTTTGAAGGGAAAGGTACAGAACGCGGTAAATCTCTGAAGGGAAGCTATACGTTTGCGTTTTTTACTTATGCGGTTTTATATATAGCCGCTCTGGTTATCGGGGGCTTTGCTATGAAGGGCAGGTTTGTGGAAGAGAAACGAAGATGAGTATTGGAAGTCGGAAGATATGGGGCGAAAAATTCATATGTGAGCTCAGGAAGCAGTCAGTCTACGGACGGGCTGCTTTTATACATATGGATGTGATTCTTTTTATGAAGTATTTAGAGTGGAAATTTCAAATGACCGGTTGAAAAAATGGATAAAAATAGTATAATAAAAAGAAAAAACGATAGACTGTTTCATAGAATATTTTTTAGTGGGGGTATGTAGTAGGAGGTGTTTGTATGTTGAGAGAAATTTATTTGGCTGGAGGATGTTTTTGGGGCTTGGAAGCCTACCTGAAAAAGCTGCCGGGGGTGAAGAAGACACAGGTGGGTTATGCCAATGGAAGGACAGAGCATCCGTCTTATCAGGACGTATGTCACCGTCATACCGGTCATGCGGAGACAGTGAAGGTGACCTACCAGCCGGAGGTGTTGTCTCTGGAAGTATTGCTGAAGGCATTCTTTCGGGTGGTGGACCCCACCAGCGAGAATCGGCAAGGATGGGATATCGGAACTCAGTACCGTTCGGGTATTTACTATGTGGACGAGGAAGAGCTTCCGGTGATCTGGCAGGCGATCGAGGCACAGAAGAAGAGATATACGGAACTGATTGTGACAGAAGTGAAACCGCTTCAGAATTTTTACGCGGCGGAGGAATATCACCAGGAATATTTGGAAAAAAATCCAAGAGGGTATTGCCATATTCATCTGGGGGAGGCGGATGCATTTATCCAGGAAGAGGGATTGAAGGACTGTGCCCAAGAGCCTGAGCTTATTTCTGACGGGGCTTATGAGAAACCGGATGAACAGATCTTGAGGGAGCAGCTGACTCCGTTACAGTACCAGGTGACACAGGAAAATGGCACGGAACCGCCTTTTCAGAACGAGTATGACCGTCATTTTAAGAGGGGAATCTACGTGGATGTCACCACAGGGGAGCCACTCTTTGCGTCAGGAGATAAGTTTCAATCGGGGTGCGGCTGGCCGGCATTTGCCAGACCGATTGCCCCTGAGGTGTTGACCGAGAAGTTGGACACTTCCTATGGGATGGTTCGCACGGAGGTCCGAAGCAGAGTCGGAGATGCCCATCTGGGTCATGTTTTTGCCGATGGACCGGCAGAGACGGGAGGCCTGCGTTATTGTATCAACAGTGCCGCTCTTCGCTTCGTGGCCTACGAGGACATGGAGAGAGAAGGGTATGGGGAACTGAAAAAACTGGTGAAATAGGATGGGAAACTGTCAGAATTCAATCTGTCGGTCTGGCCTGTTTTAATTCAGAGAAGATGTCGATGACCTTAATCAGATCTGTGCAGGCGTTTTGGTATGTGGGACTTTTGACGTTCTCCGCTTTTTTCAGAAATTCCAGTGTCACTTCCGGGGGATTATCGGTGGAAAAGCAGAGTTTTAAACCCATGGAAGAGATCTGTTTTCGAAGCCTCTTTCCAAAACGCGGCTGAGTCAGGAGGTCTTTTTCCGGAAGGTGTCCGTTAAAGTCTCCCGAAGCGATTTTTTCCCCCTGAAGGAGAATTTCGTATCGGAGTACCTCTGTGAGCAGCTGTTTCTTTACGATTCGCGTTTCACCACGTATCAGGAGAGGAATTGCGAATTCTGTATCGTTGAACCAGATATAATTTCCGACCTTTCGTTTTGGTGTGAAGGCAATTTCAGGAAGACCAGACACGGATTTGTATTTGGAATGGTTGACCTGGAAACGAGCGAACATACTTGCGACAACAACTGCTAAAACGATTAATAAGATAATTTCCATAATATTCTCCTTTTTGTTTATGGTAAAGGCGAAGCTGCTGCAGGCAGCTTCGCCTTAATTTTTAAGCTGTATCAGAAGTCCTGTTTTACCATTGGTACTCTGTTTTGTTTATCTCCAGCACTGACAGCGAACATGATTACCAGACTTACGGCGTAAGCGATAAAAAGTCCCCAGTCTGATTTCAGCGGAATCAAACCGAGTCCGCCCATGAAGGCAAATACACCTACAATTCCGCCTCCTACCATCGCGAAGTAACATCCCTTGGCTGTAGAATTCTTAGAGAGCAAAGATGCGTACAGTGGTATCAACATACTTCCCATATAAGGGTAGTTGAAGAGAATAATGGCATCCAGGATGTTTGTAAGCTTGAAGGAGATAAAGGTTCCGAGGATGCAGGCCAGTATGATGGTTGTCCTGGCAATGGTCTTGGAATGGGGCAGTTCTTCCATCTTCTTGTCCGGATGCAGAAGTCCGTTGTAGAAGTCTTTTGAGAAAGAAGCGCCAAGACCGATCAGAAGCCCGTTTCCAGAGGACATCGCTGCCGCGAGAACTGCCACGATAGCAAATGCTGACAGGACTGGTCCTGCGGTTTCTCCTATGGTGTAGGCGAAGATACTCTCTGAGGACGCATCCGGGAAGAGGATGTGCCCTGCGACACCGATTGCAGAAGCAAAGGTGCCGATCACAATAGTGACCAGACCGCCAATGATACAGCCCCATTTTGCAGTTTTGTAGTCCTTTGAGGACTGGTATCTCATGAAAGCATCGTAGGATACAGCAATGGATACGAGCATGGGGGAGACCAGATAAACGAACTGGCCAAACATGCCTTGTGGGATAAACGGGGTTCCGAATACGGCACCTGCATCACCGGCCTGAGTTACAGCTATGATAGCACAGATCGGGATACAGACGATAATAATGATGATCTGGATAAAATCTCCGATTGCCACAGACCACATACCGCCAAGAGAACTGTAGATGAGGATGACGATAGCGCAGATCAGAGCTCCAGCATGATAGGACACGCCAAAAGCGGAAAAAATACTTCCGCACGCCAGAATCTGTGCCACAAACACGCCCAGCAGACTCGGCACATTGGAAAGCCATGCCCAGAACCGGGTGATTTTCTTCTGTCCATAGCGTGCTTCAAAGTAATCCATGGGAACGACCGCTTCGGCAGCTCTCATCTTGCCGGCAATAAAACAGCCGGAGACGATGCAGCCGAGTCCGCATGAGAGGGCATAATACATGCCCGGCCAGATTCCGGATTCCATCCCTGTGGTTGCACCTCCCACGATGACTCCTGCGCCGATCTGGGTAGCCGCTATCGTTGCTGAGGTCATCAGGATTCCAAGATTCCTTCCGCAGAGCAAATAGTCTGTGGCTTTTTTAGCTCTTTGTTTACCGATAAACCCTATGGCAATCATGAGTAACATATAGATACCTGCAATTACTAATATATAAGTTTTTCCTTCCATAATTCTCCGCCTTTCGTAAGGTATACTACAGTGATTACATCTGCAAAACCGGCTTCCGATATCTGCCGGACTGTTTATTCGGTTTCATGTCCTGAAAATTCCTGTTTTGTAAGCTTTGCAAGTCCGGCTATTTTCTCAGTGGGAACTGCACTTATGGCAAACCGCAGACCGCCATTAAGAGGAATGGTATAGACCTTGTGTGCAGCCAGCTTCTTGGAAAGCCCGATGGTGTCCCGGGCTGGGACAGTGATAAAGAATCCGGCCTTATAAGGCAGAGTCTTGAGCCCGACTTCTTTCGCTTCTTCCAGAAAGATTTTTGCTCTTTCTTTTATCAGATACCGATAGTATTCTCTTTCTTTGTCGATAGCTGCTCTCAGATTTTCATCTGCCATGGACATGGCCAGCAGCTTCTGCGCGCCTCTGGAGCCGTTGGACCAAGTGGCACGGTTGGAAAAAGCGTTGACTGCCTTGAACTCTTCGATTACAGAGGGAGACGGGGAGACACAGATGAGGGCTCCCGACCTCATTCCATAGATAAGGAAAGACTTTGACATGCTGAAAGCGATCAGCAGGAGCATATTCTGCGGCATATTGTCAAAGTATTTTAAAAACTCCCGTACCTCGTCTTTTTCCCCCGCATAATCTGTGTAAGCCATATCCCAGAGAATGATGATTTTTTTTGACTCGTCTTCGGCACATTTCCGGAAGAAGTCCAGGGCTTCTTTCCAGTCCTCGTTTGTCATACTGTAGCCGGAGGGATTGTGCGCGGGCGTATTGAAAATCGTGACCAGACTTTTCTGAGTCTTCAGGATTTCTGTTGCCTTTGCTTTCAGGTCTGCCAATGTGAACTCATTTTGAGGAGTGAACATCTGGTAGCGTTCTCCGATATCCCCCATCTCCAGAGCCATCTCGGTATAAGGGTCCCAGTGCAGGTATGGAATCAGGAATTTATCTCCTCTTTCCACATAGTTATAGATTACGTGATGTATCGCGCCTGTACCTCCAGGAGTGGCGATTGCCGCTGCTGAGGTTCCTTTTGGTTGATGTCCCTGGAAAGTAAAGGCAATGGCGCTTTCCAGGAAATCATCAAGGCCGGAGATCGGAGCGTAATCCATCAATTCATTGGCGGGCAGGTTCCGATAGCATTTTTCTACTGTGGGGAGAACTGCAAATTCTGCCTTTTCATCTTTGACGACACCTAAGGTGGCGTCGACGATCTTGTCTTTTCCGAATGAGAGCAATGCCTGTCTGGCCTCGGTGGCGGCACTGAAATTCACATCGGAGTGTCCTTTTCCTGTGGATTGTGTAGCTGTCATGGTATTTACATTCATGTTTTACCCCCTCCTTTTTGGGGAACTTATTTCCCCGGGTACTTAACAATAAGTGCATCAACTGCGCAGACGCCCTGCCCTTGCGGATATACAAACACCGGGTTGAGATCCATCTCTTTGAGTGTATCTTTATGAAGGGCGGCATACTCAGAGATTTTTACCATCAGATCTTCCAGCGCTTCAAGATCACAGGGGGCAGAGCCCCGGTAGCCTGTCAGCAGCCGGCTGGTTTTCAGGCTTTTCAGAATCATTTCAGCCTCTGTCTTGTTTATAGGTGCAGGGTAGAGCACCGTGTCTTTGAGAAGCTCTACAAAGATCCCCCCAAGCCCCGTCAGCAGCATCGGCCCGAACTGGGGATCGTTAATGATTCCGATGATGATCTCCACTCCGGCAGGCGCCATCTCCTGCAGCAGGATTCCGTCTGTGGATGCCTGAGGCATGGCTTCTTTAACATTTTCCCGGATTTGCCTGACGGCCAGCAGCGCGTCCTCCACGCTGGTTACGTTCAGTTTCACGCCTCCTGCTTCTGTTTTGTGGAGAATCTCGGAGGAATTGATTTTTAGGGCAATCGGAAGCTGCATCTTGCGGAAAGCTTCTTTTAATTCTTCCTCTGATCGGACGATGGCCTGGGCAGGCACCGGTATGCCGCAGTTCATAAGCTCCTGCTTACTGTCGGACTCTGACATTGCGGCTGCAGTGTCTTTGTGGTGATCTTTGGGAATGCAGACGGTCAGATTCCTGTCTTCGTATCGATAGTTGCTGAACTCTGCGATTTTTTTCAGACACTGGAAGGCGGTACCCATAGATGACATCAGGGGGACTCCTGCGGCTTCCAGGACTTGTCGGGTCTCTGGATGTCTGTAATTTTCCAGAGAGGGGACTGCAAAGATCGGTTTTGTCACAATTCCCTTTTGCACTGCTGTGGCCATGGCTGAGCAGAGAGCTTTCATTGTGGGATTCATGGAGAATTTCACGTTGGCTCCCACAGTAATGGCATCCACCTGGGGATCGTCAGCGAATGTTTTCAGCAGCGCGACGGTTCTGGCTTCGTCGCCGAACAGAGCAGTCGTGGCGTCCAGCGGATTTTTTGCAGAGGCAAAAGAAGGGATGTATTTCTGGATATTTTCTTTGCTCTTGGGGGAGAGCTCCGCGAGATTTACTCCCAACTCTTCTGCCAGATCTGCACTGAGTGTACTTTCTCCGCCGGAGAGACTGATCATTCCGTATCGGGTTCCCCGTGGGTAATTTCCCCGCAAAACACAGAGGGCTTGTGCCATGCAGATAAATTCCTCGAGAGTATCTGCCACAAGAACGCCATATTTTTTAAAGATGCCGGCAAAGACTTCGCTGGCACCGGCCATGCTGCCCGTATGGGAAGCGGCGGCTTGTGCCCCGCGCCGGGTTCTCCCGGTCTTCAGCACCACGACAGGCTTCTGGCTGCGTGCAGCCCGGCGCAGGGTGTCGAGAAACAGGCCGGGCGCTTTTATGCCTTCCAGGTAGATGGCTATTACAGAGACATTCGCGTCGTCCGCCAGGAAAGAGAGAAAATCTTCCAGGTTGCAGATGTTTCCGTTGCCTGATGAGATGGCGTAGGAGACGGA
>ENA-OPRR01002754-OPRR01002754.1-human-gut-metagenome-genome-assembly--contig:-NODE-2754-length-11007-cov-3.721603_pt1 | contig 11007 bp, 7 predicted proteins | sample MGYA00241796_ERZ501883 | MGnify/ENA primary metagenome ERZ501883 (study PRJEB25962, sample SAMEA2042406) | human gut metagenome | biome: human gut; feature: human-associated habitat; material: faeces...
GTTTCGCGTGCCGATGAACGCCCGCCTCCCCGGTAGTCACGGATTCCATATTTCACCTTATAAGTATAGTCCGCATGTGAGGGGCGGTATACCTCTTTCATATTATCATAATCATTGGAATGTTGGTTCTCGTTCCATACAATGAATCCGATAGGACATCCCGTTGATTTGCCTTCGAAGATACCGGAAAGGAATTCTACTTTATCCCCTTCTTTCCGTGCCGTAGTAATAAGGGATTGTCCGGGGCGGCGACGATTCAGTTCCGCTTGCACGAAATCCATGTCAATGCGGATGCCTGCGGGAAATCCATCTATGACGCCTCCGATGCCTTTACCATGTGACTCCCCAAAGCTGGTAAGGCGGAGGATATTGCCGAATGAGTTGAACATAATCTTTTGCTTTAATGGTTTATGTATAAGGTTTATTCATGCCAAATCCTTTGAATAAAAGCTTTTGGATGCCTAAAGATAACAAATAGTTATGGATTTTTTCTCATGGGAGGGAAGAAATATTATTTTTTTATGGAATGAGATGTTTTTTAATATCGCTGCGAATTCACTCTATTGGTAAATGATTTTCCATAAAAGGTGGTAATTAAAGGTTGGATGCTTAAAAAAAGAACAGCTCATTTTTAGAATAGACCTTGTCTAATATCATTAAAAGCTGTTATTTTGCACCCTTGAAATCTTATTTTATTAAAAAGGCATGACTACCCAGCGATGGGGAGCTATTATTTACTAAACAAGAAAAATATGAAGAAGAATTTATTTTATTTGTTCGCATTGATCTGTTCAATGAGTTTGTTTACGGCTTGTAGTGACGATGATGATCCATCATGGAAAAAACTGCCTACTCAGGCAATTACAGCTGAAAATCTGTCTTTAACGACTAATATACCCAATAATCCGGATGCAAGTGTGAAGTTGATTATGTCTGATGCTCAGAGTGGTGTTATAGCTTTGAGTAAAGCAGTTAGAGGTATGGATGAAGTTGAAGTAAATGTGAATGTAACTGAGCAGTCGGATGGTTCTTTTAAATTTCAGGGAGAGAAGAACATTGAAACAACAACTAAAGCTATGACTGATTTGATAAGTTCTACTACTGTAAGAGTTGAAGGAACAATCACTTTGGATGGCAAGGCAGAAGTTGCGGTAACTACAGCTGCTACAGGAAACTTAGTAAAGAAGTGGAATATGTGTGATAATTTTGTTTTTGATAAAAAAAGTAAAATTGCACATGCTCCATTTATGCTAAACTGGGTATCTCCTTATGCTGATGCCGATGGACAGAATGCAGGTCTTGCTGCTGAAAATATTCAGCATATGGGGAGTATCATTGTATCTGGTATAATGGTGAAACTTCTGAAAGATGTTGAATTTAAGGCTGACGGTTCTATTGTTGCAAATTATGCAAAGGATGTTGAAATCAATCAAGATGAAATTATTTCCGGTATTTTTGGTGGTGGTGGATTGCCTTCTACAGAGGATATAACATGGCTTACTTCTCCTGCTAATTTAGCTTATTGGTATGCAGGCAATGATCATGTTCATGTATTACTGAATATTCCGGCAATTGTTGCAGAAGCCATGAAAGATGCGGAGAATCCCAGTATGACTCCTGAGGCTATTTTGGGAATCGTAGAAATGGTGAAGGGCATGACTGGTGCTCAGATAAAAGAACTTTTAGGTGGATTTTTGTCAAGTATGGGAAGTGATAACATTCTTAGCAAATTGGATATAACAAAAATCTCGGATAGTGATATTGAAAAGCTGATAGGATATGTGGTTAATGGTTTTCCGTTAGGCTATGATACGTCTGAGGTAGCTTTGAAGGATGGAAGTAAAGTTAGTACTTTCCATGTATATCTTGAGAAAGAAATTTTTGATATTTTTATGCCGGCTCTTTATCCTATGTTGCCTGATTTGGATGTAATGCTGAAAAATATGACTGTAGAAGTTTTTGGTTCGCCAATGCCTGTTTGGGGACTGATTCGAATGCTGACCGCTTTGAACTCACTGACAGAATTTGAGGACGTTTGGAAAGCTACCACTCTGTTTAATGTTGGGCTTGATTTGGCAACAGGGTCTTTAAAAGACGTAGCAGAAGAAGAGGAAGAATAATTATTGTTGATGCTATATAAAAAAGAGGGCTTCCATTAAGCGGGAAGCCCTCTTTTTTATATAGCATCAACTCCTTTTTGCCTTCTTTAATTTGATTTCAAGAACGTCCTGAGATAGTAAACAATGGAATCCCTTTCAGTGTTTATTATCTCAGGCTTTTTGTTATGAAAACAATGTTAAACATATTGTGTAGTTAACAGATAAAAAAGCTATATATAACTTCACTTTTAATGGGTTAAGTTAAAAATGGAACATTAATAAGTAAAACAGACCTTTTGTCCTTTCTTAAAAAACTATTATTTTGCATCCTCAAAAGTGTTGCATTAAAAAAAGAACATAATCTCCTGCTTTGGGAGACTATTATTAACTAAACAACAAGATTATGAAGAAGAATTTATTTTATTTGTTTGCATTGATCTGTTCAGTGAGTTTGTTCACTTCATGTAGCGATGATGATGATCCTGTTTATCCGATTGAGGAAGAATTGGCAGGTACATACAAAGGAACTCTTGATATAGAATTGGATGGTAATCCTGTAGGTGTGGGATTGCCGAAGAATATTACGATTGCAAAATCGGGAAATAATATCATTAGTCTGGAACTGAAAGATTTTAGTTTCATGGGAAATAATCTGGGAACTATTAAATTAGAAAAATGTGCTTTGAAACAAAATGGAACTTCATATTCATTTACCGGTAATCAAGAATTGAATTTAGCAAATGGTATTGGTAAGTGTAATGTGAATGTAGCCGGTACATTAAATAATGGTAAGGCTGAAGTCAATTTAGATATTGCTGTAGAACAGTTGGGTGAAACGGTGAAAGTAGTATATAAAGGTGATAAATTAACTGGCTCTGAAAGTTCGGAAGCCCAAATTACTAGTTTTGTATTTAAAGATGCTTCGATTATAACGGAACAGCCGATAATTGATGATGCTACAGGTAAGATAACTTTTAAAGTCTTAGATGATGCTACGGATGAAGAATTAGCTGCACTTGTACCTACTATTGAAATTTCTTTAAAAGCAACTATAAGTCCTGCAACAGGTGTAAAGCAAAATTTTGCTTCTGATGTTACTTATACAGTTATAGCAGAGGATGGAACAGTGAAAGAATATATTGTTTCATTAGCTGGCCGTCAAGTAGCGATGAAATTTCCGTTTGATGAATGGAAATCTGTTGGTGCTGGTAAATCTAAGCATGATGAACCGATTGAAGAAACGCTTGCTACCAGTGCAACCGCTGCTTCTCTTTTGTGGCTTTATGGTATAGAAGGTTTTCCTTTGTATAAAGAAACTGAAGATGTTGTTGCAGGTGAAGCTGCTGCTAAGTTGGTGACTATGGATACAAGTGCAAAAATGAATTCATTGGTGCCTGCCATTACATCAGGTTCTGTTTTCACAGGAAAATTTGTTCTTGATATGAAAGATCGTTTGAATAGTACGAAGTTTGGCGTTGCTTATGAGATGAAGCCAGCCTATTTTAGAGGATGGTATAAATATACTCCGGGCGATAAATTCATAGATGGTACTGGAGCTACTAAGCCGGAAGATGTAGTAGAACATCCGGAAATTACAGATGAGTGTGCTATCCAGGCTGTATTGTATGAGGCTGAGGACGCTGAGGGTAATGAGGTAACTTTAACAGGGAATAATATCAATAGCTCTGAATACCGCGTAGCTGTAGCTGTACTGGATGATGGTACTGCAAAAGCCGCTTATACCTACTTTGATATACCTTTTACTTATGTGAATGGAAAAACATATGAGTCGGGTAAAACATATAAGTTGGCAATCGTTTGTGCATCAAGTAAAGACGGTGATGCGTTCAAAGGTGCTGGTGGCAGTACGTTATGGATTGATGAGTTGGAAATAATTGGTGAATAATAATTCGGTACTATAAAATAGAAAAAATGCTGGAAGTCAATCACACATCTGATTTCCAGCGTTTTTATTTATAATCTTTAGAACTCATATATTTGTATTAAAAGAATGTTCCAAATTACATAATTCTGTTTGAATTTTCAGAAGAGTAAACCGTATATTTTACTTTTTGCTATATTTGTGAAATTGTTGATTGGAATAATCTGTTGAATAATAGTTGGTTACTGCCAAACTCCTTTTAATGTTCAATGATTATCCTTACAATAATAATAGTGATTTAATAACTTAAAAAGGCTTGACAATGAAGAAAAGTATTTTTTATTTGTTTGCTGTAATATGTACAATGTGTCTGTTTACAGCGTGTAGTGATGACGATGATAATGATGGGCCGTTGACTGTTGATAACGTTGTAGGTACTTATAAAGGGACGTTGACGGTTCTGGGAGCTCCTACACCGGATACTTCTATATCTTTGATAAAAGTTAGTGATAGCAAGGTGACGATTGAGTTGAAAGACTTTAGCTTCCTGGGGCAATCCCTCGGAGATATTGTAGTGGAAGGATGCGATGCGAAGCAGAATGGCAATAAAATAGATATTGATGGTAGTGGGAATGTTTCAATTGTATTGGGCACTTTTCCGGTTGTAGTTGATGGAAGTTCGGATGGTAAGACACTTAACGTTACTATTAACATTGCGGGTACACCTGCTGGAGATCTTGCGGTAAGTTATGTAGGAAATAAATAGTTTTCCTGATATATATAAAGAAACGGGAGTTATCAAAAGACTGATAACTCCCGTTTCTTTTATGTATAAATTCTCTTTAGAATGAATATCCAAATCCTATATTTAGATAAATAGGATACATTGCAAAAGAGATTGTATTGAAATCCTTCTTGAAGATATCATTTAACCCCCAAGTCAGGTCAGCATAAACATTCAGATGTTTGAAAGCTTTCCATTCGCCACCCAACTGAATACCCCACTGAAATTTGCGGAGATCGTCAGAAAAGTCATACGTTGCAATGCTTTCGCCGGAAAACTCTACGCGTGAACCGGTTTCATCAGGTGTACGGAGATGTCCTTCATAAACATGACCGGAGAAGTCGCCTTCTAACATGTAAGAAAAATAGGGGCCAGCTACAAGTTTCCAACGTTTACTGATTTTATAGTTGGCAAGTACGGGTACCGTAAGATAGGAATTCTTAACCTTAGTCTTCACACCTCCCGTCCATAAGCCTTCCAACTCTCCACCGTTGGTATTGATTATTTTCATACCATAGTTCTTTACGGTAGCCTCTGTAGTCATATTCTTGTTTTCCAGGCGCAGTCCTAAAGTTAATCCCCATATTTTCTTTTCATCTAACCATTTGGTGGCATTACCTTCAATAGAGATTGCCATACTGGGAACATAACTATCTATTTTGCGTATCTCTTTGGGCAAAGGCAATGGCGCTGTACCTCCAATGCTGAATCCTGCCTTCAATGAATATTCCCAACCTCGAAGATATGATTGAGTAATGCTATGGGTTCTGTCTCCCTGTGCCTTTACAGATGTAATTCCCACCACTGCCAGCAGTAATGTGATAATAATAATGTTATTATATTTCTTCATAATCATTTTTGCTTTTTAGATATCCTCACACACCAATTCCACCTCATCTATATAGAGCGTACTTCCAACTGCACCTTTAAACCGATCTCCGTCTATGCTTGAAGAGAATATAATACCAAGTTTATATTTTCCATTCTGGAGTTTCTGTTTATCGAGTACTTTTCCATTCTGTGATTCAAACGGTAATCTGAATTCAGTCCAAGTATCAGTTTCCACTGCGTCTTCTTCTTTTATTTGTGCCAGATATACCAATTTGTCAGAAGTCTTTGCATTGGTACCATCCAGCATAAATGAATTTTCGTCAGCTTCATACATGATAGCATAGATATCAAACCTGTCTTTAGGCCCATTTTGAGGCGTCCCATTTTCTGTATAAACAGGACCGGCCTTATATTTAAAATATCCTCTGAGTCCCACGGGACGTTTATAAAATTGGAAGCCGAAAGTTGTTGCTTTTAGTGCACCGCTTGCTCCTGACAATGCTTTTCCAACATCAAAATTGCCAATAAATAAGTTTCCTGCAGCAATATACATTTTTACCATTGATCCGAAACTTCCGGTATCCTTAGTTTCCAGTTTAACACATTTACCTTCATGACCGCCATCTACCAGTACGGTTGGATAATCTGTAGCTCCGTTTGCCATAAAGGTTAATTTATAGCCTGGATTTCCACTGGACCATTGCAAATATTGCCAGGCACCTTTTGCTGAATAAGATTCTTCATATATGATATGGAAAGGCTCTTCGGTAGTTACAAGATGTTCAAAATGATAGGAAGTTGGCAATTCAGGGGCTTTAAGATTGACTCTGTAAGTAGGTGAAAATTTGCCATCTTCTGAAGTTACTGTGAATGAACGAGAGTTGTCTCCTTCACTGAAATTATAGATATTTCCGTTATCTCCTGATTTAACTTCGTTTGCTTTAATAGTGGCTCCTTCAGGTAAATTAAACATCAATTCTTGTTTTGAAAGATCTGCACCGTTATTTACATAGACATCGACTACTTTATCTTTTGCATTGATGTTTGCCAATTGCACATCAGCACCTGTACAGCCATCAATGGCTGCTTCAGAATTAAGCGCTTCGTCTTGTATACAAGAAGATAGGGCAAGTGCCACAAAGAAACACGAGGTCAGCGTTTTAATCTTCATTTAATTCAGTTTTTGGTTATTAATAATGTAAAACTCGGGCGCAAAGTTAAGTTTCTTTTTTGAAATAGAAGACTTTGCATCCATATTAAAAACATTTTTTCTAAATTTGTGTCCATTAAAAACCGTGAAATAATGATAACTGAGTTAGAGAGAAAACGGATAATCGACCTGATACATCAGGAGGTTGTGCCCGCTATTGGGTGTACAGAACCCATTGCAGTGGCATTATGCATGGCTAAAGCAACAGAAACACTGGGAATGAAACCTGAAAAAATCAATGTGTTGCTAAGTGCTAATATTCTGAAAAACGCTATGGGAGTGGGCATTCCGGGTACCGGGATGATTGGATTGCCCATCGCAATTGCGCTGGGAGCACTGATTGGAAAATCGGATTATCAACTGGAGGTGCTGAAAGACAGTACCCCCGATGCTGTGGAAGAAGGAAAGCGTTTCATTGAGGAAAAACGTATCCATATTTCGCTGAAAGAGAATATCGAAGAAAAACTGTATATTGAAATCTGCTGTGAAGCTGGAGATAACCGGGCTACTGCAGTGATTGCCGGAGGACATACCACCTTTATATATATAGAACATAACGGAGAAATCCTGTTGCAGAAACAGCATGTGGCAGGGGATGAAGAGGAAGAAGAAACTGTAGAACTGAGCTTACGTAAAGTTTATGATTTTGCCTTAAATGCTCCGTTGGATGAGATTCGTTTCATCCTTGAAACTGCCCGTTTGAATAAAATTGCTGCCGAACGTTCGTTCGAAGGCGAATATGGTCATTGCCTGGGTAAGATATTGCGTGGCACTTACGAACATAAAGTGATGGGTGATAGTGTCTTTTCGCATATCCTCTCTTATACTTCGGGCGCTTGTGATGCCCGTATGGCAGGAGCTATGATTCCGGTGATGAGCAATTCGGGCAGTGGTAATCAAGGTATATCCGCTACTCTGCCGGTTTTGGTGTATGCCGAAGAGAATGGAAAATCGGAAGAAGAATTGATACGTGCCCTGATGTTGAGTCACCTGACGGTGATCTATATCAAACAAAGTCTGGGACGTTTATCTGCTCTGTGCGGTTGCGTCGTTGCTGCTACCGGTTCCAGTTGCGGCATCACGTGGCTGATGGGGGGAACTTATGAGCAAGTGGCTTATGCCGTTCAGAATATGATAGCCAACCTTACGGGTATGATTTGTGACGGTGCGAAGCCCAGTTGTGCCTTGAAAGTAACTACCGGCGTATCTACCGCTGTTCTTTCCGCCATCATGGCCATGGAAAACCGTTGTGTAACTTCTGTAGAGGGAATTATTGATGAAGATGTAGATCAAAGTATCCGTAATCTGACCAAGATAGGGTCGAAAGGAATGAATGAAACGGATAAACTGGTGCTGGAGATAATGACGGGAAAGAATTGAAGAATTGACAATTGATAATTGACAATTACTATGCAGCATACAGCGCAGCAATTGTCAATTATCAATTTTCAATTGTCAATGATTGCATCCGCATCCACATCCCTGGTGGTCGTGATCACCGCAACCGTCGCCGCAATCGTCACCACAGCTGTCGCAACCGCAACTGCATCCGCCACCGCTCATCATACGGGCGATTTCAGCTAATTCTTCATTGGTTGCCGGACGGCTTTCTATTACTTCACCTACAAAGTTCAGGTCGCAACCTGCCAAGGGGTGGTTCATGTCCATTACCACTACGTCTGCTTTAACTTCCTGTACAGTTCCGTTGATGCGTTGACCTTCGGCGGTCATCAGAGGAACGATGTTACCTGCTACAATACGTTCGCTGTCGAACTTGCCGTCTACTTCGAAGATTTGCTTCGGAAGGTCGATTACATGTTCTTCGTCAAAGTCACCGTAAGCATCTGCGCAAGCGATGGTGAAGTCGAACTTATCACCAGCTTTCAGATCCTTCACTTGGTCTTCGAAAGACTCTAAAGTCAAACCCAGACCGGAAATGAATTGGAACGGATGTTCGGCTGTTGCTTCTTCGGTGAAGTCTTTTTCACCATCTTCTATAGCGTATAATTTATAAGCTACGGTAATGTACTTGTTTTCTACTGTTTCCATATTCTGTCTTTTTTATGAATAATTCTTTTTTCAAGAAGCGACAAAGGTACGAAATAAATCTGAAAGGAGGGATGGGTAGGGAGGAAATTCAGGAAAACGCACCCAAATAGCATCTCCATACTATCTCCGTATCCGGTCCACACCTGCTCCACACCTGCTCCACATCATCTCCGTATTTTTCCTTTTGCTATAGACGTGGAGAAAATACGGAGCAGACATGGCTCTGATAGGACTCTGTTTTCTTTTGAAGATATAGGCAAATTACTTATTTTTAGCCTGAATAAGTGATAAAATAAGATTTAAAAGCGGTGTTTTCTTACGATTAATCATAATTATCTCATTTTTTTCTTCAAATTGTTTGGAGTTTATAAAAAAGCCCTTACCTTTGCAGCACAATTAACAAGAACAGTAAAGTAAATTAAGTTATGAATCTGCATACATCTATTAACCTGGCAGTCCTGCATATTATTCGCGTCGTGGTCTTGGAGTCAAGAGCGTGAGAAAGGTTATTGTATGTATTCGTACGTTAAGATATCAATTTAGGAGCCTTTCTCACCATACGTGAGAGAGGCTTTTTAATTAAAAGGAGATTTGAAGATGAAACACCAATTACGCAGTTCGTTCAGCACGCAAGGCCGCCGTATGGCAGGTGCACGTGCGTTGTGGATGGCAAACGGCATGAAGAAAGAACAATTAGGAAAGCCTATTATCGCGATAGTCAACTCATTTACGCAGTTTGTTCCCGGACATGTGCACTTGCACGAGATAGGGCAACAGGTGAAAGCTGAGATTGAGAAGCTGGGATGTTTTGCTGCCGAATTTAATACGATTGCCATCGACGATGGTATTGCGATGGGACACGACGGTATGCTCTATTCGCTTCCTTCACGAGACATCATTGCCGACAGCGTAGAATATATGGTGAATGCGCACAAGGCGGATGCGATGGTTTGCATCAGTAATTGCGACAAGATCACTCCGGGTATGCTGATGGCTGCCATGCGCCTCAATATCCCTACGGTGTTCGTTTCCGGCGGACCGATGGAAGCCGGTGAATGGAATGGGCAGCATCTCGACTTGATTGACGCTATGATTAAATCGGCGGATGAGAGTGTAAGTGATGCCGATGTAGCTCAGATTGAGCAACATGCCTGTCCCTCTTGCGGTTGTTGTTCCGGTATGTTTACCGCCAATTCGATGAACTGTCTGAACGAAGCCATCGGTCTGGCATTGCCGGGTAACGGAACCATTGTGGCCACTCATGCCAACCGTACACAGCTCTTCAAGGATGCCGCGAAACTGATTGTAGAAAACGCTTATAAATATTATGAAAACGGGGATGAAAGCGTACTTCCCCGAAGCATCGCTACCCGTCAGGCTTTTCTGAATGCCATGACGCTGGACATCGCGATGGGTGGTTCAACCAACACTGTGCTTCACCTGCTGGCTGTGGCGCACGAGGCGGAGGCTGACTTCAAGATGGACGACATTGATATGCTGTCCCGCAAGACTCCTTGCCTGTGTAAGGTTGCCCCGAATACTCAGAAGTATCATATTCAAGACGTGAACCGTGCCGGAGGCATCATCGCTATCATGAGCGAGCTTGCCAAAGGCGGCTTAGTCAATACGGACGTGAAACGCGTAGACGGCAGGTCGCTGGCGGAAGTTATTGATAAATACAGTATTACCAGTCCGAATGTTTGCGAGGAAGCCGTGAAGAAGTACAAGAGTGCTGCCGCCGGAAAATTCAATCTGGTGCTGGGCTCACAAGATGTTTATTATAAGGAACTGGACACAGACCGTGCGGAAGGTTGCATCCGTGACTTGGAACATGCTTACAGTAAAGACGGCGGACTGGCCGTATTGAAAGGCAATATTGCTCAAGACGGTTGTGTAGTAAAAACAGCAGGTGTAGACGAAAGTATCTGGAAGTTTACCGGACCTGCCAAAGTATTTGATTCGCAAGAAGCAGCCTGTGACGGTATTCTTGGTGGGAAAGTTGTCAGCGGTGATGTTGTGGTCATTACTTACGAAGGCCCGAAAGGCGGTCCGGGTATGCAGGAAATGCTTTATCCGACTTCGTACATCAAATCGCGCCATCTGGGTAAGGAATGTGCGCTGATTACGGACGGTCGTTTCAGTGGCGGTACAT
>ENA-OPRR01002755-OPRR01002755.1-human-gut-metagenome-genome-assembly--contig:-NODE-2755-length-11007-cov-2.415267_pt1 | contig 11007 bp, 10 predicted proteins | sample MGYA00241796_ERZ501883 | MGnify/ENA primary metagenome ERZ501883 (study PRJEB25962, sample SAMEA2042406) | human gut metagenome | biome: human gut; feature: human-associated habitat; material: faeces...
CGAACTTCAGGGAGCCATCTTAGGCTACGGCATCAGCAATATTATCGGCGCCTGTTTCGGATGTCTTCCCACCGCTACTTACAGTCAGAATGTAGGTATCGTCTCCACCACAAAAGTGGTAAATCGCTGTACTCTTGGCCTTGCTGCTCTGATCATCCTGATCGCCGGTCTTCTGCCCAAGTTTTCAGCGCTTTTGACCACCATTCCCTACTGTGTCCTGGGCGGCGCCACAGTCTCTGTCTTCGCCTCCATCGCCCTGACCGGAATCAAGCTGGTAATGACCGAGGAGATGAACTACCGGAACACCTCCATCGTAGGACTGGCAGCTGCCCTGGGCATGGGCGTATCCCAGGCTTCCGCATCCCTGGCTCTTTTCCCGGACTGGGTTACCACCATATTCGGCAAATCTCCGGTGGTCATCGCTACACTGGTTGCGATCTTTTTAAACGTTACCCTTCCCCATGAGAAAGACCGAATGCCGAAACCGGAGCCCAATGATATTTATTAAGATTGAATTTTTAATGCCGGGAATTTCCGGCAAAAAACGCCCGGCAGAGGTTTCCTATCTCTGCTGGGCGTTTTCTTTTCTGAATCTGTTTCTTTTTCATAAAACAAAGTTAATTCGCCTATTTTGGCACCATGTTCCCACTGATCTAAGAAGGAAGCTACCTGCTGCATTGTCAGGTCGGATACACTACAGGAAAATATACGTAATTCTTTGTTTACTAACTTATATTTCATAAAACCCTTGTCCTTTCTGCCGAAAAAGTGCTACACTGTATATGTATTGTTTTTTGTGTGTAGCTTCGGCTATGCCTGCCCTGTAGATATTGGCGTATCTATAGGGCTATTTTTATCCTTCATAAGCTGTCACAGATCCTGCAATGCAAAACCTTTTCCCACCAGGCGAATCAACAATACATTCTGCAAGATCATCCGCCAGATTATCTACAATCCTTAGGCGTGTATTGATGCAGCCTAAAGTATCGTCAAGTTGCTCTAACATATTTGCTATTCTTTCCAGGGAGTTTACCATGCTATCCAACGACTTCTGATCTTCTCCCTTATTCTGACCTGTCAGTTTAATATTGAGATCACCATAATGCTCTTTCAGGACATTTACCGCCATCTCTGACACATCATATATATGGCTGATACTGCCTGACTTTTTGTTGTTCGGGTCAAAGACAACGACCCTTATATTTCCTGCATACTCCTCACTTTCCTCAAACAAGGAAAAAATATACTGCTGTACTTCCTCTACCGGATCTTCCGTTCTTATCCATATTTTCGCTTCATTCATGCTTACTGTCCTCCTTACTCGTTGATTGCTCCCTATATACACTGAAAATATCGCCCAGTACGGTGAAAACCCTTGATTTTACAGGCTTTTACGTTCTCGTTGGTATCCACCAGAACGATATATATTGTTTGTCGTTCTCGTTGGTATCCACCAGAACGATAACACCCCATAAAATAAGGCTTTTAAGCGTTCTCGTTGGTTTTCTCAGTGTCTTTAAGGGAAATAAGAAATTTCCTTTCGTTTTTACTAAATCCTACTGACCAGGTATGTGTTTTGTTTTCTTTCCGCAAAGCCGCCTTTGCTTCCTTAAGGGCATTTTTACTAATTCCTTCAACCTTTGCCAGCTCATCAAGCTCCTTGACTTCCATTTGCTGATGTTCATTCAGAAGATCTAAAATAAATTCTTTTGCCTCCTCTGCTGCCGGAGCGTTGTTTTTAAGTTTTGAATCTTCCTGAATAAACTCTTTATCTTTTTTCTTAGAATAACTCTTGAATATTGGAACTCCGTCCCTCAGTTCAAACAATGCGGTTTCCTGCAGCTTTCCCCAGTTTGATTTCTCATGAGATATATAACGCAGCCCTTCACTGTTTGGAACTGTCCCAACCATCAAAACAGACCTTGAGGCGTCCCATATATCCGAACTATCAGCAATACGTTTTCTTCCCCAGACATTGCTTTGCTTATTGGCATGAGCAATGATGATAGAGGTTGTTTTATACGTTTCTCCGTATCCGATCAAGGGAGAAAAGCATTTTCTCATAGCATTTCTGTCCCCCATCCTGAGATTTGCCGGAACAAAAGCCTGTACCGGATCATATATTACAGTATCAGGTCTATTGGTTTCTATGATTCCCTTTAAAAGATCGCCATCAAAGTTCAGATCTGTGAAACGTTCATCCTCAGGACCCATGTATAAAACACGGCTCATATCTGCACCGTTATTGATTAATCGTTGCTTTAAAACATAATTCCAAGAATCTTCTGCAGAAAAGACAACAACATTTTGAGGATCTGTTTTAAAAGGGCACTGGCCATTTAACAAAAAAGACTGATTCCCTGTTGTCAAACAAGCCACAATAGAGCACCACAGGGAAGTTTTTCCCACTCCGCCCTCCCCGGCGATCGTAGTTATTCCATATTTAGGGATGTATCCGGGTATCAGCCATTCCGGTTCCTTTATCTCCACCTCGTTTGCATTATCAAGGTGGAAATCTGGTATTTTTACAGACCTGGCTTTACCTTTGTCACAAACTACACCAAATTGTTTTTCCTGAACTGATTTAATAAGATCAATAGCTGCTCGTCGCTCATCCGGTGTAAGTCCGCTTTGCTTTTCTGCTTCCACTTCTCCATTTCCTCCTTTCTGTGTAGATCCTCAATGTTCCTCTCTCGTTCTTTCGTCCCTGGCCGGAGATATTCACAATATTCCAGATCAAAGGCTCTGTACTCCTCTTTGGGAAGAATCTTCCGCAGCTCATTGAAAATACAGGGTGTAAACTGAATACAGGCTTCCTGATACTGCTTGAACAAATCAGCGCCCCAGTTTTCCCGGTTCCTGGCAAGCTGCAGCAATTCATTGTATTGTTTAACTGTCATTTTCACCACCTTCCTCAAATCCATAATACTTCTTCCGGAAGAACGCAACCGGTACTTTTCCGGATACGGTCAGATATCCTGCTGCCTTCAGCTCTGCGTTCATTTCCCGGATCAGCCCGTAGGCTTTGCCATCAGACACGCCGCAAACTTCCGCTACTTCCTGAGCTGTTAAATACTGTTTCTTCATGCTCTCGCTCCTTTTCGTCTCTAAGCCACCGCCCCCGGTACTTTATTCAATGATTTCTGTTACTTTTACGCCAAGAGCTTTAGCAATCTTTTTCCCGACTTCATCAGAACAGCTTCTCCCGGACTTAATGCCGTTGACTGTTACTCTGGAAACGCCTGCTTTTTCAGCAAGCTGCGTCTGCGTCATGTCCTGACGCATAAGCTCCATTGTCAATTTGAATCTGTCAATTCTCATTTGTTTTCTCACCTCACAATCATTTGTTTGTTCTAATTCTATTACATTCTTTTGATTGTGTCAATGCTTTTGTTAAACATTTTGATTGTTTTTTTTATTTTGCCGTGGTATCCTATATACTAAGAGAGGTGAGAACATGGATATTGGGAAAAAAATTAAATATATACGAACTGAAAAAGGAATAACTCAGAAAGAATTGGCCAGTAAATTAGGTACATCTCAACAAAATCTTGCCCAATATGAAAATGGGAAGCGTAACCCTAAATTAGAAACCGTGAGAAAAATAGCTGAGGCTTTAGATGTTACTATTAGCGAACTCCAACCCGACTGGGCGCAATTTTCTAAAGATGAAATATTGCAAGATTTAACATACCATAACAACTACTTTCTTGAAAAAGCTCCCCCTTTAGAGAAGCGCAATTCCCGAATGACGCAGCGCCTTGCAGGTTATAAAATCCAACTAGATAATGCAATGAAGCAACTCAACGATAAAGGTCAGAGTAAAGCAATAGAACAAGTAGAGTTGTTGACTAAGATACCAGAATACCGCAAAGACACTGAGGAATAGGTATGTCCAAAATTGGCTACACCAACTCAAGCCCAAATGGGATACAGTAGAATCTTAATTAACATCGCATTTCACAACGTTAAAAGCTGGGTCGGTAAAATACCGATCCAGACAAGGGTGTAGGGAAAACCGACACCTTTGACCAGATGCCCAAAATGTGAATGTGGCATGATCTAACCAGCACCTTGATTCAGGGGAGCGGTCTTGCTATCGAGATAAATATCTGTTTTAGGGTTCCATGTACTGGGGCGTCGATACTATCTACATCCCTCAAGTACCGTTTTAATAGTTTAGCTCAATTTTGAGCTTTACCTTGACAATATAATATGCTTACCCGGGGAGCCGGGGGACGAGCTGCACCCGTTCCGAGCCTGTCGGAGGTGGTGCCAATGAGTACATATGAGGAATTAAGCCTGATTGTAAGCGTTGCCTTATTAATCGTTGCAATTCTGAATCTTACCCATAAAAAATAGCCCGTCCTGACCCTGAGAAAGTCGACGAGCTATTTTCAATAGTTTTTCATTTCGCCGGGGCGGGGAAGTAGTGGTTCCCTTCCGGCTCTCCTGTTAAGTATATTATATGTCATACATAAAAATTCGTCAACCTTCGTTTTTAAGCCACCGCCCCCGGCCAGAACGGAGGATATTATGCCAGCATATTTTGACGAGAAAACAAAGACCTGGTACTGTAAGTTCTACTATGAGAACTGGCAGGGCCAGAAGAGACAGAAGATGAAACGAGGCTTTAAGCTTCAGAGGGAAGCCAAAGACTGGGAACGGAAGTTCTTGGAGCAGTTTGCAAGGAATCCTGATATTTCCTTTCAATCCCTGTATGAACGCTATAAGGAGTTTATTACGCTCCGGATCAGAGAGAGTACTGCTCAGTCTCGGTTTAATATGATCGACAATCATATTACTCCCTACTTCAAAGACAGGATCATATCAGACATTACTCCAACTGACATTATGGAATGGCAGAATGTTATGTTGCAGAAAGGCTTGTCTGACACCTACCTGAATCAGATCAACATTTACCTGAAAGCAATATTTTCTTATGCTGTTGATTATGTGGGACTGTCAAAGAATCCTTGTGGGAAAAGCATTGGCAGCAGGAAAACCCGTCAGCTTAATTTCTGGACACCGGAAGAATATCATAAGTTTATAGAGCAATTAATCTCCTGCAAGGATTCTTATGACAATCTGACCTTTTTCACCATCTTTGAAATTCTGTACTATACCGGTATGCGTGTAGGGGAGCTGCTGGCTCTTACGCTGCAGGATATTGACTTTAAGGAAAACAAGATCAGCATCAATAAGGGGTATTACCGGATCACGGGAAAAGACCTTATAGACAAACCCAAAACCATTCACGGAGAAAGAGTTGTGGACATTCCGGACTTTCTCCCCCAGGAGATCCGGGAATATGTTTCCCATCTCTATGAGCCTGATCCGACAGCAAGACTTTTTGAGAAACGTCCTCAGTATGTCCGATCTGTATTGAGGGACCGCGCCCAGAAAGCCGGGGTAAAGGAAATCCGGGTTCACGATCTCAGGCACTCTCATGCTTCTGTTCTGATCAATCTGGGGGCTAATCCGGTACTGGTAGCGGAACGCCTGGGCCATGAATCTCCGGATATTACGCTCAAAATATACGCCCATCTGTTTCCAAACCAACAAAGGGATATTATAGCCAAAATAAAGAAAGTATAGATTTTAGTATCATTTCAGTATCACAGACAGAAAAACAGAGCCTAAACCCTTGTATTTTACAGGTCTAGACTCTCTTTTAATATTTATTTCTGCACAATATTGATGATCTTCTTCGGAACGTAAATCTCTTTGATGATCGTTCCGGTCAGTTTATCTGCCACTACTTCTTTTGCTTTTGCAAGAGCAGTTTCCTTGTCTGCATCAACAGGAAGGGCAACTACGCCTCTTGTCTTGCCATTGATCTGTACTGCGATCTCAATAGTATTCTCAACAGTTTTTGCCTCGTCATACTCCGGCCATGTCTGCTGGTATACATAGCCTTCATAACCGCAGGTATTCCAGATTTCCTCTGTAATGTGAGGAGCAACCGGATTGAGCAGAAGCAGGAAGGTTCTGTACTCGCCCTTTGTGATGCTGCCTTTTTTGGCAAAATCATTCAGGAGAGCCATAAGAGCTGCAATAGCTGTATTGTATTTCAGATTTTCAAAGTCATTGCTTACTTTTTTGATGGTCTGGTGCATTTTTGTTTCCATATCACTGCTGAAATCATCACCATCTACCAGAATATCCTGAAGCTTCCATACACGTTCCAGGAAACGGCGGCAGCCTTTTACACCGTTCTCAGTCCAGGATGCGCTTAAGTCAAAGGCTCCGATAAACATCTCATAAGTACGGAGGGTATCTGCGCCGTAATCGTTTACGATCTCATCCGGATTTACCACGTTTCCGCGGGATTTGGACATCTTCTCACCGTTTTCGCCAAGGATCATGCCATGGGAGGTACGTTTCTGATACGGCTCCGGACACGGAACAACCTTGTTGTCATACAGGAACTTATGCCAGAATCTGGAATACAGAAGATGAAGGGTTGTATGCTCCATTCCGCCGTTGTACCAGTCAACCGGAAGCCAGTAATTCAGGGCCTCAGGGCTTGCAAGAGCTTCTGTATTCTTAGGATCTGTATAGCGGAGGAAATACCAGGAGGAGCCTGCCCACTGAGGCATGGTATCTGTCTCACGTTTTGCAGGACCGCCGCAGCACGGACAGGTAGTGTTTACCCAGTCTGTCATAGCTGCCAGAGGTGATTCTCCATTATCAGTAGGCATATAGCTTTCTACGTCCGGAAGCTCCAGAGGAAGCTCGCTTTCAGGAAGAGCCACATAGCCGCATTTGTCACAGTGAACGATCGGGATCGGCTCGCCCCAGTAACGCTGACGGGAGAATACCCAGTCTCTCAGCTTATAATTTGTCTTTCCGGTTCCAAGCTTTTTCTCTTCCAGCCAGTCAATGATCTTTTTCTTTGCTTCGGCTACTTCCAGTCCGTCCAGGAATCCGGAGTTTACCATTTTGCCTGTGGCAACGTCTGTAAAAGCTTCCTCCTGTACGTTTTCGCCGCCGGCTACTACTTCAATGATCGGAAGATTGAATTTTTTTGCAAATTCCCAGTCACGGGTATCATGAGCCGGTACTGCCATAATAGCGCCTGTTCCATAGCTCATCAGTACATAGTCGGAAACCCAGATGGGAATTTCTTTTCCGTTTACCGGATTGACTGCACAGATGCCGTCGATCTGAACACCTGTCTTGTCTTTTGCAAGCTCAGAACGCTCAAAATCAGATTTTCTGGCTGCCTGCTCCTGATATTCACGGATGGCATCCATGTTTTTGATCTCGTCTTTGTATTTTTCCAGCGCAGGATGCTCCGGAGAAACTACCATATAGGTTGCACCGAAAAGAGTGTCCGGTCTGGTGGTGTATACCGTAAGCTTGTCTTCTTTGCCTGCAATGGCAAAATCAACCTCTGCGCCCTGGCTCTTGCCGATCCAGTTTTTCTGAGAAACCTTTACACGTTCAATGTAATCTACATCGTTAAGGCCTTCCAGAAGCTTTTCTGCATAATCTGTGATCTTCAGCATCCACTGGCTTTTTACCTTGCGGACAACCGGAGAACCGCAGCGTTCGCAGACACCGTTGACAACCTCCTCGTTTGCAAGACCTACCTTACAAGAAGTACACCAGTTAATAGGCATTTCACTTTTATAAGCAAGTCCTGCCTTAAACAGTTTCAGGAAGATCCACTGTGTCCATTTGTAGTATTCCGGATCTGTGGTGTTTACTTCTCTGTCCCAGTCAAAGGAATATCCCAGAGAATGAAGCTGTTCTTTGAATCTCTTTACGTTATTTGCAGTTACGATCTTCGGATGGATCTTATTCTTGATGGCATAGTTCTCTGTAGGAAGACCAAAAGCATCCCAGCCCATTGGATAGAGAACATTGTAGCCCTGCATTCTTCTTTTTCGCGCCACAATATCAAGAGCTGTATAAGGTCTCGGATGACCTACGTGAAGTCCCTGTCCTGACGGATAAGGAAACTCTACCAGAGCATAATATTTCGGTTTGCTGTAATCATCTGTTGCGGCAAAAGCTTTATTGTCATCCCAGACTTTCTGCCATTTTTTTTCGATCACCTTATGATTGTAAGGTACTGACATTGTTTTTTCCTCCCTTGTATAAATGGAATCGCATCCTGGCGGAGCATTTTTGTTTATCAGAAAAGTCCGTACAGCCTGTACTACTTTTGTGATAAATAAAAAAGCCTTTCATCTCCATAGTTAGAGACGAAAGGCTGAATTCCGTGGTACCACTCTAATTCACCGGATATCATCCGATGCACTCATTAAATCTGTAACGGGATTTCCCGTCCAAAGCTACTTTCAGTTCACTTCGGCAACTCCAGGGCGAGTTCAGAAATATCCTCTCCTGCCTTGCACCATCCGGCAGGTCTCTGAAAAAGGAAACATTTTCCTACTACTCCTCTTCTTCGTCTTTATCTTTAATAATTCTAACGATTCCCTGCAGGTTTGTCAAGAATTAAATTCTGCCTTTCCTTTTGAAAAGCTCTCAGTATTACATTCCTCGCCTCTTTCGCTTTTTCCCCGTCCATATTTTCCACCTGCTCCAGAGGATAGGATAAGCCCAGCTTATCGTACTTTACTTTGCCCATGGTGTGATAGGGAAGAACCTCCAGGCCTTTCAGATTGCGAAAACCGGCAAGCAGCTTTCCGAGATCCTGTAAATGGGTTTCATCATCTGTGATCCCCGGAACCACCACATGGCGGACGATCATTGGAATCCCTTTTTCTTCCAGAGCGCGGGCAAATTCCAGCACATGCTTCTGACCAAGACCTGTAAGGTTTTTATGACCTGTTTCATTGCTGTGCTTAAAATCCAAAAGCACCAGGTCAAGAACCTTAAAGAGCTGTACAAACTTTTCCTGCCGCTCTTTGCGGTACATGATCCCTGAGGTGTCCAGACAGGTATGGATGCCCTGTTTTTTTGCCTTCTGAAAAAGCTCTGTCAGAAAATCAAGCTGCATAAGCGGTTCCCCGCCGGTGGCTGTGATTCCTCCGTTTTTATAAAAAACTTCATTCTTCTTATAGGCTTCCAGGATTTCCTCTGCAGTCATTTCCTTTCCTTCGCCCGTTTTCCAGGTATCCGGATTATGGCAGTACAGGCATCGCATGGGACAGCCCTGGAAAAACACTACAAAACGAACTCCGGGACCGTCAACGGTCCCGAAGCTCTCTGTAGAATGAATATATCCCTTATGGTTATATTCCTTTGCCATATGCTTACATTCCTTCATGGAAGGTTCTGGAAATAACCTCGTCCTGCTGCTCTTTTGTCAGCTTATTGAAGTTTACCGCATAGCCGGATACACGGACAGTCAGCTGCGGATATTTTTCCGGATGTGCCTGTGCATCCAGAAGGGTTTCTCTTGTAAAAACATTTACGTTCAGATGATGGCCGCCTTTTTCTGCATAACCGTCAAGTAAGTTTACCAGGTTGTCAATCTGTGCGTCGCTGATGTTCATAATTATTTCCTCCTGTTATATAAATGAATTCTGTAAAATCAGTTGCTGTTCACAGATCACTGTCCCACGGGCCGTTTTGGCAAATATATGCCAAAATCCCGGGATATACAGGACAAAATATCATCACCGAAGTAATTTGGAATGTATTTTGACCAGGCTACTGTGAACAAAGTAAACCTAAAATTATTCTGCTTCGTCTACGGAAAGATTTGGCTCGCAGCATGCGCAGTCCGGTTCCAGTGAAAAGCTTAAATCGTCAAGGCTGATGGAATCCAGCATTACCATATCCTCTTTTCCCAGAGCTCCCGGAATAATGGAGAAGGTGTTGGAAATTCCGTCCTGCGCCTCTTTAAACGGAAGCTTTGCAACAGAGCTTAAGGACGCTACTGCGCCGCAGCTGTCTCTTCCGTGCATGGGGTTTGCACCCGGGGCAAAAGGCTCTCCGGCCTTACGTCCGTCCGGTGTTGCTCCTGTGTTCTTGCCATATACTACGTTGGAAGTAATAGTAAGAATAGAGGTTGTCGGAATACCGCCGCGATAAGTCTGGGTTGTTCCCACATAATGCATAAAATCTTTTACGATCTTGTATGCGATCTCATCCACGCGATCGTCGTCATTTCCGTATTTCGGATAATCTCCCTCTACCTCAAAGTCCACAACAATGCCGTTTTCGTCACGGATGGTTTTTACCTTTGCATACTTAATGGCAGAAAGTGAGTCTGCGATTACGGAAAGACCTGCAATACCGGTTGCAAACCAGCGTGTTACATTTTTGTCATGAAGAGCCATCTGAAGGCGCTCGTAGCAGTATTTGTCATGCATGTAGTGAATGATATTCAGAGTATTCACATATACGTGAGACAGCCAGCGGCTCATATCGTCATAACGCTCCATTACCTCGTCATAATCAAGATATTCAGAGGTGATGGGACGGTATTTCGGTCCCACCTGCTTCTTTGTGATCTCGTCCACACCGCCGTTAATAGCATAGAGAAGGCATTTTGCAAGGTTTGCGCGGGCTCCGAAAAACTGCATTTCTTTTCCCACACGCATGGAAGATACACAGCAGGCAATAGCATAGTCGTCTCCGTGAGTCACTCTCATCAGGTCGTCATTCTCATACTGAATGGATGAGGATGCAATGGAAGTCTTTGCGCAGAAACGCTTGAAGTTCTGAGGAAGTCTTGTAGACCACAGAACAGTAAGGTTCGGTTCCGGCGCCGGTCCCAGGTTGGAAAGTGTGTGAAGGTAACGGTAGGACATTTTTGTTACCATGCTTCTTCCGTCAATTCCCATACCTGCAATGGATTCTGTAACCCAGGTAGGATCTCCGGAAAACAGCGCGTTGTACTCCGGAGTTCTTGCAAATTTTACAAGACGGAGCTTCATAATAAAGTGATCGATAAATTCCTGGATCTGCTCCTCTGTAAAGGTGCCGTTTGCAAGGTCGCGCTCTGCGTAAATGTCAAGGAAGGTAGAGGTACGTCCAAGAGACATTGCCGCGCCGTTCTGCTCCTTAACCGCCGCCAGATAA
>ENA-OPRR01002757-OPRR01002757.1-human-gut-metagenome-genome-assembly--contig:-NODE-2757-length-10996-cov-2.500594_pt1 | contig 10996 bp, 16 predicted proteins | sample MGYA00241796_ERZ501883 | MGnify/ENA primary metagenome ERZ501883 (study PRJEB25962, sample SAMEA2042406) | human gut metagenome | biome: human gut; feature: human-associated habitat; material: faeces...
GCAGGACTGCTGGCGCCGGCTGTGCCGGAACAAGACCGCGCTCCTGTCCATGGTGGTGGTGGTGATTGTGGTGCTCTCCGCCATTTTTGTGCCCATGTTCTGGCCCTATTCCTACGAGGAACAGGACCTGCGGTACGCCAACATCCCGCCGGAGCTGGAAATCTACGATCTGGGCGGTAACAGCTTCGTCTATGTCACCAGCGACTACAAGTGTATTGACACCGACGGCTCCGGCCACCTGCTTGGGGCCTCCACCCTGGTCAAGGATGACAAAGCCGGGCGGACCTACCTATATGAGATCAACGGAAAGGATTTGCTGGTGGATTACGGCGTGTACTTCCGGGCCAAATCGGAGTTTATCACCCAGGAGGCTGCCCACGGCGATGGCAGTCCCGTCACCGTGGCGGAGGTGGAGTACCTGAGGGAGTACTACGGGGAGGACGCCCCCGAGACGGTGAGTCTGCGGGAGGCCGAGCACATCCTGGAGGACAAGATCGACCGCTTCCGTGTGTTCTACGACGGGGCGCAGATCACCCCCGCCAAAACCGTCCTGAACAAGACCTATATCTGGGGCACCGACTCCCTGGGCCGCGATCTGTTCATCCGCGTGGTGTACGGCGCCCGGGTCTCACTGCTGGTGGGCGTGGTGGCCAACCAGCAGGGCGTGTTCCCCAACTACCCCGAGTATAAGCAGGGCGCCATGGGCGTGGGCGGCAAGCTGTACCGCCAGGGCCTGATCAAGATGAACGAGTTCGTCACCCTGTGTGCCCGTGACCGTCTGCCCATGATCTGGATCCAGGATACCACCGGTATCGACGTCGGCAACGACGCTGAGAAGGCTGAGCTGCTGGGTCTGGGCCAGAGCCTGATCTACTCCATCCAGAGCAGCAAGCTGCCCATGATGGAGATCACTCTGCGCCGCGGCACCGCCGCCGCCCACTACGTGCTGGGTGGTCCTCAGGGCAACGACAACAACGCCTTCTCCCTGGGCACCGCCGCCACTGAGATCAACGTCATGAACGGCGAGACCGCTGCCAACGCCATGTACACTGGCCGTCTGGCCAAGGATCAGAAGGCTGGCAAGGATCTGCAGCCCACCATCGACAAGATGAATGCCCTGATCAACGACTACAACGAGAAGTCCAAGCCCTTCTACTGTGCCAAGGCCGGCCTGGTGGACGAGATCGTGGATATGCCCATGATGCGTAACTACATCGTGGCTTTCACCGATTCCTGCTACCAGAACCCCGAGAGCATCTGCCCCTTCCATCAGATGCTGCTGCCCCGCACCATCCGGGACTTCGAGACCTTCAAGAAGTAAGACCGGCCCAACGTGACCGGCGTATGCGCCGGGACCCCAAATGGGGTCCCGGCACCATATCCAATCCCCGTATAGTGGGGAAACCATATTTTTGACGGAGCGAGTTTGATGGATAACATTTACACTCTTGGTATCGATATTGGTTCTACTGCCTCCAAGTGCGTGATGCTGCGCGATGGCAAAGAGATCGTCAGCAAGTCCCTGATTTCGGTCGGCGCCGGAACCAGCGGCCCTCAGCGGGCAATTGCTGAGGTGCTGGAGAGCGCGGGTATGACCCGGGATCAGATGGCCTATGTGCTGGCTACCGGGTATGGCCGTAATTCTCTGGAGGGGATCGCCGACCACCAGATGAGCGAGCTGAGCTGTCACGCCAAGGGAGCAAGCTTCTTGTTCCCCGACGTGCACACCGTCATCGACATCGGCGGCCAGGACGTCAAGGTCCTGCAGGTGGAAAATGGCGTGATGACCAACTTTGTCATGAACGACAAGTGCGCTGCATGGAAAGCCGCTGAGGATATCGACTATTCTCTCTACGGTACTCCTATTGAGAGCACTACCTATAAATTTGCCAAGTGTCTGCAAAAGCGCTTTGGTGTGATCGAGGGCATCACCGACAAGGGTTACATTACCAACTCCTATCATGTCCACGTCACAGAGCATATCAACGCTTTTGATAAGCTGAGATTTGAATCTCAGTTTCAGAAGCTCTCTCCGGGCGGAGCGATCAGCTACATCGAGGTAGCAAACCTCTCTGACAACATTCCCGCCGTACTGACGGTGTTGAAGTATATCTACGACAACATCATGTATGCGGAGCTGAACACGAAATCTGACTATTGCCAGGTGTGCGGCTGGGATAAGGAAATCGAGATTGTGGACGACGATCGCGGAAAGCTGATCTGGAAGTGCCCCAACTGCGGAAATACCGACAAGAGCAAGATGAACATTGCGCGGCGCACCTGCGGCTACATCGGCCTGAATGACTGGAATCAGGGCAGAACGCAAGAGATCAAAGAACGCTATGTTCACCTGGGCGGCGACGAATGAACTACGCGAAGATCCGCAACTATGACATCGCAAACGGAGAGGGAGTCCGCACCTCCCTCTTCGTAAGCGGATGTACGAATCACTGCCCCGGTTGCTTTAATCCAGAGGAGCAGGATTTTAACTGTGGTAGACCATTCACAAAGGAGACTATCGCAGAGATCCACGAAATGCTTGCCAACCCTGTTATCTCAGGGCTTTCTCTACTTGGCGGAGATCCACTTTGTCAGGACTATGGCGGGATTCATGATCTCATTGATCTTTGTTTCTACACACATTCAATCGGTAAAACCGTGTGGCTATGGACTGGATTTATCTGGGAGGACTGTTATAACCCTCTTTTCCCGGATAAAGACGAGGATGATCACCAATTTGCACAAATGGCCTTGCTGACATCATGTGATGTTGTGATTGACGGCCCCTTCAAAATGGAGTTGTCTGACCGGATGTTGAAATGGCGTGGTTCTGCAAATCAGCGGGTCATCGACGTACAGAAAACCTTGCGACAAAAGAAAATTGTCCTATACGAAGGTGAGCACTATGAATGAAAAACTCGAATTTCACTGTCCCAAATGCGGGAAGCTCCTGGATGGTATTACGCTGGATTACCGGTTGGAGTGGTTATGTAGCAAATGTGCCGAGGATCAATCCGATGTTTTGCACTGCGAACGTGGATGTAAGGTTAAAGCCGTGGATCTGGATGCCGGGTTAAGCAGTGACTCCAAACAGGCTCATGAGCTTTTGACTGAAGATCATGTTTACGAAGTTGAAAAGATCCACGTCGGCGGCTGGTGCTCCTCTATCCGGCTCAAAGAGTTCCCCGGCAAAGAGTTTAACACCGTACACTTCATTCGTTACGAATAGGAGGAAATATGGAAACTGTTGAAATTTTAGCAGGCGGCGAATTTGCCAATGCCGTAAAAAGTCTCGGCCTGACATCTGCTGTTTGTACTTATCGCTATCAACCTCAGTCTATGTACCATCGTGAAGCATATCAGGTCTGGCTGTTGTCCAAAGAGGATTTTGATAATATCTGTGCTATCGACGACGATGACTGGAAGGATAATTGGGGCTGGTGGCGTCACGCTGATGGTTCTAATCTGGGCACTGTTGACTGCCTCTATGTTATCAATGGTGAAGAGCTGATGGCATGGGACGGTCTTCAGCGTAAGGAGTGGTGCAAGGATTGTAGCGATTGCCCCGGTACAGAAGAGTATAAGAACGAATGCTTCCATAGCCATCGTTACCCCGACATCATCAACTATCTTTGCAATGAAATCGGAGCTTCTACCGAGCGCAATGTTTGCGCTTGCACGATTGATCTGGCACGGCAAAACAACCTGACCCTTGCAGAGCTTTTCAAAAAGTATCTGGGATAGGTCGTGTAAAAAACAGTATCATCCGCACAACAAAACTATCAAATTGGGAGGCAAACGAAAATGCTCATCATTAACCTTTTTGGCGCTCCCGGTGCTGGTAAATCCACCGGAGCTGCCTATGTCTTCTCTCAGCTGAAAGCTGCCGGCGTTAATGCCGAGCTTGTCACCGAGTTCGCCAAAGATAAGGTATGGGAAGGGACAAAGGCTGTTTTCGAGAATCAGGCATACATCTTTGGCAAGCAGTATTTCCGCATCAGCCGGCTTGAGGGCAAGGTCGATGTGGTGATTACCGATTCACCTATCCTGCTCTCTGCGTTCTATAACGACAACGATCACGTACTGGGTGAAGAGTTCGATAAACTGGTTTTCAAAGTTTTCGACTACTATAATCGCATCGACGTATTTGTTCATCGGGTGAAGCCCTATAACGAAGCAGGACGCTTCCAGACCGAGGAAGAGAGCGATGCGATCAGCAAAGAGATGTTGCGTTTCTTGGATAAGTATGGTGTTGACTGTCTGCATATCAACGGTGATTTCGTAGGGTATGACAGCCTGGTTAATACCGTACTGGATGCTTTGGTAGCAGACGGCAAGCCTATTGTCTGCCCGCACTCTTCTGATTCGGCAGAAGCGCTAACGATTAAGGTGCGCTATCTCAGCGACAAAATCCAACCATTGGAATATATCGACGGCAAGTCTGACTGGGTTGACCTTCGGGCAGCTGAGGATGTTGAGCTGAAGGCCGGTGAGTTCAAGCTGATCCCCCTGGGAATTGCTATGCAGCTTCCCAAGGGTTATGAAGCAATCGTAGCTCCTCGCAGCTCAACCTATAAGAATTTCGGCATTCGTCAAACCAACAGTATTGGCGTAATCGACGAGACTTACTGTGGCGACAACGATCAGTGGTATTTCCCCGCCCGTGCAGACCGCCATACCGTTATTCATGCCGGCGATCGTATCTGCCAGTTCCGCATTGAGAAGCACCAGCCCCAGCTATTTTTCGAGTCGGTCGATACGCTGGGCAACGCTGATCGAGGCGGTATCGGATCTACTGGGAAGCGATAAGCAATGTCTGAGTACATCGAAAAAGAGGCGCTGAGACAATTCCCAATTCGGAAAGACCACTATGACAAGGAGAACGGAGATGAGCATTTTATCTTTGGCATAGAGGCTGTGCTTGAATACGCCGAAAACCTACCCGCTGCTGATGTTGCGCCTGTGGTTCATGGGCGGTGGGAGCAAATCAAGGAATGGGCGACAAAGGCAAAATACCGTTGCTCAGTTTGTGGCAGAGAAATCATGTCTGCTGTAAAAGTAAACATCGAGAAATATCCGTACTGTCACTGCGGGGCAAAGATGGATTTGGAGGGCTGACTGATGGCACAATTCATCTGCGAAAAACAAGGACGATGCTGCCCGCACGAATTTTACGATTCTATAGAACAAGCTATTTCAGATTCAGAGGACGGTGTTCCGTGTGATCATCTGGTTGAAGTCTCCCCGGTGCGGCACGCAAAGTGGGGCGTTAATGTCGGTATGAATTTCTTCAAAGAACGGAATTGCCCGGTTTGCAAGAAGCGTATCGAAAGCAACTTCTGGAACTACTGCCCCAACTGCGGGGCAAAGATGGATGGAGGCATTGATAATGGATGAGCTAAAATCATGCCCGTTCTGTGGAGGAAAAATTGAAGAACGCGGCGGGCAATGCAATTACGGAAAGAAAACTATGACGCTGGATTTGAAGTGCAAGCAATGCGAGACGATTTTCAAATTCAAAAGCAAGTGGAATGAGAATCCATATCAAGAGGCGGTTGCAGCATTTAACCGGCGTACAAACGTGAATGAAACACCGATTTCACCCACATCTAAATGGTGTGACAATCAGTCCGTAGACGAGCTGGGCAAAGTAATCTGCTTGGCTCATCTCGCCGAGGCCAGAGTTCCAGACTGTCCATACAAAAGTAAGGAGGAGCGAGCGAGTGCCAAATATCCTTGCTCCGACTATGAAGAGGTGAGAACATGAAAGGTCTATTCCGAAAACGCGGCGGCGGTAAAACGACCGCATTAGTTTACACATCGGCGATAACCGGATATCCGATTGTCGTACCAACTACCATCAACAAGCGTTACGTAAAAGACGTGGCACGGCGGGTAGGTGTATCTATCCCCGAACCGATTGTTATGTCTGAGGATACCAGAGGCCGTCGAATTGGTGGTGTACTCATTGACAACGCCGAAGAAATTATCCGGGCGTATGCTGCAGAGCATTTCAACGCCCCGGTCATAGCCTATACCATAACGGTAGACGGGGATGGTGATAGCGCATGAGCCTCCTCCCTAATACGGTCGTCAATGGCAACTGCTTGGAAGTCATGAAGGAAATTGATGATGCGAGCATTGACATGATCCTTTGTGATTTGCCTTATGGGGCGACTCAGAACTCATGGGACTCGGTTATCCCGCCTGCTCCGCTCTGGGAGCAGTATGAGCGGATTATCAAACCGAATGGTGCGATCCTGCTGTTCGGCCAGGATAAATTTACCGCTACCATGATGCTCTCTAACCCTAAGCTGCACCGCTACAATATCATCTGGGACAAGGTGCTAAAGAGCGGATTTCTCAACGCTAAGAAAATGCCGCTCAGAGAGCACGAGGATATCATGGTATTCTACAAATCTCCGCCGCCGTATCATCCGCAAATGACAGTTGGCGAGAAAAACCACACCAAGGGTAAGGCCGTAGGGAAACAGGCGGAAGACGTTCATTCTAACCGGAGCTATGGCAACTATACATTGGTAGAGTCGCCAGACGGTAACATGAAGTACCCAGCGTCAATTTGGCGCTTTCCTAAACCCCACCCGTCCGTAGCGCTCCACGCCACTGAAAAACCTGTTGATCTGTTGCGCTACGCAATCCGTACTTACACTGACAGGGATGCAATCGTCCTGGATAACTGTTGCGGCACCGGATCTACTCTCATTGCTGCCAAGCTGGAAGGACGCAGATACATTGGGATTGACAATGGCGTGTGCGATAAAAAGAAAAGCCCTTACTATGGAATGCCTTGGGCGCAAGTAGCTCAAATCAGATTGGAGGCGATCGACCATGAACCTGCCGATGAACCTGAACGACATCGACCTTTGGGAGAAGGGACTACTGAAGGGGTTTGCACTCCCTCTGGGGTTTCTGCCTGAAGTCGGTGAAGTAGTGAACATTCTCGAACCGTTCAAAAGACTGACCATCTTAGAACCGATAACCGAAAAGAAAGTTACCATGGGCATCATGTATCGCTCCGATGGTTTATATGCCTGGGATGACAGTAAAACTGTGCCTAACAAATACGACGAGGCTCCCAGATGGAGTCCGGCCAGCCAGCTCCCGGAATATGCCATTCGGCGTAAGGCTATTGTCACCAAGTTCGAGTGCAAGCCACTCCGATCCTTTACCGATGATGATATCAAACTTCTTCTGCTGGACTATGCTTCACAAGATAATCCCCAGCTTCTTATGGAGGAATATCTGCCCATCAAGAACTTTGAGTTGTTGTATGGCTGGTGGAAGCAGCACTATAAAGCGACTCTGAAAGACTGCGACAACCCACAGGCCATTATCCTCCATCTTGTTTCAACAGACTGACAACAAACTTCATTAGCAACAAAGAAAATCACGGCTTCCCTCTTGACAAATTGGGAGGCCGTGATTATACTATGTATATAGCAACAAAGTAAATTATTCTATCCTTATAGGAGGACTGCCAAATGAAAGTAGCTATGGTAAAGCATAAGCCCTATGGCAAGGTGTTCTGGTTCGAGATTCCCGAGTATCTTGTAGGCAAACTTCAGCCCGGATTTCGTGTGGCCTGTAATACAGCGCGTGGCCGGCGCTATGGCACCGTTGTGGCCGCTGATCTTGACGAGCAGGATGTGAAAGAGGTTATGTTGGCCTCCGGCGCTACCTTCCCGCTCTCCACAATCGAAGCTACCACCCAGAAGGTGCTGATGAGCGCCATCAAAATACCGGAGTACATGGCCCGCACAAAGCCCAGCGATGAGAAGATCGCAAAGCGTTTTCTGGAGTTCTATCATACCGGCCAGTTCAATACCAATGTTGCCCTGGACGATAACGCCGTCTTGGTTGACGGCTATTCTGCCTATCTGGTGGCGCAAAAGGTTGGCCTCGTATTCCTCCCTGCAATCTACAAGGAGGTCTGAGGTATGCCCGAATTTGTGAAGCCCACACGGAAGGTCGTCAAAATTGAAGATGCTTTTGGAGAGCTGATCGGCAAAACGCTCGTAAAGGATCTTCATGACAACGAAGAGATTTGTCCTATTTGTCATGGTACCGGCCTCCGCATCGAAGATAATCCTTATGGGTTGTCTGACGACCCCGATAAGAGAGCCAGCCACTTCCCCTACAAGCACCAGTCTATCCGGTTCTGCCCGAACTGTTATAACGGTGTCGTACGTTATTGCCCCGACTGTGGAAAGCAGATTCCGAGGCACCGAACACTTTGCGACTGCGACACCGTTGTGCAGCGCCGCCAGCAGGAAGAAAGCCGCAAAGAAAAAGAACGGCTCGAAAAAGCAGAAAAGCACGAGCCGGATGCGCTCGGGTCGTTGTTTATAATGGCACAAAGCGACTTTTACCCTCACAACGAAGGATATTTCAGCTGCTGGGAGGATTTCTTTGATAGCTGGAATGAAGATCGTGAAGAGTTCACGGAGAAGCCGCTGTACGTATGGGGAACCGAAGAGGTAGAGATGAGTTTCGATGCTTCAAGTATCGTATCCAATGCCTGTGAGGATATGTATGAAGACGCCTATGATGACATTGGAGCAGACGCTGTTGCTGAGATGCAGCACTACCTCAACGAATGGAAAGAGAAATATGGGCGCACGTCCTATTTGCTGACTACCAAGCACGCTATCCGTATTCCTTGGGAGGAGATGAAATAACAATGGCAAAGAAAAACGACAGTCTGGGCGACCGCATGAAAGGCTATGAGGGTGTTTCTCGCAACTTCTTAACCCGCCGTGTGCCCGCAATCATCCGACTTGACGGTAAGGCGTTCCACACCTTCACGAAGGGCATGGAAAAGCCTTTCGATCCCGTACTGACTCAGGCTATGCAGGAGACGATGAAGTATCTCTGTGAGAACATCCAGGGTTGTGTGCTTGGTTATACTCAGTCCGATGAAATCACTCTGGTGCTGACAGACTATGCTACTATCCAGACCGACGCTTGGTTTGGCTACAATATTCAGAAAATGTGCAGTGTTTCGGCTTCAATGGCAGCCTTAGCATTCAACAAGGAGTTTGCACGTATCGCTGAGGAGTGGATTAACTGCAATGCTCCGTATTGGGGATCTATCGGCGACGATGCTTCTGTCGATCTTACCGCATATACACGGTACAACACCTACTTCAATAAGATGAACACCGCCATGTTCGATTCCCGCGCTTTCTCTGTTCCCAAGGAAGAGGTCTGTAACTGTCTGATCTGGCGGCAGCAGGACGCAACCCGAAACAGTATTGAGGCCGTAGGTCAGGCCAATTTTAGCCACCACGAGCTGCACAAAAAGACCTGCAACATGATTCAGGAAATGCTTTGGTCTCAGCGAGGCATTAACTGGAACGATTTTCCCACAGAGCTGAAGCGCGGTTCCTGCTGCATTAAACGGCAGTTTGAAGAAACCATCGACGATCCTCGCAACCCCGGCCAGAAAATTACCGTATGCCGTAACAGATGGATCATCGACCACGAAATTCCCATCTTCACTCAGGATCGGGAATATATCGAAAAGCTGATTTAAGGAGGCCATAAAAATGTCCCATATCTATGAGAATGATACGAAGCCCATTCTGAGCGACCCTCCGTACCTGCTGCAATTCATTTTGGCCGTGGTGCTGTCTGTGCTCTGCGGAGCGACCATCATGTTTATGTGGAACTGGTTCGTTGTTCCTCTCGGACTGCCCATGATTGGCCTGGTGCAAGCGCTGGGGCTTGATACACTCATCACATTCATTGTGACTACCAGAGTCAATACCAACCCCGACCCGTTCTGGGATCGTTGGATTACTGCTATCACCTATGCACTTCTCACACTGTTCATCGGGTGGCTACTCCACTTCTTCATGTGACCCAGGAGGATATCACAATGACTGAAAAAGAAAAACTGATCAATGTTGATCTGTATGGCGACGGTAGCCGAAACTCGCGGCTTCGCGCAGAGTACATCTATTGCGATCATGCCGATGTGTGTTCGGCATATAAGGAAGGAAAATGCTTCCGTAAGACGACGCTATTTGGCGTTCGTTGTGAATTTGGCCGTACGGCCTGTGTTGATGGCGGCACAAAGAAAACCAAGATGTACGGACGTGTTTACAACGAGGCCAAAGGCTCAGAACAGTACCATAAGCTCTCTTACCCCAACAACACCTACATCGCAAAAATCGGTGACGGTGCTTTTCTCGCGCCGCCTCATGTCAGAATCGAACGCGGCCCGGATTCCAGGCTGTTCTGTCATGATCCTGGGTTCGGTTGCAATCGTCTCTTTGTCCCTATCGACGCGCTGACGCCCGACAATATCAATCGAATTTGCACTTACCATCCGCGTGCTATGATGGGTGGAGAGATTGAGAGCTATCAGACAGAAACCATCCCGATCTTTCTCCGCCAGTTGTCCAAATTGTTCCCGGAGCAGTACAACGCTTTCATCGCGGCGTTCCCGGATTATGAGCTGAAAGCTCCTGATTATCGTGGGAAATATGCGAAGCTGTCAACCTGCAATCGTGAGCTGACCTATCGTGACGCTCATGGCAACTCTTTCCGTTTTGACGGCGATGAGTTGGTATGTGACAAGTATCGGCTTGGTGGGTTCATGCCGTTCTCATCCTCTGGTTACGCACAAATGCGTATTCCGGTAACAGATGATATGCAGGTAAAAATTACCGACAGCAACCAAGTCACGGATCAAACCGTCCTTATGTAGTCATATAGCAACAAAGTAAATCAATCAGAGGTAACAAAGATGAAAACCCATACTCTCAAATTCAAGGGGGATCATGGGCGACCCGAAAAGATTGCTGAGATCCGCGATCTGAACGAAGCAGGCCAGCCTAAATCCGATCAGGATATTTTGGATGAGGCTTTTCTGCTGATTCATGCGTTCTGCGCCGGACGTGGCGTCAAGATTTATTACATCCGAGCTTGGAATCGCACCGGCGTCACCATTTTTGATGTAGGGAGCCAT
>ENA-OPRR01002759-OPRR01002759.1-human-gut-metagenome-genome-assembly--contig:-NODE-2759-length-10986-cov-2.160827_pt1 | contig 10986 bp, 10 predicted proteins | sample MGYA00241796_ERZ501883 | MGnify/ENA primary metagenome ERZ501883 (study PRJEB25962, sample SAMEA2042406) | human gut metagenome | biome: human gut; feature: human-associated habitat; material: faeces...
CAATGCAGGAATCAGCATCAGAAAACTGTTCCGCGACACAGATTTCGCCCAGTGGAAAAAAGTTATGGGAGTCAACCTGGACGGTATGTATCTGTGCGCCAAGGAAGCGGTTCTCAGGATGGAGCCTCAGCAGACCGGCGTGATTCTTTTCACGGCCTCCACCAATGGAATGGAAGGGCATCCCTTCTACGCAGACTACAACGCGTCAAAGGCTGCCGTGATCCTTTTAGGAAGAACGCTGGCTCTGGAATGCGCGCCGTGGCTGCGGGTTAATTCCATCTGCCCGGGCTATGTGCTCACGCCGATGCAGAAGGCAGAATACACAGAGGAAATGCTTGAGAAGGTAAACGAGGGGATCCCCATGAAGCGCCACGCTGATCCGGAGGAGGTGGCAGCTCTGTTTGCCTTCCTCGCTTCAGACGAGGCAAAATACATTACAGGGCAGCATATTCCGATTGACGGAGGAGAGACAGCATAGACTGCTGCTTCAGGGTGAGCCGGAGGGCTAAGAGGGGTTTTGGCAAAAAGGTGAAAAGAAGGCGAAAAGCCGGCTGATTAAAAACGGGGAGGCGAGCGAAATGATTCAGATTTATAAGAATGGAAATGTATTTACAGCGAAGGAAGGATTTGAACGCTGCCAGGCTTTTGCAGTGGAAAACGGAAGGTTTGTAAGGACAGGTACCGATGAGGAGGTGCTGGCGGAGTTTCAGGGGAGAGAGAAGGAGACAGAGGTCATCGATCTGGAGGGAAAAATGGTAGTGCCGGGATTCAATGACAGCCATATCCATCTTCTCAACTATGCCTACTCCCTCACAAAACTGCATCTGGAGGGGCTGAACAGCGTGGATGAGATTGTGGAGGCGGGAATCCGCTATGTTAAGGAAAAGAAGATTCCGGCCGGCCAGTGGGTGATCGGCTGCGGATGGAACCACTATTTTTTCCCGGAGCCCCGCTTTTTGAACCGTCATGATCTGGACCGCATTTCCACTGAGCATCCGATTTTATTTACCCGCGTCTGCGAGCACACGGTGGCAGTCAATACGAAGGCCCTGGAGGTGCTGGGAATCGGAAAAGACACGGCGGATCCGGAAGGAGGGGAGATTGTCCGGGATGAGGAGGGAGAGCCTCTTGGAATCCTTCGGGAGACAGCCCGCTACCTGGCCTATGAAAAACAGCCTGCAAAGAGCGTGGAGGAGATTAAGGAGCTGCTTGTGCGCGCCATGGATGAGGCCGCGGCAGTGGGAATCACCTCTGTTCAGAGCGACGACTTTGAAACCTTCTCGGACAAGGACTGGAGAAAGGTGGTAAAGGCCTACAAAGAGCTTGAGGCAGAGGGCAGAATGAAGGTGCGCGTATATGAGCAGTGCCTTCTGCCGGATCTCTCCCGGTTCCAGGAATTCTTAGATGAGGGGTACCGCACCGGAACAGGGGATGAGTGGTTCAAAATCGGGCCTCTGAAGCTTTTGACTGACGGCTCCATCGGTCCCCGCTCCGCATTTCTGTCAGAGCCCTACGCAGACGACCCGGAGAGCAGGGGAATTGCCGTGTTCACCCAGGAGGAACTGAACGAGAGGATCCTTTTGGCTCACAGAAACGGGATGCAGACAGCCTGCCACGGCATCGGGGATGCCGCTATGCGGATGATTCTGACAGCGTGTGAGAATGCGCAGAAAGAGGCGCCCAGGGAGGATGCCCGCCATGGAATCGTCCATGTCCAGTTTGCAGCGCCCGATATTTTTAAACGGATGAAAAAGGGCGGAATTATCGGCTACGTACAGCCAGTGTTTGTGCAGTCAGATATGCACTGCGCTGAGGAGCGGGTGGGAAAGGAAAGGCTGAAATACTCCTACCGGTTCCACAGCATGAAACAGATGGGGATTCACACTTCCCTGTCCTCCGACTGCCCGATTGAGTCCATTAACCCGATTGACGGCATCTATGTGGCGGTGACGAGACAGGATTACAATGGGTTCCCGGAAGGCGGATGGTACCCGGAGGAAAAAATGAGCGCGGAGGAGGCAATCAGAGGTTATACGGCAGACAGCGCTTACTCTCAGTTCGAGGAAAAGGAAAAGGGGACGATAGAGGAAGGAAAGTATGCTGATTTTGCAGTCCTGTCCCATGATCTGACCAGGATTGAGCCAGAGCGGATCCGGGAGGTAAAGGTTGTGATGACTGTGGCAGGCGGAGTGAGAACCGCGTAAATTTTCCCGCTATACTTGCCGGCGGCGCGGGAGTGGAGTAAAATATCGATCAGAAAGAGAAAACAGAAAAAGAGAAGAAAAAAGAGGAATCAGAAAGCAGGAGAGAAGATTGGAGAAAAACAGCAGTCAGAGACAGCTGCATCTGCGGAGAGGAGCGGGAACCGTGAATGAATTTATCCAGGGACTGATTATGGGGCTTGCCTATTCGGCGCCTATCGGAATGCAGAATCTGTTTGTGATCAATACAGCCATTGGCAGTAAACGCCGCCGCGCTCTATTTACAGCAGCCGCTGTGATCTGCTTTGATGTGGCTCTGATACTGTCCTGCTTTTTTGGAGCAGGGGCTGTTATGCAGCGGTTTGAAGGGCTGAGAATGGCTGTCCTGCTGGCAGGCAGCCTGATCGTTATCTGGCTGGGGGCGGGACTTCTGAGGGAAAAGGTGAGCGGTGCCCAGGCAGAAAACATACCGCCTCTGCCTGGGTGGAAGGTGATTTCCACCGCCTTCGTCGTCACATGGCTTAACCCTCAGGCTCTGATCGACGGCACCCTCATGCTGGGAGCATTCAGGGCGGCGCTTGCGCCCTCCGGGGCAGCCTCCTTTATAACCGGGGCAGTCTGCGCCTCAGCCCTGTGGTTTACGGTTCTGTCCCTGACCGTATCTGCGCTCGGAAGCCGGATCAGTGACAGGGTACTGCGCATAATCAACCTGGTCTGCGGCCTGGTTATGACAGTCTACGGCGTAAAGCTGCTCTGGAGCTTTCTGGGGGCAGCAGGGATAGGGCTCTAGCGGGATTTAAGCTCCTCCATCAGCTCGTAAACTCTTTTCTGTGTAAGCTCAGCGGCCTCTGTGTTGGCTGCAAGGGGTTTCATGGTTCCGCCCTCATACTCTGCGCCTGCTGCCCGGACAGCTTCTTCCTTTTCTTTAATCCATTCCCTCTGTCTGACAGTGAGCTGTTCCATTTCAGACTCGGTTTTTACTTTGCCGAGGGCGTCCCAGAGCTGATTCAGGGCGAAATCCCACAGACTGTAGAGATTCATGGAGGTTTCATTCAGCTCTGCCTGGTCGAGGGAGGCGTCTGTCCGGAGTTTCTCTTCCAGCTGGGCTCCCTGTTTTGCAGTATCGGAAATCAGAGTATCCATGCGCTCAATCAAATCATAGCTTCTGAAGCCGTACTGATGATTTTCATTCTCCAGCGCAAAGAAGGGGAGGGCGGTCTCGGAAGTCCCGGAAGGGTCGAAGTATCCAATCCATCCTCTGAATTCCTGGGAAAGCTCCTCCAGGGGCGTGCCGGGCAGGCGGATCAGGATTCGGCCAGGCTCTTCCAGGCCGCCTGCGCTGGTGTACAGGCGGCGGACGCCATCCAGGATTTCTTCTGTCCCGGGCTCCTTCTCATAATCGATGGCTGCGATTTCCGTGGAATAGGTATACGCATCAATTCTTTCAGGCTCTGTAAGCTGCCCGCTGAATTCAGACTGGTAGACTGTCCCGTTGGGGTATGTATCGCCAAAGTCTCCCATATCGCTGTCCAGGTATTCTCCGGAAAAGCTGCCGTCAGGGCGGATGACAAGGGAAGTGCTCCAGGCTCCCGCGCCGCTTGAAAAGGTGAACTCCAGTCCTTTCAGATCGGCGAAGGACAGAGCTCTCTCTTCAGAATTTTCTCTGTCGGAGAAGTTCACATCAGAGGCTTCCGACTTATCTGCATCAGCCGTTTCAGGCAGTTCAGACTCCGACGTGGTTTCCGGGAGACGTTCTGGAAGGTGATCTGAATCAGAAATCTCAGAAGCTGCCTCTGTACCCGAGGGCAGAGAAGGCTCCAGGCCGTCCGTCTGACTTCTGCACCCTGCCAGAATGAGGGCCATCCCCGCTGCAAAAACACAGATTTTCATTTTTCTTCTCTTTTTCAATGTAAGCTCCTCCTAAAACTGTTCTGCTGTGTATCTATTCTGATGAAATTATAGAGCCGGCTCACCTGTTTTTCAAGCCTGTCATCCTTATATTTTCCTGTTATCCGCCGTATGTTCCCGATTAAAAGTCCGCATCATCTGAAAAGATTTTTAATGGGCTGGAAGCAGACTGCATTCCTGCGGCCGGCTGTAAAACTTGCAGAGTAAAAAAGGGGAAGATTTACCAGTAAAATTTTACTTCCTGCTGACTTGAAAAGCAGATTTTCATCCGTCAAACCGCCAGAAAAAACAGGGGTTCTGACGGGAAAATGTGTAATAAATTACAAAAATGTATCGAAAAAGAGAGCTAAAAATTCCAAACAATAGAAATATCAGACAAAAGAATCTGAATTCATACGCTTTTAACCATGAATTTTCCTCTTGTTTTGCTTGTCAGAACCATAAAGGAATGATAAAATAGATGGAAAGTGAATTTTATCGCTGTAAAGAACAGGAGGAGAGGGAAAAAGACATGTACCAGATTTTAAGAGCAGAGAAGCTGGCCGACAAGATTTACCTGATGGAAGTGGAAGCTCCCAGGGTGGCCCGCGCCTGCGAACCAGGTGAGTTTGTAATTGTAAAGATGGACGAGGAAGGAGAGAGAATCCCGCTTACCATCTGTGATTTTGACAGAGAGAAGGGGACTATCACAATCGTATTCCAGACAGTCGGCGCTTCCACAGAAAAGATGGCCGGATTAAAGGCCGGAGACGCGTTCCGCGATTTTGTGGGACCTCTTGGAAATGCTTCCGAATTTGTGAAAGAGGACATCGAGGAATTAAAAAATAAAAAGTACCTGTTTGTGGCAGGCGGCGTAGGAGCAGCTCCTGTTTACCCGCAGGTAAAATGGATGCATGAGCATGGAATCGACGTGGATGTCATTGTCGGATCCAAGACAAAGGATCTCATCATTCTGGAGCAGGAGATGAAGGCTGTTGCCGGAAATCTCTACATCACCACAGATGACGGCTCCTATGAGAGAAAGGGCATGGTAACAGAGGTTGTAAAGGATCTGGTTCAGAACCAGGGCAAAAAATACGATGTCTGCGTAGCCATCGGACCGATGATCATGATGAAATTCGTCTGTCTGCTCACAAAGGAGCTGGGAATCCCGACGATTGTCAGCTTAAACCCGATTATGGTGGACGGTACCGGAATGTGCGGCGCCTGCCGTGTGACTGTGGGCGGGAAGGTGAAGTTTGCCTGCGTAGACGGACCGGAGTTTGACGGACATGAGGTGAACTTCGACGAGGCTATGAAGCGCCAGCAGATGTACAAGACAGAGGAAGGCCGGGCCTTATTAAAACTGAGAGAGGGAGACACCCATCACGGCGGATGCGGACACTGCGGAGGTAATGAGTAATGGAAGCAAATAGAGATCTGATGAAAAGAGTTCCTGTGAGAGAGCAGGATCCACAGGAGCGTGCAAAAAACTTTAAAGAGGTATGCTTAGGCTACGATATGGATGAGGCCATGGCAGAGGCAGTGCGCTGCTTAAACTGCAAAAACGCACAGTGCGTAAAGGGCTGTCCTGTATCCATCGACATCCCGGCTTTTGTTCAGGAGGTCAAGGCTGGAAATATTGAGAAGGCGGCAGAGATCATTGCAAAGTCCTCCGCTCTTCCGGCTGTATGCGGCCGTGTATGCCCGCAGGAGAGCCAGTGCGAGGGTAAATGTATCCGCGGAATCAAGGGAGAGGCTGTATCCATCGGAAAGCTGGAGCGTTTCGTCGCAGACTGGGCGAGAGAGCATGGCTTTGTTCCGAAGGCTCCTGAGACAAAGAACGGAAAGAGAGTAGCTGTGATTGGTTCCGGCCCTGCAGGACTTACCTGCGCCGGCGATCTGGCTAAGATGGGCTATGAGGTGAAGATCTTTGAGGCCCTCCATGAGCCGGGCGGCGTTCTCACATACGGAATTCCTGAGTTCCGTCTTCCGAAGGAGGGCGTTGTTCAGCCGGAGATCGAGAACGTAAAGAAGCTGGGCGTTGAGATTGAGACAAACGTGGTAATCGGAAAATCTGTTACCATTGATGAGCTGATGGAGAAGGAAGGCTTCGACGCTGTCTTTATCGGTTCCGGAGCAGGACTTCCAAAGTTTATGGGAATCCCGGGAGAGAACTCCAACGGCGTATTCTCCGCTAACGAGTACCTGACAAGAAGCAATCTGATGAAGGCATTCCGCGATGATTATGACACACCGATTGCAGCAGGACATAAGGTAGCTGTAGTAGGCGGCGGAAACGTGGCCATGGATGCAGCGAGAACAGCTCTTCGCCTGGGCGCAGAGGTTTACATTGTATACAGAAGAAGTGAGAAGGAGCTCCCGGCCCGTGTGGAGGAGGTTCACCATGCAAAGGAGGAGGGAATCGAGTTCCACCTTCTGACCAATCCGGTAGAGATTCTTGCAGATGAGAACGGCTGGGTAAAAGGCATCGTATGCCGCAAGATGGAGCTGGGTGAGCCGGATGAGTCCGGAAGAAGACGTCCGGTAGAGGTTCCAGGTTCCGACTACACCATCGATGTGGACACGGTTATCATGGCTCTGGGAACATCCCCGAACCCCCTTATCTCCAACACCACAAAGGGACTGGAGATCAATAAGTGGAAATGCATCATTGCCGATGAGACAAACGGCAAGACCACAAAAGAGGGCGTTTACGCCGGAGGTGACGCCGTGACAGGTGCGGCGACCGTAATTCTCGCCATGGAGGCCGGACGTGCCGGTGCAAAGGGAATTGACGAGTTCCTCTCCGGGAAGAAGGCTGAATAGCCAGACCGGAAAAATGAGGGACCAGGCTGTCAGTTCAGCGGCACAGGTCTTTAAAGACTGAATGTGAGGATAAAAACTCATAAAAGAGGGATAAGAGCAGGGGCATGATATTTGAAAGAGTATCATGTCCCTGTTGTGATTTCCCGGAGGGCAGGCCAGGCGAATAAGTCTGTATATTTGCCTGGCGCTGACGGGGCAGCGGGTGAAGCCTGCCAGGTGTGTTTCATCTCGTTTACACGGGCAGAGCCAAGGAATTTAAGAAAAACGGCCGGTTTGCATGAGGCAGAGGGAGAATGACAGAAATGAAAAAGCAGGTTGATTTACTGAACGGAAAAATAATATCCGCTCTGACAGAGCTGGCTATTCCCATCATGGGAACAGCGGCAGTTCAGATGGCCTATAATCTGACGGATATGGCATGGATTGGCCGTGTGGGAGCTACGGCGGTGGCCTCGGTGGGAGCGGCCGGAATGTATACCTGGCTTTCTACAGGAGTGGTTATGCTGGCCAAGATGGGAGGCCAGGTGAAGGTCGCCCACTCGCTGGGAGAAGGCAGGAAGGAGCGGGCGGCCCAGTATGGCAGGGGAGCGCTTCAGCTGGCAGTGATCCTGGCGGTAATCTACGGGATTGTGATGAATGTGTTTGCCTATCCGCTGATCGGCTTCTTCGGCCTGGAGGATCCGAAGATTATCGGGGATGCAGTTATCTATCTCAGGATCGCAGGTGGGCTGATTATCTTTACCTTCCTGAACCAGACGCTGACGAACCTGTTCACGGCCATCGGAAGCAGCCGCGTTCCGTTTGCAGCCAACTGTATCGGAATGCTCAGCAATATTGTGCTGGATCCCATGCTGATTTTTGGAATCGGATTTTTCCCTGAAATGGGAGTGGCGGGAGCGGCGGCAGCCACGGTGGCTTCCCAGGCAGTGGTGACGGCTGTGATGCTGTGGCACGTAAGAAAGGACACGATCCTCTTCAACCGGATACAGTTTTGGAAGAAAACGCCTCTTCCCTATTTTATCATTATGGTAAAGATTGGCTTTCCCGCCGCTGTGCAGGAAACTATCTACTGCGGAATCTCCATGATCCTCACCAGATTTGTGACAGGATGGGGAGATACGGCTGTGGCGGTGCAGAGAGTAGGAGGCCAGATTGAGTCTCTTTCCTGGATGGCGGCAGAGGGATTTGGAATGGCTATCAACGCCTTTGTGGGGCAGAACTACGGAGCAAGGCAGTTTGGCCGTATGAGAAAGGGATATTTTATTGCAGCCGGGATGATGGCAGTGTGGGGAAGCATCATTACTGCCCTGATGATCCTGTTCAGCACGCCGATCTTCGGCCTGTTTATTCACGAGGCAGATGTGCTTCCCTACGGGGCGGACTATCTGAAAATTATGGGAGTGGGACAGATTTTCATGTGCGTGGAGCTGATGACTGTGGGAGCTCTGGCCGGAATGGGAAAGACGCTTTACAGCTCCATCATAAGTATCATCCTGACCAGCGCCAGGATTCCCCTTGCCATGCTGTTTGGCTCAACGTTTCTGGGACTGGATGGAATCTGGTGGGCGCTGACGGTGTCCAGCATCCTGAAGGGAATCACCTTCTTCCTGGTGTGCTGCATCGTGCTGAAACGAATAGTGAAGAGAGCAGGACAGGAAGGGGAAGGAGAGAAGGCGTAAACTACTTATAAAAATGGAAGGGAGAGGAGAGCAGATGAAATACCTGATTATAGGCGCCGGCGGAACCGGAGGATTCATGGCCGCCAATATGGCGGAGGCGGGACTGGATGTGGCGGTAATTGCAAGAGGAGAACATTTGCGGCAGATACGGGCTCAGGGACTCGGGCTGGAAACGCCGGAGCGCGGAGAATACACCGTTTGGGTAAAAGCCTGCTCAATGGAAGAATATCTGGGCACAGACAGAGGAGACGGCGGCGCGAAGGTATTTGACGGCCAGGCCCCGGATGTAATTTTCGTCTGCGTCAAGGGCTACTCGCTGGAGGAGGCCGTCAGCTTTATCAGGCAGGCTGCGGGAGAAAAAACCATTGTAATTCCCGTTCTCAATATCTACGGGACAGGCGGGAGGATCCAGGAGAAGCTGCCTGAAATTCTGGTGACAGACGGCTGCATCTACATCTCTGCCAACATATCCTCCCCCGGACATCTGAAGCGCCATGGAGACGTGTTCCGCGTTGTATTCGGCCTGCGAAGGGGACAGGAGGCAGAGGAAAGTCAGAGGGAGCGTCTTGGCGCTGTGGAGGCAGATCTGAGAAAGGCCGGAATCGAGGGGATTCTGTCTGAAAATATAGAGAGAGATGCGCTGCTCAAGTTTTCCTATGTGTCTCCTCAGGCAGGCTGCGGCCTTTACTGTCACGCAGAGGCCGGGGCGATCCAGAAGGATGACGGAATGCGAGGCTTCTTTATTCAGCTTGTCCGGGAGGTGGATGCTGTGGCCAAAGCCATGGGAATTGACTTCGGCGAGGATATTGTCAAGAGAAATCTGGCAATTCTGGATGCCTTAAAGCCTACCGCCTCCACCTCCATGCAGAGAGACCTGGAAAAGGGGGACCAGTCAGAAATCGACGGCCTGATTTATGAGGTGGTGCGTCTGGGAGAAAAGTATGGAGTGGATGTGCCCGGATACAGAAAAATCAGTGAAAAATACCAGAGAATTTACAGATAGAAAATTACGCGCCGGAAAAACGGCAGAGGTGATGCAGCAGAGCCTTAGCGGCAGAGATACCGCCAGGGCTCTGCATTATTTTTTCAGGAGTTCTGCGCCAGGAGTTCTGCGCCAGGAGTTCTGCGCGGAACGGACGAAAATAGCCGGCTGCACTGTCCGGGGGGACAGGGGCTGCGGGCGCGGTAATTTTTTACATGGGAGAGATTGACTATTTCGCTTTTCCATGCGATAATAGCGGTATGTACGGTGTGATAAAATTAACAATGTACTAAAACACTTGTTTGAAAGGAGTCTTACAATGATTTATTCACATGAAGTAGAAAAAATGTGCCCAGTTGCACAGGGTGTCTGTCATGGAGCAGCTCCGATTCCAGAGGAGGCAAAGTGGGTTCAGGCTAAGGAAATCAAGGATATTTCCGGTTTAACACACGGTGTAGGCTGGTGTGCTCCGCAGCAGGGTGCATGCAAGCTGACTCTGAATGTAAAGGATGGCGTGATCCAGGAGGCTCTTGTAGAGACACTGGGATGCTCCGGTATGACACACTCCGCAGCTATGGCGGCAGAGATTCTTCCGGGAAGAACCATTCTTGAGGCTCTGAATACAGACCTTGTCTGCGACGCGATCAACACAGCCATGAGAGAGCTGTTCTTACAGATCGTTTACGGAAGAACACAGAGCGCCTTCTCTGAGGAGGGACTTCCGATTGGAGCAGGACTTGAGGATTTAGGAAAGGGGCTCCGTTCTCAGGTCGGCACCATGTATGGTACATTGAAAAAGGGTCCGCGTTACCTTGAGATGGCAGAAGGATATGTAACAGGCATTGCTTTGGATGCTGAGGATCAGATTATCGGATATCAGTATGTAAACCTTGGAAAGATGACAGATTTCATCAAGAAGGGCGACGATCCGACAACTGCTTACGAGAAGGCTAAGGGACAGTACGGCCGCGTGGCTGACGCTGTCAAGATCATCGATCCGAGAGAGGAATAATTGTCTGCCTGCTCTGTCTGTGCAGGGAATACAGGCGCCGGGACATATGGACGAAAAGACCGATGGCGGCCGGAATATGCGGCTGTCGGGACGTATGGGCGCGGGGAACAGGGGAATGCATCGGCAGAGAAAAGACAGCAGTGAAATTCCCGGGCAGGACAGATTTCCGGCACAGCGTCGGACTGTCAGGCTTTCGTGCTTAAAATTCAGAGATTGTTAATTACATATCAAGGAGGAAACCACTCATGGCATTATTTGAATCATATGAGAGAAGAATTGATAAGATCAATTCCGTATTAAACAGCTATGGAATTGCTTCTATCGAGGAAGCTGAGAAAATTACAAAGGACGCCGGCCTGGATGTTTACAACCAGGTAAAGGGCATCCAGCCAATCT
>ENA-OPRR01002761-OPRR01002761.1-human-gut-metagenome-genome-assembly--contig:-NODE-2761-length-10967-cov-6.424670_pt1 | contig 10967 bp, 10 predicted proteins | sample MGYA00241796_ERZ501883 | MGnify/ENA primary metagenome ERZ501883 (study PRJEB25962, sample SAMEA2042406) | human gut metagenome | biome: human gut; feature: human-associated habitat; material: faeces...
CTACTAATGAGGATAGTACTAAGGATATGTATGCGGTAGAGTTCTGTGGTTACTTCCCTACTGATAATCCCAAGTATAGTATCATAGTTTCCATTAATAAGACTGGATTACCTGCAAGTGGTGGACTAATGGCAGGTGATGTATTTAAGAAGATAGTTGGATTACTATTTCCTTATTGAATCATACTCATGCTGTTAATATAATATTCAACCTTTCTTAGTCATATATCTATATATAATACCCCTATGCCGGAAAGGTTGAATATTTATAAATGGCAAACGAGACATGCGTAAGAAGTTCATCAAATCAAGTCGTCCAACCTATAAGAAGCGAATTAAGAAAGCTCAACAAGGAATGAGATTTGTTAGTTATAATCCAGTAAGTAATCCTACAATAGATTACACTGATATTACTAATCCTATTAATCCATTCAGTGAATATAACTTTAATACAGTTTACGATAAGCCGGAAGCATTAGTAGTACCAGTAAGAGATACTAATGAACCTGATGTAGTAGCTAATAATCCTATAGCAGAGCCAGTAATTAATAAGCCAGTAGCTAGTAAATCTGTTACCAATAAACCTGTTACTGCCAACTCAACTTGGAAGAGTCCATATACTAACAGAAAGCAATGGTCTACAGAACTTATTAATGCCTATAAGAAGGCAGGTATTACTAATGATAATGCAATTAGAATGTTATTAGCACAAGACGCATTAGAATCTAGTTGGGGTAAATCTGCACAAGGTAAGTACAACTTTGGCAATTTAACTACTGGTAGTTCATGGAAAGGTGATTATGTAACTGGTAATGATAAGAATGCTAAAGGTGAAGCTATTAAGCAGAAGTTTAGGTCTTATAATTCTATGGATGAGTATGCAGCAGATAAGGTACAATTCCTAAAGAGACTATATGACTTTGATGAGAATGATGATATTAATAAGTTTGTAGCTAAGCTTACAGGTTCTAATAAAGGTAAGAGAAGATATGCAGAAGCTAAGGAGTATGCCAATTCATTAAGAGGCGTGTATAATAGTTTCAAAGCAGGTGGTATTATTAAATATCAAGAACCAGCACAACCTATTAATAGGTCTGCGATAAGAACAGATGAAGATAAGAATGTTCCAAAACGAAATAGAGCTATTTATAGTACATTTGACGCAACTTGGAACACTCCACCGTGGTATGTAGCAACTGCCAAAGCAGCTAGGGCGGCTTACAAACAAGTAGCTAATCCAGACGAAATGGATTATATAGTGACAGATTCGGTTGCAGATGCAGGTTGGAGGAAGAGATTAGGGTTATCTTATGATAGTAAATTCCTTCCTTCTAATGAAGACGGTAGTGTTAGATTGCCTTCTGACATAGAAGCGGAGATACCTGTTGATACAACTCTACTAAAGGACAGAATAGCAAGGGAGACTAAAATTGCTGAATCTAAGAATATAATGGGTAAAGATTGGCAGCTAGTTACTGGGCTCATAAACTTAGATAAACAGAACTTAGATTCTTTAAGAAAGACCTATAATACTGGTGAACCAACTGTTCTTAACGAATATAGTCATAACAGCAGGAATTTGATTAAGAATGGGAGACTTATTAATGGAGCTCATGAATACAATACACCATTAAATATTCTAAAGAATTATACTGTACAGTATGACTCTAAGAACAGAACGATGAATTATCGTGATATATATGACTTTAATGGCTATGAGTGGGCTATACCAGGGAAGAAATTTAATATTAGAGGAAGTATTAATTTAGATAAGAAATGAAAGTAATTAGAGTGGTATTGTGGTTATTAATAGTAATAGAATGTATTATACAAGCAATACAGTCTTATTGGTGGTATAAATATAAAGGCATTACATATCATCTACTAGTTAAGAATAGTATATTGCCATGTATAGAACGTATCTTATTAATCAGCGTAGCTATAATACTACTCTACTTATTTACAAAATGGATAATTGGTAAATGTTATAAACGGAATGAATGATGAGTAAGAAACGATTAAATCTGCATGAACAGGGATATAAAGCAGGAGACCCTATGTGGGTATCTTGGGATAAAAGGTGGGACGGACCGATGAGACGAGAATTAATGTGGGAAGGTGTATATCAAGAAGAAAGACTAGTAACCACTATTGGCTTCTTTAGGTATGACAATAGAGAGTTCTTGGCTTTAGATAGAACTAAGAGACCAAATGGGTGTGAAGATATTATCTATATTCCAACACCATTAGTAAAGGAGTACGGTAAATTTCATGCGGAATAGTATTCAACCTTTATAAGATATATATTTGTATATAATACCCTAGTATCAGAAAGGTTGAATGTTCGTATAAGAAGATATGCAGAAGCTACTAATTATGCTAAAGTACTTACTGGAGTATATAATGGTATTCCTAAAGGTGAGAATGGTATGATTATTAAATACCAAGAACCTGCACAACCTATTAAATATATGGGAGGTTATGATAAGAGAGGTAACATGGTATTGCCAGTTACTAATGAGAATGGTATGAATAATGTAACTTTACCAGAAGTAACAGTTACTCCTAGAAATATTAATCTAGCAGGAGCTGTAGATAGAGGAAGGAGAGAAGCCGCACCTTATGTTAGTACATTATTAACAGGTGCAATATTTGGACCATTATCAGTAGCAGGTGGATATGCAGGTAATGAAGCAGTTAATAAGATTACCAATGTAGCTAGTAATGACAAATATAAAGACTGGGCTGATATGCTTTCTAAGACTACAGGAATGAATCCGGTAGTTGCAGATTTCTTTAACATAGGTAATTTGGCAGGTGGATTTGGAATGCGTAACTTTGGACCTAAGTTAAAGCCAGTAAAAGATATGGCTGTTGGTGGTAATAAATGGGCTAGAGCTAGAGTAATTAGTAAGGCTATAGATAAAGGGACTCCTTCAGTTGAGCCATTGCCCAATAATGTAGGTTGGGGACCTAGACAATCCATACATGTAGTACATGATACTGATGCTCCTACTAAGTTAACATTATACAGTCCAGAAAGGTGGGATGCTATTCATGAAGGCGCTCCTGAAGCTGGTATATGGTATCAAGGTAAATTTGGCAATCCAAGAACAGCAGCTAATCACTCTATACCAGGTAAGGCAGAGAAAGCAGCTAAGGCTAGAGAGAGATTTGCCAAGAGACCTTACAGAGTAGAAGGTGACTTAGAGTTAGAGAGACCAATAGTTACTGTAGGTGACGTACCTAACAGAGCAGCATTAGAACGAGCAGCTGATAAGATGAGTGCTGACGGGGTAATCTTTAATAATGTATATGATAATGGATATTCTAATAACCAAGTAATCTTTAGTCTTAGAGATGATTTGAAGAATGGTAGAGTGTTTAAGAAAGGAGCTAAGCCATTAGAGAAGAGCCAGTTCATTGATACAGGAACTTCTATGAATGGTGATTTAGACATTAATAAGAACATACAGAATTTCGTGGAATATCTACTAAATCCTGAAACGCAACAGAGAATCGCTAGTATAGATGCAGAATTAGGGACTAAGTATGGCGAAGCAGCTAAGAGATTTGTTAGAAGATACAATAACGGGGAATTATTAGTATATCCTAGAAACAAAGGAGATATAGGCATATACGACGATATAATAAACAAATCAAGGACTGTATCAGATGACGGCGTACTAGTTACTAAAGACTTCGATAGAATTGCTTTCGAGATACTTAGAAATGACCCTTCACACGTACCTGGGCACGAGGCTAAGCATGGGATAGAATTGCTCCAAGCAGCACTGTTAAAAGATATGACTCCAGCTGAATATTACCAATATGCTAAGACTGGAGGACCTAGGCTACAAGCTCTAATGAAGGACAATATAGTATCAGAAGATGAGTTTGTTAAACGGATAATGAAAGAACATCCAGAGTATAACGAAGTAAGTGTTAGAAATAAATATAAATATCTAACCATTCCTTCAGAGTTTAACTCCCAATTGCATCCCTTAATAGAGTTTGAACAAAGAGCAGGTAAGTCTGGAGTTCCCAACTTCAAGAGTGTGGATGAGATTGATAGACTTATTAATAATAATCCTTATGTGGGGACTAGTGAGAATAATGGGCTTAGAAATCTTAGAATTATGTTCAATTACATAATTAAAGATAAGAATGAGTTCATGAGAAGATTTAACAAGTATGGATTTGGTACAGCAGTTGGAGTTCCTACTGCGGCTACTATTAATAATTATGACAATGAAAAGTGAGGATAAAACAATACCCGAGTGGTGCACTATTGAATGTGAGAAGATAGTTGAAGAAATAGCACCCGGATTCAAATGTATTAAGAACGCTATAACAGGTGAAATATTAGCTTTTATACATGAGGAGTTAGATGATGATATGCTAGGTGAACAACCTAGTAACAATACTTAACATTCTTACATTAGTTTAATTGGCTAATAATCAATAACTTTACATATAGATATACAACTAATAATAATTAAATGAATTAATATGGATAATAAATGGACTAAAGTGCAGGAACATCCCGTTTTAGAATGTGGAGTAATGACTAAAGAAGACGGGCAAGTAAAAGTTACAGCACTATTTAAAAGTAACAACAGTACTATAATGGTGTACAATAAAGAAGATAATTATGTCTTTATGAGAACAGAAGGAGGGATGAACTGGCATCCTATCCATTCTGTCCCAATGGAAATAATTCAACAATTATGTTGAATGTTCTTCTCGAAGTTGTTGCCTTCTAATATATCAACTTCATCAGCTTTGAGTTGCTCATAATCAGCATAGTATATAACGCCTATGTAATTTGATGCTTCTATAATATCTTTGTCATCACGTTCGTGGTCTTCTAGCCTTTGAGGAATATTGGTATCTTTACCACAATAAATTAATCTAGTAGTAGTTTCATCCTTATAGAAGTAAACATAAAGCATACCAAACTCCTCTACTGGTTTAAAAGTAGCAGGTAATGTAAATACAGAGAAATTATACTCTTTAAGTGATTTACCAAATAATCGGAGTGGAATTGTTACTAATGGCATAATCTTATAAATTTAATGGTTAAACATATCACAAATATACAGATTATTAATATAGCAAGTAGATAATTAATCTTAACATGATGTATTAGTCTTGTATGATTAACATCAAATCTAAATATAATAATGAGTAAAATAGTAACACAAGACAAACTGAATGAATTGACTGGAATGTCAATAGATTACGGGAAGGGGGGACTGCCCGACTTATAAGGAGATACTTTTACATTATTAGTTCTGCGATTATATAATAAAATAAGCCCAACTTAGCTTTCGCTAGGCTGGGTTTTATTAATTATAAAGTATGAGTATTTAATGTGTGCAATTTTACCAAATATAATATTGATAATCTTAATAGATAGAATGACTTGTTTTATTATTCCTGTAAACCTTTCGTATTAGTGTAGTTGTCTATCTAGGATAATCGTTATAAATTCTTACACGTAAATATTCTATAATAATAAAGAAGTTGTATATTTGTGCTTAGCATTTCAAATTATGGTTTCCATTAACTTAATGCTATAATTGATAATTAATAAATATAAAGAATAGACCATGAGGTGGGAGTTAGTATTAGAAGACCGACAAAGAAGATTTGAGGAGCTCTTACAAGATTGTATAAATGGAGATTTGGATAAAATAGCAAGAGCAGATGTCTCACTTGTAAATAATGTGAAGAGTTTAATATGTGCTATAGAACACCATAAATATGATGTATTACGGTTGTTATTAAATAAAGGTGCTGACCCCAATTCTAGTTTACACTGGCAACATGACCGTAACCATAAGTTTTATATAGATACAACTCCATTGATAGAGGCAATTAAAATAAGTGATTTAGAATCTATTAAAATATTACTCGATAATGGTGCGGATGTTAATCTTTGTAAGGAAGTAAGGATTGATTATAGAAGGTCAAACTTTGATTGGGAGAGAATTAGGTGGAAAGTACCTTCTGACGATTTATTAATAAAAACAAGAGAGAAGAGAACAGATAATGAGAATCTGTATATTTGGCAATATTATAGGGGAGAGTTAACCAATGTAGCTCCTATACAAATCGCATATAATAATCATGATGATAACATTGTTGATTATTTGTTATCTAGAGGGGCTAAGATGAAGGTTAATATGGGACATCTTGAAATCTTCCCGTTCCCCTTTACTACTTTAGATGAAATGTTGAGACGCTGTAAATTGTATTTCATCAAAGAAGTTGGACTATGTGAAGAGCGATATTTGGCTTTACGTACCCAAGTTAGGGAGTTTGAGAGTACTAAAGAATTATTAAAGGGTTATGAAGTACGAAATGCTGTGCCACATCCGATTAAAATTGTCTCAACAGCAGTACTTCTTCTAGATAATTCTCTTGAATTTAAATCTCAACACATGGCATTATACTCACTATTTATTTTAGAATATTGGAATGAAACAATAAACTCGAAGACCCATATTGCAGCTTATGCAAAGGTTGATGATATTGGATGTTTGATATGTCACCTTGTAAGGGAAGCAGAATATTCGGAATATACGAGGCAATCAATAGGTTTACAATAAGGAAGCTATTTGGGCAATAATCTAGTTGTATTCTATTTGAAAGTTGAATGTTTCTTATATAGCCATAATCAATACTACCTTTTATTGCAGAATATATTTATATAATACCCCTATCTATGAAAGGTTGAATAGTTGCATTATAAGTATAATTCACTACCTTTGCAGCGTGGGTAAATCCTACAAAGGAGATTATTAATTTATTGGATAACTAATCTTGTTCTACATAGTTGATGTAAACCAATATGTAAACCGGAGTATAGTTAGTGTAGGAGAGATTTATAAAGCTTTTATTGTAATGTGTTGATTATTAGAGATATATTACAATCGTATTCGACCGGCGAAGTCACCGGCAAGAAGGACTTAAAATCCTTTGGCCATTGCGGCTGTGCGGGTTCAAGTCCCGCTTCGAGTACGAGTATTCCTGATTAAAAGCTCTGTAAATCTTTGATTTACGGAGCTTTTTGTTTATGTATCAGTTATGGTGTTATTTTGTCTTTGATACTGACTAAAACCAGATTTGAGTTTGATTTATGAGCTTTATGTAAACCGGGAGGTAAACCGGAAGTGTATATGAAAGCCACGGTTAATGTATTGTCTGACGGGCCTGAATATCTTCCGGTTTTAGCACTCAACTCGTATTATATTAAAGAGAGTATTTCTTGGATGCACCGGCGTAGATGCCTGTCTTTTCAAAATCACATAAGATACTACGGGTGTTTTTGGAAACTTTGGGGATGTATACATCCACTTTGATGCACGACTGACTCTGTGCAGGATCAGCAATGTGCAGTTCTGCACTACTTTGATAGATATCTTTGAGCATTAATGCGCATGCCTTATCTACTTTTACAGTAATATCTTTGTGAGTGAAAGTTCCTTCCCGGTAAAATACCATTTGCCAGATATTCAGCTTCTTGTTTCTTACGATCTGCATGGCATCCGTATTTGCCAGGATTTCAATCCCATTCTTTTTATTGTATGCATTCATCTGTCGGGCAGAAGTTATTCCCGGTGCTATGATGTATGCATAAGTAGCGTTACGAGGGTTAGTTCCATGATTGAATCCGAGTGTGAAAACCTCCCGTTGTTGCATTTCTTTCGATTCTGTATGGTTGATGTCATACCATGAGCCCGTTTGTTGCTGATTGCATAAGAATATCCTGCCGCCTTGAGGGAAGATATATCCGATTCCGTTATGTAATACCCAATCGGGAGAATCGTAGGAAAATTCTCCTTTCTTTATTGTCGTTTGCTGCTTGTTCTGCGATAATAATATGTTCTTGTCATCAAGCAAACACTGGTTGATTGTGGTGTATACAGGTGCGTATGAAGTAGAATTGATTCCTGATCCTAAACACACCACTTCATTGTCGAAAAAGAACCAGGCTTTTTTGGCTCCGGTATTCACACCGGCATAATTGTCCATGTAAGCATAGGCGGACACTCCGTAGATACTGTCGGACACCCCTCCGGCAAAAGTGGAAGTTCCTCGAGTTTGCCAGTCGCTCGCGGCCATTGGGATCGTGTCCAGTTGCGGAGCCGTTGTTCCGGGGATTCTGCGCCAGTTCCATGCTGGGAAGATATTGGCATATTCATTTCCTTGAGTTACGATATTGGTACATCCGTCCGACATGAAATAAGTTTTGAGGTTTTCTCCGTTGCCGTATTCACAACGCATGGTGCGGGTGGATACAGTACGGACGTCGAACGTATAGCCGGGGCGTACGTGCAGGGTATAGTCTCCCCGGAAATAATGTGTATGCAGAGGCTTTAGTTTGTAGTCGGCAGCCTGTTCATCTTTTAGACGTGCGATGATAGCTTTGTACTCTTCAATATGTTCCGGATCGAGAACCGCCATACGTTCGGCAAATAGGGCGGTGGCGCTTTTGTCGGTAATATCTTTCCGGCTTATGCCTCTGCCCAGTACATCGAAAAGCATATATTTTCCGCGTATGGCCTGATAATAAGTTTGGCGCATGAACTTGCTTAACAGCTGTATCTTCTCGGTGCTCAAGGCATATTTTGTTCCTTGGGTATACATAGCCACCTGAGTTGTTCCTTTCAGGATCTCATCGCCATATCCACCGATATAAAGTTGTACACCATGTTGGAAATAAGAGTTGTCGTGCTGGAAACCTTCTTTTACAGTATATTCTATCGGACTGTAAGCATTTGCGAGAGCCGTTTCCAGGTCGGCCTCGTTTTTTTCCAGACATGACCGGTAAATCCAGTGAAGTGCGATGTCGGTTCTGTTAGCACCGGTCCATTTGGCGGGGTCTCCTCCTTCTTTGCGGATACGTTGCAAGGTTTTAGTTTCCAATTCTGCCGGTATCTGTTTTTTCCCGACACGCATCTGTATAAGCAGTATACCGATTTTCTGCGGTTCGGCAATCTGGTTGTACCACCAGTTGTTGCAGTTCGGATTGCGTTCATACCAATATTCCAGCCCTTTCACTATCTTATTATAGATATCTTCGTTCTGATAGTAAGTATTCTGAGGGTTGGTGTAGGCAAATGCAAAATCATACAGTCGGTCTATGTGAGTGAGAGGTTCCCAGTTTGTACGGTCGCGGCGGCTGTAGTCCACGTCGGTGAAACAGCCTTTGGCGGTATCGTATTTGTGTAGAAACTCGTCAATAAGCGGATTCTGTGCAAAGTCTTTCCTTATTTTCTCCATTAAAGTTTCAAATTCATCATTGTCGGAGGGATATAGGTTGTTGATGTAGTTTTGGCTAGCCTTTGCCGTACTTGGTGTGAACAATCGGACAATTAAAAGCAAAAGGATGATAATGTGGTAATTGAATTTCATGTTATTATTGATTTAATACGTTGTAATAAATTATAGTGGGCAAAGATATGGAAATCTTGTAATATGGCCGGTCACAATTATTTTTTTCTTTATCGGTTTATTGGTATTTTTTGCCTCGTGCCTTATTTATTTCTAAAATGGGACAGAAGTACACTGCTCGGTTCAGATACAGTACCGTATCTTCCTTCTTCCTGATTTGTGTAATCGTCATTGTTTCTTATCTTGATTTCTTGCGATTATAAGTGTTCGCTACGGGTAGCAGGGCATGCATGAATTGTTTGTGGTGTAAGTTGTTACATAGCTTGAACACAATAAAGACTGAAGTTGCTTGTTTACGGGCAGGTTAAGTAAGACTTTATAAGAAGGGAAGCCGGTATAGTTGTGTTGAGATACCGGTATTATTCTGTCAGGATACCGGTATTACTAATTCGCCACGGCTGTGACGAGTTCTTCTCACAGCTGTGGAGAGATCCTTCCACGGCCGTGGCGAATACTCTCCACGGCTGTGGCGAGTTAATTATAACGGCGGCTTTTGCGAACAATCATTACCGGATAACAGATGAATACCTACTGTATGACGGATGTTTAATGGGGGCCTAAGCCGAAAGGCAAGTATAGCTGAACGGAAAGGACATAGGGGAGAGTGGGTGGTAAAGCAGTAGGCTGATAATAAAACAAGCCGATTGCAACCCCCATTACAATCGGCACTCAATCCTGAATATATTAACCTAAAACCTATGAAATCTTTCTATTGCCAATCACACGCATTGCTGCCGTATAATATTCGCAAGGGACAGATAAGAGGAAACCGTTCCGCCCATTCTCTTTCATTGAAACCTCAATATATGCTGCTTTCAGCAGATTCTTTACGCTGGCTACTTCCCAAGGACTACCAGCAAAAACATTGACTTGAGAAATCTTTCTACTTGTAATCATAATCTTTATAGTGTGTTTTTATTTTTACTGTGGCAAAGATAAGAGACAAAAACGACTTAGACGTGTAATTTTGATTCAGATATAGTATACAAATGATTCATTGAACCAGAATTTGCATAAGTTGACCAATTTGTAGCATTGTGCATGAAAAGAAATCCTCCTTTAGGCTATTGGGAAGCAGCTAAAGGAGGATTTTATCGATGAAATGGTCGTTTTTTATTTACTTCTGATCGTTCTCGCGGATTTCTACACGACGAATCTTACCGCTGATTGTTTTCGGAAGTTCTTCTACGAATTCGATTACACGCGGATATTTATAGGGCGCAGTCACTTTCTTTACGTGATTCTGCAATTCTTTGATTAATTCTTCTCCCGCGCGGTTCTTATATTCTTTAGACAATACAATCGTTGCTTTCACCACTTGTCCGCGAATCTCGTCGGGCACTCCGGTAATGGCACATTCTACAACTGCGGGATGTGTCATCAAGGCACTTTCCACTTCGAACGGGCCGATGCGGTAGCCGGAACTCTTGATAACGTCGTCGGCACGACCTACAAACCAGAGATAACCGTCTTCATCTTTCCAGGCAACGTCACCGGTGTAGT
>ENA-OPRR01002772-OPRR01002772.1-human-gut-metagenome-genome-assembly--contig:-NODE-2772-length-10923-cov-3.005981_pt1 | contig 10923 bp, 7 predicted proteins | sample MGYA00241796_ERZ501883 | MGnify/ENA primary metagenome ERZ501883 (study PRJEB25962, sample SAMEA2042406) | human gut metagenome | biome: human gut; feature: human-associated habitat; material: faeces...
GCTGGCCGCCTCCTCCTTGGTGACTCCGTCCTGTACGGTTATCATCATGTAGGCGTTGCCGTCCTCCACATAAAAATCTATATTTTCTCCGTAGGGATAGTCGTCAGATCCCACGAATTCCTCATCCAGCTCATCCTGTACCTGTCCCCAGTCGATCTGAATTCCCTCCACGATTCCGGTCTCCGGAACTGCAGAACCATTCTGCGGATCTACGATATTGCTCTCTGTACAGCCGCTGAGCAGGAGCGCGCATCCAATGGCAATCAGTATTTTCTTCATCTGTCTGTTCCTCCTTTTTTCTGCTTTCGCTATTATATCGGATGTCTTCGCTTTTTTATAGGGGTTTTTAAAAAAAGTCAGAAAATCTTCACATTTTCCCCCTTGATTTTTCCATGGGGCAATGATAATATGTTCAATATAAATTATTTTTTAATATTTTTGAACAATCAGGAGGCTGTTATGCTGTCGAAACGTCTGGATTATCCGATCACGCTGATTCCCTTTATCTGTGTGGTCCTGCTGTGTGTGTTATTTCTGTTCTTTCCGGAGACTTCTTCCAATATGCTGGCATCCATCCGATTCTTTCTGGGGGATACCTTCGGGACCTACTACCTGGTGATCGGCCTGGGAGTGTTCATCTGCTCCCTCTACATCGCCTTTTCCAAATTCGGTTCCATCCGTCTGGGGAAACCGGGCGAAAAGCCTCAGTATCCTGCCTTTGTGTGGGGTTCCATGATGTTCACCTCCGGCCTGGCTGCCGATATCCTCTTCTACTCTCTGTGTGAGTGGATTCTGTATGCAAATGATCCGCATCTTGCAGAAATGGGCTCCATCCAGGACTGGTCAAGCGTCTACCCTCTGTTTCACTGGGGTCCGATCCCCTGGAGCTTCTACCTGGTTCTGGCCGTATCCTTCGGCTTCATGCTCCATGTGAGAAACTGCAGAAAACAGAAATATTCTGAGGCCTGCCGTCCCATCCTGGGAGACCGGGTGGATAAGCTTCCTGGAAAATGTATTGACCTTCTGGCCCTGTTCGCTCTTCTGGCCGGGACCGCCACGACCTTTTCCCTGGCTACGCCGCTGATGGCCCAGGTGCTTTCCAGGCTCACAGGGCTCCCGTCCTCCAAATGGGTCACCATCGGGATCCTGGTGGTCACCTGCATCCTTTACACCTACGCCCTGGTCCACGGCATGAAGGGGATCTCCCGGCTGTCTGCTGCCTGTATGTATCTGTTTTTTGCCCTTCTGGCCTATGTGCTCCTGGCCGGAGGCGAGACCCGCTACATCCTGGAGACCGGCTTCTCTGCCATCGGAAATCTGGCCCAGAACTTCTTTAGCCTGGCCACCTTCACCGATCCCCAGCGGACCACCTCCTTCCCCCAGACCTGGACCATCTTTTACTGGGCCTACTGGATGGTATGGTGCGTGGCCTCTCCCTTCTTCATCGGCTCCATCTCCCGTGGGCGCACCGTGAAGCAGACCATCCTGGGCGGCTATGTATACAGCCTGGGCGGCACCTTCTTAAGCTTCCTGATCCTGGGAAATTACAGCCTGGGCCTCCAGGTCAGCGGAAAGCTGGACGTTCTGGGGATCTATGGCAGCGCGGGAGATCTGTACTCCACCATCATCGCCATTGTGGATACCCTCCCCCTGGCTCCCATGGTGCTGGTACTTCTGATCGCCGCCATGATCGCCTTTTACGCCACCAGCTTCGATTCCATCGCCCTGGTAGCCTCCTCCTACACCTATAAACAGATGACTGGAGACGAGGAGCCCCACCGGGCTGTGAAATTCTTCTGGGCCGTAATGCTGATCCTCTTCCCCATTGCCCTGGTGTTTTCCGAAAGCTCCATGGCCAACCTCCAGACGGTTTCCATCATCGCCGCCTTCCCGGTGGCCCTGGTGATCCTTCTGATCATCGCCAGCTTCTTAAAGGATGCGGGCCGGTATCTGGACAGCAGTAAGAAATAGGATCTCAAAAGGCGCCGGAACTCAGCGTTCCGACGCCTTTTTCTTTACCTTCTTATAGATCTCCCTGGCCTCTCTCTTAAAAGCCTCCGTTTCCTCCTTTTCTCCATACCGGACCTTCCGATACAGATCCCGGAATGCGGTGATCTCCTCCTCCATTCCCCAGGAGCGGACCGCATCGCTGCACACGGTCTCGCTGCTGGCAGACCGTTCATCTGCCGGAAGCTGGAAGGCGACGCAGAGCTTTAAAAATTTACGGAAATAATACCGGACGCCCCGGTCTCCCATATACTCTCTGGTCCCAGCCCGTTTTCCCGTCTCCGGAGCCGCCTGGCTTCTTCTCACCGTTCCGGCCGGCCTCCGGTCCGTTCCGCGGCCGGACAGCATCCGGTACAGAAACCAGAAAAACAAAACCAGGGCTGCGGCTGCCGCAAGAGTTCCCAAAAGCTTCAGAAACGCCGGCGTTTCAGAGGCCGCCGTCCCCTCAAAGCCCGGGAGCGCCTCCGGAGCCATCAGGCCGTCCAGGGCATTTTCGGGCATCTCGTAGGAAAAATCCTTAAAAAGCCTGGAAAAGATCCAGGAGATCCCCATAAGGGTACCTGCCAGGAGGCGGACCATAAGCTCCAGCACCGGCACCACCAGGGTCATGTACAGAAATTTCAGGCCGTACAGAAGCCCTCCGGTCACAGCCCGGCTGGAAAGGATGCCGGCCGCTGCCAGCACCGCCAGAAGCTCCCCGGCAGTCCTTCCCCAGAAGCCGCCTCTCCCCTGTCCCGTCCTGGCCAGGCGCAGGGCCCTTAAAAGGAAGATCCCGAGAACCAGGAAGGCTGTAAAAAACGGGACACACCGTCTTCCCCAGACCTCCGTTCCCAGGGAAAGCCACTGGATACAGCCCGCCGCAAGAAGAAGCCTGGCCTCCGTCATGAGACTGTCATGGGCCCGCTCCTCCATGTTCCGTTTTTTCCAGCAGACCAGAAGCCAGACACACCAGGATGCCAGCGCCAGAAAAAGCAGTCCCCGCACCCAGAGGGGGCCGGAAAGGAACAGGGGCATGAACATGGCCATATAAAAACACACGTCCGTCAATATCTTAAAAACCAGTATGTCCATTTTCTACACATCCTCCCCATAAAGCGCCAGCAGCCTCCGGCCGGACCGCTCTTCCAGGGACGAAAGGTACGGCGCCGCGTCCTGGTTCCGGTCCGGAGCCACATAGATCAGGCTTTTTCCAGACCGGAGCCCCTTCCGGATGCCGGAAAGGAATTCCCCGCTCCCCATCCGGCAGTCGTAGGTCATCCTTCCCAGCCCCTCCAGCACAGTCTCCAGATGGCCCGGCCCCAGGCCCTCTCCGATCCGGTTCCAGTTTCCCATGGCCCCGGCGATCACGCCGTTGGTCTGGAAATCATAGGCGATCCTCCGCTTTTCCAGCTCCTCACAGATACTGCGGACCATGGAAAAGCACTGCTCCAGAAGCTCTGCTTCCCGTTCCTCGTCCCGGCACTCCACATCCAGGAGGATGGTACAGGAAAGATCCGTCATATTTTCCTGCTCCTTGACCAGAAACCGGCTCTGTCTGGCGCTCTGGACCCAGCTGATGGACCGCAGGGGCTCCCGGCCCGTGTATTCCCTGAACCCACGGATCAGCACAGGATCCTCAAAGAGGCTCCGTTTCACCACATATTCGCCTGCATATCCGCCCAGGAGCCTGGGAAGCTCCTCCCAGCCGCTGGGAGCCGGCTTTACCACGATCTCCTTTAATTCCGGATACGTCTCCATCGCTGTCTGAAGCCCCAGGAAATCCCCGGCCTCTGCCGAAACGCCCCGGAAGAAATATCTTCCCCGCTTTTTTAAAAGGACCCTCCGCTCTAACTCCGTCTTCTGGCGTCCCTTAAGGTAAAGCACCGAAAGGTGATCCCCAGAGGACTTTGCCGCCACGTTCTCTCCGTTTTCAGAAAAGACAAGTCCTGCGGGGATCTGCTCCCTCATCTGGAGATAGGGGACCATAAGACGCTTTCGGTTGTTTATGGTCATGGTCCAGGAAAAATCCTCCCCCGGCTCCACCACGGTCTTATCCAGGGCCGTGGCAAAGTCCAGTCCATCCAGCACATGGTCCATGGAATATTTCTCCGCCAGCCATACCAGAAGTCCCAGGACTCCAAGAAATACGATCATCGCAGGTTCTCCATGGGAACCGGGATATCCTCCATGATCTGTCCCAGATATTTTCTCGCATCTTCAAAGCTTTCGCCTCCCCTGGAGATGATCCTGTGGCTGAGGACCCAGGGCGCTGCGGCCTTCACATCCTCCGGGATCACAAAATCCCGTCCCAGGGACGCAGCCATGGCCTGGGAGGCTTTATAGAGGGCGATGGCCCCCCTGGTGGACACTCCGGTAACAAACCGGCTCTCCGTCCGGGTCTTTTCCACAATGTCCATCATGTAGCCCAGGACATCCTTCTGGACCCGCACCTTCGTATATAGCTCCTTCATCTCCTGGATCACCTCCGGGCTCACCACCGGCTCCAGGGAGTTTAAAATATCTGCTGTGGACGGCCTGGACACCACCTCCATCTCCTGCTCCCTGGTCATGTAGCCCAGGCTCAGCCTCATGAAAAACCGGTCCAGCTGGGCTTCCGGCAGGGGAAACGTCCCATAGGATTCCACCGGGTTCTGGGTGGCCATAACAAAGAACGGCTCTGCCATGGGATAGGTGACGCCGTCCACGGTGATCTGGCTTTCCTCCATGGCCTCCAGAAGGCTGGACTGGGTCCTGGGCGTGGCCCGGTTGATCTCGTCCGCCAGCACGATATTGGTAAACAGGGGGCCTTCGCGGAACTGGAACTCCCCTGTTTTCTGGTTATAAAAATTGATGCCCGTAAGATCCGACGGCAGAAGATCCGGCGTAAACTGGATCCGCTTAAACCTGCTGCCCACGGTCCTTGCAAATGCCTTTAAAAGCATGGTCTTTCCCGTTCCCGGCACGTCCTCTAAAAGCACGTGTCCGGAGCATAAAAAGCTAATAAAGATCAGCCGGACCGTTTCCTCCTTGCCGACGATCACCCGGGAACAGCTTTCCACCACCCGGTCTGTATGTTCCTTAAAATGGCTGTATTCCATTGCCTGTCTCCTCCGTTTTTGGAATATTTCTCTACTTATTATAGACGGCTCCGGCCACGGGCGCAAGAAGGTTTTCACCAGGATCCGGCTCCATAACGGCGGTTCTGCGAAAATGTTCTTAATTCTTAAACAATTCGTAATGCCATGCCACACTTTTACCCCAACTTAGTTCTGGACAGACCTTGCCACTTAGTGGTATGATAGTACATAACAGGAATAGAAAAAAACGCGCCCTTCAAATCATGCGCGATACAAGGAGGAGAGTACATCTATGAAAAAAGCAAATTTCTGCTACGCTGTTCTGACAGCTTCCGCAGTTCTCACCCTGGGAACTGTATTTTCCGCTTCTGCTGCCCAGTGGCAGGCTTTAGGAGACGAATGGGTATATGTACAGAACGACGGAGAATACTTTAAGGACGGCTGGAAACAGGACGGAAACCTGTATTATTATCTCGGAAGCGACGGCATCATGCTCCGCCGTACCCTGATCGAAGACGACGACAACTACTACTACTTAGGTTCCTCCGGAGCCATGGCCACCAACGTATGGAAATTCATCCAGAACCCGGAATGGCAGGGCGACGAGCTGGTAGGCGAGGGAAGCTGGTACTACTTCGGCTCCAACGGAAAAGCCATCAAGAGCGACGGCAGCAAGGCCAAGGTTTATGAGGTCGGCGATAAGAAATACGTGTTCGACCATTACGGACGTATGATGAGCGGATGGGTCACTGAAAGCGGCGAATATGTGGAATCTGAGGACGACTGGGCCAACGGCTTATACTATGCCGACGGCGAGGGCGACGGCAGTGTAGTGACCAACGCCTGGGTATACACCACAGTTCCCGACGACACCAACGAGGACGAGACCGAGCCCACCTACCACTTCTACTTCGGCTCCAACGGCAAGAAGACTGTGAGCACCAAGAAATCCATCGGCGGCAAGGAGTACTTCTTTGATGAGAGAGGTGTGGCGCAGTATGGATGGAAGCAGGACGACAACAGCGAGTGGATGTATTACGGTGATTCTGAAGAGCCCTACCTGCGCACCGGCTGGTTCCAGGCTGTTCCTGCAGAGGCAATGAATTCCAGCGGTCATGAGGACGGAAGCGTATACTGGTACTATGCCACCAGCGCCGGAAAGATTGCGGTCTCTGAGTTCCGGACCATTGACGGAAAAACATATGCCTTCAACGGAAACGGCGAACTGGTAACAGGTCTTAAGAGAATGACCGTCGATCCCGCTGACAAAAAGAAGATCACAGCGATCGCATCCGTAGACTATATCAGCGATATCGAGGGCAACTTAGAGAGCCAGGATACATATGTCTGCTACTTTGGCGGCGATGGAGCTGCCAAGACTGGCACCCAGACTCTCACCATTGACGGAAGCTCCTATACCTTTGATTTCAAGTCCAACGGTTCTCCCAAGGGCGCAGGCACCAACGGCATCAACGATAACTACCTGTATGTCAACGGAAGAAGATTAGCGGCAGAAGATGGAAGCAAATACCAGACCGTAGACTTCACTGATCCGAAGGGCGAAAAATCTGGTGAATATCTGGTCAACGAAAGCGGTGCTGTTCAGAAGAACAAAAGAAATGTAAAGGACGCAGACGGTTACTACTACTGTACTGATTCAAAGGGTCATTTACTTCACGATCCTCTGGATGACAAGTGTACTGAAAAGCATCAGAAGTAACGCAAAAACTAAACCCCTTACCACAAAAGCGGCACCCCATAGACAGAAAATTGTCTATGGAGCGCCGCTCCTTTTTCTCTCAAATCACATCGCTCAGATCCCATAAGATCCGTTTCCGGCCGGCCTCTAGTCAGCCTGCAAACGCATCCTTCATAACCCGCTCTCCCAGATATCTGCTGAATCTCTCAAACGCTTCCCCGGACAGACGTTCCGGGCTGGTCATCAGCACCAGATTGTGGCCATGGCTTTCCTGATGATACGCCGGATGCGTATGCTCATAGGGATTGTCTATAAACCCGCATCTCTCATAAAACCCTTTCCTGCGCCTGGAAATATCATCCACAGGGGGATCGATCTCAAGGATCCGCGTTTTCTCCCCTTTCCCCAAAAGCGCCAGCACCCGTTCCCCGTACCGCTTATTTCTCATTTCCGGGCAGATACAGAAATGCTCAATGTAAATAAATTCTTCATTCTCCCAATACAGGATCAGCCCCACGAACCTATCCTCATCATAGACCAGATCAAAGCAGTATTCACTGTCCCCTAAGATCCTTTTCTGGGACAGCTCCTCTCTCTGTTCATGATAAGGGAAACTTATCTGATACAGCCTTAAGGCCTCGTTGTACATGGGATGTGACGAATCCGTGACCCGTTCCAGACGCATACATATTTCCTCCTGTTCCACATTTTTCCGGCTGAGATCCGGCATTCCTTCCATCAATACCAAACAGACCGGTCCCAGGGCACAGGCCCAGGAACCGGTCCTCTCTTTTCTTTTTATCCATCTTCCCGCAGAGCAGGCTCTGCCAGGCCCAAAACCAGCGAAATCCTCCGCTTCCGCCCAGAATCTGCTTATTCGCTCTCTCCGCCCTTCACCTGCGGCCGTCCCAGGCTTTCCCACTTGAGGTATGCGCTGATGAATCCGTCGATGCTGCCATCCAGCACGCTGGTCACATTCCCGCTCTCAAAGCCGGTCCTGTGATCCTTAATGAGCGTATAGGGCTGGAGCACATAGGAGCGGATCTGGCTGCCCCAGGCGATCTCCTTGACATCGCCCCGGAGATCAGAGATCTTCTCCGCGTTCTCCTGCTGCTTCAGCATATAAAGCTTTGCCTTTAACATCTGCATGGCCCTGTCCTTGTTCTGGAACTGGGACCGTTCATTCTGGCACTGTACCACGATCCCTGTGGGGATATGGGTGATACGCACCGCAGAGGAGGTCTTATTGATGTGCTGCCCGCCGGCGCCGCTGGACCGGTACGTATCGATCCTTAAGTCGTCCGGATTGATCTCCACATCCAGATCCTCCTCAATATCCGGCATCACATCGCAGGATACAAAGGAGGTCTGCCGCTTTCCGTTGGCGTTGAACGGAGAGATCCGCACCAGGCGGTGGACGCCTCTCTCGGATTTCAGATATCCAAAGGCATTCTCCCCGTTGATCTGGAGAGTCACTGACTTGATCCCGGCCTCTTCACCGGCCAGATAGTCTAACATCTCCACGGAAAAGCCCTTGCTCTCCGCCCACCGGCAGTACATCCGGTAAAGGATGCTGCACCAGTCGCAGGATTCGGTCCCTCCGGCTCCTGCGTTGAGGCGCATGATGGCATTGTTGCCGTCGTATTCTCCCGTCAAAAGGGTACGGAGCCGCAAGGCCTCCAGCTCGTCGGAAAATTCATCCACCATCTTCTGGATCTCCGGAACGATGGCCGGGTCGTTTTCCTCATACCCCATCTCGATCATCAGACCGATCTCCTCATACTGGTTCTGAAGCCTGTTAAACTCCGCGACCGTATCTTTTAAATGCTTCGCTTCCTTCACAAGCCTTGTGGATAATTCTGCATCTTCCCAGAAGCTGGGCTCCTCCATGGTCTTGTCAAGCTCGTCGATCCGCCTGATCTTCGCATCCAGGTTTAAGGATTCCCGAACTTCCTGAAGCGGTTTTTCATATGTGGATAACGTATATTTAAACTGATCTAACTCAACCATAGAATCTCGTCCTCTCTTACTGGGCTAACGGCTTTCTGCCGTGGCACTGTTTATATTTTTTACCGGATCCGCAGGGACAGGGATCGTTGGGGTAGATCTTCTGGGCTGCCCGTCTCTGGGGAGTTCTGGCTGCCGTGTTGTCCCTGTTGGTGCCTGTCACCCGGGCCGCAGCCTCTCTCTCGATCTTCTGCTCCACACGGATATGGCAGAGGATGCGGACCGTATCTTCACGGATGGCAGAGGACATATCCTCGAACATCTCATATCCGCTCATCTTATACTCTACCAGCGGATCCCTCTGGCCATAGGCCTGAAGGCCGATCCCCTGGCGGAGCTGGTCCATATCGTCGATATGGGACATCCACTTATTGTCGATCACCTTTAAGAGCACCACCCGCTCGATCTCACGGATCTGCTCTGCATCCGGGAATTCCGCTTCCTTGGCCTCATAGAACTTGGTGGCCTTTTCCTTTAAGGCGTGCTTCAGTTCATCCTTCTTCATATGACGGATCTCGTCATTGAGCTCCAGGGGCTTTAAGGGAATGATCGGAAGGATCAGCTCGTTCAGCTCCTTAAAGTTCCACTTATCCGCAGACTGCTCGTCTCCAATGGACATATCCACAGCGCCTTCCACGATGTCGTTGAGCATCTTCATGATCACGTCGCGCATGTTCTCTCCGTTTAATACCTGGAGACGCTCTGCGTAGATCACCTCACGCTGCTCGTTCATGACTTCATCGTATTTTAACAGGTTCTCACGGATCCCGTAGTTATTTGTCTCGATCTTTTTCTGGGCCTTTTCGATGGCTGTGGACAGCATCTTATGCTCGATCTGCTCGTTCTCCGGAACTCCCAGGGCATTAAACATGCTCATAAGCTTATCTGAACCGAAGAGACGCATCAGGTCGTCCTCCAGGGACAGGTAGAAACGGGATTCACCCGGATCGCCCTGACGGCCGGAACGGCCGCGCAGCTGGTTGTCGATACGTCTGGACTCATGGCGCTCCGTACCAATGATCTTTAAGCCGCCCAGGGCCTTGGATTCGTCATCCAGCTTAATATCCGTACCACGGCCGGCCATGTTGGTGGCAATGGTCACAGCGCCGTGTACGCCGGCCTCTGCAACGATCTCCGCCTCCAGCTCATGGAACTTGGCGTTTAATACCTTATGGGGAACTCCGCGCTTTTTCAGCATGTGGCTTAACATTTCGGAAGTCTCGATGGTGATGGTGCCCACCAGCACCGGCTGCCCCTTTTCATGGGCCTTTACGATCTCCTCCACCACAGCGTGGAATTTTTCCTTCTTCGTCTTATAAACGGCATCCTCCAGATCCTTACGGACCACCGGACGGTTGGTGGGGATCACGATAACATCCATTCCGTAGATATTCCGGAACTCCCGCTCCTCTGTCTGGGCCGTACCGGTCATACCGGCCTTCTTGCGGAACTTATTAAAGAAGTTCTGGAAGGTGATGGTAGCCAGGGTCCTGGACTCTCTTCTTACGTTTACGTGCTCCTTCGCCTCGATGGCCTGGTGGAGACCGTCGGAATACCGGCGGCCCGGCATGATACGGCCGGTGAACTCGTCAACGATGATGACTTCCCCGTCCTTCACCACGTAATCCTGGTCACGGTGCATGATGCCCCACGCCTTGATGGCCTGGTTCACATGGTGCTGGATGCGGATGTTGTCCGGATCGGTCAGGTTCTCCACGCCGAAGAACTCTTCCGCCTTCTTCACGCCCCGGCGGGTCAGGGAGCAGGTCTTCAGCTTCTCGTTGACAATGTAGTCGTAATCTTTGTAAAGCTCGTCGTTATCCTCTTTCTCGTCGGTCTCCTTCACCCGGATGGGGGTCAGGGAACGGGCGAAAGCGTTGGCCCGGCCGTACAGGTCGTCGGCCTTGGCGCCCCGGCCGGAGATGATCAGAGGAGTTCTAGCCTCGTCGATCAAGATGGAGTCCACCTCGTCCACGATGGCATAGTTGTGACCCCGCTGGACCTTGTTCTCCTTATAGGTGACCATGTTGTCACGCAGGTAGTCGAAGCCCATCTCGTTGTTGGTGCCGTAGGTGATGTCGCAGGCGTAAGCCGCCTTCTTCTCCTGGGAGGACATGCCGTTCAGAGACAGGCCCACGGTCATCCCCATAAAGT
>ENA-OPRR01002775-OPRR01002775.1-human-gut-metagenome-genome-assembly--contig:-NODE-2775-length-10909-cov-3.567348_pt1 | contig 10909 bp, 8 predicted proteins | sample MGYA00241796_ERZ501883 | MGnify/ENA primary metagenome ERZ501883 (study PRJEB25962, sample SAMEA2042406) | human gut metagenome | biome: human gut; feature: human-associated habitat; material: faeces...
ATCTATAAAACCCATATTCTCGCAGCCTGCCGCCGCACAGCAGCCACAGGCCGCAACCGCTATGCCCCAAGCGCAAGCTACAACGAATGCCGCTCCGGCTCGACCACAGCCCGCACAGCAAGCTCCCGCAGCCCAGGCTGCCCCTGCATCACCGCAATCCCAGCAGCCTTTCGGCTCACAAGCCGCCATGCGTCCCACTCCTACCGCCGTGCTGATGGCACAAGGAAAAGAGGAGAAAAAGATACCTGTCATGAAGATGTCCGGCCTGGGTGTCTCCATCAAGCATCCACGGATTGACGAAGAGAAAAAACAGACCTCTGAAACTATCGCCCAACAAAATACGCAACCCGAAGAGGATTTCATCTTCAACGAAAAGGATGTGAACTATTACTGGCAGGAATATGCCGGACGCCTGCCTCAGGAACAAACTGCTCTCGCCAAACGCATGCAGGTCATACGCCTGACAATGCTGGATGCCGTCACTTTCGAAGCTGTAGTTGAGAATGAAATTGCAGCCAAAGAATTCACCGACCTGATTCCAACCTTGCAAGGCTACTTGCGCAAACGACTCAAAAACAGCAAAGCCACCATGACCGTACGCGTCAGCGCCCCTACTGAAAAGGTGCGTGCCTACAGCCGCGTAGAGAAGTTCCAACTGATGGCACAAAAGAATAATGCACTGCTACAACTAAAGGATGAGTTCGGACTTGAGCTATATTGACAACTAAATAAAACATTTCTTCAACAAATAATTTTGTTTTTTTAGTTTTATCATTACATTTGCGGAGAAACTAATATAATATCTCCTATTTTGAGAAAGATTGCTCTCATATCGGCAGTGACTGGCCTTTTGCTCTTTTCCTCCGCGACGGGAACATACGCCAACAGCACAGACCAGAAACATCTGGCTGACTTGCAATCCCTCATAGCCCGGGAGGTACCTTACGATGCAAATATACCGGTAGACAGTGTCATTTTATGGAGCAATGAACTGGCTCCCTCACAGAAATCTCCCAAAACAGAAGAAACGTATTTCACGATGCTATTATGGCAAGTGAGCGCATACATCATGCGAGGCGACCTCAGTCTGGCAATCGACCGTGCACGGCTGATGTACGAACATGCCAAAGAAATGAAATCGACTTTCGGCATCGCCCTCGCCAACCAGGCTATCGGCCAGGCTTATACCGCTTCTTATATACAAGAGAAAGCATTGAGTTCTTACCTGGACGCTCTGCGCCATCTGCCCGATAACAACCCGCAAACATACCGGTTGCTGGTGAAGATTTCCTCGCTATTGCAACAAATGAACCGGTTGGACGAAGCTATGGTATATGTATCCAAGCTGAATCCGCTTCTGGAACGGCAACCGCTACACCCGCTTGCAGTTCCCATACTTATTGAGAATGCTACCTATTACATTTCATCGGGCAATCAGGACACCGCACTCAAATATCTGCAACGGGCAGATTCCATCTACCAAAATCACACCCATGAGCTTGCCCATGAATTTTCTATCAATTACTACACAGCTGCCTGCTACCGGGCATTGGCAGCCGACTATAATGATAAGCAGAAAGCTGACGAAGCCCTGGCGCTTTATAATAAGCTGTTGGAAGTGGTATCCAGAAACAAACGTTCTCTGGAATATCGCTGGATTTGCGCAGAGAAAATCTACCTGTACAAGTTGCTGGGACGTTTTGACGAAGCATGCAAAATCTATCAGGAATTATACACCGTCACCGACACCCTCGCTTCCAAAAGTTATATCCGCCAGATCAATGCTTTGAAAGCGACTTACCAGATAGATGAACTGGAACTGGAAAACAAAGCCCAGGAAAACAGGATGATAGTCTACTGCATCTTTATCGGACTTGGTCTGCTGGCTTTCATCTCGCTGCTCGCCATCTGGATAAGGAGACAGAAGCGGATCGTGATAATATCCAAAGAAACTTTGGAGCAATCGCGGTGGAATGCAGAAAATGCGACACGTGCCAAAAGTGTCTTCCTATCCAACATGAGCCATGAGATACGGACACCACTCAACGCTTTATCCGGTTTTTCGTCCTTGCTGACAGAAGAAGGACTGGACGACTCAACCCGCAAACAATGTACCGAGATCATACAGCAAAACTCAGAACTTTTGCTGAAACTGATTAATGATGTGATTGATTTATCGAGCCTGGAATTTGGAAAGATGCAATTCAGTTTAGGCAAGCATGATGCCGTGGCAATCTGTAAGAATGTGGCTGATACGGTAGGAAAGGTGAAACAGACACAGGCAGAACTCCTGTTCGATTCGCCACTGGAAGAACTGTGTATTGAGACAGATGCTTCACGGTTGCAGCAAGTATTGATAAACCTGCTGATCAACGCAACCAAGTTTACACCGGAAGGCAGCATCACGCTGAGACTTGAGAAAGAATCGGAAGAGACAGCTTTGTTCTCTGTCACCGATACCGGTTGCGGCATCCCGAAAGAAAAGCAGGCGAATATATTCCAACGATTTGAGAAACTGGATGAGAATGCACAGGGAAGTGGTCTTGGCTTGTCCATCTGCCAGCTGATCATAGAGCACATAGGCGGCAGAATATGGATTGACCCGGACTACACGGAAGGTTCCCGCTTTATGTTCACCCACCCCATTAACCAGATACGAAGCAAACAAAAGAAGGAGGGCCGCTCATGATGAAGCGCTTTATTACGATATGTCTGATTATATGTCTCGGTTGCCTCTCAGCCAGTGCCCGGAGTAATGCTATAAAAGATAGTCTGTTGCGCATCTATGTCACCACACCTCACAATTCCGAACGGCTGGATGTATTGCATGACATTGCCCGCCTGGACCAGCAGACACCTGTATTCCTTTATTATGAGAACAAATTGCTGGAAGAAGCTACGGCGCAAAACAACATACGCTATCAAAGCCTTGCCACTTACGAGCATATCATTTACTTTTTCAACAAGCTGGACCTGAAACGCGCGACGTACTGGATGGGCAGAATGGAGTCTTTAGCGGAGAAAAACAACTATTACAATGACTATTTCAAAGCTAAAAAGCTGCAAATAGAATTGTATACCATCAATCAGCAAATAGAACTTGCCATCCACGAAGCACAAGTCATGTATGACAAGGCAAAGAAACTGGACAACCGCAACGGAATGCGGGAAGCGCGCCTATGCCTGATGACCAGCTACATTGCAACACTGCGATATGAAGACGGGGCACAAGCATTGGAGGAAGCATTCCAGCTGATGAACCCACAAGACAGCCCGATGGATAAAATCAATTTGTTGTCGAAAGCGGTCCTGGCCTATTCGTTCCTGCACAAAAACGAAAAAATGTACTCCGCACTGGAACAGATGCAAGTAGCCATACAGGAGTTAATAGCCGCCGCGCCAAACCTCAAGAATGCATATTCGGCCCTATACATGGGAATGGAAACCCAATATGCCCTTTACTATGTCCGTACAGGAGACCTTCCGAAAGCCTGGGAACATTTGCTAAAGGTAGATGAATATTATACGCCCAATACTTTCCTGCCCTATAAAGTATCGCGCCTGCAAGCCTATGCAGAATATTACCGTGTAAAAAAGGAGTATGGCAAAGCATTGGAATGCCTGAATGACGCCATTGCCCTGACACTGCAGATGTCCTTCCCCGACGCCATATTATATATGGCTATGAAAGCGGATATACTGGTAGATATGGGACGGTCGGACATGGCTATCGGCATCTACAAAAAGGTGATGCACGACAAAGATTCATTATACAGAGGTCTGTCGAACTCGCAAATGGAGCAGATACAAAGCCTGTATAATATGGACAAGCTGGTGCTGGAAAGAGAACAGCAACAGGAAAAGATACATTACTTTGTCTTGGTTGTAATCGGGATTGCCCTGCTGGCACTCATCGTCTTTGTGGGCCGTATGTATGTAAGCAGGAAGAAGTTGCAGAAAGATGAAAAGGAGGTAGCCCGGTTGAGCCAGATTGCCGAAGAAGCCAATGAAGTGAAGAGCCGTTTCCTTGCAAATATGAGTTATAATATCCGCATCCCTCTAAACAACGTAGTAGGTTTTTCACAACTGCTTTCTACCGACACTGGATTGGATGAAAAAGAGAAACTGGAATATTCTGAAATCATCCAGGCCAATTCTACCGAACTTATCCAGCTGGTGAATGATGTGCTCGACCTTTCGCGCCTGGAAGCCAAGATGATGAAATTCCAGATACTGGATTGTGAAATGCGGGAGATATGCAACGACCTTATATATATGGCGCGCAGAGACAGCGAAGGGCACATCCATGCCGAACTGGAAAGCGATGTGGAACACCAGATGATCAGAATGGATGCCAACCGCTTCAATCAGGCCGTATTAAGTATGCTGATTTATCCCGTAGCTAACGACACCGACCGTGAAGTTAAGATGCAATTGGCCAGAGACGAAAAAAACGAATTATTATTATTCCATATCACCAACAGTCCGCTGGCTGATCCGGCTTTTGCTTCCCAGAAAGTTTCCATACGACTCAAAATCAACCAACTGTTGTTTGAGCACTTCGACGGTAGCTTCATGGTAAGTGATAGTGCGGAGGACGGTTATCCTATCACCTTTACAATCTCTTACAAAGAAAGATAAGTCTATTCAAAATAGAAAGTAAGTACAATCATACGGGAGGTGATCTTATCGACTGACTGCGTAAACTTCAATAACGACTGGTCGGCAAGATCTTTACGGTCTTTCTTTATCAGATTTGCCAATCCGAAACAGAATTTCAATTCAGGTATCAACTTGAAATAAGGCAGATAAAAGTCACACCCCAGCCCTACTTCCACATAACAGTCGAAAGGCTTTACCAACAAAGCCCCCTGTTTCTTCACACTAAAATCATATGTAGGGGCAATACCTGCCATAATATAAGGGCGGTAATTATTAAAGCGCTCGGCAGAAAACTTCAGATCTATCGGAATAGAAAGGTAAGCGGACTTCATCGATTGTGAATATTCTTCCCCACTCTCCTGTTCGCGGAACACCACTTTCTTATCTCCGAAGTGCAGTGTGGGCACAAGGCGTAAAGAAAGGAACTGATTCAGGTAAAGTTCACCCAACACTCCCACCGTAAATCCGGGAGAGTATTCGGGCACATCGGCAAACCAGCTCTGCCCGTCTACCGTCACATATCCGGTATTCACCAATTTATAATCCTGCATGTGTATGCCTGCCAAAAAACCATAGTGCCACTTCCGCTGATCGATATACGGGCGGTTCTGCACCTTACGCTTCTGTGCCGAGGCGCCGAAAGCAAGGAGTAAAGTAAGGATTATCAGACTAATGCGCTTCACAACTCAAAAACGGCAAAAGTGACATTTTATTGCATTTATCCCCCATTTTCTCCTTTCTATTATTTAGACGATGTACAAATTAAGGGAATTTAAACAGGATTGATAACAACTAATCAAGAAAACCGTTATTTTTGCCGAACTAATTAGTACTAATAATTTAAATTTTTAAGAAAATGGCTTACGTAATTAATGACAGTTGTGTTGCTTGTGGTACTTGTATTGACGAATGTCCGGTAGGAGCTATCTCTGAAGGCGATATCTATTCTATCGACCCTGAAACTTGCACAGATTGTGGTACTTGTGCTGATGTTTGTCCGTCTGAAGCAATTCACCCGGCAGAATAATAACAACACTCAGAAAAAGAAAAGCCCGATTTCAATTACGAAACCGGGCTTTTTCATTTTTATATACTATTCTTATTTCAGTTCAGCCAATGCTTCCTTGATGCGGCGGATAGACTCAACAATATTCTCGTCGCTGGTTGCATAACTCATGCGGATGCACTCAGGCGCACCGAATGAAGCACCACCCACACAAGCCACGTGAGCTACTTCCAACAGGTACATTGCCAAGTCGTCCGAGTTCTCAATCTTGCGGTCACCGGCAGCCTTGCCAAAGAAAGAATCACATTTCGGGAAAAGATAGAAAGCACCTTGCGGTACATTCACTTCAAATCCCGGAACTTCTTTTGCCAACTTCACAATCAGGTCACGACGACGCTCAAAAGCCTTACGCATTTCTTCCACCGGAGCCTGCGTTCCCGTATAAGCAGCTTCAGCAGCTTTCTGAGATACAGAACAAGGGCCTGAAGTATACTGACCTTGAAGTTTGTTGCAAGCTTTTACAAGCCATTCCGGTCCGGCAATGAAGCCGATACGCCAGCCTGTCATGGCATACGCCTTGGAAACACCGTTCACGATTACCGTGCGGTCTTTCATTTCGGGGAACTGGGCAATGCTCTGGTGCTTACCGATATAGTTGATATGCTCGTAAATCTCATCAGCAATAACAATTACCTGCGGATGTTTAGCCAGCACGTCAGCCAAACCTTTCAGTTCTTCCTGAGAATAAACAGAACCTGTCGGGTTGGAAGGTGAGCAAAGAATCAGCGCTTTAGTCTTCGGAGTGATGGCAGCTTCCAACTGTGCAGGAGTGATCTTGAAGTCCTGTTCGATACCTGCGGTAACAATCACCGGAGTACCTTCAGCCAGTTTCACCATTTCCGGATAGCTCACCCAGTAAGGAGCGGGCACAATCACTTCATCACCCGGATTCACCAGTACCAATACGGCATTACAAACTGATTGTTTAGCACCATTAGCACATGAGATTTGTGCGGCTGTATATTCCAGACCGTTTTCCTTTTTCAATTTCTCCACGATTGCATTACGCAAAGCCGGATATCCCGGAACCGGAGAATAGCGAGAGAAGTTGTCGTCTATCGCTTTTTTCGCAGCCTCTTTGATGTGGTCAGGAGTATTAAAGTCAGGCTCTCCCACACTCAGGTTAATTACGTCAACGCCTTGAGCTTTCAGCTCGGCGCTCTTTTGCGACATAGCCAGCGTCGCTGACGGCGACAAACTGTTCAAACGATCTGATAATTGATTCATTTTTCTATCTATTTTATGGTTGTTACATAAATTTGGCTGCAAATTAAGCTATTTTCTTTGATATTAGAAAACAAAACTGCAAATTACTTATTAAAATGTAACGTATGTCCCATGCGTTCTTTCTTTGTGCGCAGGTAGCGTTCATTATATGGGTTGGGAGTCGTCTCAATAGGAACAATCTCTGTAATCTCCAGCCCATAGGCTTCCAGACCGACACGTTTCACAGGATTGTTCGTCATCAGTCTCATCTTGTGCACACCCAGTTCACGCAGAATCTGAGCACCTACACCATAGTCGCGTTCGTCCGCCAAGTGTCCCAGGCAGATATTGGCATCTACTGTATCCAGTCCGTCCTCCTGCAACTTATACGCTTTCATCTTCTCCATCAATCCGATACCACGACCTTCCTGATTCAGATAAACCACTACTCCCTTGCCGGCTTTATCAATCATTTCCATTGCCTTATGCAGTTGATCGCCACAATCGCAACGTCTTGAACCGAAGATATCACCCGTAGCGCAAGAAGAGTGTACACGTACCAGAATCTGTTCATCCTGTTCCCATGTTCCTCTGAACAAAGCCACATGTTCCAGACCATTGGATTTCTGGCGGAACGGAATCAGGCGGAAATGTCCGTGTTCGGTAGGCATATCCACTTCAACACCTCTCTCGACAATGGATTCTTGCTTCAAGCGATAAGCAATCATATCACGGATGGAAATCAGTTTCAGATTAAACTCATCCGCCATCTTTCTCAATTCGGGCAGACGAGCCATCGTTCCGTCCTCGTTCATGATTTCCATAAGGGCACCTGCGGGGTACAGAGCCATGTCGATAGTAGCTTCCGTATGTCCGGCACGACGCAAAACTCCCTTTTCCTGAGCATACAACGGGTTGATGTGTCCCGGACGTCCGAAGGTTGCCGGAGTAGAGGCCGGATCGGCAAGCGCCTTGATAGTAGCGGCACGGTCGGCAGCAGAGACACCGGTTGAACATCCTTCCAACTTGTCGATGGTCACCGTAAAAGGTGTGCCCAGCACAGAAGTGTTGTCACTCACCTGATGGGGTAAGTCCAGTTCCTTGCAACGGGATACGGTTATCGGCGCACAAAGCACGCCACGTGCATGCTTCAACATGAAGTTGACTTTCTCCGGAGTTATCAACTCCGCAGCGATAATCAGGTCGCCTTCGTTTTCACGGTCTTCATCATCCACCACAATCACAAAGTTACCGGCCTTGAAGTCTTCAATCGCCTCTTCTATTGTATTTAATTTCACTTTTTCCATTCTGGATTCTCCTTATTATTTAGGTTATTTCAGATTAGTTTCTATTATCTTTTGAACGTCTTCATTGGTTTTGACAATCCGTTCCATATCCTTATTCAGCCGGATGCGGAAAGCCCAGATACGGAAGTAGAAGAACAGTCCTACCGGTACTATCAATCCACAAGCCAGATTCAGCCAGTAATTGCGGAAAGGCCGCAAATGGGCATGAACGGGAATAATGGGATAGTTGTTCAGCGCATTCAGCAAATGCACGGACTTGGTATTGGACATCTCGTCCACCAACTTTTCAAGACGTTCGTTTATCTCTTCTATATCTTCATCGTTCGAGTCCGCCATCCACAATTTAAAGTAATTGGGTGCACTCTTCAATGCTTTCTTCTCGGCATACGCACGGCAGTCGGCTGTCAATGCCTGCAAATCGGCAGGCAGATGTGCATAGTCCGGATCATGTATAATTACCTCCTTACGGAATAAATGGCGCATGCTGCGAATGCCCAGAATCCTCTTGAACCAGTTGATATAAGCATCGGCATTCAGCACAACCGAGTCATTATTCGATTTATAAGTAAGGAATGCACCCAGCGGAGCCAGGATAGCCGTACTCGTCCACATACCCATCCATACAATCCACTGTCCGTCACGTGCCATTTTATAGCCCGTATTATTAATAATGTAGTAGATAATAAAGATAAGCACAGACACTACAACCGGCATTCCCAAACCACCTTTGCGGATAATTCCGCCCAAAGGCGCACCGATAAAGAAGAAGATGAGACATGCCACCGAAAGTGTCAGTTTCTCATGCCAGGAGGTCATGTGGCGACGCAGACTGGTATCTGTCTGCGTAATATTATAGCTCTTGAAGCTCCAGTCACTCCCCGCACTCTCAGCACGGTTCACGGCAGTGGAGATGATTCTCTGTTTCTGCGACAGGGTAGCTACATTGAAAAGACTGTCTACATTGTAATCCCCCAAACGTGCCTGTTCTATTTTCAGTGTATCGTTTTTCTTCAAATCCGCTGAAATCTTATACGTACCATTCATGGCTTCCTTAAAGTAAGTACGCCCCACACTGTCATTCTGCACTTTCATGGAGTCGATGCCGGCTTGCAACATCTTCATATTCTTACTATTGGACTGATTGCTCATGATACCGGCATCCACCATATTGAAGTCGGAGTTGAACTCGATAATAGCATGCTTCTCGCGGAACGCTTCCCGGCGATAAGGCACATTCTTCTGACTCATGTTCTGTGATTTCAGATTCTCAAATTGCTCCCCACTAAAAAGGTGCAAGTATAGATGCTGCTTATCCGCAGTCATCTCCAGCCGTCCCGAGTCCGATTTAATGATCTGGGCATTTTCAAAGCCTTTCTCAAAATTATAGATCAGCACATCGTAGAGCATACCCGTCTTGCGGTTCTTATGCTTCACGTACAGGTTATATCCTTCTATCTCATCGTAGAACACCCCCTCCGGTATATCCAATTCCGGAGATTTTTGTTTCATGGAGATAAGTAACGTCCACAATTTGGTCTGCGCTTCCGGACCAATCACATTTTGGAAATAAAAAGAAACGCCACAGATGAAAATGATAAACACAATCAACGGGCGCATGATTTTAAGTAACGAGATACCTGCCGCTTTCATGGCAAGCAGCTCAAAACGTTCACCAAAATTACCAAAAGTAATAAGAGCCGCCAGCAGAATAGCCAATGGCAGTGAAGCCGGCACCAGTGTGAGTGCGGAATAAAAGAAAAATTGTGCAAGGACACTCATTTCTAATCCCTTTCCCACCATTTCATCCACATACTTCCATAGGAACTGCATCATGAAGATGAAAAGGCAAATGAAAAAAGTGCCCATAAAGAGCGTACAGAAGCTCTTTAATATAAATATATCTAACTTTTTTATGCGCAGCATTTTACTCGTTTCATGCAATGAAGACACAAAATTAGCATAAAAAAGGGAGTGTGGAAAATTTTTATATCAAAGTTAACTAAAAACCGCACGTTCTCCGCAGAGTGTCTACCTGAGAATCCCACAATTCGCGTAAATCGTTCACTTCGTCCACTGCCGCAAAGTCAGTTACTTCCAGCACGAAATCGTTCGTCAGCTCGTTGTTTGTCATCTTTAATTCAAAATATTCCCGCTCATATTCATCATCCAGCCAACGGAAGCGAATAAAAGAGAATGCCCGCACGGCAATTATCTCTGCATCACGATGTTCTGTCTTTCCCCAGAAGAAAGTGACGGTTTTATCGTCCGACTGTACCCTGTCTGCAAACCAGCCCTCCAAACCGGTGGGGGTACTTATCGCGGACCAAAGAATGCTTTTAGATGTTGCATTCAAGAGGTATTCCCGATGAATTTTCTGTCTTTCCATAGTTCATATTTGCTGTTTATTGCGTTGCCAAGATAGAGACTTTTTTCTAATTACGGAATATATTTCTTTAAATTTATTCGCAAGGCTTTTCCTTTCATCACGTAACTCTCTGATTATGTTCCCAAAAGCTATATATAGAAAGAACCTTTTTCTTTGTATGTTTTCTATTAAACAAAATATTTTGCAGAAAATCTTCACAAATGTTTTGGCAATTTCAAGAAAAGCTATATCTTTGCACCCGCAATCGAGAAACGATGGCGGGATAGCTCAGCTGGTTAGAGC
>ENA-OPRR01002779-OPRR01002779.1-human-gut-metagenome-genome-assembly--contig:-NODE-2779-length-10887-cov-2.878693_pt1 | contig 10887 bp, 8 predicted proteins | sample MGYA00241796_ERZ501883 | MGnify/ENA primary metagenome ERZ501883 (study PRJEB25962, sample SAMEA2042406) | human gut metagenome | biome: human gut; feature: human-associated habitat; material: faeces...
CAGGGAATGGACTAAGATGGGACATCAGGTAACGATTATAGCGGGAGATTTTTCTCATTTGCGGATGAAAAATCCAGAGGTTTTCAGAGACTTTCAGAGACAGGATTTAGATGGGATACGGTATTGCTGGGTAAAAACAGGTACGTATGAGGGAAATGGCTCAAAAAGAGCGTTATCAATGTTTCGGTTCGTTAGCAAATTGTGGATTCATGCAAGGCAGATTGCTAAAAGTTTGAAACCAGATGTAGTGATTGCATCCTCTACTTATCCGCTTGATACCTATGCTGCCCAGAAGATTGCCAAGATTTCAGGGGCAAAATTGATTCATGAAGTTCATGATATGTGGCCTGCTACACTGTATGAGGTTGGGGGGATGTCCAGATGGCATCCTTTTGTTTTATTAATGCAGATGGCAGAAAATTCGGCGTATAGGAAATCGGATAAAGTAGTTTCGCTCCCTCCTTTGGCAAAGGAGTATATGGTAAAGCATGGAATGGAACCAACAAAGTTCATTCCGATTCCAAATGGGATTGTAGAGGAAGAGTGGAAGTGTGCAGAACCATTGCCGGAAGAACATTTAAGGTTACTGGAAGAAATAAAGAAAGAAAAATATATTGTAGGGTATTTTGGAGGACATGCTCTTTCAAATGCTCTTGATATATTGTTGGATGTAGCTAAGAGGATGGATAATGGGAAAACGGCATTTGTACTTGTCGGTAACGGAGTAGAAAAGGAAAGGTTGAAAAAACGAAAAGCTGATGAAAAGATTGATAATGTAGTTTTCCTTCCGGCAGTTCCTAAAAAAACGGTTCCTACCCTGATTTCTTATTTTGATTGTATCTATATAGGCAGTTTGGATTCTGCACTTTACCGTTTCGGTATTTGTATGAACAAAGTCTTTGATTCTATGATGAGTGGAAAACCGATTGTCTGTTCTATTACAACACCGACATCTCCTATTACACAGTATCAATGTGGGCTCATGGTTAAATCAGGAGATGTAAATGGAATTATAGATGCAATAAATAAGATAGAAGAAATGAATTCGGAAGAGCGGGAACAGATGGGGCAAAATGGCAGAAATGCTGTCTTGAACCATTTTACGTATAGGCGATTAGCAGAAAAATTTGCAAAAGCATTTGAGGAGAAATAAAAGAATGAAAGAGAAGTTACTGAAAAAAATTGCGAATAGAGAGATTAAAGTAGGCGTTGTTGGATTAGGATATGTAGGGCTTCCGCTTGCAGTGGAGAAAGCCAAAGCAGGCTTCCGGACAATAGGATTTGATGTTCAGGCACAGAAGGTAGAAATGGTCAACCAGGGTCATAACTATATAGGGGATGTTGTCGACAGCGATTTAAAAAGATTAGTAGAAGAAAAATGGCTTTCTGCGACCAGCGATTTCTCTTTTATTCGTGATGTAGATTTTATAGCGATCTGTGTCCCAACACCCCTTGATACACATCAGCAGCCAGATATTAGTTATGTCAGAGATTCAGCTAAGGAGATCGCTAAGTATTTAAAAAGAGAGACTATGGTTGTACTTGAGTCTACTACCTATCCAGGCACAACAGAAGAACTGATTAAGCCTATTCTGGAAAGCGGTTCCGGCTTAAAATGTGGGATTGATTTCTACTTAGGCTTTTCACCAGAAAGAGTAGATCCAGGAAATCTGATCTATAAGACAAAGAACACTCCAAAGGTTGTGGGAGCGATTGGAAAAGATGCGACGGAGGTCATCGCATCTATGTATCGGGCTGTATTGGAGGGAGATGTTTACGAGGTTTCTTCTCCCGCTGTTGCGGAAATGGAAAAAATTCTTGAAAATACATATCGGAATATCAATATTGGTCTGGTAAATGAACTGACTATGTTATGCAACAAGATGGGAATCAGCATGTGGGAGGTAGTTGATGCGGCAAAGACAAAACCATATGGTTTCCAGCCCTTCTATCCAGGCCCAGGCCTTGGAGGACACTGTATTCCATTGGATCCGTACTATCTGTCGTGGAAGGCCAGAGAGTATGGATTCCATACATCTATGATTGAAAGCTCTATGATGATCAATGACAAAATGCCAGAGTACTGTGTGGAAAGGGCTGGAAAGATTTTAAACAGTTTTGAGAAGGCGCTGAAAAATTCTCGAGTCTTAGTACTGGGGGTTGCATATAAACAGGATATTGACGACTACAGAGAAAGTCCTGCTATCAGGGTAATTGATGAACTGAGAAAAGAAGAGGCTTTAGTCGATTTTTATGATCCGTGGATTGCGGAGTATAAAGAAAAAGGAAAATTGGAAAAAGGCCTGACAGAAATCTCACCAGAGATTATTGCTTCTTATGATTTAGTAGTGATCACCACAGCTCACAGCAATGTGGATTATGAAATGATCCAAAAAGCTGCCAAGGCAATTTTTGATACTAAAAACGTGATGAAAAATATATCTCAGAGAGAGAACATAGAGGTTCTATAACTCTGATAATTGTATTAAAACATATGAGAGAAAAATTTGATGAAAAGCGAGAAGAAAAAATGAAATATGCATTGATTGGTTGCGGCCGTATTTCAACAAATCATATAAAAGCAGCAGTAAATAATAAATTAGACATTAAGGCCGTGTGTGATATTGTTCCGGAACATATGCAGGCGCTGTTGGAAAAGCATGGGCTTTTTGAAAATTTTTCCATTAAGCGATACACTGATTATAAAAAAATGGTAGAAGAAATTAAGCCAGATTTAGTCAGCATCGCAACGGAGAGTGGACTTCATGCAGAAATCGCATTGTTTTGCATTGATCATGGTATTCATGTAATTATTGAAAAGCCGATGGCTATGAATATGGATGATGCTAATGAAATTATTCGCCGTTCGGAGGAAAAAAATGTAAAAGTGTGTGCCTGCCATCAGAATCGCTTTAATGTGGCTATTCAGGAAACACGACGTGCTTTGGAAAGCGGAAGATTTGGAAGATTATCGCATGGTTCTATTCATGTAAGATGGAACAGAAATCAGGACTATTATACACAAGCTCCCTGGAGAGGCACTTGGGCTCAGGACGGAGGTGCTCTGATGAATCAGTGTATACATGGGATTGATTTGCTTCGGTGGATGTTTGGAGGAGAGATTGATGAAGTGTATGGACAGACACGTCAGCAGTTTCACTCTTATTTGGAAGCTGAAGATGTCGGAATGGCAGTTGTCAAATTTAAAAATGGTGCAATTGCCACAATCGAAGGGACAACGAATGTATATCCCAGAAACTTAGAAGAGACACTCTACATATTTGGAAAGAAGGGTACTGTTAAAATTGGAGGAACATCAACAAACAATATTGATGTCTGGAATTTTGCAGATGAGACGGACGCAGACCAGAAAAATAAAGGCTTTGAGGAAGTAACAAGCAATGTATATGGAAATGGGCATACCAGCCTGTTTGCAGATGTGATTGAGGCGATTGAGCAGGATCGGAAGCCTTATGTAGATGCCTATGCAGGGCGTGATGCACTGGAACTGGTACTGGCAATATATAAAAGCCAGAAAGAAGGAAGAGTAGTAAAACTGCCGTTGGGAAAGTTTTCTAGTGTGGATATGGAAGGGGAGTTTTAAAGAAAATGTCGTATTTTGTTCATGAGAGCACTTATATTGACGATGATACAGAAATAGGTGAAGAGACTAAGATATGGCATTTCTGTCATATTCAAAAAGGAGCCAGGATTGGGAAGAAATGCTCACTAGGTCAAAATGTAAATATTTCGAATAACGTAATAATTGGGAATAACGTTAAAATACAAAACAATGTATCTGTGTATGAGGGAGTAATTTTGGAAGATGGGGTATTTTGTGGTCCTTCCTGTGTTTTTACAAATGATTTGACTCCAAGAGCTGAATTCCCGAAAGGAAAAGAAGGATATAAAAATACATTAGTGAGACGGGGAGCAAGTATTGGCGCTAATGCAACAATTGTATGTGGTGTTACAATAGGAGAATATGCAATGGTAGCCGCAGGGGCAGTGGTAACAAAAAACGTACCAGATTATGCTTTAGTGGCTGGTCTGCCAGCTAAGATTATTGGGAAAGTTGATAGAAAAGGAAATATAATAGAGAGAATATAATTATGAAAATATTGTTTTTGGCTCCGGCAAATAGTATTCATACTGTCAGGTGGGTTAATGAGCTATCTAAAAAAAATGAAGTATTACTAGTGTCTTTATCTAATCATAAAGTTCAAGATGATATTATTGAGCCTAGGGTAAAAATTAAATATCTGCCTATTTCCGGAATAATGGGATATTATTTTAATGCTCTTATTTTAAGACATATAGTTGCTAAATTTGTACCAGATATTGTGCATGTGCATTACGCGAGTGGATATGGCACTTTAGCAAGGGTATCTCATATTCCCAAAATCGTTTTATCAGTATGGGGAAGTGATGTATATGATTTCCCATATCATAATCGATTATGTATGAAGCTTATTCAAAAAAATTTACATTATGCATCGTATATTATATCAACAAGTAAAGCAATGGGGATACAAGTAGAGAAAATTTATCCGCAAGTTAAATGTATAGATATTGTGCCGTTCGGGGTAGATATACATAAATTTAAATATAATCAGAAAAAGGGAGAGAATAATAAATTTATTTTTTGCGTTGTTAAATCGCTAGAAGATATATATGGAATAGATGTAATAGTAAAATCGTTTTCTTTTTTTTTACGCAAGATAAAGAATGATAAACAGAAAATTGAATTACACATATATGGGAAAGGCACAAAAGAAGAGCAATTAAAAAGATTAAGTATAGAAGAAAAATGCGAAGACCATGTTAAATGGAAGGGATATGTGAAAAATACTTGCCTTCCTGAAATATTATCAGAAGCAGATGTTTTTTGTGTGGGAAGTCGAAAAGAAAGTTTTGGAGTATCAACAGTTGAAGCTATGGCAGCTGGGGTGCCAGTGTTGGCTACTGAAACAGACGGTGCAAAGGAGATCATAATAAATAATGTAACTGGACTGCTAGTTAAGCAGGAAGCAGTAGAGGAAATGAGTAAAGAAATGAGATTTCTATATGACAATGTGGAAAAGAGAAGAGCGATGGGAAAAGCAGGAAGGGATAGAGTAGAAGAATTTTACAATTGGGAAAAAAACGTAGAAACAATGTTAAAAATTTATAAAAAAATAACAGAGGAATAAAAAATGGCAATTAGCTTAGTGGGGTTATATGTTCTCTCATTACTTCCTGGAATATGTAAAATATCTATAAATGGTGCAAATATTAATTTGTTTGGAGTGGTTACACTCTTGATCCTGCCTTTTTTATATGCGCGTTTTTTTACCGAAAAAAGACTAATAACTTTATTAAAAAAAAGGAAAATGATCATTTTTTTGATATGTTGGTTGTTTATCGACATAGTAGGTATAATGAGAGCACTTGATTTAAGCCAGTGGATTAAATACAATTACTTTTTTATTTCTGGTTTGTCTTTAGCTATTTTGGTAGCGTATTATTTTAAAGAAAAAAAACATTACTATTATTTTTTGTTGATAAGTAATGTCATGCTAGTAATCCATAATATAATTGGCTGGGTTGAAATTATAGCTAAGAAATACTATTTTCTTTCGTCAGAGGAATTGAAGGAAATATATATAAGATATCATTATCCTGTATCTATGTTTGGAAATACAAATGATTTTGCCATTTTTTTGACTGTTGCCATTTTTCTTACACTCATTTTTAACAATTTAATTACCAATACGCTACATAAATTATTGAATAATATTTTAATCATTTCTTCGTTTTTTTTAATATATAGGACACAGTCGAGAGCATGTTGGTTAGCCTTGGTAGTTGGCTTAATTCTCTTCCTTTTGTTAAAAGTTCGTTATACTCATAAAACATATAGGGTATTTTTTATGTTAGGAATAGTTGCTACTCTATCAGTAATAAGTAGTATTACTTATTTTATTATTACATCTAACGTTATAGATCTTAATTCGATAGGAATGAGAATTAACTTAATAAAAAATGGATTTATTTTATTATTTCAAACATGGGGATTCGGAGTTGGAAGCAGTAATATAGAACTCTTAATGCATGACAGTGCATTATTGCCAACTGCTGGTATGAGCAATATGCATAATTGGTGGATGGAAATATTAGTTTCATTTGGGATTGTTATTTTCACAATTTATTTGTTTATTTATGTAAAATTCATTTTAACAGCTTTTAAAGCAGTTTTACGAAGTGAAGGTCAAAAAGAACGAAATATTAATGGCCTTATATTTTCGTTGCTTTTTGTTTTTACTATAGCTTGTATTTCTTCTAGCAGTATAAATTCATATGGTTGGATTTGGATACTTTATGGATGTTGCATTTCGTTTTATTATTGTTTAGAAAATTAAGGTGGAGTATTTAACTAATGGAGTTATTAAAGAAGATTATTCAGTTTACTATAGGAAATATTATAATATTAGTAATAGGAGTTATTACTACACCAATAATAACCCATTTAGTTTTACCCGAAGAATTGGGTCAATATTCTTTATTTAATACAATTGGTAATTTATGTGTATTATTATGCATGATGGGTACAGATCAGGCTTTCATGCGTTTTTACTATGAAGAATCTGAATTGACCAGAATCAAGCTTTCTAAAGTTTTTATGAAATTTTGTATAATCAATGCGACAATTCTTTCCTTGTTTATTTGTCTTTTTAGAAACCAAATTTCTTATTTAATTTTAGGGATGAAATCTTACCCTATGATTATAGTTTTATGTGTATTTATCTTGTTTAATATTATTTATAATGTTGTCCTATTGCAACTTAGAATAGATCAAAAGCTAAATATGTATAATGCATTGCATACATTGCAAAAAATGTTTTATTTAATATTTGCAATTTTTTCTTATAAAATTGGATTTTTGGGCTTAATGATTGCTATTACATTTTCGTATATGTATACAGGAATTTTAGGGATTCTCCTCGAAAAAAAACTTTGGCTTTCTAGTAAAACAAAAAATATTATGCTAAAACATAGTTTCAAAGAAATGTTGGCGTATGGTGGCCCTTTATTTTTTTCATCAATAATTGCATGGGTTTTTCAGGCGACCGACAAAATTATGTTAAAAGTTTTTTCGGATTTTAGGGAGCTGGGACTTTATACTAGTGCAGCCGAAATCATTGTTCTACTTAATGCTGTTCAATCAGCATTTGCCACGTTTTGGATACCTTTAGCCTATGAACAGTATTTAAAGGATCCAGAGAATACTAAATTTTTTACCCGAGTCAACCAAATTATATCGGTAATTATGTTTTGCATGGCAGTACTACTAATTATGGGTAAAGATATACTTGGATTAATTCTGGGCTCTAAGTATACAGAAGCTATTTATATATTTCCATTTTTGGTTTTTATGCCAATTATGTATACGATATCAGAAACAACAGTATTAGGAATTAATTTTAAAAAGAAAACAACTTATCATATTTGGATATCAATAATTTCATCTTTAAGTAACATTATTCTGAATGCCTTTTTGATTCCTCTGTATGGGGCTAGGGGGGCTGCAATAGGAACAGGATTGGCTTATTTTATTCATTGGGGAGGAAGGACTGCCTTTTCTTTCAAATGCTATAATGTAGATTATAACTTAAAAAAATGTTTAATTTCCTCTTTGTTGGCTTATGGATTTGCAGCGTACGCTTCATTTCATAAATTTGATAGGTTCATTTTTACTTTTGGGCTTTGTTTGCTTTTTATAATTTGTTTTTTATATAGAGATATTTTTTTAGTGGCTTTAAGGAAGGAAAAATAAAATGAATACTGTGGAAGAAAAAAAAGCCGATCATGCGGTAGAAATTTTTAATTCTGTTTATCAGACAAATATGAGCAGCGAAAAAATGTATCATAAGCATTTTAAAAATCCTCAAAGAATTAAAGAACCGATTCAATTCTATGAAGAGAATGGTGTAATAGCAGGTATGAATGCTTTTATGGGGGTGAATTATAAAGAAAAAAATAAAATTCATTTTCTTTTGCAAAGCTGTGATACAGCCGTATTAGCTGATTTTAGAGGGAAAAAGATTTTCACTAAGATAGTTAATGAAAAAGAAAAGAATGATGACGAAGCAGAATTTATTTTTGGCTTACCAAATGAAAAATCTTATCCCGGATTTATTAAAATGGGTTGGAGCGAAGTAACAAAATTTCAAATATGTATCTTCGTTATAAATCCAGGTGCACTTTTTTGGGGACATGGCCATATTATTGGAAGAGTGATAGACACTGTTTGGAAGGTTATTTTTGGAATTTGTGTGAAGGCTAAATTATCGCAAAACGAAACTATCCGGATAAATAATAATGTAGAACTTGATGATAAAGACATGGCAGACATAAATGAGAATATAAAGAACGGTTTTTTAAGAAGCAAAGAATTTTACAATTGGAAATTAAGCAGTACTAATTATAAAATAGTTGATTTAAGAGATGGAAGTTTTATAAAAGGTATGATTATATATCATCTAAAATCATTGAAGAAGGGAAAGATGATTGTGATTGATGATTGGTATGTGAAAGAGGATGGACAGGACAAAACAGTAGTATTAAAGAAGATGATTCAAAAACTAATAAAAGAGGGAGATTTAATAGAGGTTCCTTTTGTAAATATAAAAAGTGCTGATCTTGAATTATGGAAGAAATTACATTTTTTTTCGTATCCTTTTCATAAAAAAATGTCTTTGCTTGTTTCACCTAGAGGCAAAGGAAATGATTTTTTGGGAAAGTGCTCATTTAAAAATATAGACACAGATACGATTTTGAACTAGGGGGAACAGTATGATATATTTCAAGAAATTTGAAAATGAAAATATCAGAAGTTTTATTTATAAGGTTTGGAATAGACTATTAAAAATAGAGATTCCATATTTGTGGGCGATTATTTTAAATAGACGAAATTTAGAAAAAAATATTTTAAAAACGTATGATGGTTCAGGACAATGCGTTCATCCCGACATAATAGAATATAAAAAAAGATTGTACATGTGTTTTACGCCATATCCTTTCGGAATAGATACTTATGAAAATCCTAGTATTGCGATATTCAAAAATAGGGAGTGGATGTGTGAAAAAAAAATTAATCCGTTGGTCAAGGAAAAAAGTTTTGAATGGCATTTATCGGATCCATGCTTTTTTACATATAAGAATAGATTAATACTAGTATATAGAAGAACAGAAAAAAGAAATTCTAAAAATAGCAGCTTATTTAAAATGGAATCTCTAGATGGAAAAAATTGGGGAGAGCCATACCGCCTAAAACTAAATGAGGGAAGAGATTATATTTCTCCAGCAATTATTTATGATTCTAAAATTCATTTGCTATTTGTTGATTTATTTGAAGAAACTAACAAAATTATCATGTTAACTGGTGAATCTATAGATAGTTTTATGTATGAGGAAGAGGTGGATTTACATGGATTTGAAGATGAAAAGGTATGGCATTTTGGCTTGGCTTCAGAAGAAAATTGGAATAGTAAATATTCTAAAAAGCAACACTTTGACAGTTTAATAACAACCATTGATAGAAATGGAAAATATAAATTATACTTTGGAAAATTGTATTTTAGGGATAAATGGATTTTACAGAAACAAAAAAGAATAGAAAAAGATTGGGATTGGAACAGTAAAATCGTATATAAATCTTGTTTTTCTATAATTAATAACAAAAAGTGGATCTTTATTTCATGGCAGGATAAGGATAATGTTTGGCGAATTTTACCATACAATTCAGATGGCAATGGAGGAGGGAAAATATGCAATTCAGAGATTTAAAAAGACAGTATGAAATATTACAGCATCAGATCGATTCAGCCATTTCTGATGTTATTACATCCAGCTCTTTTATCAGCGGTTCTCAGGTGACCGAACTGGAATGTCAACTTGCGGATTATGTAGGGAGGAAGTATTGCATTACCTGCGGCAACGGCACAGATGCTTTGTCGATGGCTTTAATGGCTTGGCAGATTAAAGAAGGAGATGCGGTTTTTGTGCCGGATTTCACATTTTTTGCTACCGGTGAGGTGGTTTCTTTTGCGGGAGCGACTCCGATTTTCGTGGATGTGGACGAGCGTACCTTCAATATGAAACCAGAAAATCTGGAAGAAGCTATAAAAGTAGTTTTGAAGGAGGGAAAGCTTACGCCAAAGCTGGTAATTCCTGTGGATTTGTTTGGCCTTCCTGCAGATTATGAGAAGATAGAAGCGATAACTGAAAAATATGGTTTAAAACTTCTGGAGGACGGGGCACAGGGATTCGGAGGGAGAGTAGGGGAGCGTAAATCTTGCTCATTTGGAGAAATTTCAGCAACATCCTTCTTTCCGGCAAAGCCTCTGGGATGTTACGGAGATGGCGGCGCAATCTTTACAGACAGTGATGAAATAGCAGCCTATTTAGAGTCAATTCGAGTGCATGGAAAGGGTTCTTACAAATATGAAAATGTTAGAATTGGCTGGAATTCCAGGTTGGATACCATTCAGGCGGCTGTTATGCTGCCAAAGTTTCAGGCATTTAAGGAGTATGAGCTGGATCGGGTCAATGAAGCTGCAGCCAAATATACAGAAAAACTAAAGGGAATTGTAAAGACACCAGTTATACCAGAATATTTTTATTCCAGCTGGGCACAGTATACAATTCAGCTAAAGAACAAAGAAGAGAGGGATGGACTCCAGGTATTTTTGAAAGAGAAGGGAATTCCAACCATGGTTTATTATCCGATTCCCATGCATCAACAGAAAGCGTTTGAAGGACTGAAGCTGTATCAGGAGTGCCCTGTTACTGAAAAACTGTGCCAGACAGTTATTTCACTGCCGATGCACCCATATTTAGAGGCGG
>ENA-OPRR01002787-OPRR01002787.1-human-gut-metagenome-genome-assembly--contig:-NODE-2787-length-10858-cov-3.588077_pt1 | contig 10858 bp, 10 predicted proteins | sample MGYA00241796_ERZ501883 | MGnify/ENA primary metagenome ERZ501883 (study PRJEB25962, sample SAMEA2042406) | human gut metagenome | biome: human gut; feature: human-associated habitat; material: faeces...
ACAAGAAGGACACCGGCAACTACAAGGACGGCACCTATTCGATCAACGGCCAGTACGGGCCGGTCGGAGAGGATTCCATCGACGTGCACCTGACCATCGCCGACCAGAAGGTCGAGAAGGTCGAGATCGTGGGGCATCCGTTCACGACGATCTCCAAGAACCACCAGAATGACTTCGCCGAGGCAATCAATGGCGTGGTCGATGGCAAGCCGCTCAAGGACCTGAAGGTCGACAAGGTGGCCGGAGCCAGCTGGACGTCGGACGCCTTCAACAAGGCGTTGGAGGTCGCGCGGCAGGAGGCCTCGATTCAATAATCGCATGTCGGTTCGTATGGCGCTTGGGTGGCATGGCATGTCGCCCAAGCGCCATTGTCGTATAAGGGGTGCCGAGGCGCACGATATTACGATTATCATGTACGATTGTACATGTTGTTATTCGAATAACCGTGTGTTGTGCGATAAAATCATGATGTCATGGGATGCGGTGTCTCTGGCGGTGATGGGGGCCGCTGCATCGGGCGGAATCAGACGGTAGGAGGAATGATGGCTCAGGATTACCGCGAATTGGCCACGACTCTCAGAGGCCGTATCGATGCCGGTGAGTTCCGGCAGACCGGGAAGCTGCCCACCGAGGACCAGCTGATAGAGGAGTACCAGACCACGAGGTACCGCGTGCGCAATGCCATCGCGGTGCTCGCCGAGGCCGGCGACGTGTTCCCGGTGCGGGGCAGCGGCGTGTTCGTGCGCGAGGACCGTGAGGGCGATTACCTGTCGATCGGCACCACGCGCGGCATTTCCGCGGAGTACCCGCATCGCAAGGTGACGTCCGTGGTGCAGGAGTTGTCGCTGCTGCAGGCCGACTCCGTGCTGGCCAAGCGCATGCACTGCGCCGAGGGTGATCAGGTGTGGCGTGTCGTGCGTCTGCGGCAGGTCGACGGCAATCCGCTGGCATATGAGACGGCGTGGTATCTCAAGGAATTCGTGCCGTTCATCAATGAGCAGATCGCCGAGGGGTCGCTGTTCGGGTATGCGCGCAACGACCTCGGTCTGAATTTCGGCTTCGTCGACAAGGTGCTGTACGCGGGCAAGCTGGAGGCGGACGCGGCCCGGGTGCTTGGTCTGAACGAGGGTGATCCCGCGCTGTACCTGGAGGATGACTCGTTCCTGACCAACGGCCGTCTGTTCAACTCCTCGTTCATCGCATACCATTACGTCAACGCGAGGTTCTTCACGATGACCTCGATGCGCTGACGCACGGCAGCCGGCTCCGCTCGTAAGGCCGCATGGCCGCCACAACCATCGACGAAAGGCGGACGACGATGTCCAAGATCATCCTGTTGGACGTGGACGGCACACTGGTCGACTACGACAACAACCTGCCGGACTCGGCCGTGAGGGTCATCCGCGCGGCCTTGAATTCTATCTGGAAAGCAACAACGGCCTGTTCGCCAGCGAGGGCTTCGAGGAGGGCGCGCTCGACGCCATCCGCGAGTATTCCGCCCGCAAGGGCAAGGAGAACGTCAATCGCCTGACCGTGCGCGAGGCGTTCCCCGACATGATCTTCGACGGTGAGCTGTACCGGCACGACGTGAACAAGATCAGCTACGTGCTCGGCTCGTACCGGGACTTCCTCGACACCCGCGGGCGTTTCCCCGACCTCGAATCGGGCACGTGGGGCGGTAGGGGAGCGACGGCGCTGTTCGGCGATCTCGGAGTCAAGGGCATCACCAAGGCCCATGCGATTGACCGGCTGCTCGCGCATCTCGGCGCGAATCGGCAGGACACCGTCGCGTTCGGCGACGCGGCCGTCGACATCCCGATGCTGGAGTACTGCGCGGTCGGCGTGGCGATGGGCAACGGGTCGGAGGACATCAAGGCGATGGCCGGCATCGTCGCCGGCGATGTGGAGGAGGACGGGCTCGCCCGCGCTTTCGAACGGCTCGGCCTGATGTGAGCCGTCGAAGTAAAAACGATTAATTTATTCGAATAAATTTTGACCACCGGCGTGTCGCAATCTTGACCAGTGAGCGCTGACAATGGCTGAATTATGCCGATAATCGGTGTAATAACAGCGATGTGACCATATTTGACAGGATTCCCATAATCCGTATACTAAAAGCACAAGTTATTCGAACAACAAAAAGTATATCGAATAACTGAAGGCTGAAAAGCCGTGCTGGAAGTACAACAGAAGATGCGGACTACGAAGTCCGCAGATGTCCAAGGAAGGACTCCTGTGATGAAGGAAAGGTTCACCAACGTCGCGCAGAAGACGCTTGACGTGTTCGTGAAATTCGCGAGCACCAAAGCCATCACCGCGCTCAAGGACGGCTTCGTGCTGTCCATGCCGATCACGCTCGTCGGCTCGATCTTCCTGCTGATCGCAAACCTGCCGATCACCGGCTACACCGATTTCATGGCCCGGATCTTCGGCAGCGATTGGAATCTGGGTCTCAACCAGATCAACAACTCCACGTTCAACGTGCTCGCGATGGTCATCGCCGTCGGCATCGGCTACTCCTACGCCCGCAACGAGAAGATGGACGGCATCTCCTGCGGCATCCTGACGCTGGTCTCGTTCCTCATCGTCTCGCCCTCCACGCTGACGGTCACCAGCGACACCATCAAGGCGCTGGGCGGCGACACCGCCACCATCTCCAACGTCCTGCCGAACACGTGGATGGGCGGCAACGGCATCATCTCCGCCATCATCATGGGCCTGATCGGCTCGTGGGTCTACACCACCTGCATCAAGAAGAACCTGCGCATCAAGATGCCCGACGCCGTGCCCGAAGGCGTATCGAACGCCTTCTCCGCGATGATCCCCGGCTTCTTCATCATGTGCTACTCCGCGATCATCTACCAGGTGTGCCAGGTCTTCGGCGGCGTTTCGCTGACCGAGCTCATCTTCAAGATCATCCAGACCCCGATGCAGGGTCTGACCGACAACTGGGCCGGTGCCATCATCATCGTGCTGCTCATGTCGCTGCTGTTCTGGTGCGGTCTGCACGGTCCGAACATCGTCTCCGGCATCATCTACCCGGTGCTCACCGCCAACTCGCTGGTCAACCAGAACCTCATGGACCAGGGCATCAAGGCCACGCAGGCCAACGGCGGCCACTATCTGGTGCCGCAGCTCATCGACTGCTTCTGCAAGTTCGGCGGCGTCGGCCTGACCCTCGGCTTCATCGTTGCGGCGCTGCTGGTCGCCAAGTCCGCCCAGGTGCGCGAGCTGTCCAAGCTGTCGCTCGCCCCCGGCATCTTCAACGTGAACGAGCCCATGATCTTCGGCCTGCCGATCGTCTACAACCCGATCATGCTCATCCCGTTCATTTGCGCCCCGCTGGTCGCCGTGATCCTCACCTACGGTGCCATGGTCATCGGCTTCCTGCCCGCCTTCGGCGCCATGCAGGTGCCGTGGACCACGCCGCCGATCATCTCCGGCTTCCTGCTCGGCGGATGGCAGGGCGTGGTGATCCAGGTGCTGATCTTCGCGGCCTCCATCGCCATCTGGTTCCCGTTCGTCAAGATGCAGGACAAGATCTGCCTCAAGCAGGAGCAGGACGCCGCGGCCGAGTAACCGTCAGGCCGCCGGCCGGCCACTGCGGCCGGCGACCGGTCCGCACGACACAACTTCAACCCAACCCCCTCAACAAGCCAACAAGTCAACAGCGCGGCCGCAAGGCCGCACCCCACGAAAGGAAACCATCATGCATATCGTCCTTTGCTGCAACCAGGGAATGTCCACCTCCATGCTCGTCAAGAAGATGCGCGAAGCCGCCGCCAAGAACGGTGTCGACGTGCAGATTGACGCCTACCCGATCTCCGAGATCGAGGAGAAGGCTCCCGACGCGGCCGTCATCCTGCTCGGACCGCAGGTTCGCTTCGAACTGAACCGTGTCAAGGGCCTGTTCCCGAACATCCCGGTCGAATCCATCAATCCGCAGGACTACGGCCTGGTGCGCGGCGAGAACGTGCTCAACCACGCGATCGAGCTCGCCGGCAAGTGATCTCCCTATCCCGGCGTCGTCCGATACGACGGCGCTGGGCATTCCCTCCCTCAATCCCTCCCTCATTCCCCATCACCCAACCCCACGAATGACCGTCCGCCGCGAGCCGGTGACCGGCGCGGCGAACACCGACGAAAGGACAGTCCAATGGCGGACGCACCCGAAACCCTTGACATGGAAGTGCTGTGCATGCAGATGATCGTCGATGCCGGCTCTGCGAAATCCGATTACATGGAAGCGCTGCAGGCCGTCAAGGCCGGCGACTATGAGACCGCCGCCGCGAAGATGAAGTCCGGCGACGAGCAGTACGCGGCCGGCCACGAACAGCACGCGAAGCTGGTGCAGCAGGAGGCGGCCGGCGACCCGGTCACGATGTCGCTGCTGCTCACCCACGTCGAAGACCAGATGATGTCGACCGAGACTGTGAAGCTCATGGTCACCGAGCTCATCGACCTGTATCGAAAGCTCAACGGCTGAGGGCCTTCGGCGCACGACGCGCATATCACGTACGGCAAACACAAGTAAAGGAACAAGCATCATGGGATTTCCCGAGAATTTCCTCTGGGGCGGCGCGGTCGCCGCACATCAGCTTGAAGGCGCATGGGACGTGGACAGCCGCGGCCCGAGCATCTGCGACGTACTCACCGGCGGGGCGGCCGGCGTGGCCCGCAAGATCACCGACGGCGTGATCGACGGGCTCAACTACCCGAACCACCGCGGCATCGACTATTATCACACCTTCCGCGAGGACGATGCGCTGTTCCGGGAAATGGGCTTCAAGTGCTTCCGCACATCCATCTCCTGGTCCCGCATTTTTCCGAACGGCGACGAAGAGGAGCCGAACGAGGCCGGACTCAAGTTCTACGAAGAGCTGTTCTCCGACTACCGCGCCAAGGGCATGGAGCCGGTCGTCACCCTCTCCCACTTCGAAATGCCCCTGCACCTGGCCAAGATGGGCGGCTTCACCAACCGCAAGGTCGTCGACTGCTTCGTGCGCTTCGCCACCACGGTGATGGAGCGCTACAAGGACCTGGTGACCTACTGGCTGACCTTCAACGAGGTCGACAACCAGATGAACATGCACACGCCGATCTTCCCGTACACGAACTCCGGCATCATCCCCAACCCGGACGACACCCCGCACGAGGTGGAGCAGAAGGTCTGGCAGGCGATTCACAACGAGTTCGTCGCCGCGGCCATCGCGGTCAAGCGAGGACGCGAGATCAACCCGGACTTCCAGATCGGCTGCATGCTCTCCTTCGTGCCGATCTATCCGGAGACCTGCCGCCCGGACGACGTCATGCTCGCCCAGGAGCAGATGCGCAAGCGTTACCTGTTCGGCGACGTGTACGTGCACGGCGAGTATCCGCGCTACCTGCTCAAGTGGTGGGAGCGTGACGGCATCGACATCGCAATGGAGCCGGGCGACCTCGACGCCATCAAGGACGGCATCGTCGACTACATCTCCCTGAGCTACTACATGTCCGTAGCCGTCAGCTCGCAGGGCTCCACGCTCGACGCGATGGAGCACGGCCTCGACGGGCTGGTGCCCAACCCGTACATCAAGGCCACCGACTGGGGCTGGCAGATCGATCCGGTCGGCCTGCGCTACTCGCTGTGCGAGATGTACGAGCGCTGGAACAAGCCGCTGTTCATCGTCGAGAACGGCGTGGGCATGTACGAGACGCCCGACGAGAACGGCTACATCGCCGACGACTCGCGCATCGAATACCTCAAGAGCCACATCGCCGAGGTCAAGAAGGCCATCGACCTGGACGGCGTGCCCGTCATGGGCTACACGGTCTGGGGCTGCATCGACGTGGTGAGCTTCACCACCGGCGAGATGAAGAAGCGCTACGGCCTGATCTACGTGGACGGCGACGATGAAGGCCACGGCTCGTACAAGCGCAGCCGCAAGAAGTCCTTCGGCTGGTACCAGCACGTCATCGCCACCAACGGCGAGGAGCTGTAAACCCGAATCCCGCCGGTGCCCTGCACGCCGGCGGGATTTTCGCATATCATCGCAGGCCGCCATCATCGTCCAATGCGAAGGAGCGTCACCATGACACGCATGCTGTTCCTTGACATCGACGGCACACTGGTCGGCAAAGACCAGCGCATCCCGCAATCGGCCATCCGCGCGATTCGCGCCGCGCAGGGCAACGGCCATCTGGTGCTGATCTGCACCGGCCGCGCGCGAGCAGGCGCGGCGGGATGGCGTTACGCTCGGCGACCTGGTGCCTGGCAGCAAGGGCGAGGGACTGCGTTTCGCTGCGGCCACCATGGGCGTGCCGCTCGCCGACACGGTGGCGATCGGCGACAGCGACAATGATCTGACCATGATCGAGGTGGCCGGCATCGGCATCGCGATGGGCAACGGGGAGCAGTGCGCCAAAGACGCCGCCGATTGGGTCGCCGATGCGGTGGACGTGAGCGGCCTCGCGCACGCCTTCGAGCGGCTGGGCGTGGTGTAGCAGCCCCAGCCCGCGCACGGCACGGCTTTCCGGCAAGGAGCGTAATCCATCTGACTGTATTACGATGGAACATGATTCGTACACCGACGTCGGAGGTATCGCCGTTATGACATCCAAGCAGAACAACTATCTGCGCGAGCGTGAAAAAGCCAATGCGCGCTCGCCATTCTCCAAACGAACGCCGGAACGTGTGATCATGTGCGCCGGTGCCGTGTATTCGGTCGGCATGGCCATCTTCTTCGCGCTGTCGTACTTCGGCGTGATTTCCAGTACGTCCGAGGCCGCCCGGACGTCGGCTCAGGCCGTGACCGCGCTGAGCCGCAACAGCAGCAACACGGCGCTCATCATCCTGTACGCCATCGTGACGGCGGGAGTCGCCGCGGTGACCATATATATGGCCGTGAAGCACATGCAGCCCGGTCCGCGGTTCAAATGGACGGTCGGCTGGATGATCTTCGTGATGGTCTTCTCGCTGTTCACCGCTGACATGGTGGGGCTGATCGCGTTCGGCGTGGCCTTCGGCATGTACATGACACGCGATTGGCAGCTGCTGCGTGCCGTCAACGCCGCGAACGCCGGCAAACGCTCGTCGAAGCGCTGATACATGGCCTCTGACACGACCAGTCAGCGTCGCGACGGGCAGGAGCTCGCCGCGGACGTCGACGCACTCGCCAACCAGGCGGTACTCGCCGACGTCGAACAAGAAGCGAAAAGCCACTCCGGCAAGGATGCCGCGGACAGGCGGCTGCCGCTGATCGCCCGCATCTACGGCGTGCTCGTGCTGCTGCAGGGCGTCATCACTCTCCCCGTCATCGTGCTGATGGCGGGATATTCGGTGCATGAGATTCTCGACGGCCGTGTGACCGTCGACGTGCTGAACCTGACATTCATCCTCACATGCGCCCAGACGGTGGTCTCCAGCGCCAACGCGGCATGCCTGACCGTGCTGGGCGTGCTGCTGATCCGCAACCGACGGCGGTATTCCGCCTGGTGGTCGTATATCGTCATGATGGTGACGTTCGCCGAGGGACTGCTGTCGCTCGCATTGGACGGGTTGGGCGCGAATCTGCTCGTGCCGTCCATCCAGATGACCATACTGGTCGCGCTCGCCATAACCCTTGACCCGACTCTGCTGGAGGAACGGCGGCTGCAGCGCGCGCTCAGGCGCATGGATGAGCGCGACGAATACGAGGCGGCGCTCGCCAAGGGCATGGTCGGCCGCGACATGAGCGGCAAGGGCTATATCTCGCTGGATTTCTTCAACCTGTTCTGGATTTTCGTCATCGGCTGCATGATCGGGCTGGTGGTCGAGACGATATATCACTGGTATTACTACGGCGAATATCAGGATCGCGCTGGCATGCTGTGGGGGCCGTTCTCGCCGATCTACGGGTTCGGCGCCGGATTCATGACGATTCTGCTCAACCGGCTGTGGCGCTCGAACTGGGTGCTGATCTTCTTCTCCAGCGCTCTGATCGGCGGCGTGTTCGAGGCTGCTGTGGGCTGGTGGATGCAGACCTCGTTCGGCGCGATCGCCTGGGCGTACTCTTACGAACTGCTGCCCGGCATCCCCGATCCCATGGCGATTCTGTTCGCCGGGCGCACGTCCACCCCGTTCATGCTCATGTGGGGCACCCTCGGTCTGTTCTGGATCAAGGTCTGCCTGCCGCGCCTGCTCAAGCTCATCAACCTGATTCCGTGGAAGGTACGGTATTCGCTGACCGCCGTGGTGTTCGTGCTGCTGTTCATCGACGGCATGATGACATTGATGGCGTTCGACTGCTGGTACGGGCGCATGGCGGGGCATGCGCTGGATTCGCCGATCACGCAGTTCTTCGCCGACCATTTCGGCAACGATTTCATGGCGAACCGGTTCCAGACCATGTCCATCGACCCGTCCAGGGCAGGGCGCATGTAGGTCGTGGGCCGTGCGCGGGCGGGGCTGTGCCGAGCCGGGCCGTGCCGGGCCGGGGCGGGCGGAGTGCAAGACCGACCGAAGTCCTACACTGGTGCACCGGAAGCGCCTGGAGAAGGCGCGGGAAGGGTGGCAATGTCCAGCAAACTGGTGTTTCTCGATATCGATGGCACATTGGCCGACGAACGGCATGAAGTGCCGATCTCCGCGCAGGAGGCATGCAAGGCGGCCCGGTCGCGCGGCCACAAGCTGTTCATCTGCACCGGACGCTCGATGCCGAAGATCGAACGCGGCATTCTCGATCTCGGATTCGACGGCGTGATCTCGGTGGCCGGAGCGCAGGCGGACGTCAACGGGCGGGTGCTGTTCCGGCATGACATCGCGCCCGAGGCGATCGACGCCGCAACCGCGTATTTCGAACGGCACGGCATCGAGAACTACCAGTGGCAGGGCGCGGACGGCATGTACATCTCGCGCGGGTATGCGCGGCATCTTGAATCCAAGGGGTCGGCCGTGTGGAAGAACGGTCAGTTCGCGCGGTACTGGCATCTGATCGACGACATCGCGGTGCCGGACGGTTCCACGCTGGGGCATGTCATCCATGCGAGCAAGGGCTCGTATTTCTCCGGAGCGGATCCCGATGTGAGTTTTGATGACGTATCGCGTGATTTGGGGGAGTGGTTCACGCTGGTTCACGGCTCGTACGATGATATTTCGCCCAACAACGGCGAGTTGCTCATCAACGGCGTCGACAAGGGCACGGCCCTGTGCGGTGTGGCGAAGGACCTCGGCTACAGCATCGTCGACACAATCGCGATTGGCGACAGCGACAACGACGCCGCGATGCTCAAGGCCGCGGGCACGTCCGTGGCGATGGGCAACGCCACTCACGGCATCGAGTGTTTCTGCGACATGACCACCACCGACATCCACGACGACGGTATCGCCAACGCCTTCGTCACCCTAGGCCTGATCTGATTCAGCGCGTCGCGGGGCGACTGCTGTCTTGCCCCCCGCTGGCGGGCTGAGCCGTTAAGCAAACAGCGGAGCTGTTTGTAGGCGAAGTCGAGCTGACAGGCGAGCAGCAGAATGGTCGTGCGCAGCACATCCGTAGTTGCAGGGCCCGGAGGGCTGCCGCGTAGCGACTGTGCCATCTTTTGCCCCCGCTGGCGGGGGCTGTCGCGTAGCGACTGGGGGTGGTCGTCAGTCAGCGCGCGCAAGATGCCGCCTGTGCGCAACGCCGTACTGGACATTGTCCGGTGTTCGCGTGTATCTTGGTAATGTTGCCCCTTTAGCTCAACGGTTAGAGCAGCGTCCTTTTAAGTCGTGGGTTGTGGGTTCGAATCCCACAGGGGGCACGGTTAAGTCCTTGGAGATCGGCGTTTCCGGGGACTTTTTGCTTGCCATTGACTTTCGGCCCTGGTAGGGGCCTGATGGGAGGTGCTTCCTTCCGTCGATTCATTGCTCGTGTTGAAATCCAACATTCGGATATCATGAAAATTACCAATACCCGCCTGAAGCCGTGACTGCTGCTCTTACATGTGGCGGATTTTTTCATCTGCGATATCAGAGGGGAGTGTGGCGATGGCGTCCATTACCGTACATCCAGCCACGCTCCGGTGGCTGTAGCACATAGAGATGGTCTTGCCGAGCTTCCTCAATGGCTAAATGCGGATGCTCCGTTGGACTTGTCTTTTACCAAGCTATCCACGATTGGTTCTGCGTTGCAGATGCCGTTTGGTGCGTTGATGCGTTCCGTGGTTCCTGAAGCTCGTGAAGACGAGCTGATTAGATATCGGACGATTAACAATCAGGGAGTCGAAGCGAGCCGGAATCTTCGAGATACGATTGTTACTTCAAGGATTTCATGGCTCCGAACGCAGGGGATCGCCATTTCCGTGTCTTCCGGGTGCCGGCCAGTGTCTTTCAAGTACCGGTCGGCGGCGACGGGAGACCGCTCGCCGACGTCCTTCGTGGCGAACGGGCTCCGATGGATGCGCTCCATCGCCGGCCCGAAGCAGCATGCCCAAACGTTTGGCAACGTATAGGAGTGTCGGAACACGACGGAAGACAGGCCGGGGCCGGACCCCGGTCACGGAACCGCCTCCGCGCGTGGGAGCGGGCCCGACGATTCATGGGAACGGCCGTCCGCCCGTCGTTCCTGACGGACCACCGAGACGATATGGGGGTGGCGTCCTTCAGAAACGCGGCGTGTCGGAAAGGAAGGGGCAAAGGGGCGGGGGGGGGTGTGATGTCATGGCTGCCGTCCGCGGCAAAGGAATCCCGGCTTCGTACGGCGGAGAGGGGGGGGTGGCGCGTCGGGTGGAAGACGTCCCTCGTCGCCGTTCCGCGTTATTCTGCCTTCCACAGTGAGGGAACCAAGCCGATCCGTCCGGAGGGAGGTGCGCATGCCGGCATCGTCGAAGACCATCGTCCGTGGTTGGGGAGCCGTCCGGGGCC